>Ga0302275_10005092_pt1 | contig 12755 bp, 14 predicted proteins | sample III_Bog_N2_2_FD_200229 | JGI IMG/M metagenome (GOLD analysis project Ga0302275, IMG submission 200229) | Peat permafrost microbial communities from Stordalen Mire near Abisko, Sweden - III_Bog_N2_2 | ecosystem: Environmental > Terrestrial > Soil > Wetlands > Peat | place: Sweden: Abisko...
CCCGACTTCGCGCGGTTGCCACAAACGGATTCATTGGCTCCGCGATTCCCTGATGGTGCGTGCTGTTCACGCCCAATACACGCGTTTTACAAATTTTGGACAGTAATGAGCCCGGTGTCAACGTTGCTTCGTGCACGACTTGCAAAGGCTTGTCAGATTGCTGGTGATTCAGGGCACCGGGACATTGCCGCTTAATGTCCACAATCAGGCGTCCCCCAAAGGCCACATGCAACATTTGATGCCCCCGGCACACTCCCAACACCGGTTTGCGCTGCCGGAAGATTTCCTCGATCAACAGCAGCTCGCGCAGGTCCCGCGCCCCGTCATCCGGGGTCTGCTCAACGGTTTTGAGGATTTTGGGTGTCAGTTTTGGCCGGTAGAGATGGGCGTAAAACTGGGGATTGATATCGTCACCGCCGGTCAGCAAGACACCGTCGGTCCGGCGCAGACTTTCGGCCAGGATGGCACGGTCGGTTGTGGCGGGTGCGACCACCGGAATGCCCCCGGCGGCGATGATGGCCGCTTCATAACGAATTGATAGACTGCTCGATAGGTCGTGAAATTCCACCCCACGCTTCTCAATGCTGGGCGAAACTAAAATCAGTGGCTGACGTCCCATACGGGCAAATTAAGGTCTTTGGCGCGAATTGCCAGCGCAAATCGGAATTTGGCGGAATACGGGATTTAACTTTTGAGAAAATGGTTTGGAGTGCTTCAAGGAAAAGTGCAGCCATCGAATTATTGAAGTTTAACGGGTTTGCTAGTGTTGCAGTGGCTGGAACCTGCTTTTTTGGAGGTGAGCTGAGAATCCCTCGAGTTCTAAATAGCTCACGTTTATTGATTTGCTTCAGGGCTCGACGGAGTCTCGCCCCACCGGCTCAATGTAGCTTCGCTCCAAGCAGTTACATTACTTGTTGAAGCGCCATAGTTGGCGGAGCCGGACGGCTTTTACACGTCGGCTTCCGGGAAATGTTCGCGAATCTGCCGGCGCAAAAGGACTTCGTCGTCGGGCTGGTAGCGCCGACGGGTGATAAGGCGTTGAACGGCATCAAGTAATTCCAGCCAATCTTCCAGAGGGGGCTCCGAGACCGGCTCCCAATTCTCGAATCGCCGCTTCCGGTGAAAAAAACGCCATTCACGCTTTACGCGTTGAACGTAGACCTGCAATTTTTCACCATCTTCGGTGACTCGTTTCCAACTAATTTCAGCTTTGGGCATTAATTTGATTAACAATCCACACTGGCTACAGCCATGGCGGCGATGCCTTCGCCGCGGCCGATGAACCCCATCAATTCATTCGTCGTCGCCTTGACGCCGACTTGCTGCTCTGAAACGCCGAGGGCGGTGGCGATATTTTTTTTCATGGCGGCGATGTGCGGGTAAATTTTTGGCGCCTGGGCGATCACGGTGGCGTCGATATTCACGATTCTGCCTTCGCGAGCGGCCACCTGCTTGGCCGCTTCCTCGAGGAAAATGCGGCTTGGAATATTTTTCCAGCGGGGATCGGTATTGGGAAAGAAATGGCCGATATCTTCCTCGCCAATTGCGCCCAGAACGGCGTCGCAAATGGCATGCATCAAGGCATCTGCGTCTGAGTGGCCGTCCAAACCTCTCGGGTAAGGTATCTCGACGCCGCCGAGGACACATTTGCGGCCTTCCACCAATTGATGAACGTCATAACCAATCCCAATGTGAACCATGGGAGCATCTTAGATTTTTCAGATCGCCTGAAAAAGCAATTTCGCGTGTTATCGCGACAAGGGGACGTTCCCGGTCGGTCAATTTCGGCCTGATTTTAGATTGTCGGCGGTGCCGGCGACTGGTTGCGGGGAATTCCTGGATTCTTCATCGGCCAGGTCCTGGGTATCGCTGCTCTCAAAAGCTTTGATGAGGCGGGTGACCATCCAGGCGCCGAAGGTTAACACCATGGCGGCTGCGACAAGCCCGGTGCCGACGTCCCGGAAGGTTTGGCGTGATAAAGACCACAAGGGAGAAGTCAGCCACCATAGGCCCGGCAACAGCAAAACCACGGAACCGGCGATGATTTGGCCGCGAGTGGACGGCGGGCGATCCTTGGGCGGCCAGATCTTGCGCCAGAAGAAAATGCTGCTCGCCGCGCCGACCAGACCCCAAATTGCGGTGGCCCAGCTCCAGTGCGAAGCCATATCGCCGCCCGGCTGCCGGTCAAAGGAGGCCATCCAACCGTAGGCTGTGGCCAGACTCAGTATGGTGGCAATCACCACGACCTGCCGAAGCAGGGCATTGCTGGTACGCGGCGACACTGGCGAGGAAACTAATTCATCCATAAATTATAATCCTGCGTTACTAATTAACAATTGGCAAGGCGCGATCCTTCGATAATGGAACCCTTTTGGAACCCATTTCCGTCAGCTGATGCCATGCCTGGCGAAGGGACTGCGGAACTCGCCACGCCTGCCATTTTTGTTTGGGAACAACATAAACCCACAATTCAGACTTTCGTCTTCAAGGTAACCCTGCCACAAGGGGTTATCGGTGTCCACTGAGACGGCTTTGAATTGACGATTTGCCCCGTGGCTGGTAGTAATTCGCGGTGCCTTGCGCGCCCCACTTTTTATGACCTCAGCCAAAAAGCCCAAATTTTCCCGGATCCTCCTCAAGTTAAGCGGCGAATCGCTGGGTGATGCCAATGGCACCGGGATTTCGCCCGAAGCTGTGCAACACATGGCCGAGCAAATCTGTGAAGTTCGCGAGTTGGGTGTACAAGTCGTGGTGGTGAGCGGCGGGGGAAATATTTTTCGCGGCCTAAGCGGGAGCGAACGCGGGATTGAGCGCGCCACGGGCGATTACATGGGGATGTTGGCGACAATCATCAATTCGCTGGCCTTGCAGGATGCCTTGGAAAAGCTGGGCGCACCGACCCGTGTGCAAAGCGCCATTGCGATGTCACAAGTGGCCGAACCGTTCATCCGCCGACGAGCCGTGCGCCACCTGGAAAAAGGCCGCGTGGTCATTTTTGGCGGCGGCACGGGAAATCCCTATTTTTCGACCGACACCGCCGCGGCACTGCGCGCCAACGAGATCGGGGCTGAAGTCATCCTGAAAGCCACCAAGGTGGATGGGGTATATGACAGCGATCCCAAGAAGAATCCGAAAGCCGTGCGGTTTGAGAAGATTACCTATCTGGATGCGCTTCAAAGGCAGTTAAAAGTGATGGATTCGACAGCATTCTCGCTTTGCATGGACAACAAGATGCCGATCATCGTGTTTGACTTTTTCAAGCCCCACAATTTGAAGCGCGTGGTGCTGGGTGAAAAGATCGGCACTTTGGTGACCAGCTAGGTGGTGCCGTCAAAAACCTTACGTGATTTATGCCTGAATTGCCTGAAGTTGAAGTACTGGTGCGACATCTTCGCCGGGCTCTCCCCGGGAAAACGGTCAGGAAGGTTCAGGTTAATCGTGCGAAAAGCCTGCGGCCAACTTTGGAGCGCAGTTTTCGTCTCGCGTTGACCGGGGCAAAATTCAAGGCGTTGACCCGGCGGGCCAAGTATCTGCTGTTCCAGCTCCAGCCAAAGGGCGGGGGAGATCGATTGACCTTGCTGGGACATCTCGGCATGACGGGCCGGATGTTTCTGGCGCTGAAGAAAGCGCCCATTCCAAAACATGCCGCCGTGGTCCTGGATTTGGGCCGCACGAATTTCATCTTCGAGGACACGCGGTATTTCGGGCGGCTCAGCCTGGATTTGTCGGCGATTAATGGGCTGGGACCGGAACCTTTGACAGCTAACTTCACGCCGGAGCGCTTTGCGCGTGAACTCAAGCGCTCGCGCCAGCCGATCAAGGTTAAATTGCTGGACCAGTCCCTGGTGGCCGGGGTGGGGAATATTTATGCCAGCGAGGCCCTATTTCGCGCCCGGATTTCCCCGAAAAAGGCGGCGAACCGATTGACTTTGGCTCAGGTGAAAAGGCTGCACGGCGCTGTCCGTGAGGTCCTGGCCGAGGCGATCCAGTTTGGGAGCACTGTGCCAATCAATCTTGACGGGGGGAAATCGGACGGGCTGTTTTACTTCGGGAGTGTGCCCGGCACGCCAGATTATTACGAGGAACGGCTGCGGGTTTACGATCGGACAGGCACGCCCTGTCCAAAATGCGGCACATCGATCCGGCGGGTGGTACAGGCGGCGCGGAGCACCTTTTTCTGCCCTACCTGCCAAAAAATTTGACGAATCAAATTGACGGGAGAACCCGAGAAATGTAGTTTTTCTGTCCCTTTGTGTTCCAGAGTAGCTCAATGGTAGAGCACGCGGCTGTTAACCGTGTGGTTGTAGGTTCGAGCCCTACCTCTGGAGCCATTCGACTCGGCCCTTCGCAGGCTCAGTGCCTCGCTCATGGCGGGCCAGTCAAATAGGTTAAAGCCAGTGAAATCGAAAAGGGCCGAGTCGAATGGCCTCGAGCAAGCGCAGCGCGTCGAGGGACCTTTCGACCAAGCTTATAGCAGTCAGAGGTAATTTTTCCCGACGTGGCTTTTTACACATATATCCTGCGACTCTCCAACGGCCAGCTTTATGTTGGGTCAACCGAAGATATTGCCCGCCTTTTCGCCCAGCACCAAGCCGGGTCTGGCTGCCGAACAACCGCGATCTTCCGGCCCTTGGAACTTGTTTATTCCGAACTTCATCCGGATCGTTCCTCAGCCTTCAAACGCGAACGACAGCTCAAGTGCTGGTCCAGGGCCAAGAAACTCGCCTTGATCACCGTTAATTCCGCAGAATTAAAGCGGTTGGCCCAATGCCACGCAGTCCGGCCACCCGCCCCTCCGCAATGCAACGCGAGCGCCAAATCAAGCGGATGAAATCCGCCCATTGGATTCGGGAAACTTTGTTTAATAATTGAGTCCCGACTTGTCGGGACTGTGGCTTCACTTTTCCCCCAAGGCTTTTCACTCCAAGATCTTGCGCCATGCGGCCATTTTTAACTTTGCTTTTCGGGTTAAATCCGGGAATGGCGGAATGAAAAGGGCGCAGTCCTAAAGAACTGCGCCTGACGAGAGAAAATGAGAATTATTTGCGGCGACGCAGAGTTGCAATCGAAAGCAGACTGCCAAGACCCGCGAAGGCGAAGGCTGACGGCTCAGGAACTGCGGCAAACGAACTCTGAAGGGTTAGGGCCAAACCGCTGGCATTGGCAGTCGTGCCAGATATGGACCAATCCACTGTGGTGGGTAAATAAGACGAGCTACCGCCGGTAATATTGGCTGTGCCCGTTCCAACAATGTCGAAAAAGGCGGTTCCGGCAAGAACGAGCTGTGAATCGGTTGTGACCGTATTGACCTGGAAGCTGTAGGTTTGCCCACCGGAAGAGAACGACCACAATCCAAACGACGTCAAGGTGGTGGAAGATTGAAAAGCGGCATAGTAAATTGCAAAATCAAACGGTTCTGAAAAATTTGCAACGGTGTTCCCCGCCACACCTGCATACGATCCGCTGGGAAGACCTCCGCCAGCTTGTACCACCGGGCCACCGGTGCCGGAAGGTCCATAAAACGTCTCGAACGTTGTTGCATTGGGGATTGCGCTGTCAACCGTAAGACCACCAGTAAAATCAATTGTCCCAGTTATGGGGGCCTGGGCTTGAGCGGAAATACAAGCGACGGTCAAAGAAACCGCCCCCACGATAAACGAAGTTTTAGCTTTCATTTTTGTTGAGTTTTTCTCCTCCAGCATACTGGCCTTTGGAGTTTTGTTTTTTAATTTGCACCAACCAAGACGGTATGAGACTGGCCGCCCTTTGCACTTGAATCCCCCACTTCTTTATTGATCAAGGGTTTATCTGGAGATTCGTCCTCATTGCTTTTAGTATTGTAGTAATACGGTATTAAATTTCGTTCAGGATGGCAAGACAATTCTCGCCAAGCAAAGCTTGGGTGATGAAGTTTAAGCGGTTATCCAAGGCAGCGAGGCAGTGCATTTGTTCGGGAATAACTCCCCTGACACCACCGGTTGGTTTTTTGGGTGTCACCGTTTCCACGACGGGTTCAAATAAAAATGCAGTGCAAAATGGTCTAGCCTGCGGCGGCACCCGAATGTACCCCGAAATTGAAACCCAATATCAAGTCGTCTCTTTGAACCAGATGCTTTTTACGAGCGTTTGCCAGCTGCCAGATGGAATCAATTTCAGTTTGTGAACTTGCATATATTTGTGGACCCGGATCCCCTGCGGCTGCGGAAAGGTGGTTAACATTGTGGTTGTAGGTTTGAGCCCTGCCTCCGGCAGCCAATTTCGACCTTATTTTTTGGGCGCATATTCTCCAAAATCCAGCCGGTAAATTTTAAATCAGCCAGAACGATGATCTCCCCGCCACATATGGAATTAATAGCTGTAAGGATGAAATAGGCAGTAATTTTACGATAAAAAACAGACGTTAGAGACTTGTTTGGTCGGAGTCGCCCGAGGCGTTCTGCAGAAATACAACCTGAGCGGCAAATCGAGCGGATGAAAGCCGCCCGTTTTTCTCAAACGCTCTTTTTTCGCAAGGGCGGCCCCGCCCGGTTCCTGAAGTTCCACTAGCCGTCTGCTTTGCGTGGAGACTGGGAACGGCAATCCTTACCCGGACAATGGTGCGGCGTCATCAATCGGACTTGTTGCCTGCCTCTTTCCTAATCGGCACAACCGGCGGTGAAGGAACCCTCCAATTATCAGGGGCTTACGACGCGGTAGTACCGTGAGGGGAATGAGGCCGCGGCGGGATCTGTGAAGTTAATCGCTCCGCCGGCGACCGGGTTGGTGAAAATCGTCATCCAGGAATTCGGATCCTGCAAATTGGTGGTGGCTTGAACCAGGGTAGTTTGGTAAGCCGACGGGGTGATGGTGAATCGAAAACCGCCGATGGTCGGGAGTGCGGCTGCGGATACCTTGGCTGGCGTGGGCAGGGGATTGATTGCCTGAAGCGTGTAAACCAACGGCGAAGAATAGCCCTGCGCATCGACACCAGCAATGTACCAGTAGTGCGTACTGCCCGGGGAGAGGCTGGTCACGGCGGCGTTGGTTGTGGTGATGTTGACGAGAACCGGAATGTTAGTGGTGGGGACTGAAGGGCTGGTGTGATCCATCACGGAATAACTGACGATGGGCGAGTAAAACGGATATTGCACCGGGCCGGGCGAAGGCGTCCAAGCCAGGCTGATCGTAGTTGAGGTTAACGCAGTGATCCACAGATTAGCCGGACCTTGCGGCCCGCTGGAAGTGGTCGTGAACCAGGTGGAATAACCGAAACCGACAGAGCCATTGGCCGAAGATACGCTCAAAGCGTACGTTGCGCTTGAGCTGGGTGCCAGTCCGGAAAACGTGAGTACATTGGTGGTGATGCCGGTGAGGATGACCTGGTAATTCACACCGCCACCACTTCCCTTGGGCGAATGGTAGGGGTGCGGAATGGCGATGCTATAAGTCACCGGCCCGACGCTCGGGTCTTGCGGGCTCCAACTTATGGTGGCCGAATTGTCATTAAAACTGATCTCTTGGATGTTGGTGGGAACACTTGGGGGTGGATTGGGCACGGAGATGTTGAAAGCATAGTTGGTGACGCCGGCGTAATTGGCAGCCGCAATCGTCACGGGAATCGACCCAATTTGGCTCAGCCCTTGCGGAGTCCAGCTGATGTTACCAGTGTAATAATCGACCGACATGCCGGCGGGCCCGCTAACCAGTTCGTAAACTGGCTGGGGGTTGCCGGTGGCGGCGAATGAGGAAATGTAAGGGGCATTGTAGGTGGCCGATGTGGCGGGTACTTGAGTCAACACGGGGGCCGCATCCGGCGATCCCAGCTGCTGGCTGCGCCAGACGTCCGCGGTGTCATAGCCATTGGTGTCCATACCGCCCATGACCAGGAGTCGTCCCAAGCTGTCCACGCCTACCACCGACGCGCTTAAGCTTTCAGGCAACGGGGTGGACACGACCCAAGAATTGGCAGCCGGATCATACACCTGAACCAAATCAGTCGCCACGCCACCGGACAAGCCGCCAACGACATAGAATCTCCCGTCTGCACCGAGTGTGGCGCAGCTACCCGCGACTGCCACCGGCAGCGGGGCCAGGTCGGTCCAAGTATTCTTGGAAATGGAGTAACGCATAACGCCGTCGATTTCGATATTGGATGTGGTGTTGGTATAGCCGCCAAAAATATAAATCAAGTTTGTCCCATCGAATACCGCGGGAAAATTGTAACGGGGTGTGGGCAGGCTGTCGATGGGCGTCCAGGCACCTGCTGAACCATCCGGATTGGTGAGCTTTTCCCCGGACGCCAAGGGCTGGCCATTGCCGTCCAGTCCGCCAATGGCGTAGGCATTGCCGCCGCGATCATCAGCGTAGCCCAGGTAAGAACGTGGCACGCTCATGGGGGTTAATGGCGTGGAAGTATCAGACGGGCTGTAGTCGACTGCGTTGCTCTGAGAACCGGTTCCGTCGGTGCCTCCGAAAAGAATGATTTGACCTCCGCTTGCCGCTGCGCCGGGCGCGATAAAGGTGCCCGGCAGCCCCATCGGCAGAGGCGTCCAGTCAATGTTCGTCGCGATTAAACCTTCGGCGAACGGTGAATAATCGCCGCCAATTACGACGTTGCCATAGCCGGACAAGACCACAGTTGCCGCGGCACTATCGGCGTAGTCAAGCGACGGTCCTGGAAACCAGGTCAACGGCGCGGCATGGAGTCCCGTCGTAATCAAAGCCGATAACAGAGCCAAGCCGGCTCGCCGGTTGCAGAATGCAAAAAAGTTTAAGTTCATAAGTTTTTCCGAGGTTAGGGCTGAGTTGATTATTGTTATCAAGAATTTTTAGTGGTTGGTGAATTAGACCGGTCCGCCATAAGTCAGGAAGTCGGTGCCCTTGCCGTGATCCACGAGCCCGCTGCAAGTTATTTGATGGATTTTTCATGGCCGACTTCGGGATTTGGTTATTTTAAGAGTCCCGCCTGCTTCTGTTTAAGCTTCATCGCCGCCTTAAGCACGGGCAATGCCATCGGCCTCGCGTCAAGTATGGGGTACTTTTCGGGGCTTTTTTGATGATGTTTTAAGGAATCCGTCGACGGACGCTTCGAAACCGGACCGTTCCACCGCGGGCATGGTCCGATATCGTTCCGCCCCCGGGTCGGTGGAAAACCAGGATTTATGATTTGAGAAAAGGACTTGCATCCCTTCAAACGCAGGTTCATTTTTACTACGTGATGCGTAGTAGTCGAAGGGTTAAAGCTGCGGAAACGGAAATGGCTTTGGGCCGTTTTTCGGATCCCGCATTGCTGGTATTGACCAGCTTGGCGGACGGCCCCAAGCACGGGCACGCCATGATTGCTGACATTGCTGAAATGAGCGGAACTCGGCTGGGGCCGGGCACTCTCTACGGCGCCATTGCGCGCCTGGAAGAACAGCGCTTGATCGAGCCGTTGCCGCCGGAGGATCGGCGATATCCTTACCGTTTGACGCCGAGAGGGGAACGTGTGCTCCGTGCAAAATTGAATACCCTACGGCAATTCACGCTGGCGGGATTGAGGAAGCTTGAAGCGTGATGAATCCGCGAGTGGTCAAATTATTGATTCGGCTTTATCCTTCCGGCTGGCGGGCAAGATATGGCGAAGAGTTCCGGACGCTTTTGGACGAGCAGCCAGCGACTCTTGGGGGATTAACCAACATTATAATCTGCTCCTTTTATGAGCGCGCACGCTTGTTAAAAGTTAACCTTGTGAAAGAAGTCAAAAGCTCCATAACACTAATATTATTCGCGGGAATGGCCACGCTGGCGGCAGGCGCAAACTTTTATTTCACCGTGGATGACGCTCCTTTAGCTGCCGCGATACAGGCTCATACTCCATTGGCAGCCTGCTGGTTGGTAATGGCGGCGGGATCGGTCCTGGCCATTGCGGGGTTGGCGGTAGCATGCGTGCCGGTCCTTTGGTCCATGGTCTGGTTCGCGTGGGTTAGCCGTCGTAGAGATATCGCGCTCCAGCTGTTTTTCGCACCGGGCGCGTTGTCGGCGGTGCTGCTTTGGATTGTTGGCGTCGTTGCGTGGACGCATTGGGCGCCCTTGCCGTGGGCGGTGACAGGTGACTGGCCTGCGCCCCTAAATTGGCCGCCACTGAGAGTTCGCTGGGAACTTTGCTGGGTGACGCTTGCGCTGTTTGCCTTTGGTGTCATCGGCAGCGCCATGAGCCTGAGGAGGACGGTGGCGCTGATTGAATCTGCGCGGCGGACAACTGCGCCAGCCGCATTGAAGTGGCCCTCACTGCAACGGGTGCGGTCGTTCGCGTTGGCCATCTCCGTCGCGACCATCTGCACTGCGGCAGGCGCGGCGGTATTTGGCATCCTGGCTGATGCCTATTCACCGGCCGCGTTCCAAGGGCGATTTGGATTCCTTGCCAGCACGGTGCTCGTTTCGTGGCTTGCCAGCATTGGCCTGCTTGTGGCCTCGGCGGCAGCAGCCTTGGCAGCTTTCAGTGCGCCGGCAGTTCGCGCACAGAACCAATTCAATGACTGATTCACCGGCCATTGAGACACGAGAACTGACGCGAAGATTCGGCTCGCGCACGGCGGTGCATTCGTTGGCATTGAGCGTTCCGCAGGGCTGCATCTACGGATTCCTTGGTCCGAATGGAGCGGGAAAGACCACGACCATAAGACTTCTCCTTGGTCTGCTGCAGCCGAATGAGGGGAATATTTTTCTATATGGCGAGCCGTTTACCTGGCAACGCCGCGACTTGTTGCGCGACGTGGGGGCGTTGGTTGAGACCCCATCCATTTATCCGCATCTTACGGGGCGGGAAAATCTGGACCTGACGCGCCGGATCCTTGGCCTGCCCGCCGCAAGAGTCGAGGAGTCGCTTGATCTCACGGGGCTATGCGCCGACGCAGGCCAGGTGGTGCGCACGTATTCGCTCGGGATGCGGCAGCGCCTGGGGCTGGCGCTGGCGTGGCTGGGTAAGCCGAGGCTGCTGATTCTCGACGAGCCAGCCAATGGCTTGGACCCAGCCGGGACACGAGAATTGCGCGCCTTGTTGCGGCAACTCGCCAGGGAGCATCAAGTGACGGTCTTTCTTTCGAGTCATCTGTTGAGCGAAATCGAACATATTGCCGACCACATTGGCGTGATTAATCGGGGCCAGATGGTTTTCCAGGGAGAAATAGGCAACCTCCGGCGCTGCCAGCCGCCATTGGTGGTCAGTGTGGACCGCCCGCAGGAAGCGGCGCATTTGCTCAAAGCAGGCGGCTGGCGCGCCGTTGAGGATTCGAACCATTCACTCTCGGTTCACGCTTTATCCGAGACAGATGCCGCTCAGGTGAATCGGGCGCTGGTCATGGGCGGGATACAGGTTTACGAGCTAAGCCGCCAGGAAGACACGCTGGAGGATCTTTTTCTCCGGCTGGTTGGCCAAGGAGATGCCGGAGGCACCACATGAACGGCTTTTTCCGTGTGGTTGCAGTCGAAGGGCTGAAGTTGCGGCGGACGCTGGCATTCCGGCTGGCGGTTCTCGCGCCGCTTTTTATCGTGATCCTGCAATTCACTATCGAGCTGGTGCGGGGGGGCGACGAATCAGGATCATCGCCGGGTCTGAATCCGCTCATGGGTTTCGCCCAGGGCATCCTCACTTTCTGGACGATCGTCCTATTGCCGTTCTGTGCGGCGCTCATTGCAGCGTTACTGGCCGCCTTGGAACATCAAGGTGACAACTGGAAACATATTCTTGCGCTGCCGGTGCCCCGGGCGTCCATCTTTGCCGCCAAATGGATGGCCGCGGTCGGCTTATTGGCGCTGAGTTCCGTCGTGCTGGTTGCGGCATACTGCTTGGCGGCGGCCATCCTACAGGCCGTGAAGCCGGGCTGGAGCGCGGCCTCGTGGCCGGTGACAACGATTGTCCAAAGGGCGTTTTTAGGACTGTGCGCCGCCGGCTTGCTTCTTTCCATCCAGATGTGGATCAGCCTTCGCTGGCGTAGTTTTATTCCGGGCCTCGCCGTTGGAGTCGTGGCACTCGTGGTCAACATCATTATCCTGCCAGCCGGGATGTTCGCCGCCAATTTATTTCCGTGGTGTCTACCCGCCGTCGCAATGGCGCCGCATAGCCCGCATCGGGCGCTAGGAGTGGCATGGGGACTTTTGGGCGGCGTCGCGCTAGGAATGATCGCGTGTCGGGATCTCTCCCGGAGGGAACACGATTAGCAAAGTCTGGTTCCGGTTTTCTGTCTGACAGGAAATTCCATTCCGATCATGAGGCCAAACAAAAAAAGCGTCACGAGGGTTCGATGCCCGAAGTCGCTATCCACCCGGACGAGATTCGGAATCCAGCTTGAGATTCAATCCGGATTTACGAAACAACATCAATCTTCGGCCGGATTATGGACTGCTGATGCGATAGAATGCGTGGGGGCTGTTCGGAACGGAGTCTGTGTACGAAAGGGGACTATTGAGTGTACCGCCGGAGGGATATCCGGTTGCCAGGGTTGACCAGTTAATCAGGTTTGTGCTCTTAAACACGGTGTAGGTATTTCCGTAAGGTGCGGTCCAACTCAAAGTCAAGCCGCCTCCGGCACTATTAACCGCTGAGACGGTTGGAAGGGATTTCTGGCCCACCAATTTGACGTTGTCCAGCCAAAAGTCTGCCACGGTGCCAGAGCCATAAGCCGTATAAGGAGTCTCGAAAACAATACCTGTAAAAGATACTTCGGGCTGCAGTGGGCTAATTGGCGCTGAAATATGCACCCAACCAATCGTTGCTGCGTTGGGGATTGGTATGGGGC
>Ga0302275_10005095_pt1 | contig 12753 bp, 9 predicted proteins | sample III_Bog_N2_2_FD_200229 | JGI IMG/M metagenome (GOLD analysis project Ga0302275, IMG submission 200229) | Peat permafrost microbial communities from Stordalen Mire near Abisko, Sweden - III_Bog_N2_2 | ecosystem: Environmental > Terrestrial > Soil > Wetlands > Peat | place: Sweden: Abisko...
GCTGGAAGGGAAGCTGGTATTCGTAACTCAGGACGACGTTATGCCTCACGTCAAACGCCGAGATCGCATAACTCAGGTTGGGATTGAAGGGATTGACCTCTTCGCCGATATTCGATGACTGATCGAGGGACTTGCTATACGTATAGGCCGCGGAAAACTGAAGCCGGCTGCTGGAGTGACGGGCACTGAGTTGAAGAGCGTTATAGTTAGCGCGCCCGATTGTTGTTTGAATCGCATTGCTGCCAAAGTTCGGTCCAAGCGGCCCGCGCGTTCCGTTCACCGCTCCGCCGCCAATCGGGTAGTATGCTGTGTCCTCGCCGCCGGGGCCGCAGGTCAGCGTTCCCGGCTGCACCTCGCTGGGCTGGCTCAGGCTCTGGCAAAGCGCCGGGTCGCCGGGATTTGACTCCTCCAGAACCCGCTGGCGATGGCTGGATGTGCCGATATACGTCGCGCTGAACACCGTATTCGCTCCCGCCTGGCGCTGGATGGAGAACATCCACTCCTCGGTGTACGGCACTTTGCTGGTGTTGCTGTAGCCTGGAATGCCGCTGATGGGCACAAAGCTGCTCCAGTCGAAGGTTGGGTCGGGGTGGCTGGCCGACGAGTTCAACGGCGCGAAGGTGTACGGGAAGGGCTGGCCATTGAATTGCCCGCTCGCCGCAGCCACAAAAGGCGTGGCGAACAGCGGTGGAGCGGGACTGGTATAGGTTGTGCCGTAAGGCGCATTCGCAGCCAGCACGCTGATGGAGAGCGCCTCGATGGCCGTGTAGAAGTTGCCGGCGCTGGCGCGGATGCTGGTGGCGCCCGATGGGCCAAGCAGCTTCGCGAGCGTCTTGTTGTTTCCGGCCTGCGGCGACCAGGCCAGCCCCACGCGCGGCGAGAAGGCTAGATTGTTGATCGGGGCCAGCGTGTCCGGTACTCCGGGGTCGCCCGGATAAAGAATGCCCGCCGGTGCACCCGGAAACACCACCGACTGCTTGCCCGCCTCAAAGGTGGAGATCTGGTTGTACTTTTCCGTCCAGGGGGTGATCCTGTCCCAGCGAACCCCGTAGTTGATCGTCAGGTTCGACAATGCGTGCCAACTGTCCTGGGCAAACAGGCCAACATACTTGTTGCGCGCATAGAACGGATTAAGCTGGCTCTGGTTGTACTGGCTCGGCACGCCGATCAGGAAGTCCGCAAAGTCAACTCCCGTTTCCGCGCCCGAGAAAACGAAACTGCCGTTGAATTGCGCAATGGGATGGGCGTTTACCTGGTCGGTGTGGAACTCGACGCCAAACTTGATGGTGTGGCCGCCCAGCACTTTCGAAAAGTCATCGGCAGCCTGATAGGTGTTGTTGTCCTGAATCAGCTGATTGGCCGCGGTGCCGGTCGAGTAGGCGTTGAAGTTGAGGTTCTCCACACTCTGCCCCTTGGGATCGAGGGCCACAATGCTGGCGCTGCCGTCCGGATTCTCAAAACCCTGGGAAGCCAGGCTCACGCCGTGACCCCCCACCGGCTGGCCCAGGTCGACTGAGTCGCGCAGAAAGCTTAGATGAGCCTCGTTCACAGTTGTGGAGTTGATGGTCTTGGTGTCGCCCAGGGAGAGAAGCTGCGCCCGGCCATCGGTCAGCGCATCGAAACCCGGGAGGTTGAAGTCATCGATAAAGTAGTAAGCCGTCATCAGGCCAAAACGGGAATCGACATCGAGCCGTGAAGCGCCCTTATCGTCAAGAACGACCTGATTGAAAGACGAAGTTGCAAAACCATTGGCGCTATTCGGCGCGGGAATATATTGCAGCATCTTCTGCGCCGGCACGGACCACGCGCTCTGGGGAATCATGGCATTGGGAAAAACGCACTGCGTTGAAGATGTGCAGTTATTCGCATAGGTCTGCACCTGACTATTTACGATGTAATTTTCTCCGGCGGTATAGTAATACGGCTCTCCCTGGGTTACGGCATAGCCCAGTTTAGGCGCGAGAACTTGCGTTGCCAGGTACGCTCCACTGACCGCCGTGGGAATGGTAATTGACTGGCTCCCTAACGATGCGACGGTGGCAAGCGACGCGGCCTCGTCGGTTAAATCTCCTGTACGATCCGCATTGGAAGGCACGCTGATCTCGCCCGTATCGATGCCCTGCGTCTGCCCGGTTCCCTGGTAGTCCACAAAGTAAAACACCTTGTCATGACGCACGGGCCCGCCAAACGTGCCGCCGTACACGTTCTGCCTGAAGACGCCGCGAGTCGGTGAAAAGTAGTTGCGCGCATCCACATCGGTGTTGCGCAGAAAATCGAACGCGCTGCCGTGGACATTGTTGCTACCCGATTTTGTCACCACGCTGATCTGACCGCCGCTGAACTCCCCGTACTCGGCGTCGAAGTTGCTGGTCACGATGCGAAACTCCGCAATCGAATCGAGGTTGGGAATAATGGCCGTGCCTGCGTTCACATCTTCTTCGGCATCGCTGCCGTTCACGCTGAAGTAGTTGGCGAACTCCCGCTGCCCGTTCACCGCAATCGTCCCCGGGTTGAGCGTTCCAGACGGTGTGAATACCGTCGCGCCCACGTCCTGAACGGTTTCGGCAATGATCGAAGTCTGCGGCGCAACGCCGGGTTGAAGCGAAAGCAGATCCGTGAAGCTGCGGCCGTTCAGGGGGACGGTGCTCAACTGCTGTCCGCCGATCACCTCGCCCAGTTGCGTGCTGACCGTCTCCACATGCAGCGAGCTGTCGCTCACGCTTACGGTCTGCGTCGCGCTGCCGACCTCAAGAGGAGCATCCAGCGTCAGCGCCGCATCCGTATCGAGCACAATGTCCTTGCGCTCATAGTCGCGAAAGCCGGCAGCCTCCACCGTGAGCACATAGTGGCCAACCGGGAGAACCGGCAGCGTGTAATATCCGCTGCTGTCGCTGTGCGCCACGGAAGCAACGCCCGTGCTGACCTCGCGCACCGTCACCGTCGCATTGGGAATCACGTTTCCCGACGGGTCTTTCACGGTGCCGGATATGCTTCCTCCCACGCTTGCCGATGCCGTGAGCGCCGCGAAGAAGGCAAGCAGACAGAGCAGAAGACAACGCAAATAGGAATGGTTCTTAAAGGGCTTGGCAACGAATGTATTTCTCTGAATCATACGTGTGTCCTCTCCTGTATGAAATGCGCTCTGCGAACTATCGGAGACTAAGGGGCCATGAGGCCCATCGCGAGCGCTTTCGGGTAATCTGTTGAATCCAACTGCGGATACAAAAAGAGCTCGGACGGCAACTGTTCAAAGCTGCTGCCAAGTCTCTCTGAGGTCTTGCTTGATCGGTCGAACAGGGGAAATGTTTCCTGTGAAATCGGGGAAGTATGAACGGAGTCTAACAGCTAAATGACAATTTCGTCATACAACTTTGGTTGGAATTAGAGTACTCAAGAAGAAGTAACTGAAGTACCCAACCAAGAGTTGGGCCACGGCTCGGGAGGCCGGTCGGTTCTGTTTCATCGCTCCAGCGTCCCGTCAACCGGATGCACCTTGACAAGGGTTGCCCTGCCAGAAAAATGGAAGAATGCCGGGCCTACCTTCTCTTCGGCAGAACCAAATACCGCAGCCCCCGCTCGCCCCGGAGAGCGGAGTGGAACATCCTCTTGCGCGCGGGAGGTGAGATGATGGGCGTACTGTTGCCGACTGGGGCGTTGACGGGCGGCGAACAGGTTCTGAACACAAGGAGGCGCGATGCTGATCCGGCTGGCTTACGATATTCAATTCGAGATTCCGGCGGAGGTGGCGATGGTGACGCTGCTCCATGTGCATCCCTCGCGCGCGGGCGACCTGCTGGAGCCGGATGAGTTGCAGACGGAGCCGCGGCTGGAAGTGACCAGCTACCAGGACAGCTTTGGCAACCGCTGCGCGCGCTTTGTGGCGCCGCCGGGCCATTTGCGGCTCAGCAGCCAGACGCTGATCCAGGATTCGGGGCTGATCGATCCGGCGAATTTCTCGGCGCGTGAGTCCGCGGTGGGCGAGTTGCCGGATGGGATTCTGCGCTTCCTGATGAATAGCCGCTACTGCGAGGTGGACCGTTTTTCAAACATCGCCTATGAGCTGTTTGGAAGCTGGCCGCCGGGGTGGGCGCGGGTGCAGGCGATCTGCAACTGGGTCCATAACAAGGTGGCGTTCAACTACCAGATGGCGCGGCCGACAAAATCGGCCATGGACGTGTACACGGAGCGGGTTGGTGTGTGCCGCGACTTTCAGCATCTGGCCATCACGTTTTGCCGGGCGATGAATATTCCGGCGCGCTATGCGACCGGGTACCTGGGCGACATTGGCGTGCCGGTGGTGCTGCCCATGGACTTCAGCGCATGGTTCGAGGTTTGGTTGGAGGGCGCGTGGTGGACCTTCGACGCCCGCAACAACCAGCCGCGCATGGGCCGGGTGCTCATGGCGACGGGCATGGATGCGGCGGATGTGGCCATGACCACCTCTTTCGGACGCGCGGACTTGAGGCACTTCTTCGTGGTGACGGAAGAAGAAAGCGCGGGCGACGCTTCTGGAATCGATCCAGCCGGCGGATAGCCCGCAGGTTCCCATCGCGTAGAAGACTGGGGCCAGAGCGTGACACGCGGGTCAGGGTTCGAGTTTTTCCCAGATGATTCGTTCCAGCCGGAATGGGTCGTCGACGACCCTGCATTGGGCGTCGATCTCCATGGTGGCGCGTTTGCCCAGGTCGTACGCAGGCCAGTTGGGCTGGCCCTTGGCGCCGGGACGGCCGGTTCTGGCAAAGGTGCTCCACATCTCGCTCATGGTGTGAGCAGCGGCGGCGCTGTCAGGCTCTGCGGCGGACATCATGTCGGGGGCGGGTGGCTGCACGGCCCCTGCCGCGTTCTGTGCGGGAGGCCGCATATTGTTGAACTTATATGGAATCTCAAGTGCATGTGCGGCGCCGAGCTGGTGCTGAGTTCCGGGGACGATCATGTGTGACTCGTGCGTAAAGATGTACATGTAGACAGGCGCGCCATGCTGCGCGTACTTGCGCTCGGCAATGGTGATGGCGCCGAGGCCGATCATCTGCGCGGAGGTAATGGCGATGTAGAGATCGGCGGGTGAAGCGCCGGGCCGGCTCGTGCGGTAGGCGTCGAGGACCGGGCCGGCATTGTCGCCAAGCTCCGTGTGAAGGCGCTCCACAAGAGCCGCGTCAGTCATGCTGAAGACCTCCGTGTTGTGGCTCTGCATGAAGAAGAACGCGGTTTCGTCGCGATTGGACCCGACGATGAGGGGCTTGTTGCGGGAGATGGCCGGAGCGTCGGGATCAAAGGGATGCCGCGGCAGGATGTGGCCGTCGACGACAGGCCCGAATCCGCCGGGACGACCGCCGCCACCGATTCCCTTCCGGCCGCCGCTCATGGTGAGCGGACCGCCGGGCTGCCTGCCGAGCTCCACCTGCGCCTCGACCAGCTTGTCGGCTGGGACTTCAAGCAGCTTGCGCCAGTCGCTCTTTTCCAGGCCCAGCTGCTGGAGGGTCATGAGCGCGGTTTCAGCCGCGGCCTCGCGCGGCATCATGCGGATGCCGGGGCCGCTCTCGATGGATGCCTTGTTGAAGAAGCGCTCCGCGGCCGGCATGGCGTAGAGGCACGAGGTTTTGGCTCCGCCGCCGCTCTCGCCGAAGATCATGACGTTGTCCGGATCGCCGCCAAATGCGCTGATGTTGCCATGCACCCACTTGAGGCCGTCGCAGATGTCGAGCATGCCCTGGTTGCCGGAGGTGGCATACTCCTCGCCACCCAGATCGCCCAGGAAAAGAAAGCCCATCAGGCCCAGGCGATGATTGGTGGCGACGACCACCACATCCCAGGTGCGCGCCAGGTTGCCGCCATCCTGGTAATCGGAACCTCCCGATCCAGAGGTGAACCCGCCACCATGGCTATAAAACATGACCGGCCGTTTGCGCCCGTCGGCGGCCGGGGTCCAGATGTTGAGAAAGAGGCAGTCCTCAGCCGAGGGAGGCTCGTTGCGGCGCTGGCCGCCGGGCTGCAAGGCGGGCGCACCCAGTTCGAGAGCGTCGCGAACACCGGTCCAGGAGGCGAGCGGCGGCGCGGCTTTGAACCGGTTGGCTCCAGCAACGGAGCCGGCGTAAGGGATGCCCTTGAACGTGGTCAGGTCACCGGTCTTGAGCCCACGCAGGCGCCCATAGACGGTTTGGACTTCGACAAACTCCTGGCGCGGGGAATCTGCCCGTGCGCGAGGAAGCGGAAGCGCGGCAGCGGCGAAAGCCATGGAGCCGTGGGCGAGAAAGCCGCGACGGGTGAGATTGAAAGGGTCGCAATTGGAGATGGAAGCCATGATTTTCCTTTTCTCGAAGGCGTGGAGCGAGGCCGGCGCCGGTCAGAAGTTGACGATGAGGGCGGCTCCCGGCAGGTGGTTGCAGAGTTCGGCATTCTGGAAGACAAACTCGAGGTTGCGCCGGGAGATTCTGGAGTGCTCGCGAGCCAGAGCTTCGGCCCTTGCACCCTCGCGATTTTCAATTGCTTCAATGATGGCGCGGTGATGCTCGGCTGCGATAAAGGCGGTGCTCTGCTCGCGGTCAGCAAGGCTGAAGACCAGCGACTCCGGAGCGGCGAAGGGAATTTTGCAGGCTGACTCCAGCTCGCGGAGGAGCGAAGGGCTCCTGGCAAGACGCCAGAGCTCGCGGTGCAGGATTCGATTGAGCTCCAGGTAAGCCGCGAAGCCGTCAAGGGTGATGGCGGACTGCATGGTTGCGCCGGCGGCAAGTTCCTTGGCGCGATCAAGCTCCTGCGGCGACTCCAGCCGTTCCGCCGCAAAGCGGACGGCAGTGCCCTCGAGGACGCCACGAATTTCGATCGCGTCGCGGATGTCGGCGAGGCTGAACGAACGCAGGCGAAACCCGCCGGTCGGGATTGGGTCGACCAGCCCCTCGCGCACCAGCCGTTCCAGGGCCAGGCGCACCGGGGTCCGCGAGGCCTGGAGCAGGGAGACCAGCCCCAGTTCTGTGAGGTGCTCACCGGGGGCGAACTCGCCGTTGAGGATTCGCTCGCGGAGGGCGAGGACGAGGCGTTCAGTTTGCGAGCTGGATGAAGAGGCAAGAAGCATAATTGCATGCAATTATTCCCTCGTTTAGCAATTATGTCAATTAATTCATCGAATCTAGATTTGGAATTCTCTAATATTGCATGCAATGAATACTTGATTTGAGCTCGACTGTCAGCCCGCGAGGAATGCCGGTTGATGCGGGTGTGCGTTGTCCGCAGGGCTGGGACGCCGCTTTCAGCTGGCTGTTTGCGCCGTGGACACGGCTCTATTTGGTGTCGCCGCCGGGCGCGTAGTAGCCTTCGCGGGTGACCACCTGGAGGTCGTCCTTGCCGGCTTTGAGGGCGATCTTGTGGAAGCCGCCGTCGGTGTCCACCTTGTCCGGGGTGTAGGTGAGCAGGTACTGGCCGCGCAGCTCCTCGGCAATCTGGCCGTAGATTTCGTCCAGGTTGTCCTTCTTCTTGGCTTCGAAGAAGCGGCCTCCGGTGCGCTCGGCGATCTTCTCCATGTTCTTTTTGCCGTCCTGCCCGTTGGCGCTGGTGTTGTCGGGTCCGCGGCGCTGGCCGCCTCCGCCGGGATAGCCGCCTCCACCACCTGGGTAACCGCCGCCGCCACCCGGATAACCGCCGCCACCGCCATGGCGCCCGCCGCCGGGGAAGCCATTGCCCAAGCCGCTGTTTTCCTGCTCGCCCTTGAAGAAGATGGTGTAGATGGTGACGTTGGCGTGCTCGGCGGCATCGACGGCGTCGTTGAGGGTCTCCTTGCTGCCGCGGTCGCCGCCGTCGGAGAAGACGACGAGAGCCTTGCGGCCGTCCTTTGACTCCATCATGTCGTGGGAGGCGAGATAGATGGCGTCATAGAGCTGGGTACCGCCGCGGCTGCGCGACTGGCCGGAGCCGCGGTCGTCGCTGTCTCGGGTTTCAGGGCCCTGGCTGGAGCTGCTGGAGGCGCGGGTGGGCCCCATGTCGTCGAGCTCGCGGTGCAGTTTTTCGCGCGACGTCGTGAAGTCCTCCAGCAGCTCAACCTCGCGGTCGAAGTGGATGAGGAACGCTTGATCGGCAGCGGGGCCGGACTTGGCATCCGCGGGGAGCATCTGGTCGACAAACTTTTCGCCGGCCTTGCGCTCGTTGTCCAGGGCGCCGGAGACGCTGCGGCTGGTGTCAACCAGCAGGCCGAGCCGGAAGGGCAGGTTGCTCTCGTGAGTGAAGCTCTTGATGGTTTGCGGGCGGCCGTCTTCCGTGAGCGTGAAGTCGCTCGCCTTGAGGCTGGTGACCAGCGCGCCGTGCTTGTCGCGCACGGTGACGGGGAGGATGACCTCGCGAGCCTGAATCCTGAGGGTTGCGGAAGGCTGGTCCGTATTGGATTGCTGGGCCAGGCCGGCCGCGGGCAGGCAGAGGACGGCGGCAGAGAGGGCGAGCGCGAGAGACGATCCAGGTTGAGTTCGCATAGCGATCACGGGGCACACTCTTTCATCTGGTTAGACGGGAGAGCGGACGCAGGGTTGCTCGGCAGCGGCGAGAAGACGGTTTCAGGCGGCGTGGGTGGGCGTAAGACCTTTTGGGCACGTGGCCCGGCCAGGGCTTTCACTGCTGGTTCTCGCTTGATGGGCTCTGCCCCATCCAAGCCGTCCGCCGCGGCGGATTTGCGGCTTGGATGGGAAAGCACGACCCTTGCGCCGGGTTGGACCGCAATCTTCGCGCAGCGCCATCCAACATCGCGGATGAGAAAGACGGCCGGTTGAGGGGCGCGGCTTCCCATTCATCCACGATGAAACTGTGGATGAATGCGGCACGGAGGGTTCTTGGTTATCTCATGACCGGGCCAACTGCCTGCTGATGCCTGGGCGTTCGGCGTGTGGGACAGGTCAACCTTCAACATCGCATAGAGGGCGAAAGGGAGGCCGAGAACAACCGACGTCACGACGTCCACGATGCCGCCGACAAGTACACCTTTGACTGAGACCTTGTCCATGATATTGCCTCTATCGGGAAAGAGAATCAATTTGCCTCTAAGAGCAGCTTGATTCCCCCCGCTATGAAGGGAAATAGGGGGAAATAGGGGGAAATAGGGGGAAATGATACCTATTCCCCATGCGCAGGGCCATCGTCTGTGGGAAGTAGTTGGACATGATACGCATTCACCGTTCCTGGGTACAAAGAGCTAAAATTGCCGTGAATATGTATCATGTCCCCCTATTTCCAGTAAAGTTTTTCATTCCCGCTATTTGGCTGCGAGCGGCATCAGCATCGTGCTGTAGGGCACCCTCTAATCCGCCGTTATTGACGTAGTGCCCATACTTGAACCAGTTCCCCAATTCTTCCCACAGATGCCCGTCGGCGTCTTTTCTCGAAAGGGGATTGTTTCCTGCGTAGCTGTAGAGATTTAGGGTCTGTGGGTACTCAAGATTCGCATAGGGTACAGCCGTGGGCGAAGCACTCCAGTCCGGCGACATGAAGCGGCCCATCGTTGATGCGTAATACCTCGCACCAAAATCATCCAGCCCCGATTCTGTGTCACGTTCTTTGCCGGTAGAAATAGACAGGTAGGCAGACGCTGCGCTGAAAAGACAAGCGGCGGGCACAGTCGTAGATGTATCCGGCACTCCAATTGAAACTAGTGATTGCATCGTATCGCTATCCCGGATGCCAAAATGCTAGGGACTCGGGCAACCGCCGGGTCCGCCGCCCTCTTCGTCTAGCATCCGGCAAGTACCTCCTTAGCAAGTCTTTCGTTCACCGGAGGCCTCGGACCGGTCTGTAGGTACAATAGTGTCTCATCCGCAAGACCGCTTACGCGAAGCAATGCAGCATACGCCGAACGGCGAACATCTTCATCGGGGTCGGAGAAACACGCAGTTCCCAACACTCGAATTAGCGTGCATTCCTTACTTTTGTCGAACAAATATCCAAGGCCACCTGCGGCCGCATCTCGACAATCCTCATCTGGATCCTTTTGCAAAATACTGCAAAACAGGTCCTTCGCAGCTTGATAATGCAGCTTAAACGACAGGCTCATCACGGCGTTGTATCTGACAATTTCATCTTCATGAGTTGCGAGTTCGAGAAGAATCGGGATACCAGATTGATACTGATCCCGCCCAATGCTTGTAGGAAGTGAACGAAGTTCTGCCGTATCCATGGCCCCGCTTCGCCATTTCTTTATCTGATTTTCAGCCGTTCCCTCAAATTCTTTCATAGAACCCTCAGTTGCTCGGTGTTATCGCTTTTCTCGCGACATTAAGTGCGCCTCTGCCTTTTTCAAGCAGATTGTTGATTCTTCCGGCTTGCTCTTCGCTTAGACCGCTCCGACTAAGCATTCTTTCTAAATGACGCACCTGTCTCTCCAATCCGTTGATTGCCTGGGATACTTCTTCAACGTGGTCCCAAAGCTTTCCATTTGGACCTGCAACCCTCATTCCACCGTTAGCTTCTCGCTCTGCAGCAGACAAGTCCTTAGGTGAAAGATGGTCTTCTATAATGTTCGCAATCTTGCCCTCAGATCGCGCAATCATCCCCTCAACTGCGCCTGCTTCGCTTTCTCCGTCTGATGCAACTGCTGCGATGACTGCCCCAGTCGCCTGACTCAGCGCATCAGAACATGAACCGCCTCCGGCGCAATTGGTCTTTCCAAAGCCGAGAACGGAGTTGAAGGTATCCAAGTCTTTCTTCGCGGATTCGACGCCATTCGCTAATTTTTCTGCAGTCTGACCAAGATAATTAGCCCAACCGTCGACAATCGATCCCCCGCGAGAAACAGCATCCAAAATGGCCCTGCAAAGAGCGGGGACGTCTTTGCAACTCGCATGGCCATCGGCATCAACTCCGCTCAAAGGATTGTTGTGTACATAGCTGTAGAGATTAAGGCTTTGAGGATCAAAAAGACTCGCATATGGGACCGGCATCGGTACAGCTGCCCAGTCCGGGCTCATGAACCGGCCCATCGCACTGCTGTAGTAGCGCGCTTCGAAGTAGTCGTTGCCTGATTCGATATCCCGTTCTTTGCCGGTGAAGTGGTGTTCCGTCGCATCAGCGGCTGAGCCTGAGGAACTGAGGCCATCGCCATAGGGAAGGCTTGAATAGAGCGCGGATGTGCCATCCGGGGTGTATTCGGCGCGTTTGGTGCCGAGCCAGTCGGTAAATGCGAAGTAGGTATCGGTGCCATAGTAGCTGGCAACGAGCTTTCCGCCCCCGAAGACATTGGTGTGGTTCCAGGTGCTGGTATACCCAGAGGTGGGGTTGCCGGTCACGGTCATTTCTGTCAGTTCCTCGCCCCCCAGGCCGAGCACGTAGCTTGCCGTGGCCGTAAAGCCATTCGTGGCCGGATTACAACTCCACGAAGTCAGCGTCCCTTTGGCTACGCGTGTTCCCTCTGCGTCATAGATATAGCCAACGATAGGGCCTGGACTGCCGATCCCCGTGACGTATTGCATGGCGCACAGCCGCCCCTCCCCATCATAGGCGTAATTGTTCACGCCGTCGTACGTGACATCGCCCGCGGCATCATAGGTATACCCACTCGGAGCTACGTCTGCATAGCTCTCGGTCATCTGGAAGCCGCTGGTGGCCGGATCGCAACTCATGGCCGCAACCGTACCCTTGGCCATGCGGTCGCCGCAGCCGTCGGAGGAATAGCCGGTTTTGGTGGTGGTGCCGAGGACGGTGCTGGAGACGGCGCAGATGCGGCCATCGGCGTCGTAGAGATAGGTGTTGGCGCCATCTCAGCTCAGGTCGCCACCTGCGTCGTAGGTGGGCGTGAGCCCGTCAAATATCTTCCGCTGAAAAGTGGCTCAGGAAGAGCAGATCTGTGTCGCGAGAGGGCTACACAGCGACGATTGGTCTGTGTACTATTTTGTGCGCCACTGTGACCGTTATTCGCCGCAAAGGAGCACCAGCGCGATTTCCGAGCAAAGCAAAAGCCTGCTGATTGAGCAGGCTTTAGCGGATATTAGCTGGTAGCGCTAACGTCTACCGAAAACATTGCATAACTCGTTGATTCTAATAGCAAATTTATTAAGAAAAATGCGAAGTTGCCCCCATAGTTGCCCCCAGGCAAATTATTTTTGGCTTCACACTTTTTGCGATTCACTTTTGGAGCCACGGGCAGAAAGTCTTGTCCAAACCCGATTCAACCAAGACGGGTTAGAACTGCGCAGGTAGACTGTTCTCTGCAATGCCTGCTGTAATGGGCGCAGTCTCCCCCATGTGTGGAGTGTCTCAGCACTTTCCGGGAAGGCTGCCTCAAGTGACCCCCTCAGCCCTTCGATTGTCCCCTCCAAAACCGGATGCAGACGCACGCCAATGGGGTCGTTTTCAGGGTCTACCCATTTATCAGAGATTCCTGCCAACTCTTGCATGTAGGCATTGGCTTGTTGAGCGCCCATTGTGTCGCCAGAGTGAAGCTCTTTCACGATCTAAACGACACGCCAGAGTTCCGCCGCAGTAGGGCAGTTTGGGGCAGGGAGACCCAACTCGGATTCCCGTCGCTCCGACAATTGAGCAAATTCCACCAAAAACCCAAGCGCTGCCGTTGAACTGGAATCTGATTCCATGCGCTCGATTCTCCCACCACGGCGGGTAACGGTCAAATGCTAGACAACCGGAGTAAGACGCCTAGTTTCTCGTGAATGGCGGGGCTGGTTGGCTGTCTGTTAGGTGGAATGCAGTAGTGGAACATAAAGCGCAGACGCACTTGAGGGGTTTTTCTCTTGTATCCCGTTTTGTTCGTGCGGTTTATCTTGGCGCACCTATGTA
>Ga0302275_10005096_pt1 | contig 12750 bp, 12 predicted proteins | sample III_Bog_N2_2_FD_200229 | JGI IMG/M metagenome (GOLD analysis project Ga0302275, IMG submission 200229) | Peat permafrost microbial communities from Stordalen Mire near Abisko, Sweden - III_Bog_N2_2 | ecosystem: Environmental > Terrestrial > Soil > Wetlands > Peat | place: Sweden: Abisko...
CACGAGCGTTCCCAACATCTGATGACTGCGACCGAGTGCTTTTTGGACCTGGTCGCGTTCATGAATCTCTTGCTGAAGGGCCAGATTGGCGTGGGCCAGATCGGTCATGCGGTTGACGACGCGCAGTTCCAGTTCGTCCCGCGACTGGCGCAACGCATCCTCCGTGCGCACCAACTCCGTAATGTCACGGTTGATACCCACCAGCCCGATGATCTTTCCCTCCGTGTCCCGCAACGGCACCTTGGTGGTGGACGTCCACATGCTCTGACCGTCGGGCAGGATTTGCTTTTCCGTCTTGTTGATCAATGGCTCGCCCGACTGGAGGATCCGCTGTTCATCGCGTTGAAATTCACGGGCCTTTTCCGGCGGCATGAAATCGAAGTCAGTCCTGCCAACCGCCAGCTCCGGGCTCGCCACGCCCAGCCGTTTCGCCAGGGCGGCGTTGATCTTGATGAACCGGGATTGGCGGTCTTTGATGTAGATACGGTCGGGAATCGTGTTCAGGATCGTTTCCAGACCCACCTGGATGCTGCCCGAAGTCTTTACTGTTCCGGCTGGTTCGGCGCCCCCCCCTGATCGTTCAGTTGGCTCGCAATCGATTTGTCCTGCGTGTTGTTGTTCCATATCCATACCATGACAACCTGGTCCAGGAGACGTGGCCAGCCCTCCTTCTATCGGCATTCCCGGCCCCGACTGAAGCCGGAACCTTCCGATCCGCAATCCAACCGGGCCGGGCGCCTTCGCGGCGGCCCATAATCGCCCTTCCATCCTCCATTTTTCGCCCCGCCAAATCACCCCGCCGGCCGGTAGTGCCCTAATTTGAAATTTTATTGTTTTTTGGCTGCTTAATGGTGGCAAGCATTGCAATAAATTCTTTCCACGTCCACTGGCCATGTTTCTTTCTGCCTTTCGTGCCGGAATACACAGCAATTCTTTCGGCACTGATTTCCAATCGGCAGACAAAATCATCCGATTCGTCGTAACCTGTAATCCAAACCGGCCTTTTGCCAGCCGGGGCTGGAATACCTAGTTGTGGACGCCCTACATGCAGATAAGCACCATGGTTTTCCTTTTTCATAAGGAAATTGAACGCCCACAGCGAAAACGTTGCAAGTCGGATTGCGTTATGGCTCCATTTGTAAATGGCTGATGAGACGCCGCTACAACCCGGCGCCGCCCGGCTTGACGCCCCGGCTTTTTCAGGCGACACTACTTCAGCTCGCTTGTGGGGGCGTACTGGTTTCGACCATGTGAACACGCCAGAGGCGGCATGCCGAGGACGATGCGTTGGCCTCGTAAATCTTCGCATCAAAACTAAAAAGCTAACGAAGAATTAGCCCTCGCGGCCTAAGTTGCTGCGACGTTCGCTGGTGAACGCCTGCTACACCGGATGAACGCCATTGCAGGCATGGTTGACGGCGGAGACCGCGCGTCGTTAGCCGAGAAATTTCATGCGGACTAGGCAGTGCGAATCGCGCCTGGACGTCATCGCATAGCAGAAAACCTTCTCCAGGCTAAGCATGTAGTCGCGGCTGGTTGGTTGACTTGGGACGCGGGTTCAACTCCCGCCGCCTCCACCATACTTCATTGGTGTTTTGTGATTCTGCTTGACAGGACGGGACAAAGACGGGACAGTAAAGGCATGAATTCTGCCCCGACCGAAGCTGAAAATCACAAAACCCGGAAGCCGTTTGAGGTTGTCAAAGTCGGGAGCTTTTCAATCCCGATTTACGCCAACACCAACATCATCCCCCAGCGCGACCCCCAAACCGGCGCGATCCGTTACGAACCACTGCCGGAGGGCTCCACCTCAAAGCCGAAGGCGCTCGTCAAATACCAGAGCACCATTTACACCTTGGCTTATTACGAAGGCGCCAAAGCCCAACGTGAGGCCCAGTTGATTGCCGTCAAGCTCAACAATTTCGACGGCGAAGCCCTCAAACTTAAGGGAACCGACCGGGCGGATTACATCCGGTCAATGCAGACAATCCGTGCATGGAAGCCGGATGCAAATTTGCACCTGGTCGTCACTGATTACGTTCGCGGCGCGAGTCGGTTGCCGGAAAATGTCAGCGTGAGCGAAGCCATTGATGACTACGTGAAGCGCCACCCGATTGGCCTGCCGGCGAAAACCGTCCGCCAAGTTGTGGATGAATTGATCGAGTCCAAGACCCGTGCTGGCAAGAGCGACGTATATATCAAAGACCTGAAATCGCGCCTCGGCAACTTCGCCGACAACTTCAATGCCCGCATTTCCATTGTCACCGGCGGGCAAATTGAGCAATACATTCGCGGCCTGCGAACTCACAATAAAGATGAAAATGAGCGCCGTCATCTTTCCGGTCGGACACAGAACAACATCCGCCGCTTGATCAGCACCTTGTTCAAGTTTGCAATCAAGCGTGGCTACCTACCTAAAGACCATGACGAGATCAGCGGCGTCGAAAAGGCCACGGTGGACAGCGGTGAAATTGAAGTGTTCAGCCCCGCCGAACTGCAAAAACTTTTCGATGCCTGTATCAAACCAGTGATGGAGCGTGGCAAATGGCGCACCCGCGAGGAAATGATTCCGTATCTGGCCGTCGCCGCGTTTTGCGGCTTGCGGGCGGCGGAAATCATGCGGCTTGACTGGCGCGAAATTCACCTCACTGGCACAGAGAAATTTGTCGAGGTCAAGGCAGACAATGCCAAGACCGCCTCACGTCGCACCGTGCCGCTCACGGACAACTGCGCGGCGTGGCTCGAACGCTACGCCAAAACGTCCGGCCCTATCATCAATCTTTCACGCGCCGACAAACAGCTTTTCCTCTATTTGGCGGACAAGTCTGGCGTGCCATGGAAACACAATGGCCTGCGCCACTCGTTCATCAGCTACCGGCTCGCCGTGGTGAAAGACGTGGGCAAGGTCAGCCTGGAGGCGGGCAATTCGCCCGGCATGGTGTTCAAGCACTACCGCCAACTCGTCCGCGAAAGTGAGGCGAAGGAATGGTTTGCCATCATGCCGCCCAACAAGGAAACAGAGCCTGGGGATGTCGCCACCGTCACGGCGAAGTCCACGCTTGAGCCGCAACTTGCCGATGGCTAGCCTGAATTTGTTAGTGCACTGATTTCCCGAAGCAACTAACGTCCACTAAAGCCCAATGACACCGGGGTTATGACAAAACATCCAGAGCATCCACTCGGGGGTTTTGATTGGCTTGACGGCAAGCCACACATGCGGCGCTGGTTTGCAAAATGGCTCTACGGAGCTTGGACCGCCATTTACGGGAACTCCCTTCATCAACTCCATACCAAGGCGGACTGGGATCGTTATGAAGGCATGGGCGAAGCAGTTAAAAATCTGGCCAGCAAACTCCCTCGATATTCCACCGCTGAACAACTTGGCCTCCTGGACGCGGAAGCCCGCAAGTTCAATTTCAAAACGACCCGCGAACGGCTTGAAGATGAACTGGGATTTTTTTTGCGGCAGAACGGACAGCAAACAAAAAACGCCGCTGCCTTCAAAGCCTCTCCTTGGTGCAATCATTTTGCCAACGAGGAGCACATACTGAAGCAAGCCGGGAAGCGCCTCCCCTTCAAGTTCTACCCGGACGATCCCGATATGAGGTTGGCGTTGGAAAATGTGATTAGCGAATTTGGTTCTTTGGAGATTTTACGCGATGTTTCGCCAGCGCTCCGCATCCGCCGTCTCCAACGCGCCTTTTACTTCGCCATTCGTCGGCTCTGTAAACCGAAAGCTGGCTCAGCTCGGCTGGCAACATTTATTCAGAACCTGCTCCAGGAATGGCCTTGCGTCCCCGCCGGGATGGAATTCGATCTGGCAAGTCACTTCAACGCCGACAAACGCCATGAATTGGTGCGCGGTCATCTTGGTTTGGCAAAGTTGAGGTCGAGCAAAGAGGCTTGTGCGTTACGGCGGGTCTTGCATACCGTCATTTACCGGGATGAATTGCGCGGCCCGTTGCTGCGCCTGGCGCACAATGCCCGCTTGCGGGCAGAACAGCACCGCAAAGGCTGGGAGCATCTGCGCAGCACCCTTAAAACCGTGTTCAACCACATTCGTAGTGGAGCATCCGACGAGGCAATGTTTCGCAACTTTGAACGCGCAAATTTCCCGTACATGCGAAATCTCACGCGGGAGCAGCGTATGCGTTTGCTGCCGGAACTTGGTAACGACACGGACCACTCTGTTCGTGATCTGACCAAGGCAGAACGAATGATTTTGGCCGCCCGGTTTCTCAAAAACCCGCGGACTTCACTGGAACGGGACGCTGACGGCAGGAATTCCTTTGCCCGGCGCTACGGCAGAGCAATGCGGGACGTAAAAAGCGAATTGGGAAAGCAATAAATTTCCCCGGACAATTCCTCATTATCCACCCCTTGGATATGCCTTTCGTGTCCGGGCGCAGTTGTGGCAAACACATCGTCGCCCCCCGATAGTCGCACCGACGCAGCAATGCAACCACGCGGAGCGCGCTGGACAACCAATTGGAATTGGTTAAGCGGTTTACACGCATCCAGCACACCGCACTTGCAGCACTGTGTTGCAAATATGCCTGAAATCGAAAATCCCGCCCCTGGCTCGGCGGCACAAATTGAGCCGGAACTGCTGACGAAGGCCGAAGCCGCGCACTTGCTCAGCGTTTCAACCAGGACAATTGATAACCTTAAACGTCAAAACCGGATTAGCTACGTCAAGCTGACCTCAAAGATGGTACGCTTTCCCCGGCAGGAAATTCTCCGGCACGTCCGGGAGAATTTGACCGTCCATGCCCACGGATTGGAGGCGAGGTAATTTTATGTCTCAAGCCTATGATTCCAAGGACTGCCCGCTGCCACTAAATTTTTTCCTCCGGCGCTATGGCATCTCGCGCACGACGGCATGGAGGTGGCGGCGCGCGGGGCTGTCCACGCTCAATGTCGGCGCAAAACTATTCTGCCGCGAATCGGAGTTCATTCGTTTCATGGAGGCACGGACCGCCGAAAACCAGAAAGGAGCAACCTCATGAGCAAGGATTTACTCGACCAAGCCAAAAACCGTCTGCCGCTGACCGTGCTCATGGTGCAGCTCGGCTTCGGCGACCGCGCCAAAAAATCCTCGCGGTGTCCTTTTCACGAGGACTCGTCCGCCAGCTTTAGTCTCTACGTCGGCGACGACGGCGAGCAACGATGGAAATGCTTCGCTGGTTGCGGCCAGGGTGATGCGATTGATTTCCTCGCGAAACATCGCGGTTCAAGCAATGCGGATGCCTGCCGCGAATACCTCGACCTCGCCGGTATCGCGCCGCCGCACGCGCCGCCGTCGAGTACCCAACTATCTCCGCCCGCGCAACCGCTTTTCGATTGGCAAGGCTGCGTTGCCGCGCTGACGCCGGAGCACCGTGCCAACCTCGCCGCGTGGCGCGGCTACTCGCCGGAGTTCGTCACTTGGCTTCACGCGCGCAGTCTGGTCGGCTTGTTTGACGGCGAGCGCATTGCGTTCCCGGTCCACGCTGCCGGGCGCGACGTCATCGGCTGTCATTACCGTCTCGAAGAGGACGGTTCTTGGCGTTACCATCCCACCGGAACCCACACAGCGCCGTTTGTCATTGGCGACATGGCCACGGCCAAATCCGTTTTGGTTTTCGAGTCGCAATGGGATTTGCTGACCGTGCTGGATCGTCTGCATCATCACATTCAGCCACTAGCCGACACAGCCGCCATCGCCACACGCGGCGCAGGTAATGCGCGCCTGCTTGTGGGCCTAGGCACTCCAGATGCCATTGTCCGAGTGTTCGCGCAAAATGATGATGCCGGCGAAAAGTGGTTAGCGGCCATCGCCGCTTGTTGTGGTCGCAATTGTGTTCGCATCGTCACGCCAGCGCCGCATAAGGACCCCAACGACTGGACCCGGGCCGGTGCAACTGCTGCCGACATTCAACAAGCCATCGCCGCCGCGCAACCGGTCATCGTGGACTCCGTCCCCGATCTTCCCGCCGCCGCCGGGCCAAAAGTCTCAAATACCATCATCGCTTTGCCCGAAGCCGACGAACCAGAAACCGCGCTCTTTCCGCTCGACGCCTTGCCGCCGAAAATGGCCTTGCTTGCCGCCGCCGTCGCCCGCACCGCGCGCGTGCCAGACCGCTTAACCGGCCCGTGCGTGCTCGGCCTCGTCAGCGCAGCCATCGGCGCGGGCCTCGAAGTTCAGTCGGACACGCAACGCACCACGCGCGGCAATATGTTTCTGCTCGTTTCGGCGGACACGGGCACCGGCAAGAGCCGGACGTTTGAAATCATCGCCGCGCCACTGCTCGACTATCAAGAGGGATTACAGGAACGCTGGCGCAAAGAATCCGGGCCGCGCCTGCAATCGGAATTGAAGATTCTCGACCGCGAAATCGCCAACCTTGAAAGGAAGGCGGGCAAGACTACGGACACAGCGGAACGCGAACGTCTGCGCGGCGAGCTCGAATATAAAATTGCTGAGCGTGACGAACTTGCCAGGCGCAACGTTCAGCCCGTCCTGGTCGCCCAGGACGCCACGACAGAGCGGCTGACCGCGATGGTCGAGGAGCAACGCGAAGTCCTTTTCTCGGCCAGTTCGGATTGCCGCAAAGTCGTTGATAATCTGATGGGAAGGTATAGCTCAAACAAGTCCACCGACGAAAGTTTTTACCTTGCGGGATACTCCGGTGATCACGTTCGCGTGGATCGGGGCAGTCGGCCCCCAGTCAACCTACGCCGTCCGTGCCTTGGCCTGCTTTGGTTCGGCCAGCCTGACCTTGTGGAGTCCATGCTTGCGGCGGATTCGCTGCGCGCGTCAGGCTTTTTGCCGCGCTTGCTCCTCTGTCACTCCAACGCCGCACCACAGCGAATCGATGGCGAGCCGGAAATCATTTCCGAATCCATCCTCGCCGATTGGTCCAACCTCGTCGGCGATTTGCTTAGCTCGTACCACCAGCCGGGCACACAACACGTCTTGCAGCCGACGCCTGAAGCGCGACAACGTCTGGTGGACTATCACAACGCCACCGTCGAACGCCGCCACGCGGAACTGCGCGACGTGACGGGTTTCGCGGCGCGCTGGGCGGAGCAGGCTTGGCGTCTCGCCGTCGTACTCCATGCGGGCTTGCACGGGGCCGAAGCCCACACTCACCCGCTTGACTCCACCACGGCGGAGAACGCCGTGTGCCTCGCCGATTGGTTCGCGAACGAACAGATGGACATCCTTGACAAAGGTCGCCAAGAAGCGGCCCGGAAAATTGAGGATCGCGTCTTGGAGCACATTCAGGATCGAGCCGACCGCCAGAAGATTGATTTTACCACGGCGCGCGAAGTTAACCGTGCCCACATCACGGTCACGGCGGAGGCTGCCCGGGCGCTACTGGCTCGGATGGAAGCCGATGGTCTGCTCCTCGCCGAAGACATCGTCCGGGCGCATGGCGGCAAGACCACGCGCATTTACCGGGCCGTTAAAAACCCTGTTCCCGCTTGAGCCATGCATGCCACGCCGCATCACATTAAACTCGCCCTGCAAATCATGGATGATTGGCTCGGCCTGCCGGAATACAGCTACAAGGCGACCGTGTATCGGTTCTCCTTCAAACTGCCACCCGAACACGTATTGGAAGCCGTGGAAATTACCCTGGCCAAGTTTCCCGACGGAGGCGAGAGCGCTTTCAGGTATTTCTGCGGCGTTTGTAACTGCATGATTCAGGAGCAGCGTATTCGGCAGTCTTGGAACTGAACCATTCGCCAAAAATACGACTTTCACCCTGCCCGCCGTGCCCGCCGTGCCCGCCGCGGCCGTGGTGGCCGTGGTGGCCGTGGTGGTCGCCGGACGTCAGGGATGTCATCGGCTGGTTGATTTGGTTGATCGGCTGATCCATTTACGAAGTTGCAACCCACTGAGTGCTTTGCTTCACTTCGCGAATGACCACCAACTTGGAGCATGCCCCGGTTGATTTCATCCTCGTTACTGGTCTCGTAGCGAAGCGTGCCGCCTTGCTCGCCAAGTTCCCAATCCCGACTATTTTCTGGTCATACACCATACTGCCAGTACGCTGGCGAAACTTGATATGAAGAATATGAAGACCCAAGCAGATATTCTCCTTGTTACCGTCACCAAAGTGGAAAGTCTTGCCGTGATGGCCGCTTTCCAAAAATGCACGGGCAACCGACCGCACTCCGAGTCGCGCGGCGATATGATCTATCACGATCTCGGGACGATCAACGACAGGCGTATCTGGCTTGTGCTTTCCGAAATGGGATCAAGCGGACTGGGGGGCGCGCAGCAGACCATGACCAAAGCCATCCGCCACATCCAGCCCGCCGCCGTCGTGATGGTGGGGATCGCCTTCGGGATGGATGAAAGGAGCCAAAACATCGGTGATGTCCTCGTCTCCGAGAACCTCCGCCTCTACGAACTCCAGCGGATCGGCACCGACGCTGGCCAAAGCAAGATCATCCTCCGCAACGACCGGCCACACGGCTCGCCATGGCTGCTCAGAGTCTTTAAGAACGCGGAGCTAAATTGGCACGGTGCGAAAGTGCGGTTTGGCTGCGTGCTGACCGGCGAGAAGCTGGTGGACAACTTGGATTTTCGTGAACAGCTCCGGGCCTTTGAGCCGGAGGCCATCGGCGGCGAGATGGAAGGCGCGGGCATCTACGTTGCATGCCAGGACCAAAAAGTGGACTGGCTCCTGATCAAAGCCATCTGCGACTGGGCTGATGGCAAGAAGGACTTAGACAAGAAAACGCGCCAGGAGCTCGCCGCCCACAACGCGGCTCAGTTCGTCCTGCACACGCTCCAAACCGTGCCGATCATCGGTTCGTCCAACACGATGGCGGGGAGCGATCAACCTGGTTCCGCCCCCGCCGGCCCTTCCGCCGGCAAGGGCATCGCAGGCCATACGGTTAATATCACTGGCGACGTCCACTTTCACTAATCCTCACATGAATGCCCCCGATTCTTCCCGTCTATGTCAAAGCTGTGGCCACCCGCTGAGCGACCAAGCCCGGTTTTGTGAGATTTGTGGCGTGCGGATTGTCGCGGCCGCTGCCGCCATCCCAGCCATCCCGCCAGTGCCCGCCAAGTCTGCGCCTTTCGCGGAGCAAGGAATCGCTGCCACGCACCTCAATATAGAGGGTGATGTTAACTTTAACTCGCCCACCACGCCGGAACCAAAGCAGCAGATTTCCGATTACCTTCGTTGGCTGGAGCTCACTCACACGGCTGTTCGCATCAACGAAATCATCAAGGGCGTCGCAGGGACGGATGCTGATCCGCTCCAACTCCGCAGCGTCTTTGTTGACCTCAATGTCACGCTTAAGATTGAGGAAGGCCTCTCCTTGGATCAACACCTCCGCCGGAATCGCTGCCGCACACCGCAGCCGGACCAGCCGCCAAAGGAGCAGGCCAAGAACACACGCCCTGTCCATGTTTTCGAGGCGTTGGGGGTTCAGGCAAGTCCACTGTCGGGCAATTTCTTACCCTGGCACTGAGTCGCGCCCGACTGAACGACGCCAGCCTGCTTACCCGGCTTGGCAAGACGTGGACTTGTGGCTCCTTGTTGCCGGTGCCCCTCGTGCTGCGCGAATTCGCTGCCGGGCTGCCCGCCGAGCATCCCCGGGGCTGTGCCAACGATCTCTGGGAATACTTGGGCAAAAACCTCGTTAACTGCGGGAAGGACGCCCGATGGGTTGAGGCCATCCGCACGACCGCTGACCGCGAAGGCGCGCTGTTCCTGTTGGATGGCTGGGATGAAACCCATGACCCGCTCCGCCTCGCCTCCGTCGGGGAAGCCATCGCTGATCTGGTCAGAAATATGCCTGACACTTGCCGTTTTGTACTTACTTCCCGGCCCTATGCCTGGGATGGCGTTTTGCTGGCTGCCCAAGAAAAGAAGGATGCAGGGTTTGCGCAACTCGATTCCGCGCTGGTGTGCCGGATGCAGACGGCGTTCAAATTCCTCCAAAGCCTATTCCCCGCTCACTACGAGGTCGCCAAATTGGAGCCGCCGCAGATCACCAGCTTCATCAGAGGTTGGTATGGGGCTGTTCAGGAGGGAGCGCGGCCTTGGTTTACCGCCGGTGAGGCCAATCTAAAAAGGACCGATCTTGAAACCGCCGCCGCGCGTCCAGACCTGCAACCCGTCGTATGCAATCCGTTGCTTCTCACCCTCACCGCAAGCCTGAGCGCCTGCCATTTGCCCCAGGATCGTGCTGATCTTTTCGACGAGATTGTGGAATTGCTCCTTACGCGGTGGACGACTCGGAGCGGCTCTGACAAGAGTTTGCGCGAAGCCGTTGGGTGCGATCTCCAGCACAAGGACATCCGCCAGAAGATTGAGAGCTGCGCTTTTGCCGCGCACCGCAGTCAAGCAGGCCAGGCGGGCGTAGCCGACATCCCGGAGGCGGCATTGAAAGCTGCCTTCGCCAGTTTGTTGGGCGGCAGTGATGACCGGGCAAAGAACGTCATCGAATTTGTGGAAAAACGCACCGGCTGCTCCTGAGCAAGGGTCGGAAGGCCGGTTCGCGGCAGTTTAGTTGCCCCCATCGCGCTTTTCAGGAGTTTCTCGCTGGTTGTCATCTCGGTGCCAAAGAGTCATTCACGTCATGTGCCCCGGTTGCGGCAGATGAGGAGACCCCTTCCGCCTTGGCCTTGGCCCGTGAGCATCCAGGACATTGGCGCGAAGTCCTCTGCTTTGCCGCCCGACAGGCGGGCCCGGAACGAGGCTCACTCTCGGCCCACAATCTGGTCCATAACCAGTCATTCGCGGAATGGCGCAAACACCACCAACCAACGGAAACTGACTGGCGTTGTGCGGCCGTAGCAGCTAGGCAGTTGCTGGAAATTGGGCTGGTCCCGCTCCGCAGTACGGAAGCCACCCAGTTGCGGTTGGCTCACGTCGTGGAATGGTTGGGCGCGGTACTGGAACAGAACGGCTTGGTATCTGTGCGCGAGCGTTTGGAAGTCAGTCTGGACCTCTCCAAACTTGGGGACACCCGGGAGGGCGTGGGACTCCGCAAAGACGGCCTGCCGGACATCTGCCTTGAGCCAGCTCTCCCGGCGGGAAAGTTCGCGCTGGCCGAAACCGGCGGCGAGCGCGAAATTGAACATCCCTACCGAATCAGCCGTTACCCGGTTACCGTGGCACAGTTTCAGGCGTTTGTGGAGCAAAGGGGCTATGAGGATGACGGCTCCGCCGGGGCCACGCAGCGCTTATCGCGCTGGTGGGGACGCGGGTTGGCATGGAAGCGGGTTAACAACATAGCTTGTCCGGAGGACTACGAGCCGGTGTTCCAGACGCCGAACCATCCGCGTGTCGGCGTCAATTGGTATGAGGCGGCGGCCTTTTGCGCATGGCTGACGGAATGTTTGCAGGAGAGGGGTCAACTCCAACATGGAGCAGTGATCCGGCTGCCTCGCGAGGCTGAGTGGGAGCAGGCGGCGCGGTGGAGTGAAAAGGAAAAGAAAGCGGATGACCGCTACTCCCCTTGGGGCGGTGGCAGGTGGGATGCCCCCCAGCGCTGCAACATACGCGAGACTCAAATTGGCCACACCAGTGCCGTGGGCCTGTTTCCGAGCGGCAACGCCGGATGTGGGGCGGCGGACATGGCTGGCAACGTGTGGGAATGGTGCGAGAATTGGTATGATGAAAAGATCAAAAGCAGTCGTGTGTCGCGTGGCATGTCGTGGGAAAGTGTCGAGGAACTTTCCTGTTCGTTTCGCCTCGCTTGCGATCCCGCGTATCGCTTTAACTTCGTTGGTTTTCGGGTAGTGTGTGTGAGTGCGTGTGCGCAGTAGGTGGCGATGCTTTCCCCTTTGCTCTTTGACGTTTTTACCCGTTTTTCTTTATTTTCGCGCGTAGCGCGTGAATTTGTTTTATTTCAGCAAGGCTGGTTTTTGACCGGAAGTGGCCGGGTGGCAGATGCGCTGGTGTTTTGCGCGTCGGGCCGTGGAACAATGATAATCCCGAGAATCTGTCCTGTTCGATTTTCTTCAGACGGGCGTTGGCGAAAAGCGGTTGCTGCTGGCTGATCCAGCGGCGCTGCTCGACCAACCGCCAGGGCACGCGCAGTTGTTCGAGCAGCAGGTTGAGTTCGCGCAAGAGCCCGCCTTATGCTGGCGTGGCGAGTAAAGGGCGCGCGTCACCAGCATCAAGGTGTCCGGGCGTCCGCCAATGCGTGCCGAGGTAAAAGCTGCCGCTTGGAAGTCGCGGAGTGGTCGCTACGCCGGAAACCAACTGACCGCGTGGCGAAAGGAACTTTTATCCCCAGTGGTCCGTATCTTTTCTTTGAGATTCACGAACCCAAGCGCCGCTGATCGCCGCCGCGCCGTTTCGGGACTGCGTAGTGCATCATGCGCTCCCCAATTTCCTGCCGGTGCTGGAGCGGCAGTTCATCGCTCGGGAGTTTCTGCTGCCAGACCACTAGGGGCACCATCGGCCCGCGAGTATTGCCGTCGCTTAACCAACCGCCACCGTTATGTGCTCAAGCGTGACGTGCGGAAATTCTTCCCAAATCTTGAACACTAAATCCTTTTCACAAAGTTGGCGGAGCGGGTTAACTACCCCGGGGTGCTGGGGTGATCCGTCAAATCCTGGCAGGCTACCGCACGGGCCGAGGTGCCAGCGCCGCTGGTTTCCGGCGACCATCTGGCCGTTGCCGCCACCCGCCCAAGTGGCCTGCCCACCGGCAATCTGACAAGTCAATTGCGGCGCAATTTCGTCAAGGTTTGAACATTGATGCCGCCTGGGTGCCAGTGCG
>Ga0302275_10005113_pt1 | contig 12719 bp, 12 predicted proteins | sample III_Bog_N2_2_FD_200229 | JGI IMG/M metagenome (GOLD analysis project Ga0302275, IMG submission 200229) | Peat permafrost microbial communities from Stordalen Mire near Abisko, Sweden - III_Bog_N2_2 | ecosystem: Environmental > Terrestrial > Soil > Wetlands > Peat | place: Sweden: Abisko...
ACCCCCCAGCGTTTCGATTGATCTGAGTTTCACTCTGGAATACTCGAGGGCGTGTTGAACATCGTCTTCGCCGGTTCCTTGGATGCCTTCGAGGTCGCCGTGATGGCTGCGGGGCTCACCCCCGCGATGACGGTGTGCGTGGTGGCCACGGCGGCGGCGTTTCGTGGTCCCGACGAGGCGATTGCTCAGATTCAAGTACTCCTCGCTCCGAGTGGGGTCGAGGTGAGTGCCGTGTCGGCGATTAACCGCGCGGGTGCGGACGACCCCGGGGTCGTGGCGTCCGTGAAAATGGCCGACCTCGTGGTCGTGGCCGACGGCGCGACGCTGCACGCACGAAGCGTGTGGCGCCATTCAGCGCTCGGCGACGCGCTCGGCGAGGCCGCGCTGATCTGTGTGGGCTCGACGGGTTCAGTGCTGGGCGAGACGATGATCGACCCGCGCGGCGGTGCGCCCACCACCGGCCTCGGGTTCTTCGAAGACGTCGTCGTGAGCGTGCCGGTCAGTGCGGAGCAGTCCCAGCGTTCTCGTCAACTACTCGGTGACCAACTGTTGGTCGAGTTAGGTCCTCGCTCGGTGGTGGCCTATGACGGTCGGTGGCGGGTCGTGGCGGACGACGACATAGTGGTCACCCGCGGCGGTGAGCCAGCGAACTTGTCGGACTGATCGTCGTCGACGGCGCGTCTAGGACTCGGTGATGGTGAGCGACTGAATGGTCACTTCTTCTCGCGGCTTGCCCGATGGCGAACCGACGGCGTCGATGGAGTTCACCACGTCGAGTCCCTTGACTGCCTTGCCGAACAGGGCGTAGAGGGGGGGCAAGCGCATACCGTCGGGGCCTGAGATGATGAAGAATTGTGAGCCGTTGGTGTGAGGTCCGGCGTTGGCCATGGCGAGCGATCCGAGCTCGTAGCGGCCAGGCTTGGGCAGTTCGTCGTTGAATCGGTAACCCGGACCGCCCGCACCGGTTCCGGTGGGGTCGCCACCCTGGAGGACGAAGCCCGGAATGATCCGGTGCAGCACGATGCCGTCGTAGTAGTGCCAACGCGCCAGGTACACGAAACTGTTGACCGTCTCGGGCGCGCCAGCGGCGTCGAGGAGGAACTCCATCGTGCCGTGCGATGTGACCATGGTGGCGGTGTAGGTCTTCGTGGTGTCGATGATCATCGGCGGCGCAGCGTCGAACTTCTGACGCTGTGGGCTCGAACCATCGGGGTTAGGGATCAGGTCACTCATGGGTTCCTCTTCTGTGTTGGGGGTGGGGATGCTGGCGTTCGCCGTTAGCCGATCTTGAGCAAGTCGACGATGAAGACCAAGGTGTCATTCGCCGGGATGCCTTGTCCGCCCTTGCCATACGCCAAGGAGGGGGGAATGATCAGTTCGCGGCGGCCGCCTACTTTCATGCCGGGCAGTCCCTTGAGCCATCCCACGATCAAGCCGCCGGTCTTGAAGGGCGTCGAGAATGCTCCGGACGTCCATGACGACTGCAGGATCTTGTGAGTCGCGTAGTCGCCAAGCACGTATTGAGCAGTGATGCTGTCGCCGAGCTTCAGTGTCGCGCCGGTCCCCTTAATGAGGTCTGCCGCTTCCAACACCTTGGGTGGGGACGTGGTCGGGATAACCATCGTGGGAGCCTTGCCGAACTTCCCCACGGGTGACGCGCACGCAATGCTCGGGAATCCCGGCACTGCGGAGGGTGTGGTCTCGCACGTGCTCGAGACGGTGCCGATGGTTGTGGTGGTGGTCGAACTGGTCGGGATGGTCACCGTAGCCGGCGTGGACTTCGAGAAGAAGAGGGCGGCTGATCCGATGACCACGATGGCGACGATCAAGACGATGACGCCGCGACGTAAGTTCTGACGGCGCTTGTTCTGTCGCTGTTGAGCCTCCATCTTCTGGCGGCGGGCTTCTTTTTGACGTTGACGTTTGGTGGTAGCCATTCGTTTGACATTACTAGGGCGTTCGAGAGGCCTCCGACGGCTCAACTAAAGTTGGACACCATGGCGCTGATCGTCCAAAAGTATGGTGGAACCTCGGTGGGCGACGCGGACCGAATCCGCGCAGTTGCCGACCACGTCGCGCGCACTCGCGCAGGTGGCAACGATGTCGTCGTGGTGGTCTCGGCCATGGGTAAGTTCACTGATGACCTAATTCACCTTGCTGATCAGGTATCACCCACACGGCCGCCCCGCGAACTCGACATGCTGTTGACCGCAGGGGAGCGAATCTCCATGGCGCTGGTGTCCATGGCCCTGTCGGACTGCGGCGTCGAATCGGCGTCGTTTACTGGTTCGCAGGCCGGCATCATCACTGACACCGATCACACCAAGGCCAAGATTCTTGAGATGCGTCCTGACCGGATTCGAGAGGCTCTTGACAGCGGACTCGTTCCGGTCGTCGCGGGATTCCAAGGTGTCTCGACCGAGCGTGACATCACGACCCTGGGTCGCGGCGGTTCCGACGTCACGGCGGTCGCCCTGGCAGCGGCACTTCACGCCGACGTCTGTGAGATTTATACCGACGTGACCGGCGTCTTTTCGGCCGACCCCCGGGTCGTGCCCAAGGCGCGGCGCTTAGCCAAAGTCTCGTTCGACGAGATGATGGAAATGGCCGCCACCGGTGGACGCGTTTTGATGTTGCGCTCGGTGGAGTTTGCGCGTCGCCACGGTGTGCCGTTGCACGTTCGTTCGAGTTTCACTTGGGAACCCGGGACCTGGATTGTGGAGGAGGACCCCACTATGGAAGAAGCCATTGTTTCAGCCATCACCGACGACACGTCGGAAGCGAAGCTCACGGTCGACGGCGTGCCGGACCGACCGGGGGTCGCCGCGACGCTCTTTCGCAAACTCTCAGATAGGGGCATCAACGTTGACATGATCGTCCAGAACACCGGGACCAATGGCCAGACGGCCATCTCATTCACGGTCGCTCGCACTGACCTGGACGCCGCGCGCGCGGTGTGCGAAGAGGTGAAGGACGAGATCGGGGCCGCGCGGGTGACGTCGGACGAGAAGATCGGCCGCGTGTCCATTATCGGTGCTGGGATGAAATCGAGCCCCGGTGTCACGGCGCTGATGTTCGAGACCCTGTCGACGAACGGCATCAATATCGAGATGATCTCCACCAGTTCGATTCGAATCTCGTGCGTCGTCGAAGCCGACAAGGTCGCTGACGCGGTGCGCGCGCTGCACACCGCTTTTGGTCTCGACGCCGCCTAGCCCTAGACTTTGGGTCATGCGAATTGCGATTATCGGAGCCACGGGCCAAGTCGGCACCGTGATGCGGGCCATCCTGCTGGAACGTCAGTTTCCGGCTGACGACGTACGTTTCTTCGGTTCGGCCCGTTCGGCCGGTTCGACCCTCGAATGGGACGGCCGACAAATCACCGTCGAAGACGCCAACACGGCTGATTTCTCGGGCATCGACATCGCCCTGATGTCCTCGGGCGCCACCTCATCAAAGTTGATCGCCCCGGTGGTGGCCGCCGCCGGCGCCATCGTCGTCGACAATTCCTCGGCCTGGCGCATGGACCCCGACGTGCCACTCGTGGTGTCTGAGGTCAATGCTCACGCGCTCGCCCATATTCCAAAGGGCATCGTGGCCAATCCCAATTGCACCACGATGGCCGCGATGCCGGTCCTCAAACCTTTGCACCTGGCGGCGGGCCTTCGCTCGCTCGTCGTTTCGACGTACCAAGCGGTGAGTGGCGCCGGTCGTGACGGGGTCGACGAATTGGCTCTGCAGCTCGAGGCGAGTGCGCGCGGCGACGTGCGTCAGCTCACCTTCAACGGCAATTACTTTCCCGTGGAGAAGGGCAACAAGTTCCCGCTGTCGATCGCCCATAACGTGGTGCCACTCGCTGGTTCGATTGTCGATGACGGCTCCCTCGAGACGGGCGAGGAGCAGAAACTGCGCGATGAGAGTCGCAAGATTCTCGAGATCGCCAACCTCTTGGTCGACGCCACGTGCGTGCGCGTGCCAGTGTTCACGGGGCACTCCCTGTCGATCACGGCGGGTTTCGAACACGCGATCTCGCCCGAAGAGGCGACGGACCTGTTGAAGAACGCCGCGGGAGTGGTCCTTGAAGAGATCCCCAACCCGCGCCAGGCTGCCGGTCAGGACCCTAGTTACGTGGGACGCATTCGCCGGGCGTACACCCTGGACAACGGCCTGTCGCTGTTCTTGAGCAACGACAACCTCCGCAAGGGAGCCGCCCTTAACGCGGTGCAGATCGCCGAGTTATTGGCGGCTCGTTAATCAGCGCCGTCGCGACCAATCTGGCGGCGTGCCAGGTTGACGCAGTGGTCGCCGAATCGTTCGTAGAAGCGTGCCAGTAGGGCCAGTTCTACCGCCACTGGGACCGACATGGAGCCCGAGGTCAACTCCGCGGTCAAGGCGACGTGCAAGTCGTCGAGTTCGTCATCGATGTCCTCGATCGCTCCCGCCGCTTCGAGTTTGCCGTCAATGATGACGTCGGTGGCTTCGCGCCAGATAGTGGAGGCGACTTCTCCCATTCGTTCGACGAGGCCGCGACTCCGTGGCGACATCTCTGCTCCCATACCGCGCGCGGCGCGGCGCGCGATGTGCTCGGCGAGGTCGCCGTTACGTTCCACCTCGGGCAGCACACGCAAGAGTGTCAGCAGCGTGCCGCGGGCGTCGCTCGAGAGGACGGGACCGTCCACCAGTAGTGACTCCACCTGAGCCACCAGCTCGTTGACCATGTTGTCGATGAGAGCGTCTTGTTCGACCACGTGCTTGGCGAGTTCGCGATCGCCCGAGAGCAGTGCGTGGGTCGCCTCGGCGATTGATTCGCCCACCAGAGCGAAGGTGTGCACAATCCTCTGCAGCATTTCGGGGGTGATTGGTGAGTCGTCGGGTTCGGGCACCTGGGGAGATCTCGTCGAGCCAAAGAGCCGGTACATGATGAGAGGATACTCGGGTGTGACAATCGCTCTCTAGGTTGAGGGAGTCAAAGGAGAATTGTGGTCATTGTCTGGATAGTCGTGGGGTTGGTGGTCGGGGCGTTAGCCGCGTGGGCCATCGCCAACAAGAAGACCCAGGAGTTGCGCTCGCAAGTGGGGGAGGCCGAGTCGCGATTCCAGGTCGCCGAGGCGTTGCGCCAGGCTGCCCTTGACTCTCTCGAGCGTGAGCGGGTCGAACACGTCGAGGCGGTGTCCAACATGGAGACGCTTTTCGAAGCCACCTCGAGCCGAGTGCTGGCCAGTTCGATGACCCAGTTCAACGAGACCCAGGAGCGCATCCTGCGCGAGCGTGATTCGAAGTTGAAGGACAGCCTCGGCCCGCTCGAGGAGCTTCTTGGTCAGTACAAGATCAGTCTCGAGAGTTTCGACAAGGACCATCGTCAGGCGCTCTTCGACGTCAAGAATCGCGCGGGCGAATTGTTGGTGGCCCAGCTCAAGACCCAAGAAGAGACCAACCGCCTCAATCAACTATTAGGCCGCAGTGCGGACCGGGGTCGCTGGGGCGAGGTGCAGTTGGCAAATGTAATGAAGGCGTCGGGGCTTCGCCCGACCATCGACTTCGATTTGCAGGTGACGCAGGCCGGGGAAGCCGGGCAGCGCCAACGGCCCGACTGCATCGTGAATCTCCCCAACAACTCGACCATCGTGATCGACGCGAAGTTCCCATTCGCGAACTTCGAGAAGGCGCTCTCGACGCAGGACCCGAGTGAGCGTCGCCTCTATGAAGAGAGGTCCGCGGCCGACTTGCGTGAGCACGTCAAGGCCTTGGCGACGAAGTCGTATTGGCAAGCGCAAGTGGTCTCGCCCGAGTTCACCGTCTGCTTCGTGCCGAGCGACGCGGCGCTGGCGGCCGCGTACGAGGCTGACGCTACGTTGCACGACTTTGCCACCGAGAAGCGAGTGCTGCTGGTTGGTCCCACCAACCTCCTGGCGCTGTTGTGGTCGGCCGCCGAGGTGCTTCAGCGACACGCCTTCGTGACGAACGCCCAGGAGATCATGAAGGCGGCCACTGAACTCTACGGCCGGATCCGCGTCGTGGCCGGACCGCTCGCGAAGTTGGGCAAGTCGCTCAATGATTCGGTCACCAGCTACAACGAGGCCATCGCCTCGGTGGAGTCACGACTGATTCCCATCGCGCGTCGAGTTCGCCAACTCGACGGAGCAACGGGGGCGAAGACGATTGACGAATTACCCGAGATCACCTCGAGCGCCAAGGCCCTGGACGCTCCCAAGTGGGGCGCCGATCTGGACGACCAGGATCTGGCGGTGGAGTCCGAAATCATCGAGCTCGACGGCTTCGACGAGGGTGACGACGAGGGGTAGTCGGGCGGGCTGAGTAAGTTCTTACGACGTGGCACGTACTCGAGCTCAACGTCGGCGCCAGTCGCTGCGTATCGTCGTCGCGATCGTCATCACGTTCGTACTGCTGGTCTTCGGCCGTGAAGTGTCGCGCTCGGCGCACCAGGAGAATTCGGCGCGCCTGAGCGAGAACCTGAGCTTCGCCTCCCTGGCCACCAACTTGCTAGGTCAGGAGAACTCCTTCGACACACGGTTGGCGACATTGCTCGGCTCTGGGAGCCAGCTCTCTCGCACGGCCTTCTCCGTGCAACTCTCAGAGTTGACCCAGGAACTCTCCTCGTGGCGCGCCGTAGCGGGACTCGTCAAGTCACCACTCCTGACCCCCGATCTCAACCTCACCCTGGCGGATGACACCATGACGCGTGTCGCGGACTACGACGAGGTGCTCGCCTACGTCGCGCAGGCGCTGAGTCTCAGCGGACCGGCTACGTCAGCGTCGGTCCCCACCCTCGGTGCCGCCCAGTTGTCGCTGGCCCAGACCGCAGCCACCTGGGGGGCGGACCGACACCTGCTCGCCAGCGCCCCAGGTCACGTGACTCTGATGGCGCTCACCACCAACACCGCGACCCTCAACGTGCCCCAGGATGTGACGACGCTCGCAAGTGCACCGAGTCTGGCTGCGACGCGTGCCATCGTCATCTCCGCCATCCAAGTGCAGCCCGCGCCCTTTCCCGCTCCCGCACTCACGCTGGTGCTGGCCCCGACCACAGTGATGCAGGTCCAGGTCGCGGTCTCGAACCTACGTGAGATCGTCCAGCCGGTGTCGTTGAGCCTGGTGTTGACCGCGGCGTCGGGCTCGACACAGCAAGTCACAATGACCCAGACCCTGTCGCCGGGGACGTCGTTCGCCTTCCCCAACCATTTGTTTAGCGTCTTCGAGGGGGAAAAGGCCACCTTGACGGTGACCCTCAACGGTGTGCCCGCGGCCAGCGACCTGACGCACCAGCGGACCTATTCGGTGAGCGTTTCACCCTCGGGACTGGGGTAACGAACAAAGTTCAATCGGGGTTACTGGCTAGTTAGCATACGATGGGGGAGCCCCCCGAGTGTGAAAAGAGGAATCGTGTCCGAGTCCATTACCGTGACCAACAACCTGACCGGCGAGACGCGAGAGATTCCCATTGTCAACGGTGGTGTCGCCGCGTCAGAGTTCTCCAAGGTGGTCCCCGGCGTGTGGTTCTACGATCCGGGTTTCATGTCGACGGCGGCGGCGGAGTCAGCGATCACCTATCTGGACGGCGACGCGGGCATATTGCGATATCGCGGCTACCCGATTGAGCAGTTAGCGGAGAAGTCGACCTTCGTCGAGGTCGCCTACCTGCTGGTGAACGGCGAGTTGCCCAACGCTGCGCAGTTGGACGTTTGGGCGACCGACATCAAGTACCACACGTACATCCACGAGAACATGCGCAAGCGCTTCCTCGAGGGTTTCCACTACGACGCGCACCCGATGGGTATGTTGATTTCCTCCATCGCGGCGCTCTCGACCTTCTACAAGGAGTCCAAGTCCCTCGGCGACAAGGAAATCCTGTACAAGCAGGTCGTCCGCTTGATCGCCAAGATGCCGACGCTGGCCGCCGCCGCGCATCGCTTCTCGGTGGGCATGCCTTTCGTGTACCCGGACAATAATCTGAACTACACCGAGAATTTCCTTTCCATGATGTGGAAGGTCGCCGAGCCGACGTACCAGGCTGACCCGGTGCTCGCCAAGGCCCTCGACGTCCTCTTCATCCTGCACGCCGACCACGAACAGAACTGCGGTACGACCGCGATGCGCACCGTGGGTTCCTCACATGGTGACCCTTACGTCGCCACTGCCGCCGCCGCCGCCGCGCTGTACGGTCCGCGACACGGCGGGGCCAACGAGGCGGTGTTGAAGATGCTCAACAAAATCGGCCACATCGACAACATCCCGGCCTACATCGAGACCGTGAAGGCCGGCAAGACCAAGCTCGAGGGCTTCGGGCACCGTGTCTACAAGAACTTCGACCCGCGCGCGACGATCATCAAGAAGACCGCCGACGAGGTATTCGCCGTCACGGGCCGCAACCCGCTGCTCGACATCGCTCTCAAACTCGAAGAGATCGCCCTGGCGGACGAGTACTTCATCTCGCGGCGCCTCTACCCGAATGTTGATTTCTACTCGGGGCTCATTTACCAGGCGATGGGCTTCCCGGTCGAGATGTTCACGGTGCTGTTCGCGATTCCGCGCACCGCCGGATGGCTGGCCCACTTCAAGGAATTGCTGGAACAGGACATGAAGATCTCGCGCCCGCGTCAGCTCTACATCGGCTCTGACGTGCGTGATTTCGTCCCCATGGCTCAGCGCTGAGCCCGACGGCGGTCCAACGCCGCGCCGGGGAGCGTTGAGTCGGCAGCGATGATTCGATGCCGTCACGAAGACCACGACGTTGGTCTGGTGCATCGAGGTCGGATGCGCCAGTCAGAATCACGCCATACCTCACATGGTCCTTCACGCGCCGTGGCCTCTTGCATCACGACACCGCCAGTCAGTGCACCGCGAAAATATTCGCGTACGAGGGTGATGAATCCGTTGGAACACCGCGTCACCACTAAGATTGCCGGATTATGCCGATCTATGACGAGTTTATCGATCGACCTGTAACCCGATGGGGTGATGCCTCGAGTCACTGGTCGAACACTTCGATTCTCAAGAATTTCATACGGATCACCAAGGCAAATCCTGAGGGGTTGGACTTGTTGGAGATCGGATGCGGGCGCGGCTACATCGGACTGGCCTCCAAGGCGCTGGGCTTTCGCTCCTACACCGGGGTCGAACCGAACCACCGACTCGCGCAATATTGTCGTGAGCTCCTGGACGTCGACATCCACGAAGAACTGCTTCCCCATCTCAAGAGCCTGGCGGACGATTCCTTCGATCTGGTGATGTCAGCTCACGTCCTCGAACACGCGATGAATCCCATGGAGGCTCGCGAATGGTGCGAGGAGATGTACCGAGTGGTGCGACCCGGCGGACACGTGATGATTGTTTGTCCCGACGTCATCGATTACGGTGTCTACTTCTGGAACTCCGATTGGTCGCACGGCTATCCACCGACGCCCAAGAGGGTGTCGCAGATATACGACGATGTCGGACTCGAAACCGTGTTTAGCGGCAAGATGCACTTGGGACGGACGGGCCTGGGTTCCGCATTCCTGGCCCATGCCGTCTCGGCGGTGATTCCGACCCAACTCGGTGACGCCCTGACGGCGCGTATCTTCGGTCGTCCTTTGGTGTCCGGTTTCAAGTTGACCCTGTGGGGCGTGGTGTTCGCTGTGGGAAAGAAGCCGGATTTGGCCTTGACGTAGTTCTTGGCGGATGCGGCCACTTCTGGGGCCGATGGTCGTGGCCACGGGGAATGCCGACACATGGTCGAGACGACTGAGTACGCCGAGGTCGTCGGACGAAGTAGGGACCGCATCGCTGGAGACCACCTCAATGTCGTCACCACCACTGTTGAATATCCCTCCTCTTCACGATGCTCAGGTTGGACGTCAGAATGTTCTCGCCGGCACGACTCGGCCACGATTCAGCGCTGCGATTTCGCTGTGATGAAGGACCACCGAGCAACACACTGCTCTTTCGGGCAGAGGTGTTGGGCCATCGATCAGACCAAATAGAAGTGGTCACTCGCATAGTGTGAGACCATGTCCCTGAGTCGGCGCTACCACGTGTGCGCCGTCGTGGTCACCTACAACCCCGATCTTGATCGGCTCATGAGGGTCCTAGATTCCCTCGCACCTCAAACGTCGAGCATTGTTGTGGTGGACAACGGATCTCGCAATAATGCTCAACTGCACCTCATGGCGCTCGAACGCGAGGACATCGACGTGGTGGACCTCGCGGAGAACCTAGGAATTGGCGCGGCCCTCAATAGGGGCGTTACTCGGGCTCTATCCGGAGCACCCGATTGGATCTTGACGATGGATCAGGACACACTCGTCGACGAGGGAGCCATTGACGAGATCCTCACTTCCTACGAGGCTCTCCCAGCGAAGTATCGCGAAGAGGTGGGAGTGGTCGCAATGCGGGCGCATACGCAACCATCGGGTATTTGGCTGACCCGATACGCCGACCGCCTCTTGACCGGGAGTACTGTCGGGCAATTCATCGAGCGCAAGGGAGTCATCACTAGCGGCAACCTGGTTCGCGCCACCGTGGCCTCGCGCATCAAGTACAGCGAGACGTTGTTCATCGACCAGGTTGACTTCGACTTTTGCTTCGCGGTGCGTGCCGACGGTTGGCGAGTGATCCAGCAGAATCGATTCTCGATGGACCATATCCTGGGTGAGCGTTATCACGACATCGACAAAGACCACCCGTATGAGAATGCCCAACGGGTTTACTACATCGTCCGCAATTCAACTGTCCTCGTGTTGCGACGGCGTCTCCTCGTCCGGTTCTATTTTGTTCAATTGGTTGTCTTCTGCGGCGCCTTCGTCTCGATGAATGGCGTCCGATCTCTACCCTTGTGTTGTCGAGTCCTGTTGCGCGGAGTCGTCGACGCGCTGACGCGGCGAATGGGGCGACGCGAATACCCGTTTCTGTCGAGAGGTCGCCGGTAATCAACACCTGTTGACTTCGCTGAACAGGCCATTCTCGTCCAGTCCACTGCCGAGCAAGTGAGGGTACCCGGAGAGCTGCCAGCTGGCTTCGCTACTATGCTTCCTCTTCTATGCCACCCTCCGGCAGGTTCGTTGATCTCCCTTCCAATCTTCGCCCCGGAGAAGCCAAGATCACTTCTGGTCTTGTCCGTCGCAGGACTCTTGCTCTTCCCAGGGCTGGCGTGCACTTCGATGGTGAACTGGGACGCCCGGTGGGGCTCGTTTCGCCCTCATTAGTGGTGAATTGGCTCCAGAATGCCCTCTGAGCGCGCGACGTGAGGAATGTGCTGGTGATTATCACAATCGAGGGTCGGCCGAGAGCTCGCCGTCGTCGCTCAGCCGCGGCCGATAACGTTGGGTATGGCCAGTGAGAAATTATTCGATGCCATGTCAGTGAGCGACGTTCCTCCCGAAGGGGGTTCGCGGGGCTTTGTCGCCACTCTCCGTACGCAATTAACGTCGGGCATTTTCGGTCGGGGCGGACTCTCCTTTCTGGTCGCGTTCGCCGGCATCAGTGTTTCGGCCTTCCTCTACCACTTAGTAGTGAGCCGGCTTCTCGGCCCGTCGCACTATGGCGCCATGGGCGCGTTGCTCGGCATCATCAGCCTGCTCACCGTGCCGATCGGTGCGGTACAGATTGCCGTCACCCAAGCGGTGATCGACGAAGAGAACCTGAATGAGCGCTTCTCCATGGTCCGGGTCACGAAACGAGCGACGCTGAGTGGGCTCGTCGCGATGGTTCTTGTCGCGGCGGTGACTCCCGTCGTGGATAGTTTTCTCCACATCGGCTCGCCAATACCCATGCTGCTCGTGGCTATGTGGGTGCCCCTCGCGACCGTGACCGCAGTGGTGCAGGGGGCGCTGGTCGGCGAGTACCGATTTCGCCCTGTCGCCTTCGCCTCGTTCATGGGACTGGGCGTCGTCCGCCTCGTATTGGGTGTTGTCCTAGTCGAGGCTGGACTGGGTGTCTCGGGCGCCGTCGCCGCAACAATATTCGCGCAAGCATTCACCATGCTGTCGCTCCTGTATTCGGCGAGACATGAATTGTTTGTCCACTATCGACACGCCGTGGCAGTGCGCACGAAGCTCCGCGACACGGTCCTGTCCATCGCCGCACTTGCCGGTTACACCACGCTCATTGGCATTGACACTTTTTTGGCCAATCACTTCTTCGTGGCGACGGCGGCGGGGGATTACGCGGCGGTGGCGGTGGGCGCCCATATCAGTTTCTTCGTCCCAGCGGCGTTGGTGACCGTTGTCTTCCCCCACTTGGCTGATGGCCAGGGAGCGAGTGAATCGAGTCGAAAGATATTCCGACAATCGCTGTACGTCTCGCTCGTCCTCGGCTTGCTCGCAGCCGCCGTGATGACCGTGTTCCCACACCTCGCGGTCAGTGTGCTGTTCGGTTCGAAGTACGCCAAGGCGGCCGCGATCCTCGGCGTGCTCTCGTTCGCATCCGTGGCGATCGGAGTGGTCATCCTGTTCGTCTATCTTCACTTGGCTCGCCGCTCCAATTGGGCGCTGACGCCATGGATTGGTGTTGTTCTCGCGGTCATCTTGATCGTGATCGACCACCGATCAATGCACACCGTCGCGACAATCATGTTGGTGGTGAGTGTCGTCACGATGGTGATGATTGCGCTACCCGCCATACGCCATTCTCCGAAGTGATGTCGGCCGCATTTGGAGCGGTTGCTAACTGGTGGGACGCCGGGAAGCTGAGCGGCTCCTCAGCTTTTTTTGCAGGGTCAGAGA
>Ga0302275_10005114_pt1 | contig 12718 bp, 8 predicted proteins | sample III_Bog_N2_2_FD_200229 | JGI IMG/M metagenome (GOLD analysis project Ga0302275, IMG submission 200229) | Peat permafrost microbial communities from Stordalen Mire near Abisko, Sweden - III_Bog_N2_2 | ecosystem: Environmental > Terrestrial > Soil > Wetlands > Peat | place: Sweden: Abisko...
GGTCGAATACATAGCCTGTCCCCCGCCGTATATGCTCCCGGACGGGTTGGAAGAAGCTCCGCTTACCGCTGCCGTCACCGTGTGATTGTGTTGCGGCATTTGCTGCGTCGTGAGGGTCACGTTTTCCGAGCCGGTAATCTGGCCCTGAATCCATGGAGTTCCCTGACGGTCGGTTCCCATGTGAATGGGAACCCGACTCTGCAGGTTCGGCAGAAGGAACGTTGATACGCCGTCTCCGCCGTAAGTGGTGCCTATGAGGTTAAAGAGTACCTCGTACTGGCTGATGGCCAGAGTCTGACCATTACAGAATTGCCAGCCTGCGGGCGCGAAAGTTCCGGCAAAAATTCGAATCTCACCTACGTATGGACTACCCATGCACTTCTCCTTTATCCGTTATCGATTTTACAAGGTTTTGTTTACTGACCTGAATCGAACACATACCAGTGATGGTTTCCATCGGAGACCAGCGACAGCGTGAAATCCTGCGCCTTCGCCTGCGTCGAGGAAGGGGATGCCCCGTTATCGATCGTCACAATCGTATCGGAACCCTGAATACCCGCAGTAACCTGCGAGGCGGCGATTGGCTCACTGTTGCCATCGGTCACCACATTACACGAATTTCCACTGCTGATGGTCCGGCAGGTGGCAATCAATACCACCACGCGGCCCGCGATTGTGGCATCGGGCAAGGTAATGGTGACAGAATGTCCGATCGTTTGTCCGGTGCCGCCGGAACCCTGCACTCCCCCTGAGTTGTTCACCAGATAATACATGTTGGTGTCGGAATCGGAAATTGTGGCACCGGAACTCAGTGGCGTGGTGTTGAAGTTAAAGACATCCGAAGTCGCGCCGTTCGTGCCCTGAGATCCGGTGGGACCCTGTGAACCGCTAGTACCTGTGGCGCCTTGCAAGCCGGCTGTGCCCTTACTTCCGGTGGGACCGATCGCGCCCTGGGGCCCGGTTGCGCCGACCCCGCCCGTCGCGCCCTGCGGTCCGGCAGCACCTGTCGGACCAGCCGAACCAGTGGCTCCGGCGGCGCCGGTCGAGCCCGTCGCTCCGGCCGCACCTGTGCTACCGGACGGTCCGGTGGGGCCAATAGGGCCGAGGGCGCCGACCTGTCCGGTCGGTCCGGTCACACCCGGGGGCCCTGTAACGCCCGTTGCGCCGGTAGCGCCGGCAGTTCCATTAGGTCCGGTGGGACCCGTAGCTCCCGCATTACCGAAAGGACCGCTGCCGCCAGTCTGTCCTGGTACTCCGGCCGGTCCGGTCGGCCCTGTGCCGCCCGCGGGACCCTGCGGTCCTGTAACTCCGGTCGCGCCGGAAGAGCCGGTGGGGCCTGTACTCCCGGCTGGCCCGGTGGCTCCGGCTGCACCCGGAGCGCCTGCAACGCTGATGACCAATTGGGCCGGGTGGCTGGTCGCCGTGTTCTCTTTGGAATCGAGCAGAATGGCGGTGCCGCCGGTTCCGGTGATTTCCAGACCGTAATTCGTTGCCGGATTGGAGATCCAGGCCTGTACCTGGCTGGTCAAAAGCGCTGGCTGCCGTTGTGGGCTGCGTGCCGTAGGTCACGGTGCTCTCAGACCAGGGTGAAGTGACGAGAGTAAAATTCAGAGTTCCGCCGGCGGTCACCTGATCCGCATAGACCTGCAGATAGGCCGCGTTGACGACTGCGGACGGAGAATAAGCGGAAAGGTCGAACTGCACCAACCCGGCATTTCCCGTGGCGATATTCAAAGTCAGCGCGTGCGTTCCGCTATTGTAGTTCGTGCTGGGCGCAGTCGCACTGATAGTCACGTCACCGGTGAGCGCGGCGTTCTGTGCGAACAGCCCAGAGGCCACCAGCGAGTTCGCGACGAGTAAAACCCCCGCGGATCCGATCAATGATTTGATTCTCATCCTCGTTCTCCTCTCGTATCGAGCGCGCTTATTGACTGTCACAGGACCCCGCATTATCGACGAGGCGCGTGAGATACCAGAGCGACGAGCCATCGCTGACAAATTCCGCCGAACTGGTGACATTACAAGTCGTTGCCTCGCCCGTCTGTGCCTGCGAAAATGAGTTGTGGTTCAGAATGTGATTGCTGCCCTGCACATTGATGGTGATCGTGTTGCTATCGGTAGCGGCGGCCGAACCCTGGATCAGAATCAGCTTGCCAGCCGCGCTGCTGGCAAGCGGTAGCGTAACGGTTGCAGCGCCAGCCGAGTTATTCACCAGGATGATCCGGTGTGCATCGGTGCCGGCAATTATGGTCCCTGAAGGCTGGGTAGCGTCGAAATTCCATGAGTTCGTAACGTTGGCACCCGTTGCTCCGGCGGGCCCGGCGACACCGTTGGGTCCCTGGGCACCATTGGATCCGGTATTACCGTTAGCGCCAGTGGGTCCGACGCTTCCCGCGGCGCCCGTCGCGCCAGCAGGACCGATACCACCCGTCGGTCCAACCGCACCGGTCGGACCCGTGGCGCCGGCAGTTCCTGTATTACCAACGATTCCATTCGGACCGGTAGCACCGACCTGACCAGCCGAGCCGGTCGCACCTTGCAGACCGGTACTACCCGAAGGACCGGTTGCGCCTGTACTTCCTGTTGTTCCGATGGGACCCAAAGGACCAGTTGCGCCCGCAGTTCCGGCATGACCCGTAGGTCCGACAGCGCCAGTGGCTCCATTTGGACCTGGCGCTCCGACCTGACCGGTTGGTCCGGCGACTCCCGCAGGTCCCGGCGCGCCCGTGGCTCCGGTTGGTCCTGTGGGGCCCGTTGTTCCTGCTGCACCAGTCGGACCCGCCGGTCCGGTGACGCCCGGCGACCCGGCAGGGCCGATCAAAGAAATTTGGAGCGTTGCCGGGTGGCTGGTGGACTGATTTTCCTTGCTATCGATAACGATGCTGGTGGAGCCTTCGGCGGTGACGATGAAGCCATTGTTGGTGCTTCCGTTGAGCCAGGCAATGACCTGGCTGGTGGCATCCACGGTGATGAAAACGTCTGCGGCATTGACCGCGATCCCTGTCTGGACCGGTGTGCCCGGGGCCGGTACGGGAGCGGAAACGCCATTCACCGTATTTTCCGACCATGTCGCGCTGGCGGCGTAAACGTCAATTGTGCCAGGTGTGACCACCTGATCGACGAAGAAGCGAAGTTTTGCTGAACTCACGCTGCCGCCAGTTGTCCCGGCTGGCAGTTTGGAGAGGTCGAACTGGAACAAACCTTCCGAGTTAGCCGCTCCCCCCACATTGATCACGGGCAGCGCGCCGTATGGCGTGGAAACTCCGGGATTAATATAGGCGTCGCCCGCGAGAGAAGCATCGTCCGCAAGCAGGAGCGCCGGCAGGAAGAAAGCCAGCGTGGCCGCGGTGATGCGAATTGCGTTCATTCTTATCGGCATCCTCATATTATTGGTCCTCCGACAAGACATACCAATGATGGTTTCCGTCAGAAATGAACTGAGCCCAGTTGTTGCCCGACTGAAAGTAGGTACCCTGCGTGGGTCCCTCACTATTTGTATTAGCCACGGCATTGGAAGCGGCCACAAAGCTATTGCCGATAATCTGGTCGCCCGACGCAGGGAAGAACCAGGTATACGCGCCAGTGAACGGGTTCGTGTTGAGAACGGCGATTATCTGACCAGCGGTAGTTGCCGCCGGCAAATCCACGTTGTAATTGTTGATGTTGTCGGCAGCGGCCGTGTTGAGAAGGTAGAAGTGGTTCGCAGTGCCCGAGGGGACAGTCACCGTCGCCGTTGAGTTCACCGTGTTGTTCAGGCTGGATACCGGGTAAGAAGTGTTGTTAAATAACCCCTGCGGTCCGGTTGGGCCAGCCGGTCCTGTATTTCCCGTGTTGCCCAAAGCTCCGCCATTTCCGACGGCGCCCTGGGGACCTGTCGGTCCCTGAGAACCGGTAGCCCCGGTATTTCCCGCAGCCCCGGCAGCGCCTGTTGCGCCAGCCGGTCCGATGCCGCCAGTCGCGCCGAGTGCTCCGGTTGGTCCCTGGGCACCCGGCAGTCCCGGCGCACCTTGCACTCCGACATTACCTGGAGGACCGGGGACGCCGGTCGATCCGACAGGACCAGTGGCACCAGTTGCTCCGTTTGAACCGGCCGGACCCTGCGGACCTGTACTACCGGCGAGCCCCGTCGGACCCGTGCTTCCGCCAGGCCCGGTCGCGCCCGCGGGGCCCGTGGGGCCAGTTGCGCCCGTGGGTCCGGCAGGTCCGGCGATTGTGCCCGTTGTGCCCTGCAACCCGGCCGCACCAGTTGCACCGACGGATCCCGTTGCGCCGGTGGGACCGGCTGGCCCGGTAGCCCCAACAGCGCCCGAGGCTCCAAAAAGATTCACTTCAAGAACCGCGGGATGGCTCGTGGTCTGACTTTCTTTGGTGTCAAAGTAAACGAGCGAACTGGAAGGATCGGCCACAATCAGAAAACCGTTGTTCGTGGCTCCGTTGAGCCACGCTTTGACCTGCGTTGTGACGTCAAGAACGATGTAAGAGTTGGCGATGCTGACAGGAATGGCCGATGCCACCAGCGTTCCGGGGCCGGGAAAACCCGTGCCGGTGATAGTCGCTTCGGTCCAGGGCGCGTTCGCCGCATAGATATCGACCGAACCCGGAGTGCCGATGCGGCTCACAAATAACTGGAGCGTCGCGTTCGAAACCTGGGCAGGCGTGGTGCCGGCCGGAAGAGTGGACAGACTGAACTGCACCAGCCCCTGAAAATTTGTGGGTCCGCCGACATTGATTGTCGGAGTGGCCCCCAGATGACCCGCGTTGCCTGGCGCGAAGCTGGCGTCGCCCACCAGTTGCGCCTGATCCGCCCAGGCAGCGGTCTGCAGTAAAACGGTCTGCAGTAAAACGACAGTACCGACAGCCAGTAATACCCTGGAACCCCTCATTCGCCCTCCCTTTCCACTGAACGCCCGATCGTGCCTAAACGCCGAACCGCCGCCGCAACATTACGATTCCCGCGAACCCACCGCCCAGCAGCAGAAACGTTGCCGGTTCCGGTGCGGTAGCGCCGCCGCCGGGTAACGATGAAGACGTGACGTTATCGATGTCAACCGCCCAGTTCCCGGTCCGGTTATCCCCATTGATATCGCAAAATATTCCGTTCGAACAACCATCTATCGCGGTAAAGTTTGGTTGCCCGGTGCTGGTATAGCCGTTGCTCAGATTTCCGCCAGCCGGCGAATTGCCACTCTGGCTCAGAACGAGCGTGTAGACGCCGGGACCCAGCGACTGGGATATATAAGAGTCGAAGCACGCGCCGGTATCGGAATCCGTTCCGACCTGGCCGCAGGTACCATCGTCGTTGGTGGCCTGCAGGGTGCCGGTTGAGTCGAAGATCGCGAGGTAGGGATCGAGTCCACCCTCCGGAATGCTCACGAGGGCCTGGTTGGTGCCTCCGGCATAGCTATAGGTAACCGCGGTGACCGTTGCGGTACCGGAAAGCGTGAACAGCAATTCCTGTGTCTGATCGTCGGTAACGAATGCGCCGCCGTAGGAGAAACTACTCGCCGATGCAACCCCTCCGAAACCGGCGCAGGCGGTGGCTACGATGGCCACGTACTTCCATAAGCGCAACTTAATCATTTCCCTCCCTTGTCATCGGAGTTTATGTGCTGCCACGTTCTGGAACCGGCGATTCCAATTGCCGCTCCGACGCTCACTCCGAGTGATCGTAAATTATGTTAGCAAAAACCAGGCGCAAAGTAACATAAATTCTTGAGCAACGGTACTGGTAATTACCGGAATGCCGCATGTGACACCCGAATCGATGTAGAATTCGGAGATATGGGGTCTCAGAGCGTTTCCGGGATGGAGTCACCTATGGGTCGGACGATTACACTGCGTCGCGCAACGGAGCGGGACGAAGGCTTCCTTTACAACCTCTATAAACTCTCGCGAGTGGAAGAATTTTCGATGACGGGCATCAACGAGATGCAGTTCGACATGCTCATGCGGATGCAGTATGCGGCCCGCAAGGCAACGTACGAAAGTAACTATCCGGAGGGTCGCCGCGACGTGGTAGAGGTGGACGGAACGGATGCCGGCCAGATCTGGGTTTCGAGCGACGACTCGCAGTGCCGGGTGATTGACGTGGCGATTGCCGGAGAATTTCAGAACCGTGGCATCGGAACCATTCTCATGAAAGATCTGATGGCGCAGGCGACCGGGGCGGGAATGCCTCTGCGCTGCTCGATTGCGACGAACAATCCCGGATCGCTGCGCTTCCATGAGCGCCTCGGCTTCCGGATCACGAGCGGCAATGAGGCGTATTACCAGATGGAATACGCGGGCGAAGCTGCGGCCGCTGTTGCGTCGCAGGTCACATTACTTTAGAAGCAGACAAACGGGCGACCCCGATTCGCGGCGGGGAACGGATTCGATTGTCGTGCCCGGAATACCGAAACCAGTATCGTTTGGGGGCAAGCTCAGCGCACCATGTTCGCAGGCTCCGGCCAACTCCGTGAGATCTTTATGCGCACAAAAATTGCGGCACGCGTTCAGACAACCGGTAGTGGAAGCAGGCTCAGAATCTGGCGGCAGCGCGATTCCCAGGTCTCTTCTTTTACCGCGCCCTGCCGTTGTAGTCGTTTCGACTCGTCGCGGCCGTTCAGCGCTGTTGCAATTGCCTCGATGAAGCCTGCGGGCCCGTCATAGTAGTGAACGTAATGGCGAAAGCGCTCGGTCTCCGGCAATCGCGCGGAGACGACGGGCAGACCGGCCGCAAGGTATTCGTAGAGTTTGATCGGGTCGGCGCCGAGGGTCAGCGGATTGAGCGTAAACGGAATGGTTGCGACATCGAAGCCAGCTAAAACGCCGGGTACCTGGTCGCGGCTGACTTCGCCGATGAAGCTGACGTTCGGCAGTTGTGCAAGAACGCGGAGGTTGCGCGATTCGCTGCGACCCGCCAGCACAAATCGCCAATCGGGCCGCGCCAGGGCCGCTGCCCGAATCGCATCGCAATCGAACCAGTCTTCGAGGGCTCCCAGATAACCGATGACGGGTGACGTTCCAGGCGCAGGGACAATTCGGGGCAGGGCACTGACCCGCGAGGGGGAAGCGGCATTTCTGATCACATGACAGCGGGAGGCGGACGCGCCGAGCAGGAGGCAATGCTCGCGAAGGCGATCCGCCGAACAGATCACGACGTCGCTCGCGGCCACCAGCGCCGGTTCCTGCGCCACGATTTCCGGCGCTACGCCGGCAAAACCACCCAACTGGTCGTGGCAGTCGTAGATCAGGGGAGTAAGGAACCGCGCCTTTATATGTCGGGCGAGGCCGAACCAGACCGGAAAGGCGACCAGCTGGACCACATTCGAAAGCCGACCGGCGACGATCAGTTGCGAAACAGCTTCGGCAAGCGCTTTCGACTCGCTCTCGCGCAGGCGCCGATGGTGATAGACCGGCTCGTCGGGCAACCTGACGTGGAGTTCGTAAATATTCTGAGCGAGGCGCGCCAACCGGGGCGTCTCGCGTCCCATGGCGGGGAACTCGCGGCCGAGGTGCGGGTTTAACAGAAAGCAACGATGTCCGAGGGCGGCCAGGGTTTTGGCGAAAAACTGGCTACGCTGGATGCGTGCGTGCCAGTCGGTCATGGGATAAATGAGGAAATCAGGCGCGCCGGGCCGCGCGGGATCGAGAAGGTCGGTGCAGCGCTCCACCGGCACATGGGTAAAACGCCAGCAATCTTCAAACCAGGGTGGTTTGCGCGAGGGAAATGCACGAAAGTAAATATTCCGGAGGTACCATGGGCGAAACTGCTCCCTGATGGCGTCGAAGCCTCTGGATATGTGTGTCACAATCGGGCTCAGTAGCCTGGAGTCAGAAGATTGATGCCTGCGTAGTCACCGGTACCGGGAGTAATGGTAGCCGTGGTCCCGTCGAATTTTGTGAAGGTGAAGCCGGAAAACGTCTCGGTAAACGTGTTGACCTGATCCTGGAGGAAACAGATCGCCACCTCTTCGCCCAGTGCCAGTCCGCCATCGGCGTCACTGCGGTAGTGGATACCGGCCCAGATGCGTCCCATGATCTGGTTGTAAGCAAGTTTATCGATTTCGCCGCCGATGGTGAGCGCGGAACTCGTATAGGGGATGAGCGATAAGCCGTCAGCGCTGACGTCCACCGTGTTGCTGATCAGCGCGGAGCCCTGAAACAGGGCTTTCATAATCGTCGCGCTCGCGCCGGCTATCGCGGCGTGGCCTGCCGGATACGAGGGATGCAGCGGGCATCCTTCGACATACGCCTGCGGAACCAGCGCGTTGCCGGTGGCCTGTACCTGCGCCTGTACGGCTTTCGAATTCATCAGCGAAGAGTGGATCGGATAATTGGCGAGGCCGAGGAGGTTGTTATAGACTCTTCCGCCAAACTCCTCCGGTCGCAGCCGGCGATGTATCGCCCACTTGTAGTAGCAGGTTGACTTCAGCGCCAGATTCGCGGCCCGCGTCACCCAGTCGAGAATATGCGCGGATCCAAAGGTGGTAAATCCCGTCTGAATTCGGGCCGGAGCGGGAAAAGCGGTCGCATAAGGGTTCGTATTATTGAGCTGGTACTCGTTATAATTCAGAACCGTTTCAGGGTGCTGATCCAGAATAATGAGGGCTGCCTGGAGCCATACCTGGAAGGTGTAATCGTAATGGACCAGCTGCGCCAGATCCCGGCCGCTGCGGGTGTAGAGCAACGTCGGGTTGAAGACCTCGGTGCGGAAAGGCGCGAGGCCCGAGACCAGTTCCAGCCATTCGCTGTACTGGGTCATGTAGTCGTTGCCAACCACTCCGGTGCGGTACGTCTGTTCCCGCGGCGTGGAGCCGAAATAGATCGGCTGCAGCAGGTACTGTGAAATATAGGGTCCGACGAGACATCCAGGCATCGGGCCGCGGAAGATATTAGCGGCCGTCACCGAGCCCGTGGAATCCCGCGGACCCTTAAAAGCTGCGAGACTGTTGATTTCCGCAGCGGCGCTCTGGATAATCGAAGAGCCGGACCATTGGGCAAACGGCACGTCCCGGGCCAGCGCTTGCCAGTAAACTTCCACCATATCGGCGGCAGCCTGGGCACTGGCGAAGGCGGGCGGAACGGCAATGGTGATTGTATGGGGATCGCCGCCGTCCAGATCGTAAGCAAACGACGACTCAATGTTGACCAGTTTGCGTCCATAGCCAAGCTGAATATTGGTAAAATCCGAGTGCTTCTGCGTGGAAATGGCGTGGGTCATCGACTGGTAGGCTGCCACGTTGACCTCGCCCAGCTGTGAGTGCAACAGGCCTTTGCCGTACGTCCCGATCAGATTCGGATACAGGGTCTCGTCGCCGTTGGTCGCGGGGTTCGCTGCCGGCCGCTGGCTCTGGAAGTGAGCGGCAGTCTCTCGCAAAAAATAAGCGTTCTGAGATCGCGCGTTTCCTGTAGCCTGTCGCCTGGGTGATCGGACTTCCTCCGCTGCGTTGAGCGCACCGGCGCTCAGAATGCCGCCGACGTTTCGAATAAACTTCCTGCGCCCCTGACTCGCCATAGAGACCGATTATACGGCCCCGCCCGACGCGCACGCAAGTGGCGGGGCAGGCTACACCATTGATAGATCGGGCTCAAACACCGTCCGTTCCGTCCACGGGCTTCCAGCCGACTTTAATGAAGGAAATCCGACTTTAATCATTTTCCCGTTGGATTCCGGTTGAATTTGGGCTACTCTCTCTAAGTGTGGAGTTTCCCACCTTCTTTTTGAACCGGGTCCCCCGGGAGCCAAATACGAGTGAGAGACGTCCGGGGAGGGTCACAAATGGCGAGCCGAAGGATTAGTCGCAATCATGTTACGTTGCGGGAGTTGCCGTATGGCAAGGGGGTGTTTCGGGCTCTCCGTTACGGACTGGTGGCCTGCCTGTTCAGCGTGGCCGCGTTTGGGCAATGCACTTTCACCGTCAATCCTTCCGGGCAGGTGTACACAGACTCTCTCGGATATATCGATCTTGCCAGCGATCCTCTGGTGATTCAGGTCACTGCCAGCGCCCAGAACTGCGCCTGGACAGCCGACGCCAGCGACGGCTTCGCCACCGTCCAGGGCCCCAATGCAGGTACTGGTAATGGCTCCGTAACCTACTCGATGCCGGCCAACACCAGCGGCGCAGCCCAGACAGTCACCCTGAATATAGCGGGCAACGCGGTTACCCTGACCCAGGACTTCACGCCCACCACTTTCACCGATGTCCTACCCAACCAGTTTACGGAGCCTTTTTTCGACGGAATGAATTTATTGTGGACGAACCACATAACTGCTGGCTGCACGTCCACCCCTAACCCTCCGGGTAACCCGATTCTCGGTTTTTGCCCGAATCTGAACGTTACACGCGACCAGATGGCCGTCTTCATCGTGCGCATGATACTGGGAGGCGGTCCGAATGTCGATAATTTTACTTATTCCACTACTCCATATTTTGCGGATGTGCCGCCAACGTATCAGTTTTTCAAGTGGATACAGAAGCTACGGGACCTTGGGATTACCTCCGGCACCACCGCGACTACTTACTCGCCTCAGTTGACTGTTACGCGAGATCAGATGGCGGTTTTCATTGTGCGCGCACGTCTGGGGACCAACACCGCTTTCAATCCGCCCGCGGTGCAGGAGTTTACCGATGTGCCGCCCACCGGAGCCGAAGCGTTCTACTATCCGTACATTCAGGAACTGAAAGAAATTGGTATTACGTCCGGTACCACGGCTACGACGTATAGTCCGCAACTGGCGGTGACCCGCTGGCAAATGGCCGTGTTCCTGATGAGAGCCGGGTTCAATACCCTTCTGAACCCCGGCCTGCCCTTTCTCACTCAATTGTCGCCCACCAGTGGGATACCGGGCGCGGCTCCGTTTACCCTCACCGTCAAAGGCCTCAATACGAACTTTTCGCAAGGCAATACCGTCATACTGTCCGACAGTGGCGTGACCTTCGGGACCCCCACCGTTACGGATGCGACGGATCTCACGGTGACCGTAACCGTTCCGGCAAGTACACCTCTGGGGCAGGTTTCGATTACGGCGCAAACGCAAACGTCGCCCGGCGTGTATGAGGCGGCGTCGGCCCCGAATGTCTTTACGGTCGGTTCCGGAGACCCGCCTCCCACCATAACCAGCTTTACGCCAGCCTCGGGGCCGATCGGAACATCGGTTACGATCACGGGCACCACGCTCGTCTCGAGTCTCGGAACCCCGGTTACGGTACTGGTTCCTTTGCAGGGCGGAGGCATCACGCCCGCTCCTGTCACGGCGGCAACCTCGACCAGCGTCACCTTCGTGGTTCCCTCCACGGCCACGAGCGGCAATATCCAGTTGTTGTCTTACGGCGGCAATACCACTTCCGCGACGCCATTTACGGTGACTCCGTCGAGCACGTACACGCTGACCGCTTCTCCGACGATCGGGAATGTGATTGCGGGCCAGAGCACCACTTACACAGTTAGTCTGGCTTCGACCAACGGTTTCACCAGTCTGGCCACGTTGAGCTTATCCGGGTTGCCGTCGGGTCTGACCGCTTCGTTCAATCCGACGCAGATCTCGGGCGGACAACAATCCACCCTGACCATCACCGCGCCCGCGAATCAGGCCTCCAACACTGCGACGCTGACGATCACGGCATCCGCAACCGTCGGCGGCCTGGCTGAATCGGTTTCGGCTACGCCGACCCTCAATGTCACTCCGATCTCGACTTCGTTTCTCGGCCGGACCGTAGTGGATAACACTGCCAACACCAGTCTGGTGGGCGTCACCATCAATATGGTGGGGCAGGACGGCTCGGGCCACGCGACCAGTTGTACCGGTTCCACCACATCCGACGGCTCGGGAAACTTCGCCCTGACCAACCTCCCGGCGGCTTGCCTCGGGCCTCAGTTGATTGGTTTTGTCGGTAACAATGTTACTTCTCCCGCAGGCACGTACGCCGGTCTGCAGTTGGTTTTCACCCTGGTTGCGAACACTGTCGTCACTTCCCCGGTGCTCGTCCACCTGCCGCGAGTCGACACGGCGGAGACCTTCAACGTCATCCAGAACGACACGGTGGACCAGACCTATTCGTTTACCTCGATACCCGGCCTGTCGGTAACCGTATACGCCGGCACTGTTTTTACGGAACAGGACGGAAGTAAACCTAATCCGTTTCCCCTCGCCGCGATCAACGTGCCCGTGGACAGATTGCCGGACGTGATGCCGACAACCACCTCAGGCGTAGGAGGCTTCATCGTGGCGTTCCAGCCCGCTGAAACCAATGCGAGCCAGGCGGTAGCGGTCTGGTTCCCCAATACCCTGAACTCGCCTCCTGGCACCGACTTGCCTCTGATGACGCTGGACCCGACCCTCGGGCGAATGGCTCCTTACGGTACAGGGACGGTTTCGACCGACGGAACCTCGATTATTCCGGACATCAATCCATCGAACATTCCCAAACGTTACGGCATCGTTCATTTCGACTGGCACGGCCCGCTTGCGGGACCTCCTCCGGATAATCCCCCGGGTCCGGATCCGGGTGGCCCGGACGGTGGTGACCCGATTGACTTCGCGACGGGCATAATGGTGCTCAAATCGACCGATATGACCATCGACGGGCCGCGTGGAAGACTCGCCGTCACACGAACTTATGTGACCGACACGACCCAGGGCACTATTCCGGGACCGTTCGGCTGGGGTGCGTATAACAATTTCGAATACCGCCTCGATACGCTCACGCCGCAAAGTGTGTCGGTTATCAATCTC
>Ga0302275_10005127_pt1 | contig 12690 bp, 12 predicted proteins | sample III_Bog_N2_2_FD_200229 | JGI IMG/M metagenome (GOLD analysis project Ga0302275, IMG submission 200229) | Peat permafrost microbial communities from Stordalen Mire near Abisko, Sweden - III_Bog_N2_2 | ecosystem: Environmental > Terrestrial > Soil > Wetlands > Peat | place: Sweden: Abisko...
TCTGTCTCATCCCTTGTTGAGAAACTCTGTCTCGTCCCTTGTTAAGAAACTCTGTCTCGTCCCTTGGTGAGAGACTCTGTCTCATCCCTTGTTGAGAAACTCCATCTCGTCCCTTGTCAAGAAACTCTGTCTCATCCCTTGTCAAGAACTGCGGGGTCATCGACGGCTATCTTCCCGGCGGCTTGAAACGCGGATCGGCGATGAACGATTGCAGGCCGGGCTGAATGAGGATGTCGTCGAGCGCGTAACCCTTGCCGAGGGCCAACTGAATATACTTCAAAGCCTGCTCGCGATCTCCCAGATATTCATAGGCGCTACCGACCCGGGCGAGAACGTCGGGATCGTCGGGCGCAAGCGCCAGGGATGCTCGAATTCTGAGCAACGCTTTGTCTTTGAGCTTGTCATAGGCGTAAAGGCCGGCGAGTGTGGATTGCGCTTCAACATCGCGCGGATTGAGAGCTACCGCCTGTTCGGCTAACGGCTCGGCCTTGCGGTGCGCCGACTCGGCCTTGTCGTATTGCTTTGTTCCCTCGTAGGCCAGGGAGAGATTGTCCCACACGCGATAGTCGTGGCCGTCGATGCGGAGAGCTTCTTCGGTTATCGCCGCGGCTTCAGCATAGCGCTTCTGCTGCAAGTAGAGAAGCCCGAGGTTGGCGCAAGCGGCGGAGCTGGGGTTTAGAGCCACAGACTTCTCCAGGGCTTGCTGCGCGAGAAACTGGTGGTTGCCCTGATCGAGATACGCAGCGGCAAGGTTGGAGTAAAGCTCCCAGTTATCCGGCGTGATCTGGAGCGCCTGTTGATAGGCGGCGATGGCCTGAGGATACTTATTCTGGCGGTCGTAGAAAGCGCCCAGCGAGTTATATCCAACCCATACATCGGGGCGCAGGGCGGCGGCATCCAGGAAGGTTTTTTCGGCGTCGGCTATGCGGCCGGACCCCTCATAAGAGCGTGCCAGTCCGCCCAGCGCGGCGGCATTTTTGGGGTCGAGGCCGAGGGCCTGATGAAACTCCTGAAGGGCGAGGTCATGCTTGCCGAGCAGGTCGTGAATCTGGGCGAGGGTTACGAAGACGGCGGGGATGCGGCTATCGAGCTCGGCGGCTTTTTGGCAATTGGCCTGGGCCTGGTCGAGCCACTCGGGGTTCTTCTCGGCCTGGTACTTGAGGCGGTAGGCTTCTCCGAGCTGGGCGTAGCCGAGGGCGAAGGCTGGGTCGGTTTGGACGGCTTTGCGCAGAGAGGCGATGGCGAGATCGAGATTGCCGGGCTTGTCAAAACGCTGCGTGTAACCTAGCGCGGTGAGGTAATCCTCGTAGGCTGCGTGATTGGCCGAGCCGCCCGCTTTGACGAGGGTATTGCCTGTGGAGATCTTCATGAGGCGAGCGAGACGCGAGACGGCATCGTCCTCTAGCGAGGAGAGATCGCCGGAGCGGTTTTCGATGTCGGCGGAGCCGAGCTGGCGCAGGTTTTTGGCGTCGATGAGATTGACGATGAGACGGATGTTATTGCCATCGCGCTGGACCGATCCCTTGACTACGAGGTTGGCGCCGAGGGTCTTGAGGGCGTCGGCGGGGACGGTGATGTTGAGGCGGCGGACTTCGGTGGTGGGCACCACCCACAGTGTCTGATCGCCGGTGTCGAGGTTGGAGAGCCGGCCAGCGAGCGAGACCATGAGGTCGTCTGCGAGCGCGGCATTTTGCGGATTGCCGCCGATGTTGTCAAAGGGGAGAACGGCAACGTGCTTTTCAGCGGGAGCTGCGGCGAGCAGGGTCGCAGCATGCTGACGCAAGGTGGGAACTAACAAGATAACGAGACCGATGACGAGCAGAACCGCGAATGCGCCTGCCAGCCAGTTTGTGAGGGGCGCACGCTGGCGGGCGAGCGGGCGTTGAGAGCTGGAGGCTGCGGCGAGGGCGCGGCGGATTTGATCGCTGGACTTGCTGCCGCGCAAGGGAGTGGGAGGAATTGTTTCCGCGCCGAGGGCGGATTGCTGCGAGGTTAGCGGGATTTGGCGGGCGGCGGATTCTAGGTCGGCGAGGAATTCCTGGCAGGTGGCGTGTCGGCGGGCTGCATCTTTGGCGAGCGCGCGATAGAGGACCGGCTGCAACGCCGGATGGACGGAGCCAACGCCCTGCGGGGGTTCATTGAGGATGGCCAGCAGCATGGCGGGGATGGTTTCGCCGTGGAAGGGGTTGACGCCGGTGAGCATTTCGACGAGCACGACGCCGAGCGCCCAGATGTCGGTGCGCTGGTCGATCTGCTGGCCCATGGCCTGCTCGGGAGACATGTAGCGGACGGTGCCAGAGATTCCGACCTGGGAGGCGGTTTGCTCGCTGACGACGCGGGCCAGGCCGAAGTCGACGATTTTGACCAGGCCGGAGGTGGTGAGCATGACATTGGAGGGTTTGATGTCGCGATGAACGATGCCTCGGGAGTGGGCTTCGGCGAGGCCGGCGGCCATTTGGGAGGCGATCTGGATGGACTCGTGGGTGGTGAGCGGACCGCGGCGAATGCGCTCGGCCAGCGATGTGCCCTTATAGAAGGCCATGACGATGAAGGTGAGGCCTTCGGCGGTTTCTTCGACGCCGTGAATGACGCCGATGTTGGGGTGATCGAGCGAGGAGGCGGTGCGCGCTTCGCGGAGAAAGCGCTGCTTGTCGGGCTGGCTGGAGTTCAACTCCGGCGGGAGGAATTTGAGGGCGACGGTGCGCTCGAGGCGGAGATCGAGGGCGCGATAGACTACGCCCATTCCACCGGAACCGGCGATGGAGAGGACGCGATAATTGCCGGCGACTAAATCGCCCTCGGAGAAGCTGTGTTTGAAGTCAGGCATCGAGCACTTTCACGGCCCCCCGGGAACTTGCCATCTTAGCCCCCAAGACAAGGATGACAAACGAGATGGGGATTGGGAAGGACGCCGTGCTGCGATGGTACGACGGGAATTGGGGGATGGCAAGAGGAAGTGGATGAGGGAATAGGGAATAGGGAATAGGGATTAGGGGACAGTGAACAGTGAACAGCGAACTGTGGACCGTGAACTGTGAACTGTGAGCGGGAATCGGGGAGTTCAAGCATGGGTTTGCTCGGGCTGTTAGAGAACCACGGCTTGCTCCTTGTTGAGTGCGGGCATGAGCCATTTGAACAAAACTGTTGCAGCGAAGGCTCCAGCGAGTTGCGCGGCGATGAAGCCAGGCGCGTCGGCTGGGCGAATGCCCGCGAATGTATTGCTCATGGAGCGGGCCAGCGTGACGGCCGGGTTGGCGAAGGATGTGGAAGCGGTGAACCAGTAGGCGGCGGTGATGTATGCCCCGACGGCGTAGGGGACCGCATGAGGCCGCGAGCGCGCGCAGCCCCATATTACGGCCATCAATCCGAAGGTTGCGATGAACTCACTGAAGAGCTGAGCGCCGCCGCTCCTGGCGTGGGTGGAAACCGAGAATAGTGAAAAGCCAAACATGAGGTGAGCCACGGCCACGCCGGAGTAGGCCCCTGCGATCTGCGCTAACAGGTAGGCTGGGACATAGCGCCATTCGATTCCGCCAACGTACGCGTCTGCCAGCGTGACTGCCGGATTGAAGTGAGCGCCCGAAACGGAGCCGAACGCGAGGATGAGCGCAACCAGCGCGGCTCCGGTGGCAATGGTGTTGGCGAGGAGCGCCAGTGCGATATTCCCACCTGCAAGACGCTCGGCCATAATTCCTGAGCCAACCACGGCGGCGAGGAGCAACAGAGTACCAATGAACTCGGCCGCGAGGCGCTGCGCAAGCGTGGGCTTCATGCTTCGCCGATCTTTCGGATCTCTTGCTTAATAGCAAGTTCATCGAGCGTGGCAAGCGGAAGGGAAAGAAAGAGACCGATGCGGCGATCGAGGACTATGAAGGCATCGCGAAATGCGCGGGCGATTTCTTCCGGTGTGCCTTTGACGGCGGCGGGGTCAGGAATGCCCCAATGAGCGGTCATGGGCTGGCCGGGCCAATAAGGGCAGACTTCTTTTGCGGCGTTGTCGCAGACCGTGAAAACAAAGTCGAGATGGGGCGCGGCGGGAGCTGCGAATTCGTCCCAGGACTTGCTGCGCAGTCGCTCGACGCCGATGCCGGCGGACTGAAGCTGGGCGAGCGCTTCAGGACGCGGCGTTCCGGAGGGATGGCTACCCGCACTGAAGGCGGTGAAGTTGCCTCTGCTTTTGTGATTCAACAGGGCCTCTGCCATGATGGAGCGCGCTGAGTTGCCGGTGCAGAGGAAGAGGACATTGTAGTGTCTGGACATTTTGGGGTCAGCCCTTCAGGGCTACTGTGGGTGAGCAGCAGCCGGGTTGGCAGCAGGCGGACTGGGGCTTGGTAGCGCGGATGAAGGCGCTGAGAAACTTGCCCTGGACCTGTGCGGCGATGGCGTCTACGTGGATGCCGGATGTACTGAGAAATTGGCGGGCGTCCTCGACGTCGTAGGTGCGCGTGGGCTCGAAGGAAACATCTGTAAAGCCCGCGGCGATGAGTTTGGATTGATAGTCCTGCTCATCAAGGGCACCCGCAATGCAGCCGACCCAGAGCATCATGCTTTTGCGGACGGCATCCGGGACGGCCCCGCGCACAACAACATCCGAAACGGCGAAGCGGCCGCCGGGCTTGAGGACGCGGAAGGCTTCGCGAAGAACGCGGTCTTTGTCTGCGGAAAGATTGATTACGCAGTTGGAGATGATGACATCGACTGAGTTGCCGGGAAGCGGAATGTTCTCGATTTCACCCTTCAGGAACTCAACGTTTTCGACGCCAGCCTGACGCTGGTTTTCGCGGGCAAGGGCGAGCATGTCGTCGGTCATGTCAAGGCCATATGCTTTCCCGGTGGGGCCAACGCGCCGCGCGGAGAGAAGTACATCGATACCACCGCCGGAGCCGAGATCGAGCACGATTTCACCGGGTTTGAGCTCGATCAACGCGGTGGGGTTGCCGCAGCCGAGGGAAGCTAGCACTGCTTTCTCCGGGATGAGACCCTTTTCATCGGCGCTGTAGAGGTTGGTGGTGATGGGGTCGCAACAGCGGAGCGCCGGGTCGCAACAGGCCTGCACGCTGCCGGATTCGGAGACAGCTCGCGCGGCGCTGCCGTATTTCTCTTTTACCTGGTCCTGAATTTCGGTGGTTGTGCTCATTGAGCCCCTCATATTCGTTAATACGAATATATACGGAGCTGGACATATCTGTCAACACGTATATTATGGACCTATGAGTTCACGGGCAAAGTCAACCGATCTGGCTCCCCTGTTTGCGGCACTTGCCGACCGGACACGGCTGCGTTTGCTCAATCTGATTGCGGGCCGCGAGGTGTGCGTCTGTTATCTGGTTGAGATACTGCGGCAGGGGCAGCCAAAGATCTCCCGGCATCTGGCATACCTGCGCAAGGCGGGCGTGGTGGCGGCACGGAGGGAGGGAAAGTGGATGCACTACCGTGTCGCGCACCCTCAAGATGCGGCGGCGGGTTCGATCCTTGACGCGGTATTCGAATCGTTCAAGACGGATCGTGAGATGCAGTCGGACTTGAGCCGGCTCAGCCGTGCCTGCTGCGAGCCCGAGCGGTTCGTCTCGCTTCAGGGTGTGCCGGTCCCGATCCAATCTGAGTCGGCAGTGGTTTGATTGGCGCCTGCGGAATCGCGAAGGTTCGATTGACTAGAAGAATTGGGTGTGCGGACCGGGAAGAAGCAAACGGGGAAGGCCCGGGCCTAAAGGCCACGGATTTCAGAGGCTGCATCCAGGGGCATGAATGCCCCTGCTCCCTCTGTACCCTGCTCCCTCCGTACCATGCTCTCTCCGTACCCTGCTCCCTCCGTACCATGCTCTCTCCGTGCGCCGAAGCGGCAAACTGTTCAAGAGGGCCTGCAGCTCACTCGTGCGGGAGTTCTATTGCGCCGGTGAGGCTGGAGACCTTCTCTACGCCATGGCTGCGGCACCAGGATTCGAGGCCTTTGGCGAGGCGCTCTACGGCTCTGGGGTCGGCGTAGCTGGCGGTGCCTACCTGGATGGCTGTCGCGCCGGCGAGGAGGAACTCTACGGCGTCTTCAGGAGTGACGATGCCGCCCATGCCGAGGATGGGGATTTTGACGGCGCGCGCTGTTTCGTAGACCATGCGGAGGGCAATGGGCTTGATGGCGGGGCCGGAGAGTCCGCCGGTGACGTTGGTGAGACGGGGCTGGCGGGTCTCAGGGTCGATGGACATGGCGAGAAAAGTGTTGGTGAGGCTGACCGCGTCCGCGCCGGAGTCGGCGGAGATCTTTGCCATGTTCGAAATGGACGTGACGTTGGGCGAGAGCTTGACGATGAGCGGACGCTGCGCGGCGGATTTGGCGCGGCGGACCAGATATTCGAGCGAGCCGGGGTCAGCGCCGAATGCCATTCCGCCGGCGTGGACATTGGGGCAGGAGACGTTGAGCTCATAGGCGGCGATGCCCGGCGCCTGGTTGAGGCGCTCGATGACGCCTATGTAGTCACCCACCGTATAGCCGAAGACGTTAACGATGACCTTGCAGTGCGGATAGCGCTGGAGCGGGGGCAACTTGCGCTGAATGTAGTCGACGACGCCGACGTTTTGCAAACCGATGGCGTTCAACATGCCGGCGGCGGTCTGGATGATTCGCGGGGCGGCGTGGCCGGCCATTGGTTCGAGCGAGATGCCTTTTGTTACGAATCCGCCGATGCGGTCGAGGGAGAGGATTTCTTCAAACTCGATGCCGTAGCCGAATGTGCCGCTGGCGGCGATGACTGGATTGACCAGTTCCAGACCGGCCAAGCGAACTGTCATGTCTGGCTTCACGTGCGGCAAACCTTTAGTGGTTAGTGATCGGTTGTTAGTTGTCAGTTGTCAGTTGTCAGCGAGCGGCAGCTGGTTTGATTGCTTCTGTCAACACTCAGCCTACGGCGTCTGATGGCTGAATGACGCCCACAAGCAAGGCCAGCGTGACTGCCAGGTCGGCTGGAGCCTCAGGTCCATGATACTCGCCCTGGATAAAGGGCGTGCGGTAGAAGGCCATAGGAACGCAAACGAGTGACAGAGAGGAGCACAGGTTGCATCGCATAGGTCGACGAGAAAGAATTCATCGACGCCCCCGCGCCGAAGTAACTGTTTTTCATCCAGGGGCGAAATCCAAGCTACAGTAAGAAAGAGACGGGAGACAATCTTCAATGCGCCAGTTCGCCTGGAAGCTTATCGTCGTGGCGCCGTTTCTTGCCTGCGTGTGGTGCGTGGCACAAGACGCAGTACCCGGCACCGCGTCTGCTGCGTCCGGGGCCGCGGTGAAGCTTGAGGCTCACAACGGCCAGACTCAATTCAAGCTGGGCGATCCGATCGTTGTGGACCTGGTGTTCACGAGCGCGGCCTCGGGCTATTCCGTCGATACAGACGTCAACCCATACCAGCCGTCGGGGGATATCGTCTATGTTTCCCCTGACGACGGATGGGAGCGGTCGCAGCAGAGCCAGAGTGGAAAAGGCCTGAACGGCGATGCACTGAGGACGCTCGGGAGTGAGCCGGTGCGGGTCCCTGTCCTGATCAATCGAACGATTCTTTTCGAGCAGCCCGGTCACTATGAAGTGTCGGTTGCTTCCGAACGAGTGCGATCAACCTCGACGCTGGTTCGATTGTCGCCTATTGAAGACTGCGCCCCCTGTGCGGCGACAAACGCGGTCGGCATCGAAATTGTCGCGCGCGATGCGACGGAAGAGATCGAGCTGGTTGCATCTCTTTCGCGCGAATTGGAGGAGACCAAAGGGCAAGCGCCGCCGCCTGAATTGACAGAGTCGCAGAAGAAAACGATGCAGGAAGTGGAAGCGCAACTTATTTCTGGAGATCAATCCGAAGAAGGCCAGAAACGCATGAAGGAGCTGTTGCCGAAGCTCAACGAGATGCTCGCAGAGCGGATGGCCGCAGACGAGAAGAGACATGCCGATCGGCTCCTTGCGGCACAGCGACTGGCATGCCTTGAAGGCGAGGAGGCGATTCGCGCGAAGGTTCATCTCATTGCGGAGGAGAAGGAAAGCGGCGAGGATACGCCGATTGGCCTGATCCTGGTGAATGGGCTGCCCAGTTCGCACAACAGGCAACTTCAGCTCAATCTGCTGGAGGCAGCGTGGCGCGATCCAAACAACCTCCCAACTTACGAGTTGCATGAAGCTTTGCGCGCCGCACGAGAGTTGGCGCGGGATGGGATGGCACGGGTGTTTGAGTTTGACGGGTCTGAGGAAGGGCGCAAGGCGGCTGTGCGGCAATACCAGGCTGACCTGGATGTAATTATCGGCACTCTGCCGCAGCGCGCCGAGCCCAACCGCACGGAGGCCATTCAAAATCTCAAACGGCTTGGCGTACCGAACCCGTTCAATCAGAGAACCGTTAACCCGTGAACGAGGCGAGTGGGCCACCTGCCCCCACCGCGACTGACTGAATGGGGCAGTCTCCCAGGTCTCAGAATCGAGACCTGGGGCACCCGGGCATCCTGGGCGGATTGCTAGGCGATTACGGGTTCGTTGGCGGTTACTCTGACCGGGGTTAGCCAGCCGAAGCAAACCTCATTGGCTCGCGACCGCGCGGATCATGAACAATCCCGCGTCGAAAGCGGCGCCGGAGACGCGGGATGAGTGGCTGGTGTTTCAGAGATTCGCGATGAGCTCGAAATATCGCTCCCTGCTCATGCCGGCGGTTCGGAGCAGGTTCTTGATCACGAATACCGGGACTTCATGATAAGCAGGAATGACGAGCGGGCGCGTTACGCCAGGCTTGGTGAAAATGAGATGATCTCCGCGCTGGCGGTCGAAGGAGAATCCATCCCGCTCGAAAACTTTGACAAGCAGCGAATAGTGAGCGGGACGGATGGCGGGCATTACCGTACGCTGGCCGTCTCCCGGCCCAGCGCGACAAACTCCGGCGCCTCCCAGGAATCGCCCTTCCGTCTGTAGCCGGACTCGTCAAGGATTGCATCCAGCGCGCCCATATCCGAACTCGTTTCCAGAAAGCCCTGCACCGCATCCTGGATATTCCTGCGGGCATCCTCGATGGTAGCGCCGCAGCTGGAAATATCAAGCTCCGGAACGTAGGCAACATACGTTCCGGATTCCTTGAAGGTGTGGACTGTATATGCAATATCCTGCATTGCGTGTCCCTCCCGGTCGGTCGTGCCTAGGCGGTTACGGGTTCGTTGGCGGTTACTCTTACTGGGGTTAGCCAGCCGAAGCGGTCGGGCTTGAGGCCGTTGGCGATGCCGAAGAATTCGTCGGCGATTCTCTTGGTAATCTCGCCGGGCTTGCCGTCGCCGATGACAATTCGGTCGATGGAGCGGATGGGCGAGACTTCGGCGGCCGTGCCGGTGAAGAAGACTTCGTCGGCGATGTAAAGCAGCTCGCGGGGCAGCGACTGCTCGGTGACCGGATAGCCGAGGTGGCGGGCGATGGTGAGGACCGAGTCGCGGGTGATGCCGGAGAGAGCGGAGTTGGCCAGCGGCGGGGTGTAGAGGACGCCGTTGCGGACGACGAAGATGTTTTCACCGGAGCCCTCGCTGACCAGGCCGTTGACGTCGAGGCCGATGCCCTCCTGGTAGCCGTTGATCTCAGCTTCCATGTGGATAAGCTGGGAGTTCATGTAGTTGGCGCCGGCCTTGGCCAGGGCGGGCATGGTGTTGGGGGCCAGTCGGTTCCAACTGGAGATGCAGACGTCCGCGCCGTTGTTTCCGGGGATGTATTTGCCCCAGGGGAAGTTTGCGATGTAGATCTCGATGGGCGAGCCTTTGGGGCTGACGCCGATTTCGCCGTAGCCGCGCAGCACGATGGGCCGGATGTAGCAGGGCGCAACGCCGTTGGCTTCGATGACATCGACCACGCCGGCGCAGAGTTCTTCCAGGTTGAAGGGCAGGTCCATGCGGTAGATCTTGGCCGAGTCGAAAGACGGCTGCGCCGTGGGGTTGGTTGTAGCAGCGGATTCCCTCAAATACGCTGGAACCGTAATGGACAACGTGGCTCATGACATGGATGGTGGCGTTTTCCCATGGAATGAGGTTTCCGTTGTACCAGATTTTGGAGGTGGTTTGGATGGGCATGGGGGGCTGCGAAACTCCTTCGTCCGCGCCGGGCACGGATATTTAACAGCGTAACTCGATTCGATGCAGATTGTCACGGGCGGGGTTGGGTTGGCAAGGGGGAGGGGTTACCAATTTGGCACTGCCGGAGCACAAAGCGGGCCGCAGCGAAAGGGTTGCAGGCGGGAGAGATGCGGTGCGAACCGGCAGCGCGGCAAAATACCGATGCGATGGCCTGGATGTTCCGTTCCTCCCGTTTGACCCCCGCGGCGCGTCTAACTAGACTTGCAGGCAGGGTTAGATCATGACGTGGTATCGATTTCGATGGATTGCCGCATTTTCGGCGACCTCTTTTTGTTTGTTGGCGGTTTCACTGGCCGCCACGGTTTATGGCCAGGCGGCCAGCAGCAACCCCTCCAGCAAAACTGCGGATGACCAGAGTTCGTCGACGCAGGATTACCGGCGGGAGAAGGCGCCGACGCTGGTTGATCCGGCGGGGCCGACCGTATCGCTGATTCCGTCGGAGCAGGTGTTTCTGATGGCGGCGGCGTTGAACGCCTGCGGCTATGACGAGGGCCTGGACGAGAGCGCTCCGGTGCGCAAGCGGGTTCGCGAGGAGATGAACCAGGCGCTCGCGAAGAGCGAAGACGCCCGCAATAAACGAGATAAGGTGTGCCTGTACATTGCCCAGCACCGCATGACGGGCGGGGCGCGGGACATTGCGCAATACATATCGCTGGCGCTGTATCTGACGCTGCCACCGGAGATGGAGACGTCGGCGGATTTGACCGAGATGCCGCCGGACTCGACGCAGGTGGTGGAGATTGTGCCGCTGCTGCGCGACTTTGTGGCGGCGGTTGACCTGCATGGAATCTGGCTGGCGGTGCATCCCACCTACGACCGTGAGACGGACAAGCTGCACGATGCGCTTACGAACATGATTGTAGGGACCAATCTTTATCTGAAACTGCCGGCAACCACCTATGAGGGACGGAGATTCCTGGTGGTGATTGAGCCGATGCTCTCGCCGCACACGGTGAACGCCAGAATCTATGGGACCGATTATGTAGTGGTGGTTTCGCCGGTGAACGGGCAGATTCCGATGGACAAGGTGCGGCACACCTACCTGCACTACGTGATTGAGCCGCTGTTGTATGCGCGGGCCAACGCGATCGACCGGACGCAGCCGATATTGAAGGAGGTAAGGGAGGCGCCGCTGGAGTTTCGCTACCGGAGCGACACGGTTCCGCTGACGATTGAGTGCCTGATCAAGGCGGTTGAGGCGCGGACGATGGAAACCGGGGTTCCGAAGTACACGATTCCGGCGAATGCGGACCGGAGCGACATGCCGCGGTATGAGCATGAGCGGCAGATTTACCAGGAAAAAGTGGATGTGATCCGGCTGGCGGCAGTGCATCACGACATGACGCAGGGATTTGTGCTGACGCAATATTTTTATGAGCAGCTGATTCAGTTTGAGAAGGACCCGGCAAGCTTGAAGGACACGATCGGCGAAATGGTGTACAGCATGGATATTGCGCAGCAGGTGCACCGGGCGCGCGAAATCGAATTCGACAAAGAGGCGGATGGGGATGTGCTGGAGCGCAGCAAGCCGAGGAAACTGACGGGATTGGATCTGGCCGAAGCCAAGCTTGGAACGGGAGACGCGGCGACGGCAAGCGCGATGGCGCGACAGGTGCTTGCCGCCAAGGACGACAGCCTGGAAGGTGTTGCGCAGAGCGCGCGGGCCGACTTTATTCTGGCTCGAGTGGCACTGATGACGCGCGATCCGGAAGGGGCGATGGAGGGATTCCAGAAGACGCTGGCCAGCAGCAAGGAGCCGCGGCTGGTGGCATGGTCGCACATCTACCTGGGCCGGATGCTGGACCTGGACTGCAAGCGGGACGAGGCGGTTGCGGAGTATAAAGAAGCGCTGGCCGCGCGGGATGGGCAGCAGGATACGCGGCTGGCCGCCGAGCGGGGCATCAAGACGTCGTATGCGGCCGCCAGGGGACATAACTGCGACGAGGACGCGGACGACTCGCCGGGCGCGACCGGGCCGGTGAAGCCGGGGGCTGCGCCGACGGGAGCGGGCGGGACGCCGGCTGGGACACCGAAGCCGCAATGATTCCGGAGAGCCGGTGAGACAAGTTTTTCTCGAACGGTGCCGATGGATGGCAATGCGCTTTAGCTCATTCGCTGCTTTGAAAGGGCGCCAATCTCGTTCGGTCCTAGCGAGCTCTATTCGTGGCCGCCGTACTTTTTGAGCAGTGCCTCAATTTTGGGATTGGAGGCGTAATGCAATGCGGCAAAGCCCGAAAATTTGTAGTTGACATCCGCTCCGTTAGCCAGCAGCAGCTCCACCATCTCGGTATGGAATCCCATCACCGCCCAATACAGGGGCGAAGCGCCCGCGACGACGTTGATGTTCGCGTCATTCGCAATCAGTATCTTCGCATCGTTGAGTTGGCCCTGCCTCACGGCATAGGCCAGAGCGGTCATGTTCCATTTATCTTCCAGATTGACGTCGGCCCCCTTGGTCAAAAGCAGACGCACCATTTTGTCGTGGTTGTAAACCGAGAGGGCAAGAATCAGCGGCGTTTGCTTGTTCCCGTCACGGGCGTTGACGTCGGCGCCGTTTGCCAGCAACA
>Ga0302275_10005128_pt1 | contig 12687 bp, 8 predicted proteins | sample III_Bog_N2_2_FD_200229 | JGI IMG/M metagenome (GOLD analysis project Ga0302275, IMG submission 200229) | Peat permafrost microbial communities from Stordalen Mire near Abisko, Sweden - III_Bog_N2_2 | ecosystem: Environmental > Terrestrial > Soil > Wetlands > Peat | place: Sweden: Abisko...
CATTCCGCCCCTGAGCACATGCGGCCGGTGCGCGTCTTGGGATCGACGATCCACACGGTCTTAACGCCCATCTCACGGTAGTCCTGCGCCCGCTCCTGGGTGTCGGAATAGCAATCGTCTGGAGACTGGATTTCGATGACCGGCAGCGGCGGATCGGTCAGGACATCGGGCTGCGCTCCGGCTGCAAGAACAACGAGATCCGGCACTCGAACCCGGCTGTCCGAAACTCGAACTCGCTGCGCAATACTACCTGTGATTCCCCAATCTTTCTCCTGGGTGCCGAACCACGCGGCCAAAAGCGCCTGCACCCGTGCATGTTCCCACTTGCCCACGTTGCGCTCCCTGATTTCTCCATCGACATACTCACGGTCCGGCCTGTAGCTGATGCCGAGGTATTCGTCGAGCGGGATGTGCAAAACCGTAGCCATAGAGTTGAACGATAGCACGATTCTCTTTCAAGCATAAGCCGGACTATTGCACGCATCAACCGGAGCAGGGGCCAATTGCGCCCATTGGTCGAAGAACAAGAAAGTCCGATTCGCGGGAACCATTTTGCCTCTGCCGGGGTCCAAGAGAGTAGGGTTCCTTTTTGCTGGTACGAGGAGGTTTCGTGCGCCGGATTCTTGCACTGTTCTGTCTTGCCGCCTTCACGCTGACCCTTGCCGCGCAATCCGCGGCTGGTCCTACAGCCAAATCCAAAGTGTCATCAGCGTCGCAAATGCAGTCTGCCCCACCGCAGGCGGGTCCCTCAACCATAAAGGACCTGCCGGTACGCAAGGTTGTGCTCTACAAAAACGGCGTGGGCTACTTTGAGCACGCCGGCACGGTCAGCGGCAACCAGCGCGTGGCCATCGACTTTACCTCGCCGCAGTTGAACGACGTATTGCAGTCGCTCACCGTCCTCGACGAGGGCGGCGGACGCATCGCCGGTGTCAATTACAACTCCACCACGCCGCTGGCCGAGCAGCTCAAGTCGCTCTCGCTGGGCATGAGCGACGACCCCACCTCGACCGAGCTTTTTCAGGCGTTGCGCGGGCAGCGGGTTGAGGTCTCGGGCGCGCCTGGCGGGACGATCACCGGCCGCCTGCTCTCCATCGAGTCGCGTACGGAAAAGTCCGGTACCGGCGACTCGACGGTAGACAAATACTATCTGTCGGTGGTGGCCACCTCGGGCGCGGTGCGGGTCATCGAGCTCACGCCGCTGCTTAGCGTGCGTCCCCTCGACGCCAACCTCGAAGGCCAGGTCGACCGCTATCTTGAGCTCCTCAGTTCAACCCACTCCACCGGCCTGCGCCACCTCACGCTCGACGCCCTCGGCCAGGGCCAGCGCGAGCTGCGGGTGAGCTACATTAGCGAGGTGCCGGTCTGGAAGTCGACCTACCGCATGGTCTTTCCACGCGTGCCCAATGGCTCGGCAATCGTGCAGGGCTGGGCCGTAGTGGATAACACCGTGGGCGCGGACTGGGACAACGTGCAGCTCTCGCTGGTGGCCGGCGCGCCGCAGAGCTTCATCCAGCCGCTCTCGCAGCCGCTCTATACCCGCCGGCCTGAGATTCCCATCGCCACCGAAGCGCAGTTGACGCCGCAGACGCATGAGGCGGCGGATGCCAAGCAGGATGCGCCGGCGGCCCCGCCTATAGGCCGTAACGCCGCGGAGTCGATTAAGATGGCGCCTGGTGCGGCCTTTGGAGGAGCCAGAATGAAAGCCAATGGAGCCAATATGGCCATGGGTTCCGGTTCCGGCAACGGCTACGGCGTTGCCTCGGGCGGGGGCTTTGGCGGCGCTGTTTCTACGGGTCTCTACCGCCCCTCCGACGCCATCCAGGCAGGCGACGTCTCCACCAACGCCTTCGACGACTTCTTTGAATACGCGCTCACCCAGCCGGTCACCATTCACAAGAACGAGTCGGCCATGGTGCCCATCCTCCAGCAGGAACTGCCTGCCGAGCACGTAACTTTGTGGAGCGAGCGGGAGCCCACTCCGTTGCGCGCGGTGTGGCTTGAGAACAAGTCGAAGCTGACGCTGGACTCGGGCAGCTTTTCCATCTTTGAGAGCGGCGAGTTTGCCGGCGAAGGCCTGCTCGACCCCATCCATCCCGGCGAAAAGCGTCTGCTCTCCTACGCCGCCGATCAAGCCGTCCGCGTGAAGATAGCAGACCGGGATAGCAAGCGCACCCTGCATCACGTGAAGATCGCCAAGGGCGTCATTATCGAAACCCACATGGATGTGCTTTCAGTCACCTACTCGGCCACCAACCACGCTGACGCCGATCGCATGGTGCTGTTGGAACATCCGCGCCGCAACAATGGCTGGTCGCTGGATGAGGGCTTGAAAGCCGACGAAACCGCGCCCGACCTCTATCGCTTCAAGCTGCCGGTAGCCGCGCACTCCACGCAGAAGCTCGAAGTGCGCGAGCGCGGGCCGGAGCATACCAGCATCACACTCAATGCAAACCAGAACCACGTGACTTACCTGCTCGATCTCGTAAAGCGCGTGCCCGATGCCCAGGAAAAGCTCGAGCCGGTGATTACGGCTCAGATCAAGCTGGCCGATCTCGATCACCGCATCGATCTTTCCAAGGAGGCTGAAAACACCGCCTCTGCCGACGAGGCGCGCGACCGCGAAAACCTTACTGCGCTCAAGGGCAACGATGCCGCTAAGCGCTTTGTGGACGAGCTGAACCGCGCCGAAGATCAGTTGCAGGCCACGCGCAAGCAGACCGCCGACCTGGAGCAGCAGAAGAAGGAGGCTGTCGACAAGCTGAACGATTTGATTGCCGGAATCAGCTTCGACTGGGATGTCGAAACGAAGTAGGCCACTCGAGTTTGGTTCGGCGCGCCGAATACTGTGTTGAGTCTTGTGGTCTCCCATCCTCGCGGCAGCAACAAGCCGCAAGGATGGGGCACGGAGCTTCTATGCAGCCACTAACCCTTGGTCCCCTTAGTCCTTAGGTTTGTGACCGCCTGAAGTTGAACCAATGTGGGTGGGAAGGCACAAAACCATACGGTCAAAGACCTAGTCCCTGGTCCCAAGTCCCTTCGTCCCCGTATCCCCCTGCCCGCCCATGGCGTAGAGAATCGCTTGCGCGGTACGCGTCTCATCCCCGCGCGACGAGATCATCATGTCGTAAAGGTGGTGATTGCACCAGCTCTTCCCGAAGTACTCTTGCAGGTACTTGGCGCGCTCCGCATCGACGGTGCGGATGCGCTGCTCGATGTTCGCGCCCGGCTCCAGGCGTGTCCGCAGGCGAACGATGCGTTCCCGCAGCGGCGCATACACAAAGACATGATAGACGTCGGGCTTGTGCTGCAGAATGCATTGCGCGCCGCGGCCCACGATTACGCAATCGCCCTCGGTATAGGCCTGTTCGACGATCTTGCGGGTGACCTTCACGGTTTGTTCGGCATCGAATACAGAATCTTCACCCAGTTCGAGTCCGGCTGCCAGAGCGGCCGAGCGCATGGCCTGCTGGTTCAGGCGGCGCAGCCATGAGTCCACGTGCTCGTCGTAGTGGCGAACCACATTGGCATCCACGTGGGCGGCATAGGCAATGGCGTCAATGATGTCGCGGTCCAGCAGCTTCCAGCCCAGCCACCCGGCAATGGTCTGCGCGATTCGTCCCCCGCCGCTTCCAAACTCCCTGTTGACGGTCAATACGCGGTAGTTCATGCTATGCCCCCTTGCAGCCGATTCCTGTGGAGCGCGTCCGGGTGCAAAGACGATTGCTTCTCGGCAGGCTCCAGCTCGTTGTACGGTTCCAGATTATAGTCCACGGAAACATCGAGGTCGGTGAGGGTTGTTGCATAGCGCACAAAAAGAGCAACCCGCGCGGCGGCGCGCGGGTTGCTGAAGCGGGGAAGCCGCAAGCTTAAGAACTTATCCGTAAATAGGTAGCGCCGACCTCCAGGTCGGCTGAGGTGCGGGCCTCCCGGCCCGCGCTGGGATTCTGGCGGCGAGGACGCAGCCAGTACAGCCGCTCTGGAGAGCGGCGCTCCTCAAATGCGCATTTTACGGATAAGTTCTTAGTAGATGACCTTAAGGCCAAACTGGATAATGCGCGGCTCGAAGGTGCTGGTGATCTGACCGCTGTTAAGATTCGCTGCTCCCGGAGTGATCGCCGTTAGCGGAGGCGTGGCTCCCGTCGAGAAGGTCTGCGTCGTGGTGCCCTGAGCCACGCTGATTGCGCCAGGCAGGTAGAGGTTGGCGTGGTTGAAGATGTTATAGGCCTCCGCGCGGAACTCAACCTTCAAGCTCTCGATGGGGGTATTGAACCTCTTGTTCAGATCGAAGTCAGTCTCGTAAAACGCCGGATTGCGGCCAGGATTGCGCGAGGCATTGCCGAATGGACTCAATACATTGCCTGCGGCGTCCTTGATTGGAGGGGTGACGAAGGCGGCGGTGTTGATGTAGTTCACATAGCCCGTGTTGGCCTGGCGCGCAGAACGCCCAAGGGTGATCGACTGGCCCGGAACAATATCTGGCCGGTACTCGTTGGCGCCGCGGTAGGTGGCCGAGATCTGCGGTGAAACCGCTTGGGCGCCGTTGGGTGAGTAGGTCACGTTGAAGGGTGTGCCTGCCTGCGCGGTGTTGATGGCGCTGATTTGCCAGCCGCCCAGAACGGCGTCGGTGACCGGGTTGGCGTCGGCTGCAAACTTGCGGCCGCGGCCGAATGGCAGCTCATAGATCAGGCTGGTGACGTTGGCGACGGGCAAGTTGTAATCGGACTGCGCATAGTCCGCCTTGAGGTTGTTGGCGTCTTGCGGTGAGGGCGTGTTGCCCTCCAGCGAGGCCGAGGCGTTGTCAAGCGAGTGCTCCCAGGTGAATGAGTTCAGCAAGGTCAGCCCGGCCACAAAGCGCTGCTCGTAGCGAACCTGCAATGCGCTGTAGTTGGAAAAGAACTCATTGAGCGCTTCCGTAATGTCGCTGGGCCAGTTGGCATAGGGCCGGGCAAAGCCGAGCGCCGGATTCTTCTGGTTCCCGTTCAGAAAGCCTTGCAGGTGGACGCCATGGTTCCCGACGAAGGCGATGTCGAGGAGGGTATTCTTTGCCATCTGCCGCTGCACGCTGACGAAGTAGTTCTCGACATAGCTATCCGGGGTGTTCTTGGGAACCCAGGTGATGTTATCGGTAGCCGGATTGAAGGTGGTGACGAGGCCGGAAGGGAAGCCCTGGTCGGAGGTGACATAGCAGCTTGGGGAGGTGGATCCCACTGCAATAATCTGGGCTGGAACGGGACTGCAGTGGTTTGTTGTAGTTGGAGCGGGTTGGACCACTGCGGCGAACTGCGCCTGAGGGGCGTTGATGCCCAGGATGTCGCCGGAGCCGGCGCGTGTGTAGTGGACAAACCCGGTTCCGAAGCCACCGTGGACGTCAATCTTTGGCGTTAGCGCATAGGCGAAGCCAATGCGCGGCGAGAAATCTGTTCGGTCGGGATTGACCAGCGTGCTGCCATAAACGCCGCCTGGGGTTACCGGCGTGATGCCGTTGCCGACGACGGCGCCTGGGCTGATGGTATCGACCGTCTGCGTGCCGGGGTCGAAGTTTGAGATGTAATTCTTCGCCTCGGAGTAAGGCGATCCATACTCCCAGCGCAAGCCCAGATTGAGGGTCAGATTGGGGAGCGCCTTCCAGTCGTCCTGCGCGTAGGTGCTGTCCAATTGCTGCCGCAGGTGCACGACAAAATAATTCGCCAACTGGTAGCTGGTGGTAGCGCCGAAAAGAAAGTCCGCCCAATAATCGTCGGTGACCTTGGTTCCGGTCGCGCTGTAGCCGCTGCCATATGTCCATGAGCCATACAGCGGATTATTGTCGTTCACGGCCATCCAGACATGTTCGTACTCATAGCCGAACTTGAGCGAGTGCTTGCCCTTGTCCCAGGCGAAGTTGACCTTGGGATCGAGCAGGGCGGGGTTCTGCCATTGCGGGTTGGTGCTCTGACGGCCAAACGAGGTGAAACCCGTGATGGCCACCGAGGGCAGTCCGCCTTCAATGTTGGATGGGACGGTCTGTAGGCCGGGAATGGTGAAGTCGTTCTGCCCGATCGAGAGCGTGTACTTGCCGGCCTTGGTGCCTGAGAGCCCGAGGCGAGCATCGACGATCTTGTTTGCGCCGAATAGGTGCGTATAGCCAAGCGCAACCTGCTGGTCCAGGATGCGGATGGTTCCGTTTGCCTGCCCGTCAAGCGGGAGCGGAATTGTGGGATGGTTCACGCCCGTTTCCTTGCGGTCGCTGACGCGCAGGAACCACGAACTACTGGCGCTCTGCTGGTAATCCAGGCGCAGGTCGCCTTTGTCGGACTTATCGGTGAACGGGACCTCTTTGGCGTAGTCATCCTGATACAAGCCGGTCCCTGTGGCGCCGGTCAGCGGCAACTGGCTGGCAAACGGCTGGTAGTAGCTGAGGATTTGCGCCGACAGGGGGTTGATGGCGCTTGTCGGAACGGTCGCCGTTCCCGTGGCTGCGTTGAGGGGGTACACCGTGCCGGTGATGGGATTCTTGACCGAAACCTGAAGAATGCCGTTGAGCTCGTTTTGCGTGGGAAGTGTGAGCACATAGAGGGGACTCAGGGTTTGCCGGTAGCCCTCGTAATCGAGGAAGAAGAACAGCTTGTCCTTCAAGATCGGACCCCCGAAGTTCAACCCGAACTGATTGCGGTTGAAGGTAGGCTTCTGAAACGGAACGCTGATTCCGGCGTTGCTAACCAGGAGCGGCTTGAAGAAGCCGGCGGCGTTCAGGTCGGTATTGCGCAGAAACTCGTAAAGCGTGGCGTGATAGCGGTTGGAGCCGCTCGCCGATGCCACGTTGATGGTCGCCCCCGACGATCTCCCGTACTCCGCGCTCTCGTTGTTGGTGACTACATTGAACTGGGCGACCGAATCTGGCGCGACAGCGATGATCTGGTTGTCGAAGCCCTGGTTGCTCTCGCCATACGCGTTGTTGTCCATGCCATCCAGCAGGTAGTTGTTGAACATGCTGCGCTGTCCGTTCACGTTGTACGCGCCCTGCCGGACCAGGCTGCTGATGGAACTGGTGGTGGCCGCCGTCGGCGCCTGGCGCGAACCGGTCACCAGCCCGAGAAGATCCGAGAAGTTGCGGCTGACCAGAGGCAGCGCTTCGGTCTGGTAGTTGGAAACGTTCTGGCCTCGTTCGCTGGAATCCGTCTCGAGCTGAAGCGCCACGTCGCTCACTTCGACAGTAGTAGCGTCGGCTTTTCCGATCTTGAGAGTCAGATCGATGCGCTGGCGTCCGGCAACGGATACCGTGATGTTCCTGGCTTCGGCAGGCGCAAATCCGGGCGCCGTTGCCTCGATGTTGTACATGCCCACGCGCAGCGACGGAACTTCATAGTCGCCGACTCCATCGGCGACTATCTTGATGACATTGCCGGTATTTACATTGGTAACGGTGACGGCGGCGTTTCCCACTGCAGCACCGGTAGCGTCATGGATTGCGCCAATCAGGCTGCCATCCTCATATTGCGCTCTTGCCGGGATGCCACACATTGCGATCAAGAGGCCAACGAAAAGAAGGGGCTGAATGAGGTTACGCAAGTTGTTCATGGGTGCCAGCCTACAGATCCCCGTTCAAGTTTCCGTGAATTCACGATGAACGGCACGTAAATCGACGCGCCTGGGGAAGGGAAGTGCGCCGTCTTTTCAAGAGAGTTGGCTTGCAGGGCAGAGCATCGCCGCGGAATTTCAGGCGCCGCTTTCAGCCTTGCCGGCTGCCCGGCAATATGTGCTAAAGACTGAGACAATGATCCATTGGGAGTCTTGGTTCAAAGTCGACATTTCTCCACAGCCTGGCCAGCTCGCAAGGGAAGGCAGGCTCCATGAAAGAATTGCCGGAGGGGCTTTTTCAATCCATGAAAGACATGACACCCTGTCAACTCGGCTACCGAATGCCCGCCGAGTGGGAGCGGCATGAGGCCACGTGGCTCGCATGGCCGCATAATCCGGAGGACTGGCCGGGCAAGTTTCAGGCTATTCCATGGGTCTACGCGGAGATTGTGCGCCTGCTTTCGGTGCATGAGTTGGTTCATATCCTCGTCGACGACGCGAAAGCCGAACAGCGTGCGCAGGGAATTCTCGAACGTGCCGGGGCAAATCTCGACCGAGCCAGCTTTCACCAATGGCCCACCAACCGCGTCTGGACGCGCGATTCGGGTCCGATCTTCGTGCGCAATGCCGAGGGCAAGGTAGCCCTCACCAACTGGCGCTTCAATGCCTGGGCCAAGTATTCCGACTGGCAGCTTGACGACCAGGTGCCGGGGCGCGTGGCTGGGCTGCTGGGACTGCCCGCCTGGGAGCCGACGATGGAATTGTCTGACGGCTCTGTGCGGCGATTGGTTCTCGAAGGCGGATCGATTGACGCGAACGGCGCGGGGACTCTTCTGACCACGGAGGAGTGCCTGCTAAGCGATGTGCAGCAGCGCAATCACGGCGTGAGCCGTGCGCAACTGGAGAAATGCTTTGCAGAGTATTTGGGTATAGACCAGGTCATCTGGCTCAACCGCGGCATCGCTGGCGACGATACACACGGCCACATCGACGACATCTCCCGCTTTGTGGGGCCGACGACGATGGTGACCGCCGTCGAGCCGGATGCGAGCGACCCAAACCACGAACCGCTGGCGGAAAACCTAGCCCGGCTCAAGGCCGCCCGCACCCTCTCAGGTGCACAGTTTACGATCATCGAGCTGCCGCTGCCGCGCCCGGTCGTTTTTCGGGGCCAGCGGCTCCCGGCGAGTTATGCCAACTTCTATATCGCCAACGGGCTGGTTTTGGTTCCGACCTTCCACGACCCCAATGACCGCGTGGCGCTGAACATTCTGGCCGAAGCATTTCCGGGGCGCGAAGTCATCGGCATTCACTCGGTGGACCTCGTCTGGGGCCTGGGCACCCTGCACTGCATGACCCAGCAGCAGCCGGCTGCGGTTCAAAGCGGTGTATAATCCAACTCACGGAGAGTTGCCCATGCTCGCACCGAGCGAATTGATTGGTAAAGCACAACTCTATCTGGGCGAGATCATTCCCGACTTTGCTGCGCTGGATCCCAGGGTGGAAGAGATGGTGTTGGACAAGAATTCTGCCAACTGGAACATCACTTTTTGCGCACTCAGCAGTCCCGAAAAGTCGCAGGAGAATACGCTGGCGGATTTGCTGCGTTTCCATAAGATCAGGAAAGTAGTGTCCATCGGGGCGGATGATGGCTCATTAGTTGCTGTCAGAAATCCTGCGCCATTTTGAGAGTGCGCCGATGTTCTTGGAAGAACAGATCTTCGCGCGCCATCTGGGGAAGAGAATCCTTCTGGATTCCAACCTGCTGCTAGTCCTGTTGGCCGGCAATCTGGATTCTCGCCTTTTCGGGAGTTTTAAGAGAATCAGCGCCTATTCGATTGATGATTATGAGTTTTTAGAGCGGTTGGTAAGAAGGTTTTCCGTCCTATTCACTACACCGCACATCCTTACTGAAGTCAGCAACCTCGCAAATAGCCTCACTGAGCAGTGGCGAGAGGATTGGCTGCGCAATATGGCGGCATGGGTATCATGTCTGAACTGCAAGCCGCTTTGCGAGGAATGTTGGACTCCGGCCAAGCAACTGGTCTTGAATCCTGAGTTCTTGGCTTTTGGACTGACAGACGTTTCGCTCGCTCAGTTATCAAGTAATGCCTTGATCGTCACAGATGATTTCAGGCTCTCCGGCTTCTTGCGTCGGAAGGGTGTCTCGATTCTCAATTTTCGTGATCTGCGGAATCTGCAAGGGTCTTAGGCGGCTCAAGGTTGAATGACGGGCATTGATTTCATGCAATTCGCTCTCGCCGAAGCCCGCCTTGCCGCCGAGGCGGGCGAGGTGCCGATTGGCGCAGTTGTTGTGCAGGGGGGAGCAATCATCGCTCGCGGCCAGAATCGCGTCCTCCGCGACCTGGACCCCACCGCCCACGCTGAAATCGTTGCCCTGCGCGCGGCGGCCGCGGCGCTGGGCAACTACCGGCTCGCCGGTTGCACGCTTTTCGTAACACTGGAGCCCTGTGCCATGTGCGCCGGAGCCATGATTCATGCGCGGCTTGCTCGGCTGGTCTTTGCCGCCGCCGACCCCAAGGCGGGCGCGGCCGGGTCGGTGCTTTCCGTGCTCAACCACCCCCAGCTCAACCACCAGATGCGGGTGGAGCAGGGAATTCTCGCAGCGGAGTCGGCGGAGTTATTGCGGAGTTTCTTCCGGGAACGGCGGTAGCCTTAGCTTCGCGTCAGCTTTCGGATTCGCTCCGCTTCCTGTGGCCATTTCGCGGCTAACTCTTCATAACTCCCGCTGCGGTAATCCGCATAGTCGAATCCGGGTGTAACCGTGCAGCCGAGAAGGGCGACTTTTCCGTCGCCGATCAGCCGCGTGCCTTGCCACACTCCTGCCGGAACGACCAATTGCACATGCTGCCCAGCGGACAAATCCTGTCCAAGAGTGAAAAGCGCGGAGCGCCCGTCGGGGTAGAGCTGGAGCATCTCGACCGGGTCGCCGAGGTAGAAGTGGAAGATCTCGTCGGAGTCGAGGCAATGCATCTCGGAGAAGGTTCCAGCTTCCAACAGGTAATAGATGGCGGTGCCGGCGGAACGCGAGCCGCGCGCAAGGTCGACTCTCTCGGCGCAGATGTACGTCTGGCGGAAGCTGCCGCCCTCCATCTGGTGCGGAGCCAGATTCAGCAGGGTCTTGATCTCATGGGCGGTCATTGCACTCGATGGTATCAGCGCCGGACAGCTACAATAAAGCCATGAATGTGCAGGTTTACGCCACTTCCTGGTGCCCGGACTGCCGCGCGGCCAAGCGCTTTCTCGATTCTCACGGCGTCACGTACACCGAGATCGACATAGACCGCGATCCGGCTGCCTCGGCCGAGGTGGTCCTGCGCGTGGGCAAGCGGGCCATTCCGCAACTGGTGATTGACGGCGAGTGGTTTCAGCCCTACAAGCCGGGCCGCGGGCTGCTTGTGGATGAGCTTCATGAGCGTTTGGGCATTCCTCGCGCCTGAGGGAGCTTTCCTCGTACAATCAAGAGTTGGCAGAGAGTGCGCGTGGCTATGAATGGGCAGGGCATTTAAGGCTAAGGAAGGGCCTTGTATCAGGGCACGACTTCAGTCGTGCCGCAGAGGCAACAATGAAATGTCGGGCTTTAGCCCCTGCGTTATTTATTTGCAATTACGCAGCGGCTAAAGCCGGAATCTTCAGAGGCCGCTTTCGGCACGACTGAAGTCGTGCCCTGATACCAAGCCGGACTCGATTGAGGGTTTTTCCGCAGTCTGTTTAGCCGTGCCCTTTCAAGGCAGATGCGTTCTACGCCGCGAAATGTTCTTTTACTCTGCGAATTCCAGGCAAACCAGCCTGCACTCAAAAAGGAGCTTTCCCTTGATCGATCGCTATACCCGCCCCGCGATGGGCCGCATCTGGACTGAAGAGAACAAATACCGCTGCTGGCTCCAGGTGGAGTCGGCGGCCAGCACCGTGCTGGCGGAGGACGGCGTGATTCCCGCCGCCGCCGCCGAGGCCATTGCCACCAAGGCCAGTTGCTCGGTCGCGCGCATTCAGGAGATCGAGGCGGAGGTAAAGCACGACGTAATCGCCTTCACCACGGCGGTCGCCGAGACGCTCAAAGCGCAAGGGCTCGACGCCGAGTCGCGGTGGCTACATTATGGGCTGACCTCCAACGACATCGTGGATACGGCGCAGGCGTTGCAGGTTGCCGAGGCTTCCGCGCTGATTCAATCTGGCCTCGCATCCTTGCTCGCCGTGCTCAAGCGCCGCGCCGTTGAATTCAAGCGCACGCCCACCATCGGCCGCACCCACGGCATTCACGCCGAGCCGACAACCTTTGGCCTCAAATTGCTGAACTGGTACGCGGAGATGGAGCGCAATATTGCCAGATTTGCCGCCGCGGCCGAGGATATGCGCGTCGGCAAGCTCTCGGGTGCCGTTGGCACTTTTGGTCACTTGAAACCTGAGCACGAGGAGCGCATCTGCGCACGGCTGGGCCTTAAGCCCGCGCCGGTGGCCACGCAGGTCATCCAGCGCGACCGGCACGCGGCGTACATTTCGACGCTGGCCATTGTGGGCAGCACGCTGGACAAGATCGCCGTGGAGGTGCGCCACCTGCAACGCACCGAGGTGCGCGAGGCGCAGGAGTACTTCAGCGAGAAGCAAAAGGGCTCCTCAGCCATGCCGCACAAGAAGAACCCCATCACCAGCGAGCAGATCAGCGGCCTGGCGCGCGTGCTGCGCGGCAATGCGCAAGCGGCCTTTGAGAATATCGCCCTCTGGCACGAACGCGATATCTCGCACTCCTCGGTGGAGCGGGTCATCTTTCCCGATTCAACCATCCTGGTGGATTATCTGCTGGCCAAGACTACCGACCTGATCGACCGCCTGCTGGTTTATCCCGAGCGGATGAAGAAGAACCTCGAAAGCACCGGCGGCCTGATCTTCAGCGGCCAGTTGCTGCTGGACCTTTCCGAAGCCGGAATGATGCGCGAAGACGCCTACCGGCTCGTACAGTCGCACGCCATGCACTCCTGGAAGGAGGATCTGGTCTTTCGCGACGAGGTGGCGAGGGACTCTTCGATCACCGCGCTGCTGCCAGTCCAAAAGCTAGAGAAAACCTTCGATTACACGCGGCAGTTGGGCAATGTAGACGCGATCTTCAAG
>Ga0302275_10005131_pt1 | contig 12685 bp, 15 predicted proteins | sample III_Bog_N2_2_FD_200229 | JGI IMG/M metagenome (GOLD analysis project Ga0302275, IMG submission 200229) | Peat permafrost microbial communities from Stordalen Mire near Abisko, Sweden - III_Bog_N2_2 | ecosystem: Environmental > Terrestrial > Soil > Wetlands > Peat | place: Sweden: Abisko...
TGCCCTCACCCCGCTGGTGAGCCTCCAATAGCTTGCGCCTCAAATCGTCCGAATACACCTTCGCCATGGCCGTGTTGCGGCACGGAAAAGCGCCAGAGCAGATTACAGTATTACAGAAAATGGTCTAATGTCGGGGGTGCCAGATGACGAACCAGGAGACGACCATCGTTGAACCCGATGAATTTGCGGGCGGCGCCAGCAACGCTTCATGCGAAGCCTGCTGATCCCGCTGCAACTTGACGTGACTCCCGCGCTGCATCGCGCGCTGGAAGCCGAACTCGCCGAGAGTCGCGATCACCACCCGGCCCGACAACACGCGTAATCGCGGCATTACGCGACCGCTTCCAACTCCATTGTCGCCAGGATCGTGGGGTCGTCGGCGAAACCCAACTCGGCGAGATTCTCGCCCTCCAGGTGCAGGCCGATCGCTTCACGAATGTTGGTGGCCAGTTCGTCCAAGGTGCGCGCCTGCGTCACCACGGGCAGGTCGAGACACTCGGCGACGTACTGCGACTCTCCTCGAGTGATCCGTACCTGAATTGTCCGCTTCATGCGTGGCCCTCTCCCACAGTATGCACCAGGGCTGGACGCCGGGTGACGTGCAACGAGACAACCAGACGGCGTGCGGGTTACGCAACTTCCAGCCGCTTGAGATCTATGCGGTCGGCGCGAACTTGAGCGAGATCGTACTGCGCCTGTTGTACAAGCCAGCTTTCCGCACTGCCACCAAAGACCTTCGATAGCCGCACGGCCATTTCAGGAGAGATGCCGCGCTTCTCGTTCACCAGTTCCGAAAGCGTCGTGCGCGTGACTCCGAGGGCGGCGGCGGCGGCGGTGATGCTCAAGCCCAGAGGCTCAATGCACTGACGGAATACAAAACCTCCAGGGTGAGGCGGATTCTTCATCGGCATGTGGTCAGTCTCCTTTCAGTGGTAATCCACGTAGTCGACGTCAAAGGCGTCGGGGTCGGCAAAGCGGAAAATCACCCTCCAATTGGCTCGCACCGTTACCGCCCAGAAGCCTTGCTCCCTGCCCTTGAGCGGATGAAGCCGAAACCCCGGCATGTCCATATCGGAAACCGTTCGGGCGGCATCGAGCCGCGCCAAAACGTCACACAACTTCACCGCGTGTTCGGCAATCACGCCGCGCGGGTCGTCTTCCTCGTGGAGGCGTTTCAGCCCCTTGTGACGGATCGACCGAATCAACCTTAACCGTAATGCGTTACGTAACGGATGTCAAGCAGATTGTGTCAAGTTGCACCGAAAGTGCCGCAGAGCCGATTTAAGCGCAAAGAGACAGTTAGGTTCATGCCTTCAACCATCACTTCTCCCGAGTCTCAATACTCCAGCACAATTCCGGTGTGCATGGCGAAGGTTGGGACCGCGAGAGCCAACACGCCTGCGTCCTGGGTGAAGGAGAGTGTCTCGTTGGCGGGGATGGTGCGCACCTTGGTGATGCGCTCGGGAACTCGAACCTCCAGCTTCGTCCCGGGAATGGGCGGAAAATCTTCGATGACGTTGACATCCCCGCGCTGCAAGGCCGGGCTGTAGAGCAAGTGCGCCACGTAACGGCGCTTGGCTGCCTGGTGCAACAGGCTCACTCGCCCGCTGCTCGGCAGTCCCGTCACCTTGAGCACGGGCGCGGCATCGAGCTGGTCGATCGCATTCTTAAACAGCTCGCGGTGGAGACGGACGGCGCTGGCGTAGTACAGGCGGTCGAGCGGGTGCGCGAAGAAGATGACGTTGCCGTTGCGCACCACGGCCGGGAAGACTGAATCTTCGAGCTTGTAAGGCGTGTTCGCGTGGCTTGAGTAGTGGGCATAGGTGCGGTTGAAATAGGGCTCGCGGATCATGGCAAGCACTTGTCCCGTAGTGGGCCTGGTTCTCAAGCCAGCCTGATAGTTCAGGAACGGCGTCGAAACGACGTGTGCGCCGAGAGCGGCCTTCACAACCGTGTAATCGAACTGGTATTCGGAGGCGCCCACGTAGTCTGCGCCGACGTCGAGCAGGAAGCGGGTCTTCTTCCGATCCAAGGCGCCCGCTTCCAGCACGACCAGCTTGCCGCCACGCTTCACCCAGGCCGAGATGGCAGCCGCCTGGGAATCGGAAAGGCAGGCCTGGCTCGGGACAACCAGAGTCGTGAGACGGTCCAGATTCCGCTCATCGGCCGGCACGAAATCGTAGTGCATCTCCAAAAGCATATTGACCACGCCGCGATCGGCGTGGAAGTCGAGCGTCAACCACACGCCCAGCTTCGAGTACGGAAGTCCGCCGGGACCGTAGTCCTCGATCTTTTCGACGTAGCTGTAGGCGTAGCCGATATTGCTGTAGGTCGCGACGTCCATCTCGCCGCACGGGTGTAACTGGTCGCCGAAATTGCAGGCCACGCCGTTCGAGATCATCGCCGCTGCTTCATATCGGATCGCCTCGGGCGCCTTGAAGCCGCCGAATTCGCCCCACGATTTGTGGAATTTGCCGCTCATGGCCACGACGTGCGAGCCCTGGCCGAGGTGATACTTCGCCTCGATCGGCAGCTTGTCGTAGCCGCCCCACGTCGTCGGCAGGTCTTCGAGTTCCTGCTGGGTATTCAGGTCGAAGAGCCGCTGCTCGAACATCTGGGTGTCGCCCACATGGGTCGCGGAGTTGAAATACACCGTCGCCCGCGGGTGGTAGCGCGCGACCAGGGCCCGTACCTGGCGCATGTGCTCTTTGACGGACAGCGCCCAGCTCCTGATAACGGCGTCCTTGTCCTCCAGATTCACGCCTTCCTTCTTCATGCGCGTCACGCAGGAGTCGCAATAACATTGCGTATCGCCGTAGATGTCGAACCAGAAGCCGTCCACCGGGTATTTCTGGCAGATTTCCTCCACTTGCCGGAGGATCATGGCGTGATACGGCCCGGTCGCGGCCGCGCAGAGGAACTTCCAACTGGTGTGGGGTTTGGGGTCGCTGGGTTTCGCGTTGAAGTCCCAGTTGTTCGCCAGATAGGCCCCGTCTTGCGCCCGGGCGCACCACTCCGGATGGGTTTCCGCATCATTCGCCGCCCAACCGACCGTGAAGTAGATCGGGCAATTGACGCCGATCTCGTGGCAGGCTGCGATCTGGGAGCCGAGCAGGTCGAACTTGAGATTGGGATGCGTGTGCCCGACCTGGGTGGGGTAGTAGCTCCAACCGTGGTGGCCCTTGGCAAAGATGTTGATGTGGTTCACATGGCCCGAGCGGAGCGCGTCCTGCCACTTCCCTTTGTCGAACCGCTCTCCGATCCCGGGGATCAATTCCGAGGTGTGGAAGTCGAGATGCACCTGGCGGTTGGGCGGAACTGGTGGCTTCGCAGTTCCGCCACTGGGTGAAGCGGGCGCGGGCTCTTGCGCGGGTTCCGGGCTTGCTTGAGCTGCCAGCCGGGTGGCTGCTACGACGCCTGTTGCGGTCTCGAGGAGGGCGCGGCGAGTAAGGTTCATACGGAGTCCTTGGGCTCTTTGCTTGTGGTACCGCGCGGTGGGCGCGCGAGAGCTAACGTAGATTCTACATCCGATGCGTCCGGGCGCCTCGCTAGCTTCCGGCTTCGCTTCACCTGAGTACAGAGCGCGGCGCTCCGTTTGATAGACTCAGCGCAACGCGCGCTATCCCGGGCTCCTGGATTCGGGAAACTCCTGCGAAATCCATACGGCTCCGGCACTCCCGGCACGGCGCGCGTATGAAGGAAAGGCGAGGATTATGGTAACTGCGATCATTCTGATAAACACAATGCAAGGACGCACGCCGGAGGTCGCGCAGGCGCTCAGCGACCTGGCGGGTATTACCGAGGCCTATTCCGTCGCCGGCTCGTATGACCTCGTCGCCATAGCGCGTGTACGCGATCACGAGGAACTGGCCGACCTGGTGTCGGGGCGCGTCCAGAAGATACCGGGCATCGAATCCACCAACACCCTGATCGCCTTCCGGGCATACAGCCAGCACGACCTGGAAGCGATGTGGGACATCGGGAACGAAGAGCCGGCGAAGTAGGCCTCTCCCCAATCGTCCGGACGCATGGCCGCCCACCGCGAAGTTGCGAACTCCATTCCGGATTGCTGCCTGGGCTGGCAATCATCAGCTCGTGGGCCGAGCCTGTCAGGCCGAGCGCAATCTGTTACGACTTGTGCACGCGCGCTGCGAACTCCGCCCCCTGGCGAAACACTTCTTCGAGTGACCCGCTGGCCAGGTCTCCGGAAGCCTGTCCGAGTTCGCCCTGAAACTCGCGCAACGCTTCGGCGATGTAGTCCCCGTTCGTCGCCAGGATGTCCTTCCAGATCTCCCACGAACTGAGTGCCAGACGCGTCATGCTGGCCAGGCCCGGTCCCGCGGCGCTCAGTAGCGCCTCGCGATCCTCGCACGCGCCCAGCGAGTGCGCCAGAGCGGTAGAGAGCATCTGCGGCAGGTGCGATGACCGCGCCACCCAGCGGTCGTGATCTTCCGCGCTGCAGATCGTCGTTCGCGCGCCGATCCGCTCCAGCCACGTGAGAAACTCGCGTGCCTGCGGGCTGTCCATTGTCGCATTGCCGTGGGGCGTGACCAGCCAAGGCCGGTCGCGGAAAAGCTGAGCCTCCGCCGCCTCCACGCCCGAACTCTCTTTGCCCGCCATCGGATGGCCGCCCAGAAAGCTGCCTTCGCCCAAGTGATGTGCACCGCGCTCGCAGATGCGCCGCTTCGTGCTGCCCGCATCAGTGACCAGCGCACCCGGCTTCAGTTTCCCGTCCAGCTTTTCGAGCGTGTCGAGAATCACGGAGACCGGCTGCGAGAGAAGCAGCAGGTCGGCCTCGGCGGCTGCTTCGTCCAGGCTCACGCCGGCGTCGATCGCGCCTTTGTCGATCGCCTTGGCAATTGTCACCGGCCGGCTCACGCCCACGATCCTGCCGGCAAACCCGGCGGCTCGCAGCGCCAGCCCGAAGGATCCACCGATCAAACCGACCCCAGCAATTGCTACTGTTCTCATCGATCCTTTCACCTGCGTTTGGGAGTTCCCTCAGCGCCGCGCCTGGGAGCGCCAGTCTCCCGACTGGCCCCCATTGCCGCTTCAGCGGCACCGCAACATCGCTCCCCCATCGGTCTCGCCGGGCCGGGACACGTTCGGCGAGGACAGCTTCTACAACTCCCGTCCCACGGCCGGCGCGATGATCTTCAACTGCGACATCAAATGCTCAAGCTGAGCCGGATTCAGCGATTGCGACCCTTCGCCCAGCAGGTTGTCCGAATCCGGTTGCACGTCCAGCAGCAGTCCGTCCGCGCCTGCAGCCACAGCCGCGCGCGCCAGAGCCGCCACCTTGTCGCGCCGTCCAGCGCCTCGCGAGGCGTCGCCAATGATTGGCAGGTGCGACAGCTTCTTCACCGTCGGAATCGCGGTGATATCGAACGTGTCGGGCGTTGACGTTTCGAACGTCCGAATCCCGCGCTCGCACACGATCACGTCGTAGTTGCCGCCCGACAGGATGTAGTCCGCCGACACCAGCAACTCCTCCACCGTCGCGCCCACACCGCGCTTGAGCAGCACCGGCCGTTGCGTCTTTCCGAGCCCGCCCAGCAATCCGTAATTCTGCATGTTCCGCGAACCGACCAGCAGCAGGTCGACGTATTGCTCCATCAGCGGCGCCTGCGATGCATCGACAATCTCGCTCACCGTCAGCAGCCCGTTTCGCTCGGCCGCATTGCGCAACGCCTTCAGCAGATCCTCGCTCAGGCCCTGGAACACGTATGGCGACATGCGTTGCTTGTACGCTCCGGCTCGCAGAAACTTGGCTCCGGATTGCGCCACTGCCTCCGCCGAGCGCTCGATCTGCGACGCATTGTCGACGCTGCTCGGCCCCGCCATTACGACGATGCGCTCGCCGCCGATCTCCACGCCGCCGATGCGCACCACCGTACCTTCCGGCCGGAACGCGCGGTTCGCCAGCTTGTATGGCGCGATCACCCGGTGGCATTCCTTCACGCCCGGCAGCACCTCGAACTCGGCCGGTTCGAAGTTCTCGCTCGGACCGACTGCACCCAAAACCGTGTGGACCGCTCCCGTCGACCGGTGTATCGTAAACCCCAGATCGACCAGCTTCTCTATGACGTTCTCCACCTGTTCCTCGGAGGCGCCCTGTTCCATGATGATGATCACAAAGTCTCTCCCTTGGTCTGAGCTTCGACTTGGGCTTCGGCTTGAACTTGCGCTTGGGCCCGCTTCATGCGTTCGCGTTGCAGCGTGCGCATCTCGTCGACGATACGTTCGTAGAGCCGGCGGATCGCGTCGTTCGGCAGCGGCCCTCGATTGTTCTCGGTGACGTTTTTAAAGACCAGCTCTTCGCGCTTCGGCTCGTAGATGGGCAGCGCCGCGGCGCGCTTGATGTCGCCGATCTGGCCCGCCACATTGGCGCGCTCGTTGAACAGCGCCAGCAGCCTCAGGTCCACGTCGTCGATTGCCGCGCGCAGTTCGTCGAGCGCCGCCTGTGCCTCTTCCTGGGTCACGGTCTTCTCCCGGTCAACTCGGATAGAAATTCTTCCAGACGGGCTTCGATCGCTCCTTCGCGATGTTCGTCCACCACGCGCATGATCGCGCTCCCGACCACCGCTCCGTCGGCGTAATGGCCCAGCGCTTCCACATGCTCCCGTTTGGATACGCCGAAGCCTACCGCCAGCGGCTTGTCGGTCAGAGCCCGCAGCTTGTTGCAGAGCGGCTCGACGTTCGCAGCCAGCGACGACCGCTCTCCCGTCACACCGGTTCTCGACACCACGTAGACGAACCCGCTCGAATACTCCGCCACCAGTTTCAGCCGCCGTTCTGTACTCGTCGGCGCGGCCAGGAAGATCGTGTCCAGGCCGTGCGCGCGCAGTTGATTCACCGGCTCGCCCGCTTCTTCCACGCTCACGTCGGTCAGCAGCACGCCGTCAATTCCGCTCTCTCTCGCGTCCTTGGCCAACCGCGTGAAGCCATAGCTCAGCAGCGGGTTCAGATAACTGAACAGGACCAGCGGAATCTCGCTCCGCTTGCGGATCTCGCGCGCGATTTCGAGCACCTTGGCCACCGTCGTGCCGGCTTTCAATGCCCGGTCCGAAGCTTCCTGTATCACCGGCCCGTCGGCGATCGGGTCGGAAAAGGGAACACCCAGTTCCAGTATGTCCGCACCGCCGCGTTCCAACGCCAGCACCAGCGCGGGGGTGCGCTCCGGAGCCGGATCGCCCGCCGTCAGATACGCTACCAGAGCCGGCCGTCCCGCGCTCTTGCATTCCGCAAATCGCCGTGCGATGCGTTGACTGCTTTCCATCGTTCTCCGTGTTCCCTTATCACTCAATCCTAGGGCGGACCCGCGCAGTGGGGCGGACCCCCAGGTCCGCGGCCGACCCCAGGTCGGCCAACTAACTTCTTCTTTATCCCTCCGGCCCGTCCAACTCCGGCAGATTCTCGCGATAGATGTCCGTGTCCTTATCCCCGCGCCCCGACAGATTCACCAGGAACACCTTGCCGGTCGCCGCCGGAGCCTGCTTGATCGCCTCAGCCACCGCATGGGCCGACTCCAACGCCGGGATAATCCCCTCGGTTCTTGCCAGACGTACAGCCGCCTGCAGCGCTTCATCATCGCGCGCCGACACATAAGTCGCCCGTCCCTGATCGTGCAGGTAGGCATGTTCCGGACCGATCAGCGCATAGTCCAGCCCCGCCGAAATCGAATGCGTCAGCGACACCTGCCCATCGTCATCTTGCAGCAGGTAGCTGTACGCCCCTTGCAGCACGCCCGGCCTGCCGCCCGAGAGCCGCGCCGCGTGTTCGCCCAGTCTCGCGCTCCGCCCACCGGCCTCGACGCCCACCAGCTTCACGTCCTTATCGTCGAGAAAAGCCGTGAAGATCCCGATCGCGTTCGACCCGCCGCCCACGCAGGCGAAGATCGTATCCGGCAGCCCCCCGATCCTTTCGAGCATCTGTTTTCGCGCTTCGTCGCCCGTGCAGCGATGGAAATCGCGGACCATCATGGGATACGGATGCGCGCCGAGCGCCGAGCCCAGCAGGTAGTGCGTCGAATCGACATTCGTCACCCAGTCGCGCATAGCCTCGCTCACGGCATCCTTCAGCGTCCTGCTGCCGCTATGGACGGCTACCACCTTCGCACCGAGCAGCCGCATGCGAAACACGTTCAGCTTCTGCCGACGCATGTCCTCGTCGCCCATGTAGACCGTGCAGTCGAGGCCAAACAGCGCGCACACCGTAGCCGTCGCCACGCCGTGCTGTCCCGCGCCGGTCTCGGCAATGATCCGTCGCTTGCCCATACGCCGCGCCAGCAGAATCTGCCCCAGGCAGTTGTTGATTTTGTGTGCGCCGGTATGCAGCAGGTCTTCGCGTTTGATGAAGATGCGCGCCCCGCCGAGTTGCTCGCTCAACCGCTTGGCTTCGTAGAGCGGGGTCGGCCGGCCGGCATAGTTCGCCAGCAGATCGGAAAGCTCGGCCTGAAACGCCGGGTCCTGCCGTGCCTCGTAATACGCGCGCTCCAGCTCTTCGAGCGGAGCCATCAGCGTCTCCGGCACGTATCTGCCGCCGTAGGGACCGAAATGCCCTCCAGCGTCGGGCGTCATTGAACTACTCGTCTTGGGTCTACTCATCGGGCCTCAGCCTCTCGCACCGCTTGTATCAATGCTCGCACCTTCGCGGCGTCCTTCCTGCCGGGCGCGCTCTCGAGTCGCGAACATGCGTCGATGCCCCACGGCCGCACCTGGCGGATCGCCTCGGCCACGTTGTCCGGCCCGAGACCGCCGGCCAGAACGATCTTTCCCGCGAGTCCTCGCACCAGACTCCAGTCGAAGCTCCTTCCCGTGCCGCCGCGCTTCGCGCCGGCCGGCGTATCGATCAGGAAAGCCTCCGCCGCGCTGGCCTGCATCTTCTCGCTCAGTCCAGGCCCGGCCGCAAGCGCCTGCCAGAAACGGACCGTCAAGCCGGCCGCCGCGCCGTGTACTTGAGCTACATCGAGCCCGGCTTCGCGGACGACGCGCTCGATCTGTTCCGCGCCGGTATCCACAAAAACACCCACTTTAAGCGCGTTTTGAGGCACTTTTTGCACGATTTTCGCCACTTTTTCAACAGTCGTGAAACGCGGGCTGCCCGAATAGAAGTTGAACCCGAGCGCATCGGCGCCTGCCTCGACCGACGCCAGCGCGTCTTCGACGCACGTGATCCCGCAGATCTTCACGAGTACGTGGCTCATCGCCCGGTCAGCGCCTTTAACGCCGCGCTCGGGTCGCCCGATTTCATCAGATGCTCGCCCACCAGAAAAGCCCGGAACCCGCAGGCCATCAGCCGTTCGACATCCGCGCGCGAATGGATCGCGCTCTCGGTGACCTTCAGAATCTCCCCGGGCATTCGCGCCGCCAGACGCTCCGAGGTCTCCAGCGACAATTCGAACGTGCGCAGATTGCGATTGTTGACGCCGACGATGCGCGCACCCGCTTCGAGCGCCACGTCCAATTCCGCTTCGTCATGCACCTCGACCAGGGCATCCATCCCGTAGTGCCAGGCAAGCTGCTGGAATTCGACGATTTCATCGCGGCTGAGAATAGCCGTGATCAGCAGGATCGCGTCCGCCCCAGCAGCCGCGGCTTCCACAATGTCGATCCCGTGGATGGTGAAGTCCTTGCGCAGCACCGGCAGTGCCGCCGACGCGCGGGCGATCTTCAGGTCGCTCAACGACCCCTGAAAAAACTGCTTGTCCGTCAACACGCTGAGCGCCGAAGCGCCGCCCGCGAAATACTGCTGGGCTTGTTTGGCGGGATTGAAGTCAGCGGCGAGCAGGCCTTTGCTCGGACTGGCCTGCTTGATCTCGGAGAGGATGGCCGGCGTGACCGCTTCCAGCGCTTTGCGAAAGCTCCGCCGCTGCCCGCGCTGCGACTCGGCGTTGCGCTCCAAGCCCTTGCGCACCTTGAGCTTTTCAGCGACTTCGACGCGCTTCACTTCGACAATTCGAGCCAGGATGTCCGGAACCGCCAGTGTCATGGGGATAATCCTTCACCATAACAAACCCTGCCGCTCCAGCTTGGAAGAATCGCCCGCTCAGACCTCGATGCTTTCCAGCGTCTTCCTCGAATCAAGGAACGGCCAGCAGAGCGCCGCGAGGGCGTAGGACGCGACGAACGTATACAAATACAGGTTCCAACTGCCGGTGTGTTGCAGGATGACTCCCCCCAGGAACGGTGAGACGAAGCCGGCGAAGTTGCCCATCATATTCATGGAGCCCGAGAGCGTGCCCGCGTACTTGCCGCCAACGTCCATGCAGGTACCCCAGGCGCAGGGCATCACGATGTCGTTACAGAAGCTGGCCAAGCCAAGCACGAGCATGGCCGGCAGCGCGGATTCAATCCGGGTGTGCAGCAGGATCAGCGCGCCCGCCAGCAGGAATCCGACCGTGCCCACCGTGCGGCGGGCGCGGTCCATGCTGCCGAGCATACGCGCAACGTGCGGCAGCAGGAAGCCGGACACGACGCAGCCAACGCCGCCGAAAGCGAGCGGGAAGAAGGCGTAGACGCTCGCCATGTTCTGGCTCACTTTGCGGTACTCGAGCAGGTAGATGGTCATCCACGTGATGTACAGGTACCACGGGTAGGTCATCAGGAAGTACTGAATCCACAGCAGCCACACCGAGCGCGAGCGCACCATCTTGCCCCACGGCACGTCGCCGTGCCGTCCGGCCATATACTGATTGCCCTTGATCAACTCCCATTCCGCCTGGTTGACGCCGCGGTGATCCCTGGGATTGTCGCGGAACCAGCGGAAGAACAGAATGGCCCAAATGAATCCCAGCCCGGAAAAAATGAAGAACGCGGCGCGCCAGGGCAGGTAGGCGAAGATGACCGCGCACAGCATTGGCGTCACCGCGCCGCCCCAGCGCGCGGCCATCCACATGATGCCCTGCGCGCGCACTTTCTCATGCGGCTGGAGCCAAGTGCTGAAGGCCTTGGTCAAATTCGGAAAGCAGCCCGCCTCGCCCGCGCCGAAGAGAAATTGATTGATCCACAGCGACGTGAAACTCCACATCAGCGTCACCGACGCCGTGAAGCACGACCACCACAGTACAATCCGCATCAGCACGCTGCGGGCTCCCAGCAGGTCGCCCATCCATCCGCTGGGAATCTCGGCCAGCGCGTAGCTCAAGGCGAATGCGCCGAACACCGCCCCCATCTGTTGCTTGCTCAGTCCCAGGTCGCGCGAGATGTACGGTGCGGCCTTCGAAATCGCGACACGGTCGATGTAGGAGAGGATGGCGAGCGTGACGGCGAAGACGAGGACGTAGTAGCGCGCGTGCGACGCCTTCAGCTCCGGCTGCTCGGTAGGGACCGTTGACATGAGGTTCCATGCCATCACAGGGCGAGGGTTGAGCGCAAGACGAGAGGTTGGTTCTTATTCGTTGGAAGCGAGTCCCCGATGAGCCGGACCAGGGGGTACCCGCGGACGAGAACGTCCGCCCCACCTTGCGGGATAATTGGCCCATGCGAGTTCTTTTCATCGGGGGCACGGGCATCATCAGCACGGCTTGTACGAGGCTGGCGGCGGAGCGGGGCATCGAACTGACGCTGGTCACGCGCGGGCGCCGGGCGGTGGAGTTGCCCGCGGGCGTGAAGACGCTCACGGTGGACATCGATGACGCGGCGAGTGCGGGCAAGGCGCTGGGCGAGGCTTCTTTTGACGTCGTGGTGGACTGGATCGCGTTCACGCCGGAGCAGATCGAGCGTGACCTGAACCTGTTCCGCGGCCGCGTGCGGCAGTACGTCTTCATCAGTTCGGCGAGCGCCTACCAGAAGCCTTCCACGCATTACCTGATTACCGAGTCCACGCCGCTTGCTAATCCGTTCTGGGATTACTCCCGCAACAAGATCGCGTGCGAGGAGCGGCTGCTCCGCGCCTATCGCGAGGAAGGGTTCCCGATCACCATCGTTCGTCCGTCATTGACCTACGGCGAAACGCAGGTGGCGCTGGCGATCAACAGTTGGGTGAAGTCCTACACAATAGTGGACCGCATGCGCCGGGGCAAGCAGGTGATAGTGCCGGGCGACGGGTCGTCGCTCTGGACCATCACGCACAATACCGACTTCGCGAAGGGGCTGGTTGGGTTGCTGGGCTTGGAGCAGGCCATCGGGCACGCTTTCCACATCACCAGCGACGAAGTGATGAGCTGGGATCAGTACTATCGGATCACGGCCGAAGCCGCGGGCGTGGAGCCCAAACTGATTCACATCCCGTCGGACTTCATCGCGGCGTGTGTGCCTTCGATGTTGGGCGGATTGCTCGGCGACAAGGCGGTCAGCGTGGTCTTCGACAATACGAAGATCAAGCGCTTCGTGCCGGGCTACCGCGCGACGATGCCCTTCGGGCAAGGCATCCGGCGCACGCTCGCGTGGTTCGATGCCGACCCTGCGCGGAGGCAGATTGATGCCGAGGCGAATGCGACCTGGGACAAGCTGATCGAGGCGTACGAGAGAGGGATGCACGAGGCCGTGCGGGGATTTCAGGGGGAATGGCGCGAGTCGTAACGAGCCGCGGAATCCGCTGGCTTGGGACTGGCGGCACATGGGCCAACCGGTCAGTGTGCCGTTCCGCTCAAGTGTTGACGATGAGTGCGCTACGGTTTTCCGCGCACGCTCATTGCCAAGCATCAATGGCACACAACACCAGACCCTACTGGTCAGATGGATTT
>Ga0302275_10005141_pt1 | contig 12670 bp, 16 predicted proteins | sample III_Bog_N2_2_FD_200229 | JGI IMG/M metagenome (GOLD analysis project Ga0302275, IMG submission 200229) | Peat permafrost microbial communities from Stordalen Mire near Abisko, Sweden - III_Bog_N2_2 | ecosystem: Environmental > Terrestrial > Soil > Wetlands > Peat | place: Sweden: Abisko...
GGCGCCGGCCCTCCAGCACTGGATACGGTCGCTGTCAGCGTGTAATTTTCCGCATCGCCGGCAAGTGCGAGTGAAGTCGTAGTGGGATACTCGCCAACTACAAAGATCTCATTGGCCGCCGAGGCGCTCCCTTGCAGATCTCCAAACCCGTTGAAGACCGCCTTGTACTCATAAGTTCCGATACCGGGGTAAAACTGGATCGTCGCCGTGCCCGCGCTGTTCAGGTGAACTGTCCCCAATAGGTGGGCATCCGTGCAGTAGGTTGCAGTCGCATCGCAAAAGTTGACTGTCCCTCCAGTAACAGGCCCGATCTGAAAGGTAACCTTGGCGGTCAGCGTAACGATGGTCCCGAAGGGGATGACGATTCCGAAGCCGCCCGGGGACGTGCCGGAGAGAGCCGTCGTGGTGGTGAAGGTGAACTTCACGTCCGGCCCCGCCTTGGGTACGAACTCCTGCGCGCCCGCCATCAGCGCCGGGAGAGCCGCCAGAACAAAGCAGAGCCGCAACCATTGAGCCTTCATGGAAAACCTCGCTGTCGATTTCAATCGATCCGCCGCTGGAGGAGGATCGCTAGATGAAGAAAAGACCCCACTTTGGCGAAATTTGAACCAGGGACGCCGTGCCTGAATACCGGCAGGCTCCCTACGCCCCGGCGCGTCTTCTCCCATGCGGAAGACAACCGGACGGGTGGACAAACGAATCTCTGGGGGGATCAAGGCAAGATTGGAATGGCGCGGGGGAAGCAGGCGCGAAGCGCGTGAGGCGACTCACGCGGAAAAGAGGTACACCGTATTAGGCTTGAGACCCCAACCCTTTGTCAATTGGGGATTTCCGCTTCGAGCTTCGTCGCTTTCAGCTACCGGCCGGAAGCGAAACCATCTCAGCTTAGACTCAGGCCCATTCGACACACCGCCTGGTCCGCCATAACAACAAAGGCGCCCTGCCCGAAACCGGGCACAGCGCCTTGATCCTGCAGACAAACTTGCTGGGGAAATATGCCGGGAGACAGCGTTTTACAGGGTGGACTCGATCTCAAAGCCCCAGGCCTCAAGCAGCGCTTCCGGAATGTATTTCGAGTTCCGGTTGCGGCGCGCCCACTCGCGCAAGCGGGTGGAGCGGATATACTGATCCGGTGTCAGCTTGAACTCCTTGACGATCTGCTCGAAGGAGGTGACAGTAGGCACAACCGGGCCGATGGGCTCTGGTTTGCCCCAGTTAGGATTACCACGACGTTTTGCCATCGATTTTTGTCCTCTTTGGGAAACTGAAGTTCGATCTTCTCAGCACTTGCCATACGCTCAGGGAATCCGCTTCAGGATTGGGGGTATCCGGCACAAGGCGCGCAAATGATTGTTCAGGTACCAATAAACTCTTATTTTAGGGATTTTTTCTTCAAAAATCAATAGCAAAGTTGCACGGCTGTGGAACTGCGCGTTTTTGGGCGCATTCGATGGGCTGCATCCAAGTTCCTTGTTTGCAACGAGTTAGTGCATTCATTCGCAGAGAGCGCGGAAGCGGGCGGCACCGGGCTTGCGGCTCTGCTCCGCTTCGAGTGAATTTCCCAGCGCCCTGGCACAGGTTATTCTTGAGTAAATACCGCCATGCGACGTCTTTTCCCCTTCATTTTTGCCTTCTGCTTCCTCTTGTCAATGGCCCGCGTTTGCCCCGCCGTGGAGCTGAAAGTGAGCCGCGCGGCGCTCGACCGAACGCTGCGGCAGCAGCTTTTCAGCGGCCCGGACGGACGCTACTACCTGAAGGGGGATGCGAAATCCGCCTGCTCGGTCTATGCCGAGCAACCGGAGCTGACCTTTGTCGAGGACCGCATCCTGGTCAAGGTGAAGACTCACGCGCGGCTGGGCAAGTCGTTTGGCGATAAATGCCTGGGAATCAGCCTGGCGCCGACAGCCGAGGTCTCGATGGTCCCGAACGCGGAGGGCGAGACGATCGGCTTCCGCGATGCGCGCGTGGAGAGCGTGAGCGACTCGAAGGAGTTGAACTTTCTGCTGGTGCCGTTCCTGAGCCATCAGATCCCTAGCAGCATGAAGGTGAACGCGGCCGACGTCTTGCGCAAGGCTCTGGCCGGCTCGGCGCTGGCCACCGGATACACCCTTTCGCTGGACCGGCTGAAGATCCATTCCATGGTCATTCAGGGCGATTATCTGGTGGTGGATGTGGACGGCGACCTGAGCGTGAAGTAGTTGCCACCGCCCGCGGCCGACGGGAGCGACCCTCCGTGGGGTAAGATTTTTCCTTAGACGCGATACCCCGGAAGCGGAGGATGGTGAAACGGATGCGCATTTTCCACACAGCCCTGATTTTGACGATATTTGGCGCTCCAGGCGTCCACCCTGGCGCGACAACGGCGGCGGCTCAGGCGCCCGTCCAGCCCACAGTTCAAGCCGCGGCCGGTGGGGCCGCTTCACCGGACAAGGCCGCGACGTCCAGACCGGCCGTTCCCTCGGGGTTGCTGCAGCCCGCCTTCGATGCGCTCCAGCAGACGGTGGGCGCGCTGAAGATGGACAAATGGAAGAAGGGCTCGGCGCGCGACGAGGCGATCGCGAATATCACATCGATTCTGCACGATTTGCAATCGACACTGCCGCCGCTGTTGAAGGACGTGGACGGCTCCCCGCACACCATGAGCAAGGTGCTGCCGGTCACCAGTAACATCGACGCGCTCTATGTGGTCCTGCTGCGCACCTTCGATCTTTCCCAGGTGGCCGCTCCGGAAGATCAGATCTCGCTGGTGGAGCATGGGCTGACCAGTTTGCAGGCCAGCCGCAAGGCGTTTGAAGGCTATGCGGAGGAGACGGCCACGGTGGAAGAAAAGCAGATTGCGGAATTGCAGACCGCTCTGAAGACGAAGCCAGTTCCCGAGTGCCTGACATCCGCTCCGCCCCCCTCCACTCCCGAGCCCGCACCCGCGCCCACCCCGGCCAAAAAGGTAGTGAAGAAGCGCAAACCGGCGGTTGCGCCGCCGGCGGCGACCGCCACGCCCGCCGGAGCGCCGAAGCCGAACCCCTGAGCGCTGGCGCTCAGGCGACGTTGCTCACCAGGCAGAAGCTGGTGCCCTGCGGGTCGGTAGCCTGGACGATCCATTGGCCACCCGGAACCTCATGCGGGCCTCGGCAGACCGCGCCCCCGCCGGCCTCAATCAGCGGGACGGCGGCTTTCACGCTTTCGACCTGAATGTAGTAGTTCCAGAAAGGACCGGGCGTGCCGGGAGGCAAAGTCATCATACCGCCTACGGTCTTGCCACCCTCCTCGAACATCTGGTAGATGCCCATGGGGCCCATGTCGAAGACCGCTCCCTTGGTCCAGCCGAAGAGTTTGGAGTAAAAATCGAAGGCCGCCGCGCCGTCGGTGGCCGCCAATTCATGCCAGGCGACGGTGCCTGGGGTGCCGAAGGCGGGTCGATTCGCCGGGCTGGCCATGGCGGGGTTGGAAGTGAAGAGGACAATGGGCGCGCCTTGAGCGTCGGTGACGACGGTGAAGCGCAGCATCCCGGGGACGTCGGTGGGCGGACGGCAAATGACCCCTCCCGCTTCGACCAGTTGGGCGGCGTAAGCATCCACGTCGGGAACGTGGATGTAGCCGATCCAGGAGGGAGTGGTCCCGGCCTGTTCGGGCAGGGTGAGCAGGCCTGCGATGCCGACACCGTTCACATTGAAGGTGGTGTAGGGCATTTCAGGCGACCCTACATTGGTCGTGGTCCAGCCGATGACGGAGCTGTAGAAGCCTTTTGCGGCTTCCGTGTCCGTGGTCATCAACTCGTACCAGGCGAAGTTTCCTTGCGGGGTGGACATGGGGCTCCTTTTGGCGGCGCATTTCTTGGCGTGCCGCATGGCGAACGAAGTATAACCCGTGGATAGGCCTTGGGAGCGAGAGGTGTGTGAATTTTGAGGGGGGAGCGGGGTTGAGGATTGCGCGGAGTTGACGCAGAAACTACTTAGTTGGCAGGAACTCGATTTTGACTTCGTGGGCGGCCGGTTTTAGGTCGAAGTCTGCCGTTACGAACACATGGGCAGCCGATTCTCCAGCGAGTTCGACACCGAAGGCATCGACATACGGAATCCCAAGCCGAGCCCGTATGAGGGCAGCCCTGACCGCGCGTTCAGCGGTGGCCGGAACGAGTTCTATCCCCATGAGCAGAAACTCAGCCATAGCTGACTGCTGAACGGATTTGCCGGAACGCCGACGGAGCCTCAGTGCAACCTCTCCCCAATGAACGGATATCACAATTACGTCGGCAAACCCATGGGCGCGGGCAAGGAGAATATCTTCGACCCGGTCGTAGCCTGCCTCGCGATCCAAGAACCGAAGGATGGCGCTGGAGTCGAGGATGAATTTCTTACCGTGATCGGCCGGCTCTGGAACCGTCGAAAACGGCTTTGGAGTGGAGCGGGAACTCACTTCTTTGTCCCGCTTGCCGCCCACTCGCGATATTTTTCTTCCGTGCGCTGGTGCTCTGCCCTGCGCTCAGCGAGCAATTCGTCGGTCATGGAGGGACCGCCCGCCGTGAGACCGCAGAGCTTTTCGATGAGGCGGAAGTTTGCTGGCTGAAGAATGATACGGTTGTCTTCGACGGTCATCGCAATGCGGGTTCCGGGGCGAATATCGAGCGAGTCCCTGATTTCCTTGGGAATCACCAATTGGCCTTTGGAGCTTACGGTCGTCATGGTCGGCTGCATGGCTTACAGTATCGCACAGGTAAGCCGCTGCTGCCTAAGTAAGAAAGAATCCCAACAGCTTACAAGCTCGGACCTATCTTAACTAGGCGCTCAAATGTCGCAACCAAACTCCGCTTCTAGTGAAAGCCGCCAGAAATTTCGTCGCTTATGCTTTGTAAAAGGGCACGACTTCAGTCGTGCCGCAAACGCTCGAATGTTGAAGATTTGGGCTTTAGCCCCTGCCAATTTCAGTCCTGACCTCACTCCGGATAATGCTCATGATTTCTGGCGGAATAGACTAGCGAAGGCCGTCCAACTCCGGCAGCAGCACCACGCTCTCCTGCTCGTTCGGGTCGGTGCGCGCGATGACAGCGGCGACAGGCTCCGTCAAGCTGGGGTTGTACGGCAAGTGGGGCACGTCGGCCGGAATGTAGAAAAAGTCGCCCGGCTTGACGATGGTGTGGTGCTCAAGGCGCTCGCCGTGCCAGACGCCCGACTCCCCGCTGAGGGCGTAAATGGCGGTTTCGTGGGTTGCATGCTTGTGGGCGCGGGCGCGGCCGCCGGGTGGGATGGTGACCAATTGCAAGTGGATCGCCTGAGAGCCGACGGATTCGGCGGAGATGGCGACGTTGTATTGGAGGCCTTGCTTGCCGGTGAAGGAGTCGCCGGCCTGGACGAGGCGGCAAGGTCTAAGGGAAGGCTCGAGGGGCATTTCAGGGGTGTGGGACGGCATGGAGCTCTCCTTGAGCGAACGAAATCCGCAACGAAATGATAGCGCGGACGACAAAGGGGCTGTGGGACACTTCGCCGTGGATTCTCTGCGTTCGGTTTTGGTGGTGTAGGAGAATGGAAGGATGGACGAGCACGGCGCTTTGAAATCGATTGTCTCCCGGTTCCTGGCTGCCTGGCTTGGAGTGCGGCAACTGGTGCAGGCTTCGAACTTCAACCGTTTTCAGAAAGCGGGCTTGAGCGCGACGCAGTTTATGACGCTGAATTCGATACCGGAGACGGCGAGCGGAATGACGCTGAGCGAGCTTGCGCATCGGCTCAACCTGAGCCCGGCTACGGTGGCGAAGACGATCGACAGCCTGGAGGCGCGGGGTCTGCTGACCCGGACCCGGAGCAGCCGGGATCGAAGGCAAGTTCTGCTGACGCTGACGGAAGAGGGGATGAATTTCCAGAATGCGGCGTCGGCCGAGTTTCACAGCCGAATGACAGCGCTGATCGAAGAAATGCCTCCAGACCGGCGCGAAGGGCTGGTGCTGGGCCTGGAGGCGATGCTGGAAGCGGCAAACCAGTCTACGAGTGCTGGTGGCGCAGATCGGGAGAGGCGTAGTTCTCCGCGATCTCAAAAGGAGTAATGCGGATGGAGGAGTTTGCTTCGATGAGGCTGGCGATTTGCTGGCCGGAGAGGCCGCGGTTGCGGAGCACCTCGATTTCATCGCTGATCATTCCGATGAAGGCTGGGAGCGGGAATTGCTCGGGGGCAAGGCCGGCAGCCTCGCGGAGAGCGCGTTGGGCGCGGATGGCTTCTTCAACTGGATAGGTAATCAAGATTTACCTCCTCGCGGGATTTACTTCGTACTACGAAGTAATTGTATCGTCTTCGATTTGCCCCAGCAAGGATTTTCCGCGTTGTCGACTAAGACGGAAATTCCATGTTCAGTCAAGAGAGCGCGTTGCTGCGTGAGCCGGGTTTGTGCTGAGCAGGCCAGTTGATATGAGACCCGCCACCGCCTCGATATCCGGGGCAGGACTGCGGTCTTCCTCCAGATGGGGCACCACGGCCCTGATGCGCGCATGGGCCCGGGCGACGGCCGCGCTGGGCTTAAGCGGCAGCCGGAAGTCGAGACCCTGCGCGGCGCAAAGAAACTCAATCGCCAGGATGTTTTCGAGATTCCCGACAATCTGGCGCAGCTTGAGCGCGCCGGTCATGCCCATGGAGACATGATCCTCTTTGCCTCCCGACGTGGGGACGGAGTCGGTGCTGCTGGGGTGGGCGAGAACCTTGCATTCGTTGAGCAGCGCGGCGGCGGTGACATGGGCGATCATGTAGCCAGACGACAGGCCCGCGTCGGCGCAGAGAAACGCCGGCAGCCCCTCGTTGATGTCGGGATTGATGAGCCGGTCGATGCGGCGCTCACTGATGCTGGCGAGATCCGTGAGTGCGATGGCGGCATAATCGAAGGCGTAGGCCAGGGGTGCGCCGTGGAAGTTTCCTCCGGAAAGGACCTCGGCTTCGGGATGGTCCGCGTCCCCTGGGAAGACCAGCGGATTGTCCGTGGCCGAGCCGGATTCGGTGACCAGGATGCTGGCGGCGTGATCCAGAACGCCCCGCACCGCGCCGTGAACCTGCGGCATGCAGCGCAGACAGTAGGCATCCTGAACGCGGGGGTCGCCGGTGTTGGGGCCGTGCGAATCGCGAATCTCACTGTCCTGGAGAAGCTCGGCGAGATGCGCGGCGGCGGCAACCTGGCCCGCGTGGGGGCGCGCCGCGTGGATACGGGCGTCGAAAGCGACGGGCGTGCCCTTGAGCGCTTCCAGGGACATGGCGCCAGCCAGGTTGGCCGCGTCGAGCAAGCGATTGGCGTACCGCAAGGTGAGCGCGCCCACGGCGGTCATGGCCTGCGTGCCGTTGAGCAGAGCCAGGCCCTCCTTGGCGGCCAGGGGGAGAGGCGCAAGGCCCGCTGCGGCGAGGGCCGCGGCGCCGCGAAGGCGCTGGCCGCGGTAAACGGCTTCTCCTTCACCGATGACGACGAGGGCCAGGTGAGCGAGAGGGGCGAGATCGCCGCTGGCGCCGACAGAGCCCCTGGCGGGGATGATGGGGTGAACGCGATGATTGAGAATTGCGACGAGAAGCTCGACCAGCGCGGGGCGGACGCCGCTCAATCCTTTGGCGAGGACATTGGCGCGCAGCAGAAGCATGGCGCGGGACTCGCGCTCGCTGAGGGGGTCGCCAAGGCCGCAAGCGTGGCTGCGCACGAGGTTGGTCTGCAACTGAGCCAGCTTGTCCGCCGGGATGCGGAGGTCGGCCAGCTTGCCGAACCCTGTGTTGACGCCGTAGACGCTTTGCCCCGTCGCGAGGATGCGCTCGATGACCGCGCGGCTGGCGGCGACGCGGGTGACAGCTTCCGGGGCAAGCGTGACGCGACGCGCGCCGGAGGCTGCGGATGCGATCGCCTCCAGTGAAAGTGGCGAGCCGTCAAGAACGAGAGGCGAAAGGCGGTCGTCAAAGCCAACGAGCGGGATTGAGGCGAGAGAACTCATACTCTTGATGCTAGGCAGGGGCGGCAAGCCGGTACAGCGGAGTTGCGCGGCAAAAGTTGGATTTCAAGCCGGAATCCACTATGATTGCTTGCTATGGCCATGGATTCCACCTCGCTGATGGATAGTTTCGGGCGAAGCCTGCTGCACGAGCTGCAGGAGAACAGTCGCCTATCAACCGCTGAGCTGGCCCGCCGGGTGGGCCTTTCGCCCACCGCGACCGCCGAGCGGATGAAGCAAATGGAGGAGGTCGGCATCATTCACGGCTACACAGTGGACATCGACCGCGAGGCGCTCGGCCTGGAGGTAATGGCCTTCATCCGCATGAGCTGCGACGGGCAGCATTATTTCCGCCTCGTCGATTTTGTGCAGACCCTGGAAGAGGTGCGCGAGTGCCACCACCTGACGGGTGGAGACGCCTTTCTGCTCAAGGTGACCACGACTTCGATGGCCGGGTTGGAAGCGCTCATCGAGGCGCTGCTCCCGTACGGGAATCCGGTGACCAGCCTGGTGCTCTCGACGCCGCTGGAGCGGCGCAGGTTCGCGGTAACGGGGAAGCTGACGACGGCCGTAAAGAAGCGCCCCGTGGGACGGCGTTGATCGCCTGCGATTTGCCGGCGAGCGGCCACAAGGAATTCCATTGCTCGGCCGAACAGTTCCCTGCTACGATTGCGCGGTCGCAGCAAGCTCATCCCTGCTCGCAAATCGTTCAAAAATCAAGGATCATGAGGAAGCTATGACGTCTCCGAAAGCTGCGCCGGTTACACCTGAACGCATCATGCAGTTGGCCTGGGGTTACATTCCGCCCCTAATGCTCGAGGCGGCGATTCGCAATCGCGTCTTCGACCTGCTCGACGGCGGTCCAATGACGTTGGCTGAGGTCTCCTCAGCCACCGGCGCCTCGGAGCGAGGCCTCACGGCGCTCATGAATGCCCTGGTCGGGCTCGACTTCCTTGCCAGGACGGATGATGGCCTCTACTCGCTTACACCGGAAAGTTCGCTCTTCCTGGTACGCTCCAAGCCCGGCTTCCAGGGCGGCATCATCCTCCACACCAGCGAACAACTCCTACCCAAGTACCTGAATCTCAACCAGATAGTCGCGAGCGGCAAGCCAGCGGCCGCGGTCAACCGGGAATCCGATGGCGGAGAGTTCTTCCGCAACTTCGTCGTGGATATCTTCCCGATGAGTTACCCCTCGGCCCAGGTGCTGGGCCAGGCGCTGGGTCTGCCCAAGGCAGATGGGCCGGTCCGAGTGCTCGATCTCGCCGCTGGATCAGGCGTGTGGGGCATTGCTCTGGCGCAAAGCTCGGCGCACGTCACCGTGACCGCGGTGGATTGGCCGGAGGTGCTGCCCGTCACGCGGGCAACCGTGGAGCGCTTTGGCTTGAGTGGCCGCTTCAGTTTTGTGGAAGGTGATCTGCTCTCGGCCGACTTTGGCGCCGAGCATACCGTGGCCACGCTGGGGCACATCCTGCACAGCGAGGGCGAGGAACGCAGCCGCGCTCTGCTGGCCAAGACCTACGAGGCGCTGGCCTCAGGCGGCACCATCGCGATTGCCGAGTTTCTGGTAAACGCGGATCGCCGCGGACCCGTCGTGGGGCTCTTTTTTGCCATCAACATGCTGGTGAACACCGAGAACGGCAATACGTACTCGTTTGAAGAGATCGCCGGATGGCTGGCCGGCATCGGGTTTATCAATGCCCGTCTCGTCGAAGCTCCCGGGCCTTCGCCGCTGATTCTCGCGGAGAAGCCGTAGCGTCGATCCAGTCACGAGCGTTTGACGAAGCGCAGTGCCGTCAGCGTTGCCGAGACGGAAGCGACTTTGGTGTCCATGAATCCCTCACGCCGGAGGGTCCCGCGGATCTCCGTTTCGTCGATCGGCTTGCCGGCGCCCTTGGGGTAGACGATCCAAAGAGGCGGATTGGCCGCGTGCGCCGCGTAGACGTCGAGCGCGTGGTGCAGGTCGCTCTGACTGCGCACCAGGGCGAGGATAAGGTTGGGGCGCGGTGAGGCGGCTGAGCCGGCCTCGGCGATGGCGGGCATCAGTTCCTCTGAGTCGAGGTCTCCGATGAGCTGGAGTTGGGTTGCGCGGCCGATGCCGAGCTTGGAGGCGAGGGTCGGCGGCGGCGCGATAAGCTTCCTGGCCCAGCTTGCGGCCTGTGCCCGGCCAAGCGCGAGGGCGACTTGCTCGCCGGCGACGGTGAAGCGGAGTTGGCCCTCTTCGGCGGCGATGCCGGTGAGCGCGGCGAGCGGCGCGGTGCGGCGGATGGCTCCGCGAAGGATGAGGTCGCGGGTTTCGAGCAGAACTTTGCATTGGCCGGACTCGCCGGCCCATTGGCAGTGGCAGGTTGCTTCGCGTCCCATGCGCCCCTCCCTGGAACCCGGCTTGCGCGCGGGTTTGAGGGCAGGATAGCAGCTTCCGGCGCATGATCGATGAGCGATGCGAAGGTTCGTTGAGGCCCGCTGGAACTCCCGGCTAGACGGCGGTGACGATCAGCAGCACATCGATCGCTGGAGGGGGTACGATCTCCGGCAGCGCGCCGTGCGAGTAGCGGCCTTCGGCGACATCGGACAGAACCTGATTGGAGGTATCTTCAGTGCGGGTGGATTTAATGTGCAGTTTGCGGACGGCCTGCATGACGGTGGTGGAGAGGAGAAACTTGTTCTCGATCCTGCTTGCTGCCCGATAGACGAGGTACGATCGCATTTTTTCCTTCGTTTGCGGTTGCGGTGCATTGAGAGGCAGAACGGAAATCGGCCGGAAGCGTACATCGTTCCGGACGATTTTGCTCGAAAGCAGCCGAGGAAGCAGCTGGGGATGCCCCGCTGCGGCTCAATCTGAATTGGGAAACGTGCTCTGTCTCTATGGTACGCCTATATCGGCGTTCCCGCCGATGCCCGGCGGGATTGTGCCGCGTACGATTTTGGCCGCTGGCCTTTGTGGTTCCCACCCTTCCCCAAAATCGGGGGAAGGAGGGGCACCCGAGCGTTTGAGGTGACTTGGGCAGCAAGCAAAAGGGCGGGCCACCCGCCTGCCCAGCGGCTTCGGTCTTTACTGTTTCCAATACTGGGGAGAGCTTGGGGACCGGCGATTCGGCCGCCACTTGATCAATCCTGCCGCACGCCTCGTTCCTCGTCCCTTGTCCAAACATGCCGGTCATGGTACAGTTTCACCAAACTTTCCTTTCGGAGAAACTCATGTTCAGGCGCTTGCTGGTGCCCTTGTTTCTGTTTGTCTTCATCCTGCCTGTCTGGTCGGCGCCCAAGAAACTCACGGTCGATGACCTCAAACAGTTGCTCCTTTCCCTGCAAGCCGCAAAGAAAGGAGATCAGGATGTGGCCAGTGCACTGAAGCAAGCGCTGCTTACCGAAGAACTCACTGACGCCCGCAAGCTCGAGCTTGGTCCGTTGTCACCGGGCAGTATGACGACGGAACAGATCGACGTGCTTCAGTTAGAGAGCGCAATGCTTCCGCCCCCGGCCTCTGACCTGCCCCATGACCCAGCTCCCGACGCCGATGGCCAAAAGGCATTGTTGGCAAAGGCTCAGACTTACGTCACCCAGGCGGTTGGCCAGCTCCCTTCCCTGACCGCTTCGAGAATGACGATGCGGTTTCAGGACGCGGTTGCGCCGGTGGCCACTTTTGCCAAGGGGACGGGAATGTACCAGGAGGGTGACCCAACATGGACACAGGTGGAGCAGCCCTTTATCCACATGGTGAGCGCCATGCCCTACCCGGTGCAAATGGATCATGGCAGCGAAGTTGCCCCCGGCAAGAAGGGCAAGAATCAATGGAAGACGGGTGATCCAACTGGCTCCGAGACCCCTCCAATGCCTCTCGGCAGTGTTTTTCAGGAGGCGGCTGCAAATGGTGATTTGAAGTGGTTGCGATGGCAGATGATCGACGGCAAGAAGATGGCCGTTTTCAGCTTTGCGATCGATAAGAACAAAACGAAGAACACAGTGGACTACTGCTGCTTCCCTGTCACAGATACCACGGGGATAGGCCTAAGTTCCTTCCAGTCGTTCAGTGAGTGGAAGCCGTTTCTTACCCGGGTTGGCTATTATGGCGAACTCTACATCGATCCCGATTCGGGGACCATGGTTCGAACCATCGTTCACGCGAAGCTCAAGCCGACCGATTTTGTTCATAGCGAGGGCGTGCGGACCGACTACGAGCGCATGAATTTCCGGCTTTCCCCGATCGTCCTTCCGGTTCGCCGGATTATCCAGGCAGAGGTCGTGCCGAATGGAGACTCGTTTGGGAGCCATTATGCGGTCCAGCACAGCTACCTGCTGGAGACCTATGGCGATTTCAAGGGAGCGCCATGATGGGTTTCGACCTGGCCTCTTGGGACACGGCGAGGGATGGTGCGCGTCTTTCGGGGGTGGACAAGGGCGAAGGCCTGCCCGCCGCGGCGTGGCGCTCGGAAAGACTCTTGGGATTTTGACACTTGAGGCCTGGCTGGCCCCGGAGCAGGCGGTAATACAGGTTGAAGCCGTCGATGTAGATATTCGTTCGCATCGCTTGCCGATAAAGCAAAAGCCGTCGTGATTGCTCACAGACGGCCGTTGGGCCTGCGGCACGCCGCAGGTGAGTGATGACTCACTATCGGCGAAACCGGCGATGCTTGCAAATGCAATCATCGCCGGAAGATCGCCGCGCCTGCTCAATAGAGGAACGTGCGCGAGGGTACACGGACGAAGTTGCGGATCAGCTTTGAGCCGGGGCGAGC
>Ga0302275_10005143_pt1 | contig 12668 bp, 3 predicted proteins | sample III_Bog_N2_2_FD_200229 | JGI IMG/M metagenome (GOLD analysis project Ga0302275, IMG submission 200229) | Peat permafrost microbial communities from Stordalen Mire near Abisko, Sweden - III_Bog_N2_2 | ecosystem: Environmental > Terrestrial > Soil > Wetlands > Peat | place: Sweden: Abisko...
CTCTCCCTCGCCAACGACGCCGACGGGCAGAGCCCGCAGACAGGTCAGCGCGGATACGACTCGCTGAGCGTCATTGGACGGCTGAAACCGGGGATTGCGGTCGAACAGGCCAAGGCGGATCTCAGCCTGATCGCGGCCAACCTGGCCCGGCAATACCCCGACAACAACAAGCACTACACCTCGGCCCTGATTGAACCGGAACTCACGCACATCACCGGCGATATCCGGCCGGCGCTGCGCATCCTCTTTGGCGCGGTCACCCTGGTGCTGCTGATCGTCTGCGCCAATGTGGCTGGCCTCTTGTTGGCCCGCGGCTCACGGCGCAGCGCGGAGTTTGCCCTGCGCGCGGCCATCGGCGCAAGCCGAGGGGCCATCCTCCGCCAGTTGCTGGTCGAGTCAGTAACCTTGTCCCTCTGTGGCGGGGTCGCGGGCGTGGCCCTCGCATATGCATTGGTACACGCCGGTGTCAGACTGATGCCGCTCGATATTCCGCGCATCGAACAAGCCTCCATCGATGGAAGCGTCGTGCTCTTCGACCTGCTGGTCTCGCTCATGACCGGGCTCCTCTTCGGCCTGCTGCCGGCCTGGCGAATGTCCCGAGCGGCCCCCGCGCAGGCTTTGCGCTCGGGCTCCCGCGGCGTTGCGGGAAGGCGCGGACAGAATCGTCTCCATGACTCGCTCGTCATTGCCCAAACCGCTATCGGGCTGGTGCTGCTGGTGAGCTCCGGATTGTTGATTCGAAGCTTCGTGCGCATCCTCAATGTGGATCCCGGATTCGACCCCAGGCACGTCCTCACCGCAAGAGTCGGAGTCTCCTTCGACAAGTTGAGCCACGACCGGCACGTCGAGTTCTACCAGGACCTCCTCGGCCGCCTCACCGCTTTGCCCGGCGTTCAGTCCGCGTCCGCGGGCTGGCCCCTGCCCATGAGCGACAGCAACGCCAGCATCTCGTTCGCCATCCAGGGTCACCCCGTCGCCAAAGGAGACGAGCCAAGTGAATCGATGGGCGTGGTCATGCCCGGTTACTTTGAAACCATGCGCATTGCGCTCGTCGCCGGGCGCACATTCGACCAGCGGGACGGTCTCAAAGGGCCGCCGGCCATCATCGTCAATCGCGCCTTCGCGAACAAATATTTCCCCGGCGAGAATCCCCTCGGCAAGCACATCCGGGCCGAGGTGGGAGACGATGTCTTTCAGCATCCCATGCGCGAAATCGTGGGCGTCGTTGGGGATATCAGGCGCAAAGGTTTGACCGCCGATCCAGGCCCGCAGTATTACCTGCCTTTCGCTCAGGCGGTCATTACAAATCCCTATCTCACCGTTCGCACCGCGGGAGATCCCTTGGCTTTGCAAACCGAAGTCCGCGAAATTGTGCGCGAGATGGATAGGAGCGCGCCCGTCTACCAGGTCGCGCCGCTGGAAGACTATGTCTCCAAATCCGCCGCGCAGCCGCGATTTCAAACCTTTCTCCTCACGTGCTTTGCCGCAACCGCGCTCATCCTCGCCGCCATCGGGCTCTACAGCCTGCTCTCGTATCTGGTGGCGCAACGCACGCTCGAAATCGGAGTCCGCATGGCGCTGGGCGCGCCAAGAGCAAGTGTGCTGAGCATGATCGTCCGGCGAGGCCTCACGCTGGCCCTGATTGGGGTGGGCGCTGGCATCGCGATTTCGGCTGTCCTCACGCGCCTGTTGTCCTCGGGAATGCTCTACGCAACCGGCCCCACCGATCCGGGAGTCTTTGCGGCCACCACCGGGCTGTTTCTTCTGGTCAGCCTGGCCGCATCCGGTGTGCCCGCCTACCGCGCGGCTCGGATCGATCCCATGAAGACTCTGCGAGAGCAGTAGCCGCCAATCTGAAAAGACAAGGTCTGGATCGAAAATCATTCGTTTCTGAGAGGTTGAGGGGGAGTCGAAATGAAGTGGTGGCAATTGAAGAAAAAAGAAGTGGACCTCGATCGCGAACTCCGCGCCGATCTCGAATTGGAAGTGGAAGAACAGCGCGAACGCGGCCTTTCACCCCATCAAGCGCGCTACGCCGCCCTGCGCGCCTTTGGCAATCCCGCGCTCATTCGCGAGCAAACCCGCGCCGTCTGGTCCTGGAGCTGGCTGGAGTCCTTCGCCACCGACCTCAAGTATGGGTTTCGCGGAATGGCCCGCAATCCGGGCTCCACGGTCTTTGCAGTTCTCATCGTAGGACTCGGCATTGGCGGCGCATCGACTGTCTTCAGCGTGGTCAACGCGCTGCTGCTGCGTCCGCTCCCTTTCCGCGACCCCGGCCAGTTGGTTTGGATCTCGAACGACGAAACCTACAGTACGCAACCCGAACACTTTGCCGACCTTCGCGACCAGAACAAATCCTTCTCCGATCTGGCCGGCTGGTCTCAGGCCTACAGCGCGGGCAACATGGAGTTGACTGGCGCCGGCGCGCCCGAACGCCTGACCGGCGTCCCGGTCACTCAGAACTTCTTCCCCCTGCTCGGCGTCGAACCGATCGCCGGACGCTCGTTCACCACCGAAGAGTCCCAGGGTAAGTACTCCGCCCCACCCGCCGTGCTGCTCAGCTACAACTTTTGGCGGCGGCGGATGGCCTCCGATCCAAACATTGTGGGGCAAAAGCTCACGTTGAACAATCAACCGGTAACCGTCGTCGGCGTCCTGCACGCGTCGTTCGATTTCGCCAGCGTCTTCGCTCCCGGCACTCCGATCGATATCTTCATTCCCTGGCCACTTGCCGACAAATCGAAACCCGCGGGAAACTCGATGGCGGTCGTCGGAAGGCTGAGGCCCGGCGTCACCATCGGGACAGCGCAGGCTGAGTTCACGTCCCTCGGGAAGCAGCTCGTCAGCCAGCACCCGGAGCGGAATCCGGTCGTTCCCAGGCTGGTCTCACTTCAAAAGCGGGTGAGCGGCCCAGTCCGCTCGGCCCTCGTCATGCTGATGTGCGCGGTCGGCGTCGTCATGCTTATCGTCTGCGCCAATCTCTCCCATCTGCAACTGGCCCGCATGGGGACCAGGCAAAAGGAAATGGCCATCCGCGCGGCGCTGGGAGCGAGCCGATTCCGGCTCCTGCGCCAGGTTCTCACCGAAAGCGTAACCCTCTCCTGTTGCGGAGCCGCGCTCGGCCTTCTGCTGGCCTTCGCGGGCACACGCGGACTTGCGCACCTGACCGCGTTCGAGCTTCCACTCCTTCAAAGCGTTCGCGTCGATGCAGGTACGCTGGCCTTTACCATGCTGGCCGCTGTCTGCTCCGGCGTACTGTTTGGTCTGGCGCCGGCGCTGCGGGTGCCCGCCACCAAACTTCGCGAAGGGCTGCAGGACGCGGGCCGAGAGACGCGCTCGAGCGCCAGCCACAGCTGGTTCCGCGACGGGCTGGTCGTCTCCCAGTTTAGCCTTGCCTGCATTCTGCTCGTGGGCGCGGCGCTGCTGATTCAGAGCCTTCAGCACGTCCTGCGCGTGAATCTCGGTTTCGAGCCGGAGCGAGCGGCCGCGATGCGGATCGACCCGAGTTTTCCCATCTCCACTTCAGCGCAAGCCGACTCATTTGTCGACGATGTCCTGCATCGCACCCGCGCAGTGCCCGGCATCGCGGCCGCCGGGATTGCCGATGTCCTGCCCCTTGAAGGTGACCGATCCTGGCAAGTCCGGGCAAAAGGACAGGTAGACGACAAGGCGCACTACGCTGAGGCATTCATACGCGTCGTGAGCGATGGATACTTTCAGGCCCTGGGTGTCGCGTTGACCTCCGGACGCGAGTTTACCGAGGCCGATCGAGCGTCGACCGAACCGGTTGTGATGGTCAATGAGACTTTTGCCCGAACCCTGTGGCCCGGCCAGAACGCGGTGGGACAGATGGTAGCCCAGGATGGAGGGCGGCGAGTGATCGGCGTGGTTGCCGACGTCCATCACGGAGGGCCCGAGCGAGCCGGTGGGCTCGAGATGTATATCCCGATGCGGCAAACCGGAGACTACGCGGCCATGATGCTGGTGGTGCGCACCACGCTTCCGCCGGACAGCCTGGCGGCCAGCATTCGAACCGCGTTGCGTCCAATCGACCCGAATCTGCCGGTCAACGAATTTCAAACGATGCAGGGGTTGGTCGACAAAGTGGTCTCGCCGCGCCTCTTCCTCGTCCTGCTGCTCTCGGGTTTTGCGGCATTTGCGCTTTTGCTCGCCTCGCTCGGGATCTACGCGCTGATCTCGTACTCGGTAAATCAGCGGACCAAGGAGATCGGCATTCGCATGGCGTTGGGAGCCAACTCCGGCCTCGTGCTGCGCGGGATTCTGGCAACCACTCTGCGCCTCGCCCTGCTCGGCGTGGCGCTCGGCACGCTGGGCTCCTTCGCGCTGGGCAAATGGATTCAGTCGCTGCTGTTTGCCACCACTGCTGCCAATCCGGCGGTCTTCAGTGGCGTTGGCTTGCTCCTCTGCGCTGTAGCTTTGCTGGCGGCCTACATGCCAGCCCGCCGAGCCTCACGCATTCAGCCCTTGCAGGCCCTGCGGACAGAGTAAGGGCGCGTTTCCGGCGCAATGCCAGTCAATCTCGAATGAAGCAGGCTCGCAAGCGGAAGTGGTCACCCAGCGGCAGACTCGAGGTGGGGTGCAGGAGTGAATTCGGACACGATCCGGGATGGATCGGCTGGACTCTGGCCGTTGCTATACTTCCGCGGCGAGCAGCCCATCACGCGCTTGAAAGCCGTGCTGAAGGCGCTTTCGGATTCATAGCCGAGCGACAGCGCGACAGACGACACGGGCTCGTTGGAATTGGCCAGCCGGTCGCCGGCGAGCAGCATCCGCCAGTGGGTCAGGTAGTCCATCGGCGACCTCCCGACCGTTTGCTTGAAGCGAAGTGCGAAAGTCGACCGCGACATGCCGGCGCGCCGCGCCAGTTCTTGCAGGGTCCAGCCGTGGCCCGGAGCGCCATGGATCGAGCCGATCGCCGCGCTCATCTGCCGATCGGCCAGGGCAAAGAGCCAGCCGACGCCGCCGCGCCGCCCCTCGGCGAGATGCAGCCGCAGCGCCTGCACGAGCATCATGGAAGCGAGTTGCCGCGCCACCAGCGCGCCGCCCGGCTGGGGCTCGCGCAACTCCTCCATCATCCGCTCGAGCGACCAGCGCATGGCCGCCTTGTCGGACTCCTTGCGGATATGCACCACGGGCGGCAGCTCTCGCAGAAGAATGCCGGCATGCTGGCCGGCGAAGTCGAAGTGGCCGCCGACGCCGAAGCAATCGCCCCCTCCATTGACGCGGGCTATGGCCCCATTCAGCGGGAGAGTAAACGCGGCCTTGGCGTCGACGGGCTTCAGAGCCAGGTCGCTGGTTAGGTGGAAGGCGCGGCCGTGCGGCAGCAGGAAGCAATCGCCGGCTTCAACGCGCAGCGGGCTGGGTGCGCCATCCAGGACCAGCCAGCACTGGCCCGAGACCAGAGCGTAGCACTTGATGCCCGGATGTGGGCCAAAGCCAACCGACCAGGCTCCTCCCATGTCCCAGCCACCGGACATGATGCTGCGGGGTCGAAGGAGGGAGAGTACGTCCGAGAGCGGGTCCATGCGGTTTGCGAGGCCTCCTGGGGACGATCGCAAAGATATTGCCCACTTTCAGCATAGTTCGTCTCTTCTCCGCAGTCATCTCAAGAATAACCGGACACTTGGCGCTTGAGGAGCCTCGCGCTGGGGCGGGGCTCCGCCGCGGGCGCGCCACTTACTTGCTGATCGCCGGCGGTGCGGCATGCTCGGGCTGGCTTGGGGGAAGATAGTCGATCAGCGTATCGACCGGCTTCTTTCCGGCCCAGGCGATGGCCCGCAGAAGCATTTGCTGGATCTGGTAGTTGGCGAGATTCGCGTATTCGTGCCCTTGCATCCAGACAAAGGCGCGTGCCGGCTGACCGCCTGGCACAGTGTGCGCGTATGTCCAGATTTGGGGCACCACCTCACCCTTGTGCGCTCCGGCGCTAGGCGTGCCGGGGATGATTGCCGTGGCGAGGACTTGTATCCCGGGAGCCGACGCCCAGGTCATGTTGTAAAAGGCTTCGTCGAAAAGAGTGAAATTGGTCATGCCCCGCATGATGGGGTTGGCAGAATCCACGATGGAGTAAGGAATGGGCGCGCCCAGGGTGTAGTTGACCTCGCCATGCTTTTTTGCTCCTCCGACCAGGGTCGCGAAGTAGGCCGGGTCGGGTCCGCAAAGGGAGTCGTGCAGGCTGACCAGACCGCCTCCGCGCTGGATGTAGGCCTCAAGCGCGGCCTTTTCCTCAGCGGTAAGAAAGCCCGCGTCGCCCTTGTAAAGGACAACGACGTCTGTGTGGGCGAGATCGGCCGCGGTGGGCGCGTGGAGGGCCCCATCGACGACTGCGCCGCGTTCGGTAAGGAGCTTGCTCCAATCGGCCAGGAACTGGGGATAGTCGTGCTGGCCGGGTTGGTGCGACTTGAGACCCGCCCACAGATAGACGCGCAGGCCTTCGGGGTTCTGTCCCCAGGGGCGCGGCGCGGTTTGCGCGGCGGTTTGGGCGCTGGCGCTGGTCGCGAGGAGCGTGCTGACGGCGAGCATAAGGGAAATCCTGAAGGAATGTGCGAAGAATGAACGGCCAATCACGCGGGGATGCTCCTTTGCGCTCCGCGAGCCGGGTTTGGAAACGAAGGCGGGGCGCCTTTGAGACGCGCATCATGGATAATCGATTCCGATTGACACTGTCAATTGGATCGTTCTTCCGTGGATGCGACCGCGGGCGGGAAGAAAAGGAAATCCGCTGAGGCGGGCTGCGCCTCAGCGGATCTGTTCGTTCCGTGGGATGTCTTCAATTCACGGTTTGGGTAATCGAGGGTGAAGTTGCGACGGTGTAGTGGTTGTCGCCTGAGTAAGTGGTGTACACGGTGTGCGTGCCGGATGCGAGGGCGCTGGTGGTATAGGTGGCTTGTCCGCCAGCGAGTGTGCCCTGACCCGCGAGAACACTGTCCACGTAGAAGTTGACAGTTCCGCCCGGCACAATTCCAGCGGCCGCTTCGTTAACCGCGGCGGTAAACGTAACTGAATCGCCCGCGTTGCTGGTGTTGCCCGGCGATGACGAGGTAACCGCGACGGAGGTCGCAGCCTTGCTGACAGTTACAGTGAGCACCCTGGGTGTGTTTGTACTCACGTAGTTGATATCGCCGCCGTATTGCGCGCCGAAGTTATGGCTGCCGACCGAAAGGCTGCTGGAGGTGAAGGTGGCGACTCCGTTGACAACCGGGAATGCTCCCTGGTTGACATTGTCCAGATAGAAGACGACATTGCCAGTCGGTGTAAGTCCAGCGACCGTGGTGGCCATGGTGGCGGTTATGGTGACGGTTGCCCCCAATTGCACTGAATTGGACAAAGCGCCGAGTGTGATTTGCGTGGTCGCTTTGGTGAGATTCTGGGTCAGGCCGGCGGAGTTGACGGCATTGTAGTTGGCGTCGCCGAGGTAGTGAGCGGTAATGCTGCTGCTGTCGCTGGGCAAGGAAGTGACCGTAAGGGACGCCTGGCCGGATGACAGAGTTTGCGCGCCGATCTGGGTCGTCCCCGAATAGAAGGCGACCGTGCCGGTGGGCGCCGTGCCGGAGATGATGGTGGTCACGCTGGCCGTAAAGGTGATCCCCGAGCCAACGGGAGCGGGATTGAGCGACGAGCCGAGCGTGACCTGTGTCGTCGCCTTGTTGATTGTCTGGGTGAAGCCGGCGGCACTGGCCCCGGAGTAATTTCCGTCGCCTGTGTACTTGGCGGTAATCGTGCTGTTGCTGCTCGGCAGTGAGCTGAGCGTCAGCGCGGCCACGCCGGCCGTAAGCGGTTGGGAGCCGACGAGCGTGTTGGTTGAGTAGAAGTTGACCGTGCCGGTGGGGATTGGCCCCGGGCCCGTGACGGTGGCCGTGAACGTGAAGCTGGAGCCGATAATCGCCGGGCTCTGCGAGGTGCCTGCCGTGACGGCCGGAACCGCCTTGGCGACCGACTCGGAGAGGCTGTTCGACTTGGCGGAGTTGTAGTTCGCGTCGCCTCCATAACTTGCGGAGACGGCATAAAGGGCGGGCGTCAGCGAGGAAGCTGTGTAAGTCGCCACCCCGCCCGAAATCGTTCCGGAGCCGATCACCGTCGATCCCGAGAGGAAACTCACGGTGCCGGTGGGGGCTGGCGAAGCGCCGGTAAGGGTTGCTGTGAAAGTGACCGGAGTGCCGACGGTCACCGGACTGGCCGAAGAGATGAGCGTGACGGTTGTGGCCGCCTTGGCCACAGTGACGGTGGCGACGGCTGCGGTTGCGCTGAGGTAGTTGAGATCACCGCCATATGTTGCGCTGAATGTATGGCTTCCGTTCGCCAGATTCGGCACGGTAATGGCGGCTGAGCCATTGGCGATGGTAAAGGATCCCTTGGAGACGTTGTCGACGTAGAAGACGACAGTTCCGGTCGGAGCGAGACCCGAGATCGTGCTGGCCAGATTGGCGGTCACGGTCACAGACGCGCCCGGCAGGACTGTCTCCGTCAAGGGGCTGAGGGTGACCTGGGTCGCCGCCTTGTTGATTGTCTGGGTGAAGCCGGCGGCGCTGGCGGCGGTATAGTTTCCGTCGCCCGTGTACTTGGCGGTAATCGTGCTGTAGTTGCTGGGCAAAGAACTGAGCGTCAGCGCGGCCACGCCCGAGGTAAGCGGCTGGGAGCCAACCAGCGTGTTGGAGGAGTAGAAGTTGACCGTGCCGGTGGGGATTGGCCCCGGGCCCGTGACGGTGGCCGTAAACGTGAAGCTGGTGCCGATAATCACGGGGCTCAGTGAAGTGCCGGCCGTGACGGCCGGAACCGCCTTGGCGACCGACTCGGAGAGGTTGCTCGACTTCGCGGAGTTGAAGTTCACGTCGCCACCATAGCTTGCGGAGACCGCATAAAGGGAGGGCGTAAGCGAGGAGGTGGTGAAAGTCGCCACCCCGCCCGCAATCGTACCGGAGCCGATCACCGTCGATCCCGAGAGGAAATTCACGGTGCCGGTGGGGGCTGGCGAGGCGCCGGTCAGGGTTGCCGTGAAAGTGACCGGAGAGCCGACGATCACCGGACTGGCCGAGGAGTTTAGCGTAACGGTTGTGGAGAGCTTCGATACCGTCACGGTGAGCGCCGAGGTGTTCGGTCCGCCGTTGTAGTTGGTGTCACCGCTGTACGCGGTGAGGATCGTGTGTTTGCCAACCGGCAGACCATTTGCGACGAAAGTCGCCACGCCGTTGACCAATGCAAACGTGCCTTGCGACGCCCCGTCGACGTAGAAGGCAACGGTTCCCGTGGGAGTGAGCCCAGAGACGACGGTGTTCAGGGTATCCGTGATTTGAACGGCGGTGCCGAGAACAGCGGGATTCGGAGAGGCAGCCAGGAGGCCTTGCGTGGTCAGCTTGCTCACCACCTGGGTAAAGCCAACGCTCGTACCGTTGTAATTCGTGTCGCCAAAGTACCGGGCTGTAATCGTGCCGGTACCGCTGGGCAGCGAGTTCAGGGTGAGCTGGGCCACACCGGCGGCAAGTACCTCCTGGCCGATGTAAGTGTGACCGGAGTAGAAGTCAACCGTTCCGGTGGGCGTGGGCCCGGGGCCGGACGCAGTCGCGGTAAATGTGAGGGAGGTTCCCACCGGGGCGGGGTTCAGGGACGACCCAACCACGACCGTCGGCGTAACCTTTGCGACGATCTCAGTTAGGCCGGCGGAGGCCGTCGCCAGGTAGTTGGCATCGCCGTTGTAACTGGCGACGATGGAGTAGACGGCGCTCGGAAGCGCGATGGGAGCGAGCGACGCGGAGCCTGCTGAGACCGGAGCAGTGCCGATCGGTGTTCCGTTGGCCAGGAAGGTCACCGTTCCGGTGGGAGCGACGCCGACTCCGGTGACGGTTGCCGAGTAGGTCACGCTGGTGCCGAGCGATACGGTGGCCTGCGAGGTGTTCGCGGTCACGGTCGGCGTGGCCGGAGTGATGGCAAGCGAAGCGGAAGCTGACAACGGCGTGGGCTGGACAGCGTTGCCCACGGCCGTAATCGGGAGGCTGACGGAGAGCGAATCGCTCGCGCCGGCCAGACTCACCGCAACGTTGTTAAATGCCGCGCCGATTCCGGCGACCGTTGTCACGGCGCCGAGACCTGTGGCGCTGCCGGTTCCGGCAAAGGCGAGGGTGACGGGCACTCCGGCGGTGTTCTGGCCGTTCTCCGTCACTGTGACGACAGGCGACGGGCTCACGGGAGCCGAAACGATGCCGCTGTAGCTGGAGCTGACGAACTGCACCGAGGTGTAGTTGGTCTGAACCGCGCCGGAATCGACGCAGGCTGTTCCGCCGTAGGTGGTGGAGCGGGCAAAACCGCGCTGGTCGCCGGTGATGCCGGTAGCGTTGGCCACCGTTCCGCCGCAGATCGCCGGGCTGCCGGGAGTCGGAAGCAGGGTCTCCGTTGCGCCGCCGTAGTTGGCGAGCGGAGCGAGGCCGATGCCCGCGGCTCCGATCTGGTTACCACCGTTGTCGACGATCGTACCGGAAGTTTCCGATGCATCCCCGGAAGTATCGCCCGAGACGATGGTGTTGGCCAAAGTGGATCTGCCGGGGCTGTTGAAGATGCCGCCCGCGGCGCCATCCGTCGTATTGCCGGAGATGGTGCTGTTGGTCAGAGTGACCTGGCCGCCGTTGTTCACGATGCCGCCGCCGACCCCATTTCCGCCCGCGGTGACCGTGTTCCCGGTGAGTGTGCTGTTGGTGAGACTCACTGTCGCGCCGACCGAGTTTGCGATTGCTCCGCCACCAGCCTGGCCGCCCGTCGAGTTGACCGAGTTGCCGGAGATGGTGCTTCCGATCACGGTCAGAGAGACGCCGTTGAAGATGCCGCCACCGCCGGCCTGACCCGCCGATGTCACGGCGTTTCCGGTGATGTTGGCGTTGGTAAGCGTCAGCGAGCCGCTGTTGTAGATGCCGCCGCCCGCGCCGCTGGTGCCGAATCCATCGGTAATGTTCAGGTTGGCGATACTGGCCCCGGTTTCAGGACTTGTATTGACCGTGAACACCGAGGAGTTGTTCGATGCGCCGCCGCCGTCAACCGTCACCAGATTGGCCAGCGTTGCGCCGGAACCGCTGGTGGGCCCGGTAATCGTCGCGTAATTGGGAACCGTCAGGGTCCCATTGCTCAATGTGATTGTCTGAGGGGCCGCAAAAGCTGTCCCGTCAAAGCTGATATTCGCGACACCCGTGCTGCCGGCATAGGTCAGCGCGTCGCGCAGGGTGCAGGCGGTGTCCGTCCCGGTGCCCGCGGCGGCTTGCGGAGTGCAGTTCGAAGCCAACCCGGCGTCGTCAGCCGTCGAGGTGACAACCAGGTTTGCGAGCGAGTCTGCGATCCCGACCGAAGTAATCGCCAGGCCGTCGGCGCTGTCGGTCGCGGTGATCGTCTGAGAGCCGACCGCGAAAAGCGTGGCGCTGAAGACTCCGGTTCCCAGGGTGAGGGTGGATGGCGCCGGCAGGGCGGCACGCGCGTCGGAACTGGTGAAGGCGACCGTGCCAAGGTAGCTGGTGGCGACGTTCAGGTAAGCGTCATACGCCGTGAGTGTGAGGTTGAAGGGAGTTCCAGCCAGAGCCGTGGAGGGAACCGAGACTTTCAGGCTCGTCGCCGGACCCGCCGAAACCGCCACATTGAGCGTGAATGTCAGGGAGCCGTTGACCGTGTCCGTCACGGTAACTGTCTCGGCGCCGGCCGTGGCGAAGGTTACCGGGAAGCTGCCCACGCCATTGGTGAGAGCCACGCTGCCAGGCAACGAGGCAAGTGGGTCCGAACTGCTGAACTGCACGATGCCCGTGTAGCCGGTTGCGGTGTTGCCGAAGCTGTCAAGAGCTTTTACCGCGACGCTGATGCTGGAGCCCGCGACAGCGGTGGTCGAGCCGGAAATCGTCAGAGTCGCCGCAGCTCCGGGCTGGCCCGTGCCGCTCGCGGAGACGAACTGCTCGCTTCCAACCACATTCAGCGCGTTGTCCACAATTGCAACGCTCCCGTTGAGCGGCCCCAGACTCCGCGGTGCGAAGCTGATCGGCAGGTCGCACTGCTGACCGCCCTGTAGATCGACTGACGTGGTGCACGCATTGTTGTCGCCCGTAGCGAAGGGGAAGTCGGTCGGATACATGACCGCCGAGAAGATCAGGCGCTGGTTGCCAAAGTTCACAATCGACACGGTCTTGGGACTATCGGCGCTGGTTGAACCTTCCGCGGTGGGGTTGAAAGAAATCGACGGCGCGTCGGAAGCGTCCAGCTTGTCGATCAGATCCTGCCCGGCGTCAACCACATAGAAATTGCCCTTGGCATCGATCGCGACGCCATTGGAGTCTGTAAAAGCGCCCGGAACCTGGTTGACTGTGCTGTAGCCGCTGGCCGCTGTCAACTCGTAGAGAGCGCCGTCCGCCACATAGACGTTTTCGTTGCTGTCCACGGCCAGCCCGCCCGGGTAGCCGAAGTTGCCGTTGAGCGTAATCGTGTTGGCGTATCCGCCCGCGGCCGGAATCTCCTTGATGGCGCTGTTGTTGCTGTCGGATACGAAGATGTTGCCACTCTGATCGAGGGCCACGTCGTAGGGATTCAGCAGCCCCGTGCCGAGAGTGAATACGCAGGAAGCCGCCGTGCAACCAACCGGGATCTCCTTGACGTTGTTGCCGTCCGCCAGGAATACATCGCCGGCGCTGTCG
>Ga0302275_10005154_pt1 | contig 12655 bp, 10 predicted proteins | sample III_Bog_N2_2_FD_200229 | JGI IMG/M metagenome (GOLD analysis project Ga0302275, IMG submission 200229) | Peat permafrost microbial communities from Stordalen Mire near Abisko, Sweden - III_Bog_N2_2 | ecosystem: Environmental > Terrestrial > Soil > Wetlands > Peat | place: Sweden: Abisko...
CCATCAGCAGGACGGGGACCGGATTGGTGGTATGGGCCGTGTGCGGGCCGCCGGTCTCCGGGTCCTTCATCAGCTCGCAATTGCCGTGGTCCGCGGTGACCAGAAGGGCGCCCCCCTGCTGCCGCACCGCCTCCGCCAGCCGCCCCAGGCCGGTGTCAACCGTCTCCACCGCGCGGATCGCGGCGGCCAGCACGCCGGTATGCCCGACCATGTCGGGGTTGGCGTAGTTCAGCACGATCAGGTCGTATTTTCCGGAGGTTATCGCCTCGACCGCACGGTCGGTCAGTTCGGGCGCGGACATCTCCGGCTGCAGATCGTAGGTCGCGACCTTCGGCGAGGGGACCATGATCCGGTCCTCGCCCGGGAAGGTCGCCTCCTGGCCGCCGTTCAGGAAATAGGTGACGTGGGCATATTTCTCGGTCTCGGCCATGCGGAGCTGGGTTCGGCCGGCGGCGGCGGCGACCTCGCCGAGGATGTTGGTCAGGGTCTCGGGCGGGAACAGCGCCTCGATGTAGGGGGCCAGGGCGTCGGAATAGCGGGTCATGCCGGCGGCGGCGGCGAAGTGGATGACGCGAGACCGGGGGAAGCCCTGGAAGGTCGGGTCCAGGAACGCGGTCAGGATTTCCCGAACCCGGTCGGCACGGAAGTTGAAGCACAGGATGCCGTCGCCGTCGCGCATGCCGGCGTAGTCGCCGATCACCGACGGGGGGATAAATTCGTCATGCTTTTCATGAGCATAGGCGTCCTCGATCGCCTGGATCGGATCGGCGAAGCGGGGGGCGTCTGCCTCGGCCAGAGCGGCGTAGGCGCGCGCGACGCGGTCCCAGCGCTTATCCCGGTCCATCGCATAGTAGCGGCCGGTGACGGTGGCCACCGGGACGTCCTTCGGCAATGCTTCCAACAGGGCGCGCATGAACTCGGCGCCGGACTGCGGCGGGGTGTCGCGGCCATCGGTGAAGGCGTGGACCTGGACCGGGATGCCGGCTTGCTGCAGCAGGCCCGCCAGAGCGGCGGCATGGTCCTGGTGGGAGTGCACGCCACCCGGGGACACCAACCCCATCAGGTGGCAGGCGCCGCCTGATTTCTGCAGTTTTTCAACGAGTTGCGTGAACATCGGCGTGCGGACCAGGCTGCCGTCGGCAACCGCGTCGCCGATCCGCACCAGCTCCTGCGGGACCACGCGGCCGGCGCCGATGTTCAGGTGGCCAACCTCGGAATTGCCCATCTGCCCGCCAGGCAGCCCGACATTGCGGCCGGAGGTCTGCAGGAACGCGTGCGGACAGGTCTGCCACAGGCGGGTGAAGTTGGGCGTCCTGGCCAGGCGGACGGCGTTGTCGGCGGAGTCCTCGCGCCAGCCGAAGCCGTCGAGGATTGCCAGCATCACGGGGCGGATCGCCTGAGGCATTGAAGCGACTCCTCGGTGTTATGAGGTGTTGGGTAGCAGGGGGTGCTGGCGCCGAACAAGCGGGAGCGGGACGCCATGGGGCCCATGTCGGGTGTGGACATGGTCTTGGCCATGGGTGTGGGGCCTGGGTGTGGCAACCGTTTGGATCGGTCACGCGATCGTATGGGGCAGTCCCTGCCCGGCGGTGCGGTTGGCGTGGAGGCGCCGGTCAGCGCGGCCGTGCTTCCGCCGCAACCGGAGGCCAGAACCGAAACAAATCGGGCGGGTGCGGCCCCTTCAGGGCAACGGCGGTCGTCCCCCGCCACGCTGACTTATTCGTCTACGCGACCAGGTCACGGGATCACGGCGATCAGCTCCCCCTGTTTGTTATTACGTCGTCTCGCGACGTTCCCCTTTCGCTTGACCGCGGGCGCTGCTGCCATCGCCGCCTTCAGGTCTTTGCCCGAGATAATCGGCCCGGCGCAGATGCGCGTCAGAAGATCGATCTGTCGTGGCTCAAGCATCACCAGCCGGCCGAGGACATTCAGCACGTTCAACAGTTCTGTGGTGTACTCTGCGGGCCAGCCTTCGGGCTGGATATCACCGAGCGGCGAAGGCGGCCGTCGGTCGCCGATCAGCGGGCGGCTGCGGTCTCGGCCGCGGTAGCTGAACCATTGGGTCAGAACTTGCTTCCCCGACACCTCGTAGGCCCAGACTTCCGGCGGGACGTTGTCAACGTAACCCGTGCCGAGCCGCAGGCGGCGCGACTCGGCACTATAGGAGATGTCCTCAGGCATGAGGTCAGCGGCCGAGGGGATGGTGCCGTCTTCAGGTACGACAGGTCGGTCGTCCTTGGGCATCCGAGGAGCGCCCAAAGCCCTGCCTTCATCCGGATTCACGTAGCGCTCGCCGAATGTGTGCAGCCATATCACTTCGCGGCCCAGCGCCGCCGCTTCGGCAAACAGCTCCGCGGACGCGGTCAGCGGAATGCGCAGGCCTGGTTGTACCAGGTCGGTGGCGAAGCGCCTGACATAACCTGGGTGGGCAGCGACAGCCGCGATGTAGGCCAGTACGTCCTCGGCTGATACATCCGTGCCGAAGTCCTTGCCGAGCTTCGCCAGGAGAGCGGGCGTTACGTTCGGCTGCGCGGCTTCGGGATCGGCCCAGAGTGGGAAGACACGCCCGCCAAACGAGCCCTTGTAGTGGTCCAGGTCAGGTATCAAAGCAGTGAACGTAACTCCGGGGCCGCTCGTCGGCGAGTACCGCGTCAGCGCCGTCAAGTACACCTGCCGTGTCGAGTGCGTCTCCCAAAGCGTCGGATTCGGTTGGTTCAGCAGCCGGCTGTCGGGAATGATCCATTGCCGGTCAAAGGACCGGAAGCCGTAGCGCACCGGCGTCACGACCTTGCCCTTGTCCATCCTCACCGACACCATGCGATGTTCGTGGCCGCGCAGGCCATCCGCCACCAATTTTCCCGAATGTTTGTCGCCCGGCCGTCCGCCCCGCAGATGCGGGTGGAACAACAGCTCTTTGCGGGTGGGGTCGGCTTCGGAGACAAGCCTGTCCCAGCGGCGCGCGAGCGACCGCCGGTCGGGTGCGATAACCCAGGTCCGGCCCGGCATCGTGCCCGAGACGTTGTTTATGAACAGGTCGTCCAGCGCAGGGTAGGTCGCCCAGCCGCCAGTCGCAGCTGGCAGGAACGCTGCGCGCCATTCTGTCAGGCAATTTACCCACCCTTTTTCGTCCAACGTCAGCGCAGCCAGCGCCGAAAACTTCTCTTCTCGCCTGCCCGCCGGCAGAGAGCAGAATCGCACCCGCGCAGGTTTCGTCGCATCCAGTTTGCCGGCGCGCGCCGCCAGCACAATGCAGACGGGGTGCTGCACCCCTTGGAAAATGCGCGAGCTGATCGCAGGCTGGTGGCCTTCAGGCGAGCAGTCCACGACCCAAATCTCATCGGCGCTGCGACGCAAGTCTTCGCGCATCGCCTGAAACCCAGGCCCGTTCAAAAACCCGGCCACCGTGATGAAACACACGATCCCTTTCCGGTCGGCCGCGGCTTGCGGTGCAACGGCACCGTCGCCGAAGACTTTCCAGGTCGCCCAGCGCCAGAAATAGATGTAGAGGTTGCGCAAATGCTTCGAGTGCGCCCCAACGCCCCATGCCGCAGGCGGTATCCACTGCCTGAGTGGCGCCTTCGTGTGCGCGGTGCCGGCCTCAACCCAGCCGCCTCTACCCTTGGCTTTCTCTTTATAGGGCGGATTGCCGATGACAACCGTAATCGGTTCCGCACGTTTCACCGCGTTCGCCTGTCTGCGTGACTCAGCGAGCGGTTTGAGAATTTGCGGGATGTACTCGTGTTCCTCATCCGGGTTGCCAAGCGTGTCGGTGATATAGAGCCGCAGTCGCAGATCGGCCGGCACGCCCCCCTTTGCCTTGAGAAGATCGGCGACCTCCGCCAGCAGGCGAAGCTGCGCGACGGCAAAAGGCCCAAACTGTAGCTCAAAGCCGATGATCCGCCTGAGTGCATCCCGAATGACGCCGGGCACAGCGCCGGCGCCCTGATCCGATTCTGTCGTTTCGGCAATCTGGCGGAGCACGCCAAGCAGGTAGGTTCCTGTTCCAACCGCCGGATCCGCAAGCGTCACATCCGCCGAAGCCAAACCCTCTGCCACCCCGAAACGGCCAGGGCTGCGCAGCGCCTCGTCCACCAGGCGAACCATCGCGGTCACCACCTCGGGCGGCGTGTAGTAGGATCCTGTCTGCTTGCGGAGGTCGTTGTCGTAGGCGTCCAGGAAGTGCTCGTAGAAGTAAAGCCATGCCTCGGGGTCGCCCTTGCCGATGACGGCCCAGTCCACCGCGCTAAGCACACGCACAAGCGTACCAAGGGAGGTCTTCAGTGCCGCCTGACTATCCACGTCGTCCGTCAGCACCCGGAACGCGCTGCCGATCACCGTGCTCGTCTTCGCCAACGCCTTGGCGACGCGGTCCAGCACATCGGCTAGCGGAATGGCCTGCGCACGCGCCATCAGCAGACCGAACGTGACGGCCTGGGCGTAGCCGTCGGCGAACTCTTCGTTCGTCGCGTCGGGGAAAAGCAGGCGACGCCAGTCCTCGGCCAGACCGGTCAGTGCCGGGGTGCCGAGGCCGATCTGCTCGGTCACCTCGTCTCGCAGCAGGCGGCAGAGACCTGCGCTGATCTCGGCCAGCCCGCGGGCATCGGTCGGCGGAATGGGCTCCCAGCGCAGGAAGTCGGAAAACAGGCGTTCGAAGCCAGGTGGTGCAGCGAGCGTCGCGCCGGCGGTCTCGACGTCGCCATCAAGCTTGATAACCTCGCCTTGGAGCTTGCCATCTCGCCAAAGGGAAAAGCTATTGCCGTCGGTGTAGACCAGATTGGGTAAGGATCTGAGCTTTTCCTATTGCGTCCGGTCATGGTCTTCCTTGAACCGCCTCGGGTCGGCCCCCTTGCCAGGGGCCTTTACCTCGATGAAGCCGACAAGGGCGCCCCGTGCCGTCACCGCGTAGTCGGGACGGGTCTTGAGAGTCGAGAGGGTGGCTTCTCCGACAGCGACAACCTCCCCCGGTTTGAAGAGGAGAATCTCCGCCAGGTCCGCGATCAGGCTTTCGAGCGGCGCCCGGAGCTGATCTTCAGGCGCACCCGTCGCGCCGCTGCCGGAAAGCTTCAGCTTGAGCGCTGCACCAAAGCGGGACACGGAGTCGGCGAGTGGTCCAGTCTTCGTCAAGCGCGTTCTCGTTCAACAAGATCAGGGCGGCCGATCACGGTAGGGACCAAGGTCGCAATGTGCCGACGAAGCGTTGAGAAGCCAATTCCCAGAGGCTGTCAATGGCACTCAAATTATCCCATAGGCGGGATAAGACTCACGATGCTGTCTCCGCGGGGATGGCAACATTTCAGACTGGGGGTAGACGACGAACCCCCGCATTATGAGCGACTCGCGGCACTGGACCCAACATCACGGGGTATGAAATGCTTCATAGGATTTGCTACCGCCCTGCGCAACGTTCCGCATGACGCAGGCTGCCGGCCACCCGAGCCGCAACGAACCGCCGTGCCGCGAAAGGCGAGGGCTGGGCAACGTTCGGAACAGTCCGGCGTTGAGCCGTGCCAGTCAAATCAAACTCAAACACGGAGCTGGCGATGCCGAAGAAACCTTCCGACCCGATTCCGCCAAGCCTGACAGTACGCGATCTGGCGAAGCAGTTCTGGCGAGACATTTACGGCAAGGAAGTCCAGAGCGCGGCGACCTATTCCTATACGTGGGTCGCCGACCAGACGGGCCATATATGCCTCGGCATATTGCTGAGCTTCGGCTTTACGGCCATAGTTGACCAAATACTTCCGCCGGGCACTTTCTGGAGCCCATTCCTGGGGTTCCTTCTGGCGTCGTCCGTGGTTTCCTACTGGGAATACCGTGCTTACAACACGGATGTAAAAAAGGCGGTCGGGGGACTGTTCCCGCTTGGCGAGAAACTGTTGCGCGACAATGCCATCATAGCGGCCGTGTACATGATCCTGGGCGCTGGCGTCGGATGGGCCTTTCACAATTCGGTGATCTGGGCAACGGCTGGCTTCGCGGTGCTCGCGGTGGTGGCGGTGGTGCTGGCGCCGCCATGGCTGCGCCAGAAGATTACCTGGCAAAAGGGCGGCATGCCCTATCTGGCACGCCTGGCCGACATCAAGGTGAAAGTGCCAAAGCCGCTGGCGGACAAGCTTTGGCAAGTCATCCAGGCCGGCGCTCCTCCTGAGGTTCCGCCGCAGGTCGCCGTGATCGGCGGGCCTGTGGGATCGGGCCGCACATCGATCGCTTGCGGCATCGGAACCGAGTTTGCATTCCGCAACATCAGCGTGCGGTATCTGAGTTTCGATGATCTGACCGAGTTTGCCGAGACATCCGACTTCGAGATTGGAGAGCCGGTTCCGGGGCCGGCGAATATCGGCTTCTGGCCCTGGTCCTGCGCACAGGTGCTGATCATCGATAATCTGGGACCACTGCTTGCTGCTTCAGAACGGGTGCAGCCCGCCGGCCATATCGGCGACCTGAGCGCTTGGTTAGCGCATCGGTTGCCCAATATCCGCGACGCTCTCAGCAAGCGGCACACGATCTGGATTCTGGGCGAAGTGGGCGCCAAATCGCAGGATGAGCTGGACGGGTCCGCGGCCGCGATCGGCAAATTCCTTGGGGCCGATACCAATCCATTGGCGATCCTGATGAATACGCGCGCGGACGCGGTGACAGCCGATGAGGTGACACGGAGCGAACCTGCCCTCGTGGCGTAGGGTCGCCTCGCGGTCGCTCCCTGCGCAGGAGCTTAGCAGTGGCCCCGCTGTTGATCGGTCAACAGCGAGGCCACTGGGAGGAAGTTCGCTTCGCTCAGGCTGTCGCGGCTCGCGCCACCATGCCCCGCTCAGAACGGTTGCTTAGGAAACCACTACTCCGTCGTCTTCCCATCGAAGTGCTCCTCGCTTGCCTCGGCCTCGGCCTTGGTAGCGCGCACCACGCCGTCGCGATGCTCGGGCGGCCCGTAGATGGTGTAGAGCTTCAGCGGCTTGTCGCCGGTGTTGATGACGTTATGGCGGGCACCGGCGGGCACGATGATCGCTTCGTCGCGCTTGATCTTCGTGCGGGTGCCGTCGATCACCACCTCGCCCTTGCCCTTCTCGATCCGGAAGAACTGGTCATGATCCTCGTGAACTTCCTCGCCGATCTCCTCGCCGGGCTTGAGCGCCATCAGCACCAACTGAAGATGCTTGCCGGTGTAGAGAACGCGCCGGAAGTCATTGTTTTCTTCCGTTAGTTCCTCGATTTCCTCGACAAAGCCCTTCATGATACCCTCGCACGAGATAACCGTGTGACGTGGCACCAGGGCATAGCCGCGGGATATTGCAGAGTCAAACTCAGCACCGAGTTCAACCCTCTCCCCCGATGGACGCGCGGGGGAGAGGCAACGACAAGCCCTACCCCCCGCGATTAAGCGCTGCGACGATCAGCGCGATCCCCTGTGCGTGCCAGCGCTGCACTGCCTTATGGTCGGCCCCCAGCGCGGAAGCGAGGCGCCGCCAGGGGAACAGATGCCGTTCCGTGATCGGATGCACCAGGCTGCGCGCCCCGACGATCCGCCGCAGCACGTAGCGGTCCAGCGGGATCAGCGGAATCCACGCCAGCGCCTCGTCCATCCGGGAGATGGTCTCGGCCGACGGCACCAGCGGCTTGATCCGCGACGCGGTCCAGCCGTAGTTCTCCAGTGCGTCGCGCACGATCTCCAGGGACGACGTGCGCATCCGCGTTGACCAGCCGGTGCCCGGCAGGGCGAGCAGCGCGGTGCCGGCTTCCTCCAGCCGATAGACAACGTAATCGGCGTCGATCGGGCGTCCGTCCGGACCGGTGGCGGCCGGGCGGCGGCTGGCATGGGTCCTGGCGTCCAGGCTTTGCAGTTGGGTCATGCGCGATCCTTGCGGAAACAGAGCCATCAGCGGGGGAACACCGGCAGCGGATACGGGCACCCTTCCAGCAGGGTCCCGGCCGTTAGCATCCCCCAGCTCCGCGGATGCCCGGCCGGCAGCGGATCGCGCCCGGGGTCCTCCGGCGGGGGGACGAATTCCGGCGGCGGCCGGCGGGCGCCAATGCGGCGCGCCCGCTCGATCGCAGCCCAGCGCGACACGTCCAGTGCGGCACTGATCGCCTCCCAGGAGGCGCCCTCGGCCCGCAGGCGCTTGAGCTGCAAGTCCAGCGCGTCGGTCCAGGCGAGTTTCTTCGGCATCTCAACCCCTCGAACGGAACATGAACGAACGGCCGGACGTTAGCGCCACTGTGCAGATTGCGTCAACTAAGCTAACGTTAACGGGCGCTTTTTCGCTGCGGGGCTAGATTCTGTTAGTATTCCTGACGTACGCTGCCGGGATGAACGATGCCCAGCAGATCGGCGGCCGCATTCGCGCAGCCCGGCAAGACCAGCAACTGACCCAGGATGAGCTTGCGGCCGCGGTCGGTGTCTCGCGCAGCGCCGTCGCGCAATGGGAAACCGGGCGCGCCGGCCAGGTGACCGCCAACCTTACCCGGATCGCGTCCGTGCTCGGCGTCGGCGTGGATTACCTGATGCACGGCGAGGACAAGCGGGCGCCGACCAAGGCCGGTACCGGCGACGAATTGGCGATGCTAAGGCTCTACCGGGAATGCTCGCCGGAGGATCGGCAGCTCCTGCTGCGCACGGCGCGGCGGCTTGCCCCCCGGTAAGGCCGGGCGGTCCAACCAACTCCGCGGGCGACCGCGCCGCAACGAACGATTGCGCCAGGCACCGCGCCAGTGCTGCCCGCCGAAGCTAAGCAGAGATTCGCGGCTCGGCCAACGGATGCGGCATGCGCTCGCGGTTGAAGGCTTTGACGGCTGCGTGGATGGCATTACCAGTCCGTTGGTTAACCAAACGGAATCTGCTTAGATCTCCGGCTCCCCCGGAATCGGCTGTTTGCCAAGACTGCTGATCAGCGCGGAGGTTTCTGCGATCGCCGCCTCCGCTGCCACCGGGTCGGTGCCCTTGGCGACAATCGCCACGCCGTCGCCGCGCTGGCGGTAGAACGGATAGCTGCCGATCTCGACGGACGGAAAGCGTGACTGGATCTGTCCCAGCCCTTCGGCGATCACGCCCTCCGGCAGGCCGATCACGTGCACCGTGCGATGTTCGATCTTCGGGCCGCCCTGAAGCCGCGGCGCCAGCCATTCGAACATTGCCTGCATCACGCGCGGCACGCCGGCCAGGACATGCACGTTGCCGATGGTGAAGCCCGGCGCGACGGACATCGGGTTGTCGATCAGCGCCGCGCCGCGCGGCATCGTCGCCATGCGCTGCCGTGCCGCGTTGAAGTCGCCGGGCTTGTACGACCGTTCCATCCGCGCCCAGGCCTCCGGGTGCGGCTCCCAGGGCACGCCGAACGCAGCGGCAATGCAGTCGCTGGTGATGTCGTCATGGGTCGGACCGATGCCGCCGGTGGTAAACACCTGGTCGAACCGCGCCCGCACCTCGTTCACCGTCTCGATGATTACTGCCGCGTCGTCGGGAATTACCCGCACCTCGCGCAGCGGAATACCCAGCTCGCCCAGCCGCGTCGCGAGGAACCGAATGTTTGCGTCCTGCGTCCTGCCCGACAGCACCTCGTTGCCGATCACCACCAGGCAGGCGGTCGGATTTCTCTCCGGCATGTCACAACGCTCCTCCCTGCATGATCCCCGCCGCGCTTGATCCCCTGCCGCGCCGATCCGTTCACAGGAAATCGCGCAGCAGCGGCACCAGCGGCTTGTCCGCCGGCGGCATCGGATACTCGGCCAGCTTCTGCGGCCGCACCCAGGCGAGCGTCTGCCCCTCCCGCGCCTTCAGCAAGCCCTTCCAGCGCCGGCAAAGGTATAGCGGCATCAGCAGATGGAACCGTTCATAGTCGTGCGAGGCGAAGGTAAAGGGCGCGAGGCAGCCGGCGGAGACGTCGATCCCCAGCTCTTCCTTCAGTTCGCGGATGAGCGCGGCCTCCGGCGTTTCGCCGGGCTGCAGCTTGCCGCCGGGAAACTCCCACAGCCCGGCCATCGCCTTGCCCTCCGGGCGGCGCGCCAGCAGCACGCGGCCGTCGGAATCAATCAGCGCACAGGCGGCGACCATGAGCAGCGGCTTGGCCCCGCCGTCCGCGACCGGCGCCTCGGCGTGGCCGAACACGTCGTCGCGGGTCGCCTCGAACCGCCAGACCGGCCGCTCGGCGTTGCAGGCGCGGGAGTGCTCCCGGCCCTCGCCGACCTGGCGGAACCCGATGCGGCGCAGCACCGCGACCGAGGCGGCGTTGTCCATCGCCACGTTCGCCTCGATACGGTCCAGGGTGAGGTTGGCGAAGGCCCAGCGGGTCATTCGGCCGGCGGCTTCGGAGCCGACGCCATGACGCCAGAACCGTCGCCCGACCCAGTAGCCAAGCCGTCCCACCCGCGTCTTGCCGTCGATCTGCAGGCCGACGCAGCCGACCAGGATCTCCTGCCCCTCGTCGCTGCCGGTGATCACGAGGTGATAGGCGCTGCCCTGCTCCAGCTCCCGCGCCGCCGAGGCGATCCACTTGTCCGCCTCCTCCCGCTCGTACGGGAACGGCACGCGGGCGAGCATACGCGTCACCTCCCAGTCGTTGATCAGCCGGTGCAGCGACTCGGCGTCCTCGGGGATCGGCGGGCGCAGTTTCAGCCGCTCGGTGACCAGCGGGGCGAAGCCGGCCGGCGCAGGGGGCGCGACGCTGCGCGGCCGCCGCGGGGCGCGCTTGCGAGGCTTCGCGGCAATGACCGTCTCATCCATGGACGCGGCGCACTCTATCGTGATGGGCGGCAGGAAAGTGACGCGGCGCCCCCCGCGGCGCAAGGCTGCAAGCGGCGGGGGCGCCCCTTATGTGCCTCATACCGGCTGGCGGTGGCGCAGGCGCAGGACGCTCAGCACCGCCCCGGCGCCGGCAAAGGCGACGCCGATGGCGAGCACCGTGCCGCGGGCGACTTCGCTGCTGGCGTGGCTGCCGGCGAGGCTGAACGCCGCCGCGGTCAGGGCGGTGCCGGTGGTCTGCCCCACCAGCCGGGCGGTGGAGAGCATGCCGCTGCCGGCCCCGCTGCGCTCGCGCGGCGCGCTGCCGAGCAGCAGCCGGTTGTTTGGCGCCTGGAAGAAGCCGAAGCCCAGCCCGCACACCGCCATGCGCCAGGCGATGTCGGGGGCGCTCGCCCCGGCCGGGATCGCCAGCAGCAGCAGCAAACCGGCGGTCATCACCGCAAGCCCCAGCCCGCTCAGCACGCCGGCCGGGTAGCGGTCGGACAGCCGGCCGGCGATCGGCGCTACGATTACCACGGTGGCCGGCCAGGGGGTGATCAGCAGCCCGGTTTCCACCTGCGTCATGCCGGCAACGAACTGGAAGTAGAACGGCAGCGCGACGTAGGCCAGGGACTGCGCGGTGTAGGAGCAGATCGAGGTCACCACCGACAGCGCAAACACCGGGCGGCGAAACAGATCGACCGGCAGCAGCGGCACGGCAAGCCGGCGCTGCCGGCGCAGGAACACGGTGCCGGCGGCGATCGCCGTCAGCAGCGCCACAAGCTGCCACACGCCCGCGCCGCGCCCCAGCCCATCCAGCGCGGTGACCAGCAGGCCAAGCGTGACCGCGTTCAGCACCGCGCTGAGCACGTCGAAGCGCTGGCCGGCGCGCGGGGTAACCGGCAGCACGCGGGTCGCCAACGCCAGCGCGATCAGACCAAGCGGCACGTTGACCGCGAACAGCCAATGCCAGGACCCCACCGCCAGGATCGCCGCCGCCAGCGACGGACCGACCGCCGAGGACGTGGCCACGATCAGGGAATTGAGGCCGAGGCCGCGGCCCAGCATCTCGCGCGGGAAGATGAAGCGGATCAGCGCCGTGTTGACGCTCATGATGCCTGCGCCGCCGAAGCCCTGCACCACGCGTGCGCCGACCAGCCAGGGCAGCGACGGCGCCAGGGCGCAACCGAGAGACGCGGCGGTGAACACGGCCAGCCCGGTGAGATACACCCGCCTGTAGCCGAGCATGTCGCCAAGAAAAGCGAACGGCAGCAGCGAGACGGTCACCGCAAGCTGGTAGGCGTTGACCACCCAGATGGTGGCCGACGGGCTGGAGCCCATGTCGCGCGCGATGGCAGGCAGCGCGATGTTGGCGATCGCGCCGTCCAGCACCGCCAGGCCGACCGAAATCGCGATCGTCGCCATCGCGCGCCGGCGCGCCTTGGCCGGCAGCCCGTCAACGGGCTCCATGCCGGTCCGAGTTCATGCGGTTCATGCGAGCTTCCCCCTGGGCGTCGAGGCAGCTTGGCCGCTGGCGTCGGGGTCAACAAGGTTCGGTCCGATGAGAACGGCCGCCTGCGGACCGGCCCCTTCTGGCCCGCGGTCCTCGGGACGACCGGACGCGGCGAGGGCGCGGCCAAGCGGAAACGCCGCGCCGAGCCGACCCGGCCTTACAGCGCATTCTCCGAAAGATGCAGATCGGACGTCATTTTTCCACGCAGCCACTCGATATCCCGATATGCGATCCGATCGCAATCTATGCTCGATGGGTCCTTGTCAACTTGCTCGACCTCGGCCCAGGTCATCGCCAGCCCACCGCGCTGCGACAACGGCTGCATCTTGCACCCTTGCAAAAAGCCGAGCCAGTTCGTGGAAATCTTCGCGATCCAGCGATCCATGCTGTCGTCGGGATCGCCGGCCGCACTGCCGCTCGGGTCTAGTCTAATT
>Ga0302275_10005157_pt1 | contig 12651 bp, 10 predicted proteins | sample III_Bog_N2_2_FD_200229 | JGI IMG/M metagenome (GOLD analysis project Ga0302275, IMG submission 200229) | Peat permafrost microbial communities from Stordalen Mire near Abisko, Sweden - III_Bog_N2_2 | ecosystem: Environmental > Terrestrial > Soil > Wetlands > Peat | place: Sweden: Abisko...
CTGGTATCCGTCCAGGCCAAAGGAAAAGACGAGGGTGATCAAACTCTAACTCGGCCCGTTAAACGGCCAGCATGATCACGATCCATCCCTCGCCGCTGACGAGAGAGCAGCAACTCTCTCCCAGCGGTTCTTTTTGCGCCTGTCGGCACGGAAAGTCATAAGACAAGCTGGATCCGTACGAGTTGGAGAATTTGACCGCTCGTACCGATCATGCCGCCGTCTAGGCTGATTTTGAGCGCCGGTTTGCCGAGCGTTGGGATCTGGACGCCTTATTACCGAACGGTTTTGGCCAGCCAGGGACGGCGTCGCATCGTTTATGACGCCCTACGGCGTGGCACCTATACGTCCTGGGACTTTCTGCCATTCGAACCTGCCTCACGCCGTTATATGCGCAACGACATGGACCTGAATATCGTCGAAGCCAGTCAGCGTTACCCAAAGGACCCGACGTCCTGAAGCTGTCAGCTCACAATTTGGCGCTACGCAGATAACCAGCAGGATGGCCTTGCGATTCAAATAGCACACCTATAAAGTATACAAAGCATAAATATAACCAATTATATGCGTTGTATTCCCCCTTGAGGAGGTAGTCGCATGACGGATGCGCCTGAACTGCGTCAAAGGCTGACCGAGGACTGGCTTGCGGTCCTGATCGGCCTGGTGATTTTTTCTCTGGCTCTGGTCAGCCTGACCGGCTCGGATCTGTTGGGCTGGATCGTGGCCACCAGCGTCTGGTCGGATCCGGCAAAGGCTTTGGGAACTGTTTCCAAATCCTATGTTGATCTGGGCGGCCCCTTGGCCTTGGTTGCCACCTATGTCGCCTTAACAGCAGTTCTGTCGGCTGGGGCCAAGGTCTTGCGCTTGCCCGTCGGCAAATTTGCCCTGGCTTTCACGGCGGTCTTTTGGATCGCCTATGCATCCTGGTTTGTGGGCAGCAACGCTTATCTGGCGGTGGTGACCCCAGCCGATCTGAAGAAGTTCGGGATCGACTGGTCGTTAAAGCTGACCAACGAGGGTGGTTTTATCGTCGCCCTTTTGGTGGGCTTGGTGATCGCCAATGCCTTTCCCCGTTTCGCTGAATGGCTGAAGGAAGCCATCCGTCCCGAGCTATACATCAAGATCGCCATCGTCATTCTGGGCGGTTTTATCGCCGTGGCGGTGGTGGGCAAGCTGAATTTGGCCAGCTCTCTGCTTCTGCGCGGTCTTGCCGCCATCGTCGAGGCTTATCTGATCTATTGGGCGGTGGTCTATTACGTTGCCCGTAAATGGTTTGGCTTCAGCCGCGAATGGTCGGTGCCGCTGGCGTCAGGCATTTCGATTTGCGGCGTAGCGGCGGCTATTGCCACCGGCGGCGCCATCCGTTCGCGCCCGGCAGTGCCGGTACTGGTCTCTTCGCTGGTGGTTATCTTCGCGGTGGTCGAGGTTCTGATCCTTCCATTCGTGGCAGAGCATTTCCTGTCTCACGAACCGTTGGTGGCGGCGGCTTGGATTGGCTTGGCGGTCAAGACTGACGGCGCAGCCGTGGCGGCCGGCGGGATTACCGAGTCCCTTCTGCTGGCCAAGAATGCCGCTGAAGGCATCAACTACCAGCCGGGCTGGATCCTGGGCACCACCGCCACGGTGAAGGTCTTCATCGACGTCTTCATCGGCATTTGGGCCTTTATCCTTGGCTATATCTGGACCAACCATATCGACAAGCGCGAGGAGGCCGAGCGAGCCAAGGTCGGCGAGATTTGGCAGCGTTTCCCCAAATTCATCCTCGGCTTTCTGCTGACCTTCGTCATTGGCCTGCTTTTAGCTTTGACGGCTCCCACTGATCTGGCGCCAAAGGTGACCGTGGCAATCGGCGAGGCCAATAGCCTGCGCGTGCTGTTCTTCCTGCTGACTTTCTTCTCGATCGGCGTTTTGTCGAACTTCAAGAAGCTTTGGGAAGACGGCCTGGCCAAGCTGGCAGCCGTCTATGTGCTCAGCCTGTTCGGCTTTGTGATCTGGGTCGGGCTGGTGATTTCCTGGCTGTTCTTCAGCGGTGTGACGCCGCCTTTGGTTGGCTGATAGGAGACCGTAATGAGTGACGCAAATTTAAAGACGGAACTGAAAACAGCCCCGGTCGAGCCGCTGTTGCCGATCGAGCTTCTCTTGATCAAGACGAGCCTGGGGATTGGCGTGATCTTGCTGATCATCCTTGGCGTCATTAGCAGGGCCATCGGCTAGGGCCGGTTTCATAAAAACAGATCCGGGCTCGGCATCCTCCGAGTCCGGATTTTTGTCCTCGGGCATACGCAACGGCGGCAGAACACCGGCAAGCCGCATCCTCCGCATGGGATCAAAGGGCTGGAGATCGACCAAGCCATCCCCCTCCCATGACCACGAAAAATTGCACGCTGTCCTGAAGCTGCTGGGCCCTGGCCGATACCAGGGAAAGCTGGGCCTGAGACAAAGCTCTCTGGGCCACAATCAAGTCCAGCAGGCTGGTTTTTCCAGTGTCGTAACTGATCCGCTGTAGCTTTAGAGAAGCCTCGGAAACATCAAGGGATTGACGCAAGGTAGAGACCTGTTCCGCATCGTGGTCAAGGGCGCGAAGGGCATCAGCAACCTGGCCGAAGGCGACGATCACCGTCTGGTGGTAGGTGGCGAGTTGGGCATTGTAAGCTTCGACCGCGGCCTGTTTCTGCGCATCCAAGGTGCCGCCATGAAACAGAGGAGCGGTCAGCCCGGCTCCAAGGCTCCATAAAGCGCCGCCGCCGCCCGCCGACAGAGTTTCCCTGGTCAGGCTGCCGGTCAGGGTCACGCTGGGATATTCAGCGGCGGTTGCCATGCCGATGGCGGCGCTGTTGGCATGCAATTGGGCTTCCGCCGACAGGATGTCGGGACGCTGACGAACCAGCTCCGAAGGAACACTGGCTGGCAGATCGCGGGGAAGCGAGAAATCGTCGAGAGAGAAGTCCGGCGGCATCCAGTCCGCCGGCGAACGGCTGGCCAGAACCGTCAAAGCATGACGGGCTACACTCAAGGATTGGCGCAAAGCGGCCAACTGGGTACGGTCCCCCAACAACTGGCTGCGCGCCGTCAGGATATCGGTCTGGGCAGCCTTTCCGGCGTCGAACTTTCGCTGCACCAGATCGAGATTTTTATCGTCATTAGCGATGATCTCTTGGACGGTGGCGATCTGCTGGCGGGCGGTGGCGATGGCGATGGCCTGGGTGACAGCCTCGCCGGTCAGTGTCAGATAGACCTCGCCCAACAGATAGCCCTGATTCTCGGACAGGGCCTCCTGCTGCTCGACGGTCCGCTGGGTCAGGCCGAAGACGTCGGGGGTCAGACTGACGGTGGGGCCCGCCGAATAGATGCTGCCGACACTGGACGAGCCTCCGTTGCGCTGGGCGCTGGCGGCCAAATCCAGCTGCGGCCAAAAGCCGCCACGAGCGGCGATGACCGCCTGCTCCGATTGAGCCAGGGTCGAGCGGGCGGCGGCCAGGGTGTTGTTGCCCGAGATAACCGTCCGCAAGGTCTGCCCCAAGGGCTGGGACTGGAACAAGTCCCACCAGCGCTCGGGGATGACCTTGGCATAGGTCACCGTCTGGTCCCGCTGGCTGCTTTGTTCATCGACTGGCAGGCGAGCCTGATCATAGCCCACGGCGGACAGAGGCTCGGGGCGAATGAAATCCGGTCCCACCGCGCAGCCACCGAAAAGCAGGGGCAGGACTGCCACCGACAGGCCAAGTTTGATGATGGGTCTCATGGCGTCACTCATAGCGCAAGGCGTCGATGGGGTTAAGGCGGGCCGCCTGCCGGGCCGGATAAAAGCCGAAGAAGATGCCGACCACCGCCGAAAAGGCAAAGGCACCAAGCATGACCAGCGGCGATAAGAAAATCGGCCAGCTGGCCATCACCGAGATGGTTTTGGCGGCGGCGATGCCGGCGGCGACTCCCGCACCGCCTCCCACCAGACTCAGCAGAACCGCCTCGGCCAGGAATTGCAGCAGGATATGCATCCTGCGAGCCCCGATGGCCATGCGGATACCAATCTCGCGGGTCCGCTCGGTGACCGAGACCAGCAGAATATTCATGATACCGATGCCGCCGACCAGCAGAGAGATCGAGGCAATCGCCGCCAGAAGGACCTCCATCACCCGGCTGCTTTCCTCGGCCACTTCAGCGATTTCCGAAAGGTCGCGGACGGTAAAGTCGTCTTCTCCCGATCCAACCTTGGCATGGTGGCGACGCTCCAGCGTCGCAATGACCTGATCAAGAGCCTGCGGCACCATTGCGGCACTGCGGGCCTGGATATAGATGGCCTGCACATACCCCCCCAACCGTGGTTGGATGCCAAAGGGATTGGGCGGCGGCGTGTCAAAGGGAGACGATGGGCTGGAAGAAGTCCGGCTCTGGCCGATGGTCAAGGACTGGGACGATGCCGCCCCACCTCCTGTCGTCTGTGACGCTACCCCAAGGATCCGCTGCTGGGAGGTGCTAAAGGGCACCAGCACCACATCGTCCTGATCTTGGGCTCCGGCGGAATGGCCTTTGGCGGCGAGGATGCCTGCCACCTTCATCGGCACGCTTTTGACGATCACCGTAGCGCCGACCGGATCGGCGTCTTCGCCGAACAGATTGTCGGCCACGGTTCGTCCCAAAAGGCATACCGCAGTCCCCATGCGTTCGTCATCGTAGCTGAGGGCACGTCCAGAGGCGATGGACCAGTTGCGGATAGCCAGATAACTGGGGGTGACGCCCTGGACGCTGGTGCTCCAGTTCTCGCTGCCATAAATGACCTGGGCCGTCTGGCGGTTGACATAGCTGACTTCGGCCACCGCCGAATCTTCCTCCTGAATGGCCTTGGCGTCTGTCACGGTCAGGCTGGAGGCGCTGCCGGAGCCGCCCCGCACGCCGTTGTTATGGGAACTGGCCGGCATGGCGATCAAGAGGTCCGTGCCCAGGCTTTGCATGCGCGCCCGCACGGCATCGCGAGCCCCCTCGCCCACAGCGACCATGGCGATCAGGGCCGCCACGCCGATGAAGATGCCCAGCATGGTCAGCGCCGCCCGCAATTTATGTTGCCCAACGGCACGTAGGGCCGCCAGCAGCGACACCCACTGGATAGTTGAAAGCTCGCCCCACAGAGACGAAGCCTCTGGAATGGCCGCAGGAGGAGGCGACGGGATATGGCGCGGCTCCGCCATCGCCACATCCGACAAAACGTCGCCATCGCGCAAGGTGATGATACGGTCGGCGAAGGCGGCCATTTCCGGCTCGTGGGTGACGAGAACGACGGTCAGGCCTGTTTCCTGGTTCAGCTTGCGGATCGCGGCCAGGATGTCCGACGAGGTCTGGGAATCCAGATTGCCCGTAGGCTCGTCGGCCAGCAGGATTGCAGGCCGATTGATCAGAGCGCGGGCGATGGCGACACGCTGCTGTTGTCCGCCAGACATCTGATTGGAAGTGCTCTCCGCTTTATCGGCTAGCCCCAATGCCGCCAAAGCTTTCAGCACTTGTTCCGATGTGCCCTTGGTTCGCCCGGCATAGAAGAGCGGCAGCGAGACGTTCTCCAGGGCACTGGTGCGGGCCAACAGATTGAAGCTTTGAAAAATGAAACCAATCCGCTGTCCACGGATGCGGGCCAGGGACGGCTCGTCCAGCGAGGCGATATCGACGCCCTCCAGCCGGTAGCTCCCTTGGCTTGGCTGATCCAGGCAGCCGAGGATGTTCATCAGGGTCGATTTTCCCGACCCCGACATACCCATGATGGCGACGAACTCGCCCCGCTCCACCGTCAGGCTAACGCTTCGCAGGGCGTGAACCTGGCTCTCTCCCATGAAATAGGTTTTGCCGACAGCATCCAGAGCGATGACGGGAGGGGGCATGATCAGCCGCTAAAACCGGGGACCGGGCCGCCAGGAAGACTGGCGGTTGGCGGGAGGTGATCTGCGCTCGCCGTCCTTGCGGGCTTCGCCGACGACCACTTTGTCATCGGCAGACAGCCCTTCACTCTCGACTTCAACGAAATCGCCATCATCCAGCCCGACGGTCACTTTAACCGGCTTGATCTGCCCATCACGCAGCACCCAGACCCTAGGAGAACGGGACGGCCGATCTCCGGCCTGATGATCCTGCTTATGCCCTTCTCCATGGTCGCGATCGCCGTGGGCAAATCGGGACGGAACATAGTGCAAAGCCTTTTGCGGCACCCTGAGAACATCCTTATGTTCGCCAAGAATGATATGGGTATCCGCCGTCATGCCGGGAAACAGCCGTCGATCCGGATTGTCCACCGCGAGAACGACATCATAGGTGACGACGTTTTGGACGGTGATGGGGGCCTGGCGGATTTCCCGCACCACGCCATGAAATTCCTCGTCGGGAAAGGCCTGGACCGTAAAGACGGCCGGCTGCCCAATCTTCACAGTGCTGATGTCGGATTCGCTGACATTGGTATCGACCTGCATCTTGGTCATATCCTTGCCGATCAGGAACAAGGTCGAGCTTTGCAGGCTGCTCACCACCGTCTGACCGACATCGATATCGCGGGTGATCACCATACCGTCCACGGGCGAGATGATGTCGGTATAGGACAAATTGACTTCGGCGGCTTTCAAGGAGGCTTTGCGCGACTGTACCGTGGCGTTATCCAGGGCAACCTGGGACGCTGCCTGATCCAGGCTGCTTTTATCGATGTCCACTTGGTCCTGGGAAACCACGCCTTGCTTGAACAGTTTGGCGTCCCGCTCATAGTTCTGCTTGGCATAGACCAGTGCGGCCTGATCTTTCTTGGTCTGGGCTTCGGCGGTCAGCATATCGGCGCGATCCTCGTCAACAGCCTCCTGGAAGGGTTGAGGATCGATCCGGGCGCAGACCTGTCCAGCCTTGACCTCGGTATTGAAGTCGCAGCCCAGCCATTTGACGATCCCGGAGACGTAAGACCCGACCTGGACGGTAATCACCGGATTGATCGTCCCGGTCATGTTTACGCTACGTTGAAGGTCACCGCGCGATACGCCTGCCGTCAGATAATGAGGGGTGGCGTCATCGTGCATCCACCAATAAACGGCGAAACAGCCCCCTCCTACGGCGATGGCCGTTACGGCCAAGCGGATGGCGACGGATGCTACGGCCAAACGGATCAAGGGATGGCTAAACATTTTTGCTTTCAACAAAGCATGCACCTTAGATTTTGCCCGGTCAGAGTGGGGCCGGCCTCACAAGGGGCAGCCCCTGAGGATGAACGGGCATGCGGAGCAGCCACCTTAACCAATCAGGCCCCCTCCCATTCGCAACTCGGTCTTTTCCCTAGCTAGCAATACGTACGCCGGCCAAATTTATTACGAGTCCATTGTTCCTTGATGCCATGACGATTAAAAAGAGCCCGGTTTTTTGTCGTCGGTTAGCCCAAAGTCGCCATTCTGCTTTCAGCCCCTCACGGCTTTAGGTCGGTGGCTTTTTGGGGTTTCCCACCCTGACCTCCAATTGGCAAAAATGCGGGGCGGCCATGCAGCGCCACTCTTTGATTGACGGGATCGACCATGGCTCGGAAACTATGTCTGCCAGGGCGTCAGACCGGCTAAAAGCATTTAGAGGATATCGTGAAACTTAATCGCACGGGCTGCGTTAAGGCAGCAACTCTTGCCACGTTCATCTGCTTATGGTGGGGAACTGCACAGGCGGCTCTCCTGATTTCGGACGATGAAGCGCAGCGTCCCAACGATGCGCCGGCTGCGGCGACGCGCGGCATCAGCCGGGGACCAACCATTCGCTTCGAGGCGCCACAGGGCTCGGTTACACCGCACAAGCCCTTCGACTTCCGCGTCCATTTCGATGCCCATGGTGGGGCTACGGTCGATCCGGCGAGCGTCCGCATCACTTACATGAAGGCGCCGAATATCGACCTGACATCGCGCTTGCGGCCCTATATCACCGCCGAGGGCATCGACATGACCCAGGCCGAGGTTCCGGCCGGTGCGCATAGTCTGAAGGTTGAAGTGCAGGACAGTGAAGGACACACGGGCGAAGCCCTGTTCACCCTGGACGTGCCAAAGTAAGGCGGACCTGAGCCGCCACGCCCTTTGGTGCGTGGCGGCTCAGGGGGTCGAGCTGACCAGGAACTTCAGAATGCCGGTGGTAATCGAACCGGCCGCCGTCACCAGCACGGCCACGATATTCAGATAATTGACGATGGTTTCGATGCGCAGCTTGACCTTCGCGCGGGCTTCGCCTTTTGGTGCCGACTTGCTGGCGAGGACGGCGGCGATCTCGTAAACAAGAGACGTTTCGTCTTTGGCCAAGTCTCGCCGTGACTTCATCCATCCGCCCAGCAGGCTTCCGGTCAAATAGCTGAGGCCGATGCTAGCGGCATATTCAGCGATTTCAAGCCAATCACGCGATGTCTGCGGCAAGATCGACACGTGATCGACCAGACTGGTGCTGACCAGCATGCCGTAAATCGCCACCGTGGCGATGACCACTGCGGCGGCGATGGTGGCCTTTACCGACCGGGCGTGGAACCACCCGAACGGCAGGGGCAGCAAGATGGACACCAGCCGGAGAATCCACGGATTGATGTCCAAGATGACGATGATCAGCCAGTGCGAAGCGATCAGCAGAATGATAGCCGCCGCCGGCAACAGGTAAGGAAGCAGGGCCCCGGTTAGCACCTTTGGGGCCTGCGCCGTGGTGTGGCCGGATTTGACGGCATCCACATGGGCGCCCAGGGTATGCAGCACCTCTTCGACCGCCGCCAAACGATTTTCCATCTCCTGAAAGCGGTCCAGGACCGGTCTCAACAGGCTCAGATCGCGACCACAATGTTTACAGACGAGGGCCTTGTCTTTGATTTCCTCGTCACAAAAGGGGCAATTCACTGGCTGCTCCCACGCTATCACGGGATGTGGCCCGCCAAGGCGCAACACCTTGGATCAAATGGCCGCATCGCTTGGCTGACAAGCCCTATTCATAGCTCCGAAGAAAAAGGAAAGCTACGAGGAAGGCGACCCTGGCCACGAACGAAGGGCAGCATTGCTGGGCGAGGCAATTGAAAAACCGCCCCCGTGCGAATAGCATGCCTGCTCTCATGGGTGGGGCGGAGTGGTCCGCATCCTTCCAGCCTCGGGGGCCCAGCCGCCTTGGCCTTAAAGAGCCTTCACATAGAAACGATAGATCGACGATGTTTGGTTCCATGATGATGCGCCGGTTCGCCCCGGTCTGCTCGGTCGCGATGACTTTGGTTAGCGTTCTGTTGATGACGGCACAGCCGGCAGCGGCTGACGACGAGCCACGGGAGCGGCGGGTTGCGCTGATTATCGGCAACAGCGGTTATCAGAACGTTTCCCCGCTGGCCAACCCATCCAACGATGCACGTTTGATCGCCTCGACCTTGACCTCGCTGGGATTTCAGTTGATCGGCGATGGTCCGTTGCTCGACGCCGACCGACCGACCATGGAAAAAAGCATCCGCGAGTTCGGTCGGGCCTTACACGGCGGAGCCGTCGGCCTGTTCTATTATTCCGGCCATGGCATCCAGGCCCACGGCAGCAATTATCTGGTGCCCATCACGGCGGCTGTGTCGCAGGATGCCGATATCAAATATGAACTGCTCGACCTTGGTTTCGTCCTCGACGAAATGGCCAATGCGGGAAACCGTCTCAACATCGTGATCCTTGATGCCTGCCGCAATAATCCCCTGGGCAGTCACGGGACGCGCTCGGTGACCTCGGGGCTGGGGCAGGTGACGGCTCCAGCCGGGACGGTGATCAGCTACGCCACCCAGCCGGACAATGTTGCTTCCGACGGCACGGGGCCGGATAGCCCTTATACCACGGCCCTTGCCGCCGCCTTGCGCAAGCCGGGCCAGGATATCTTCGCCACCTTCAACGCAGTCGGACTGCAGGTCAAACAGGCGACCGGCGGCCAACAGCAGCCGTGGCTGTCGGTTTCGCCGATCGAGGGACAGTTCTATTTCGCCGGACAACCCAGCGAAGCAGCATCGACGGTGCCTCTGGCCGATCCCGACGTCGAGTTGTGGGAGGCCGTCAAACACGGCAATCGCGTGAGTGATTACAGCGAGTATCTGACTCGTTTCCCCAAGGGCCAGTTTGCCGCCGTGGCCGAGCATCGCCTGATGGCAGAGTGCGAGGCGGCGGTGGCTCCGACCGAGGGTGCAGACGGGCGCGCGGTCGAACTGCCGCTGAACAAGATCAAGCTATCGCAAGCGATCCCCGCCTGTCAGGCGATCCCTCCGACAGCCCGGTCAAGCTATCTGCTGGGCCGTGCACTGGAAGCCGGCAACCGTTTCGACGAAGCCGCTAAATCCTATCGTCAGGCCGCTGACGGGGGGAGTGCCGCTGCCCAGACTGCTCTGGCGGCGCTTTATGACAGTGGTCGCGGCCTTGCCCAGGATGCCGGTGAGGCGTTTCATTGGTATCGAGCGGCGGCTGACCAAGCCTATGCTCCGGCCCAGGCCGCCCTCGGTGACTTCTATGAGCAGGGTCACGGGGTGATGAAGGACGAGGCCGAAGCCGTCCGCTGGTACAACCGCGCCGCCGAGCAGAGCAACATCCAGGGCGAAGTTTCCCTTGCCCGCATGTATGACGGGGGACGTGGCGTGGACAAAAACGACGTCCAGGCTGTGCGCTGGTATCGCAAGGCGGCGGAGCAGGGCAGCGCCGAAGCCGAGTACGGGCTGGGTTACGCTTATGCTAGCGGCCAGGGCATCGAAGCGGATAAAGCCCTGGCGGTCTCCTGGTATCGTAAGGCAGCCGAACAAGGCTATGCCGCCGCCGAACGGAATCTCGGCTGGTGTTACCAGTACGGGCTGGGCGTAGGCCAGGACACCAAGGAGGCCATCGGTTGGTATCGCAAGGCTGCCGAACAAGGCAACAAGGAGGCGAAGGATTATCTTACTGCCTTGGTCGGAACGACTCCGTAAGCCGGTTCCCGCCTCTAGCTCTGTGATGAGCCTCCGCCACCGACCAGCGGCAGGCTGTTGTTATGACCCACAGCCCCTTTGAAGGTCTGGTTTTTGCCTGTACTCGCCCAAATCAGGTCAACACCCCGATGACCGGATCAAGGCGGCCGATACTCTGCGCGGCCTGGTAGAGGAGATCCGTCTGGTTCCCGAAGACGGTGCCTAGGCGATCAATCTGACGGGAGAACTGGCGGCGCGTTGCTGGGCTTGGAGTCTAGCCACGACATTCCAAAGGCAACTTCGTTTCCTCGATAACCGACTTTTCTCAAGATTCGCAGCCACTTCTCGGTTGGGCCAGGTGAGGACGGCTCCGGCCCAACCGAGGGCGCGTAATCAACTTGATCTACGCATGGTTGCCAGGCTCCCTTTCCCCATGCCACCATCCATACCGGCGCGCTGGCGGAGTTTATGCATCCCATCATGGGAAATTTCTGACGTCACCGCAAAAGGTCGAGACCACGGTGCCGCCGTTGCTCATTCCTGGGGTGGCGACGCTCGACATTCCGGTGACGGGCTCGACCATGCCCTTCGGCTGGGCGCATGAGGTCAATCTTTTCGCCTTCGCGACCGGCGCGGTTATGGCCCTCGTGCTCGTCGTCCTGATTTTCCAGAGACTGAGACATTTCGAGACTCTACCTCCAGCCAGTCGTCCTGTGTTGATGGTGCTTATCGCCCCCTTCGGAGTCGGCTTTCTTGCCTATACGAATCTTGGGGCAATCGACATGCTCGCTTCTGTTTTGATTTACTTCGGCTGGTTTCTGCTGCTGGTGCTTACCCCCGTGGTTTTCCGGTTGGAAAACAGCTTTGGCGTTGCTTGGTGGGCGATCAGCTTTCCTCTGGCAGCCCTGTCGATTGCCAGTTTCCGTTATGCGGAAGCCACCGGTGGGCCGATTCTCATGGCCTTAGCAGGGCTGCTTTTTCTCTTACTCGCGGTTTCTATTGCCATCTTGTTCGTTCGCACGCTCCATTTTGTGCTGAACGGAAGCCTTTGGCGTCTTGAAACTTCTGGATGATTGATATGAAACGAACCGACAATCTGCTCCCGGATATCATTGCCAAAGATCTTGATGTGGTCTTCTGCGGGATCAATCCCGGACTGTCCGCCGCTGCTGCCGGACATCATTTTGTGAGGCGAAGCAATCGCTTCTGGCGCGTGATCCATCTTGCCGGCTTCACGCCGGGAGAAATCCGTCCGGAGAACGACCATACGATCCTGCGATATCAATGCGGCCTGACGACGGTAGTTGAACGGCCAACGGCGCGGGCCGACCAGCTATCGAAACTTGAGTTCGCCGCCGCCGCCACAGGGTTTGAAAAGAAGATCGCCCATTATTCGCCAAGATTCATCGCCTTTCTCGGAAAGGCAGCCTATTGCGCACTATCCGGTCAAAGAGAGATCCTTTGGGGACGCCAATCGACTGGCTTTGGCAGCTCTGTCGTGTGGGTTCTGCCCAATCCCAGCGGGCGAAATCGGGCGTTCGGTCTTGATCAACTGGTGAGCAATTATCGCCAACTCTATCAAGCCGTAAACCCCGAGCTTCACAACCGCACTGATATCACTGCGTGAGGTGGATAGAACGGTAACAAGCTGTTAGCTAAGTAACTAATGGCTTGTTTATATTTGTAATTTTTGTAGCGTAGGCACGCAACCACCGAGACCGACATTCGCTAATTGCCCCGATCTGACCGGACCAACA
>Ga0302275_10005158_pt1 | contig 12646 bp, 17 predicted proteins | sample III_Bog_N2_2_FD_200229 | JGI IMG/M metagenome (GOLD analysis project Ga0302275, IMG submission 200229) | Peat permafrost microbial communities from Stordalen Mire near Abisko, Sweden - III_Bog_N2_2 | ecosystem: Environmental > Terrestrial > Soil > Wetlands > Peat | place: Sweden: Abisko...
CGCGGTCGCCGCAACCGCCGCCATCACTGCGGCGGGCGGCAACAGAAACGCGATCGTCAATCGACGCACCGCGGCGAGCGTCGGCGCCAGCGTTTCCGGTTCCCATTTCGCCGGAGCACCCAGGCGGAGAAACTCCCCAAGCGACGCTCGCCAGTTCTCCGCGATGCGGCCGCCCATCATTCCGAGAACGATGACTCCGGCCAGCATACCCGCAGCCGAGGAGAGCTCGCGGCTGTGCAGCAGGTCGCCTTCCTTGCGCGCCTTTTCACGCCGGTGCTGGGTTGCCTGTTCGGTGCGGTCGCCGGGCACTTGTTACCCTCCCCAGCCGATGGTGCTGCCGGCGGCTGGCGCCGCAATCAGCCGTTCGGCCATGTCAAGCAGCGAGTCAAACCTGGCCTCGATAAACCGCGGCCAGAGAGCCAGCGAGCCGGCCAGTATGGCAAAGCCGGCAAGGGTCTTGATTGGCACGGTCAACATCATCACCGGCAATTGCGGACTGAGTTTGCCGAGCAGCGACACGGCCACCTCAACCATCATCGTGGCCGCCAGTACAGGGGCCGCCAGTTCGAGCGCAGCCAGAAAGATTCCTCCCGCTGCATGCACCAGCATTAAGGCCGAGGGCCCGCTCAGCGCGAAACTGCCCAGAGGCGCGGTTCGAAAACTGCGTATCGTAGAGGCCAGCAGAATTCGGTCAAGACCAGATGTAATGACCACAAGCAGGCCCATCATCTGGAAGAGTTCACCCATAATCGGGGTTTGCACGGCGGAGTCGGGATCGAGGAGGTTGACCAGCGAAAAGCTGAGTTGCAGTCCCACGATCTGTCCGGCAAAGATCAGCATTTCGGTGAGGAGCGTGAGCGAAAGCCCGTATACCAACCCCACGGCCAGCTCGCCCACCAGTCCGGAAACGCTCAACGACGGGTGCGCATTCGGCAGCGAAGCCACCAGTGGCGCCAGCAAGAACGCTACCGCTCCGACAAAGACCGCCTTGACGCGAATAGGCAGCGCCGTTGATGAGAAGAAAGGCGCGAAAAGCACCATCCCGCTCAGCCGCACTATCACCAGCGTCATCGCACTCAGGAATGTTGTCCAGTCGGTCATAATTCAGCCATCAGCTCTCAGCTTTCAGCTCCCAGCTCTTTCCGCTCGTTGCTTTCCTCCTCGATTGCTTCATAAACGCAACCGAAGCTGGAAGCTGACAGCTGAGAGCTGAAGGCTGTTTTCTTACCCCAGAAATCTGTGAAAGTCTCCAAGCAAAACCCGCGTATACGTAGCCATCCGCTCCAGAAACCATGGCATTCCGGCCAGCAGGATGAATGCGATAGCCGCCAGGCGCGGCACACTGGTGAGGGACTGCTCCTGCAGACTGGTCAAGGTCTGCACCAGGCTCAACAGAAAACTCAGCAGCGCTGCCGCGATCAGGACCGGCGCGGCCAGAATCATTGCTTCCTTCATCAGCTGGCGTAGTAGCTCGGCGACCATGTCGGGTGTCATGCGCACTTCCTCAAAAGCTTTTCAAAAGCGAATTTGCAAGCAGGTTCCAGCCGTCGACCATGACAAAAAGTAAAATCTTGAGCGGCGTGGAGACCACGACAGGTGGAAGCTGAAACATGCCGATTGAAGTGGTTATCGAGGCCGTTACGATGTCGATCAATAGAAACGGAAGAAAGAGAACTGCGCCGATGGAAAAGCCGGCTTTGAGCTCGGAGAGAATGTATGCCGGTATCACGACTCGCATTGGCAGGTCGTCCGGCGTTGCCGGCCGGGGCATTTGTCCGGCCGCAGTAAAAAGGGCAAGATCTTTCTCGCGCGCATAGCGCAACAGAAAGTGTTTCACCGGTACTGTGCCGCGCTCGATCGCCTCAATCCCGGTGATTTGTCCGGCGCGATAGGGTGCAACCGCCTGCGCATCGACCTGATTGATTACCGGCGTCATCAGGAACCAGGTCATCATCAGCGCCAGCCCCATCAGCGTAGGATTCGACGGCGCAGTCTGCGTTCCCAGAGCCTGGCGCAGAAAGTGAAAGACGACCAGCAGCCTTACAAGCGGCGTCATGGCCATCAGGATCGCAGGCAGCAGCGTGATGATGGTCAGGACAAAAAGAATCGTCCATGGAGTCGAATCAGAGGGATGAAAGCGCGCGTTCAGATCCGGCAGCAGGGGCGCGGCGGCAGAGACGGCCGCCACGCGCATAAAGGCGAGCATCACCATGATGCCCTCCTTGAACTAATCGACTTTGAACGGATAGGGATTTCGCGTGCCGGACCGCGCGCGGCGAGAGCCGTTGAGCTTTTGAGCGGATAGAATGCGGAGCCGCCGTCGGCTGAAATTGCCACCAGTAGCCTCACTCCGTCAGCCTCAACCAGCGCCAGCGATTGGCGGGGCGCCAGGGTGATCCGCTCGAGCAGTTGAAGCCGCGGTTCGTGGCGCCGGGTTGTGCGCAGCCTTTTGAGCAGCCATCCAGCCCAACCACCTACGATTGGTTTTGTCTCCGGTTTTGTGTTCGTTACGTGCAATTCCCTCTCCAGTTGCAACTATGTGCTGTTCCGATCACGCCAGACGGGTGAGGCGAACCACCAGTTGCGTCTCGATAACTTCAAACTCACTCCAGGCCAGTTGCACCTTGCCGGCGGACAACGGAAGGTCGACTCCGTTGCTCCATTCGGACTCGACCAGCCGCCCCGGCTCAAGAGCCAGCAGGTCCTTGACTCTGAAATCGCGAAGCGGGATAGAGACATCGAGCTCAACGGGAAGCCGCGCGATCTGCGCTCCAAAAGCCGTTGTATTTGTGTCGACATCTGCGTTCTCGGCTGCCGAAACCGGGATCAGCGCGTTTTCCGGTTGCGGGGCAACAGCAAGCTGAGTCCGGGCCGCTGCAACATCTTTCTGCGTGCTTTGAACCTGCGGAGCTGGCGCTGTTGCGACGCGAGCTGGCTGTCCGTTCGGCGCGGGCGCTTTCGTACCCTGGTTCGCCTGACTCGGAATGCCGGTGGTTTGCGTTGCAGCCATACGGAGCGTAAAGGAGCAGCAACAGGACCAGAGGTGCGGCAAATGGATTGGAATGGCTTAAGAATTGCGCGGCGGTTGGCTGCGTCGCCTATCCGGTCCGACACCGAAACTTACTTCGCTGATACACTGGAAGTTGCAGCCGGAACAGATTTTGCCTGCCCTCACGGCGGCGGAAGCGTCCGGGACCGAGGTCGACGACAATGCCTGAAATGAATGGAAATAAAGCAATTAACGGAACGTCACTGCGCCTGAAGATTGGCTTGGCCGAGATGCTCAAGGGCGGCGTGATCATGGACGTGATGAACGTGGAGCAGGCGCGCATCGCCGAAGAGGCAGGCGCGACATCAGTGATGGCGCTCGAACGCGTGCCGGCCATGATTCGGGCCGAGGGCGGGGTGGCCCGCATGGCCAAGCCCGGGCTCATCAAGCAAATCATTCAGGCGGTCTCGATCCCGGTAATGGCCAAGGCCCGCATCGGCCACTTTGCCGAGGCCCAGATTCTGCAGGAGATCGGCGTCGACTTCATCGATGAAAGCGAAGTGCTGACCCCGGCCGACGAGGCTCACCACATCGACAAGCACGCGTTTACCACCCCATTTGTGTGCGGAGCTCGCAACCTGGGTGAGGCATTGCGGCGCATTGCCGAGGGCGCTGCCATGATTCGCACCAAGGGGGAGGCGGGCACGGGCGACGTGGTTCACGCCGTTAAGCACATGCGCCAGATTATGGGCGAGATGCGCGCCCTTACTGTGCTGACCGAACAGGAACTCTACGCCGCTGCCAAGAATCACCAGGCGCCGTACGAACTGGTTCGCATGGTGGCGCAGACGGGCAAGCTGCCCGTTCCGAACTTTTCAGCCGGAGGCATTGCTACCCCGGCTGACGCGGCTCTGATGATGCAGCTTGGCGCCGAGGCCATCTTTGTTGGCTCGGGAATATTCATGAAGGAACGCGCGACGCCGCTGGATGTTGAAAACGATCCGCGCGAGCGCGAAGAGGCTATGAGCCGCGCCAAGGCCATCGTGATGGCGACGACCCACTTCAATGACCCCAAGATCCTGGCTGAGGTCAGCGAGCAGGTTACCGGCACCATGAAGGGACTTGCGGCGGCCGGATTAGAAGAATCTCAACTTCTGCAAACGCGCGGCTGGTAGGGCTGGCCGTCCATGCATTCCGCTCGTTATTCGCTCGCAAGAGCTCTGGTAGTAAATCATCCTGCGGAGGGTGAATCGCTGTGATCCGGTGGCGATGCCTTCAGTGCAGCCTTATGGGCGGCGGCGACTTCAGCGCAGCCGAATAGACAGCCAGGAACAGCCCGCCTGTGCCTGCGTCAAGGGTCAAGGGCCCGTTCGAGATCAGGCCTAAAAATGCCTCTTCGCGCGCTAACATGTTCGAAGCCAGGCCTGCAAATGTTTTTTCGCCGGTTGACACGTTATACCAGTAGCTGAAGACAGCAGCCTCATAGTTGCTGCTCTGTGTCACGCCGTCCGTCTCCGGAGCAGTCACCGTGGCCCCATTCGTCGTTGTCTGTATGGCGCACCCGCTCGCCAGAGGAGTGGGCAAGGCGATACCACCAAATGCTCCTCCTCCCTCTAGTGGTTGAAGGGGATTCAAAAGCCCTCCCAACCCTCCACCTCCTTGTTGTTGCAGTGTGAAGGTAACAAGGGCCAGCGTATTGGCGGTCGCATCGAAGCCGACGACCTGAACATATGAATCGCTGACCGGTGTTGGCCCGCCGCCGGCTATCCCCCCGAGGCCCGGAGTCACCCAGCTGTTTCCTTTCAGCCCATAGTATCCAGTCGCGAACCCTGCGCTTGACAGCACAGTTGCTGGGCCCTGGGAAACGACGCCATCTACATTGGCAAACAGCAGAACATACTCCACACCAGACATGCTGAGTTGGGAATTAATGGAGATCGGGTCACCCGACAATCCAAAGGCATGGAGCGGAGCTAAGGTGAAGTCGATAGTGTTCAGATAGAAAAGGCTGATTTCAGCCATAGAGCGCTCTCCTTAGCTTTCAGATTTTTTTGGATTCATTGATTGAGGGCTAAGGCAAACGGCACGCCCAAAACTGAAGTGAAGGAATGACTGCATACGGCGCGCAGAGAGAATGGTATCGATCAAATTCTGGAGACCAGGTTTTCAGCCACCGTCTAGTTAACCTACAGTTCCCTCAATAACCCGTCAACCACCTTGCCTTGTCCATCGCTCTCTCTGGCGAGGAAAAACACAGGAATCCTATGCGAGCGGGCAGCGAGCCTCTACCCGGCTGCAGGTGGTAGACATAGTCATCTGACTAGTGATATGACTATATGAGAGGTTGACTTATGGTTTGGCAGGTTTACGACGCAAAAGCAAGGTTCAGCGAACTTCTCGACACGGCCCTGAAGGACGGCCCGCAAATTGTCACCCGGCGGGGAATCGAGGCAGCCGTTCTTGTTCCGATTGACGAGTGGAGGCAGCTTAAGGCCCAGGCGCGTCCGTCAATCAAGGACGTGTTGCTTGATCCCAACGGACCGCATGACATCCCTTTGCCTCCTCGGCGGCTGACCCTCAAGTTGCGCCCAGTTTCGTTCGACGATGATGAGCAGCGATGAACTTTCTGCTCGACACGAACGTCATATCTGAACTTCGCAAGACAAAGCCGCACGGCGCAGTTCTTGCCTGGGTCAGAAGCCTGCGCGATGAAGACATCAAGATTCCGGCCGTAGCCATTGGTGAGCTGCAGGACGGTGCAGAACTCGCGCGCTGGCAGGATCCCGCGAAGGCGCTTGAGCTGGAACAATGGATTGATCGGATAATGGCCACCTACGTGGTGCTACCGATGGATGGTCAGATGTTTCGCGATTGGGCTCGGCTCATGAACCGCAGATCGGACGACCTATCGACAGACGCCATGATCGCAGCCACCTCCCGAATACTTGGGCTCACGGTTGCCACTCGGAACGTGAAAGACTTCGCCCTTTTTGACGTGGAGATTTTCAACCCATTCACATATTCGCCAAAGGAATGAATTTGAGACAGGAATCCAAGCCTCGCATCGGCGTGCTCGCCATTCAGGGCGACTATGCTTCGCATGCTGCCGCTCTGGAAGAGTCGGGGGCGATTGCTACGGAGATTCGCAAACCTGGCGAACTCGATTCAATTGACGGGCTCATCCTGCCTGGGGGCGAATCCACCACAATGCTCAAGTTCCTTGAGAAGCGTAACTTCTTTGACTCTTTGAAGGAGTTTTGCGAGCGGAAACCTGTTTTCGGCACCTGTGCGGGAGCGATTCTGCTGGCGCGCGAGGTTCGAAATCCTGCCCAGCGCAGCCTTGGCATCCTGGACGCCGTAGTTGAGCGCAACGCCTACGGCCGCCAGATTGACTCCGCGATCGTCGAGGCCGAGACAAAGCTGCCCGGCGGGCCGCTTGAGATGGTATTTATTCGCGCTCCTCGAATTCTCGAGACCGGGCCTGAGGTGGAGACGCTGGCTTTTCGTGAAGGTTTTCCTACGCTTGTGCGACAAGGAACCGTTATGGCGGCCACGTTTCATCCCGAACTGTCGTCGAACCGGCGCGTTCATCAACTCTTTGTGGACGGCGTGAATGCGGCAATCTCAAACACCCGATGAGGATTTTGGGTCAATCTGGAAGTTCAATTCATCTCTATCGTGGAATTGCATCCCGCAATCTGGAGGTGGGATCAGGCCTCTCTTCTGATTGGGGATGCGTCAAAGCAGAAGTAAGAGTACCTTTTTGAATAAGGCCTGCCCCCTTGCAGGCTCGCGAGGTCCGAATGCCGACGATCTTCACTCCTCTGCCAACGGAAGTCGATCGCAAGTCTCCCGGTACCGGGGGAAAGCCGCCGGTTGACCGTCGCCCGACTGGCGGTGGCGGCGGTGGCGGAGATGACGATTGGGGAAATTCGAAACGCGGCCCGCGCGAACTGCTCCACAAGATAAGAGCGTTTGTTTTCTGCGCACTGGCCGGCGACATGATGTTTTTTGTTGTGCTGGTGCTTTTGTTCTACGCCCGGCAGAGCGGCACATCCTTTGATCCGTCCAATATGCGGCAGGTGGGCGATTGGAAGCCGATCCTGCTGCCTTCCATCCTGTTTCTGAACACGGCGGCGCTGCTATTGAGCAGCCTGACCATGGAAGTGGCGAGACGGCATATCTTCCGTGAGATTGATGTTCTGGAAGAGTGGCTGGGGCTGGGGACGCCTGCACTGCGCCGCACGCTGCCATGGCTTGGCGCGACGCTTTTGCTGGGAATGCTGTTTCTGGCCGGGCAACTGCTGGCCTGGAGGCAGTTAACTGCGCAGGGTTACGCTTTCGATCATCGGGCAACGCCGGCCAGCAACTTCTTCTACCTGGTTACCGGCATGCACGCCGCGCACCTGGTTGCCGGTGTGTTGGCGCTCATCTTTTGTCTTTTTGCGCTACGTAGGATGCGGCGAGTCGAAATCCGGCAGGTAGCGGTGGACGCAATGGCTTGGTACTGGCACACGATGGGGCTGGCGTGGCTTGTACTGTTTGCGGTTCTGACGCTGGGTCAGTGAGTTGGCAGTGGGAAACCCTGCATACAGGTCGGGAGACTCTGCAAGAAGTCACGCTGTGGAGTGAAAACCACGAAATCCAGCACGCAGGGGTTAAAACCCCGCCTATTTAAGGCTCATATCGGCACGACTGAAGTCATGCCCTGACACTTCTTGTGTCAATTACAGAGTCTTTCCGCAGCCTCAGAAGACCGGTGCTAAAACCGGTCTGGAGCCCGGCGCTACAATTTTTGACGGCTTATGCAAAATGCGGGTCAGGGACGCCTTATCCTGAACCAGGCGTGCCACCGGTCGCTCAGGGTCGGCACTTCAGGGCAGGCCAGGTAAATATCACGATTGATTGCCATTAGCGTCTGGACCGCCTTTAATTGCGGGTCATTTCGACTGAAGGCGCCACCCTCGTGGATGTACTCATCGGTGAGGTAATCAATGGCATGCCCGAGTTTTTCGAGGGCATGACCGGCTTCAGGGATAATTTGGCGACGGCGATTGGCCTTTACGCGCGCAGGGGCTGCGACGGAAGTTTGATGAATTGCAGGAAACAGTGTTGTAGGTGATGTCGCCATGGTCTTCGTCCTCACTGTGATCTTCGGCCCTTTGCGCAGCTTGTTCAGATGACGAACGTACTGAGTTCCCCTTCAGCACATCGCGATTATGTGCTGACCTTTATCGGGGGCCAGTGACGATGCTCACATCTCCTTGGGAGATGACCAAGTTATACACATTTCAATGGCTTCGGCATCCTTGGCGCACTCCACGTTCCATAAGATGCACGGGATTGTTAGGGGTTTCTCACGTCAATTCAATGCGGAGATTTTCTGTTTGCGACGCGCCTTGACGGGATGAGGCTGAAAACCTAAGCTCAAACCAGGGCATCCGGAAATTGAAGACACTGTTTTGCCCATCCGGCGGGCGCATTTTGCACTTTTGGGGCCGACTTTGACTACTCCCTACTACTGGCAGTATTTGCCGCTTCTCATGCAGGTTCTGGCCGCGATGCTGCTTGGCGCCTTCATGGTTACGGCCTCGTGGTTCGTGGGCCGGCATCGCAACACCCAAGTGAAGCTTGAAGCATACGAGTGCGGAATTGAGGCCGTGGGCGACGCGCGCGGACGCTTCAGCGTTCGTTTCTACATGGTTGCAGTCCTATTCATTCTGTTCGACGTTGAAGCGGTGTTCATGATGCCCTGGGCGGTGATCTATACCCGGCTGCCGGCAATCACCGGTCACAAGCTCTTCGGGTTCTGGGAGATGATTGTCTATCTTGGCTTTGTCGCGGTTGGTCTTTTCTACATCGTGCGCAAAGGCGTACTTGACTGGAGCATGGACAAGGCAGACTTGTGACCGGCGTTTGAAACGACCTATCAACCCTGCTGCCGGCAAGTTTCAGGCAGAGGCCAATCGAGGCTTCAAGAAGCAATCAAGGATTCAAGAACCGACCAGGGGCTAACGAAAAGGAAATCTCCGCGCCGGGACGCGGGCAAGTAGATTGAAAGGGCGGGCACAGAGAATGACCTCTTCACCAGCTTTCATTGGCAGGCAAGCTGTGCTCGATGCGCTTCCTGATCACGCCGCCATCAAGGCTATTCTTTCGTGGAACGATTCAGCTTTGACTGACGCCAAATTTGAGTTTGACGAGCTGACCCTCACGGTTCCCCGCGAAGAGGTTCGGGCAGCCTGCGAGGTGCTTCGCACAGCCGGCTACAACTTCTTTGAAGACATGACCGCGGTTGACTGGTTCCCCGCCCTGCCCCGTTTCCAGTTGAGCTACCATCTTCTGTCTCACGCTTTCAAAGAGCGCATACGCTTGCGCGTTGTTGTAAGCGAGGCCGATGGTGCTGTTGACTCCATTACATCCGTCTGGCCCGCGGCAAACTTTTATGAGCGCGAGGTCTTCGATCTGTTCGGCATACATTTCAACGGCCATCCCGATCTGCGCCGAATAATGATGCCTGACGACTGGCAGGGTCACCCGCTGCGCAAGGACTACCCGGTGGAGGGCCCTCGTTGATGGCGACTACCGCAGAAACTCCGGAACTGACGAACCTGGGCGGGCAGCACATGGTGCTGAACATGGGGCCGCAGCATCCGGCGACCCATGGTGTACTTCGCCTGGTGGTCGAGATCGATGGCGAGATCATTGTGAAGATTCGCCCCGAGATCGGCTACCTTCACACAGGCATTGAAAAGACCTGCGAGGCCAAGTTCTACCAGCAGGTCATTCCCATGACAGACCGGGTCAACTATCTCGATCCGTTGTCGAATAATCTTTGTTACTGCCTGGCCGTTGAGAAACTGCTGGGCCTTGAGATTCCAGAGCGCGCGCAATGGATCCGCGTGCTGCTGACCGAACTCAGCCGGCTGAATTCACACCTTATCTGGCTGGGCACGCACGCCATGGACATCGGCGCGCTTACCGTCTTCCTCTATACGTTCCGGGAGCGCGAAGAGATTCTTCGCCTGTTTGAAGCCGTAGCCGGCCAGCGCATGATGACCAGCTACTTCCGCATCGGCGGACTTTCGATGGAAGTGCCGCTCGACTTCTTCGATCGAGTGCAGGCATTCATCAAGATCTTTCCCGAAAAGATCGACGAGTATTCGAATTTGCTTACCGGCAATCCGATTTTCATTAACCGGCTCAAGGGAGTGGGTCACCTTTCGGCTGAAGACGCTATTGCGCTGGGCGTTACCGGGCCACCGCTGCGTGCCTCGGGAGTGGACATCGACCTGCGCCGCGACATGCCCTACTCGAGCTACGAGAAATTCAAATTCGAAGTACCGATCTCGCACGGTTGCGATACTTGGGCACGCTATGAAGTGCGGCTGATTGAGATGCGCGAGAGCGTGAAGATTATTCAGCAGGCGCTTGATGGCATGCCTGGGGGTCCGGTTAAGGCGGATGCGCCCAAGATTGTGCTGCCTGATCGCGAAAAGATGAAGACGCAGATGGAAGCGCTGATCCATCACTTCAAGATTGTGACCGAAGGTTTTGCCGTTCCCGCAGGCGAGGTTTACCAGGGCATGGAGTGCGGGCACGGCCAGATGGGTTATTACGTGGTTTCAGACGGTACGGCGAAACCGTATCGCGTGCATATGCGGTATCCCTCGTTTGCGACGTTGCAGGCGCTGGAGACCATGTGCAAGGGCCGGCTGATTGCCGACCTGGTTGCAGTCATTGGATCGATTGATATTGTGCTGGGGGAGATTGATCGTTGAGCGCTCCGCAACTTGGCAGTATGGAAGAGCTTTGGGGCGAGCTGTGGGTTTCAATCGCTTCCCTGCTCCGAAGCTACACTGCGGTGCATGGGCTGCATGAGGGAATTGAAGCTGCGATCGAATTTGATCCGCATCGCATTTTGGCAAGAAATGGAAAGCACTGGCTTCGTCTTGAACGCCGTAACAATGCGGTCACCTGGATGCGCGAAAATGGAACGAGTGGGGAGTTGGAATTGACCGATCACGGCCGGCTGCGCAGCGATGAGGGTGAAGAAGAGATGGATATGGCCGCAGAAGCGTGGGCGCGGGAGTTGATGCATGGGTAAAACGGGGAGCTAATGAACGCTGAGATCGAAGACATGGCGCGCAACTTCTTCGGCTATGGCCGATGGGACGCCCCTTATCGGTTTATCGGACCCGAGCAGGGCGGCGACGATAACCCGACGCGCTCTCTAGCTTTCATTGAGTTGCAAAAAGAAAAGCCTGCGCCCGATGGTCTTTGTGACTGTTTGGAGTTTCACCGGACGATCAAAGAAGGCCGCTGGCACTTCAAAGATCCAATTGACCTGCAGTGGACTTGGAAAAAGTTGATGTTGCTCTTAATGACCTTTCTCCAAAGGCCCTCCGATGATGCGAGTCTCTGTAAGTATCAGAGCGACTGCTGGGGCAGAAGTTGCGGAGAGACTTGTGTAGTCGAGCTGTCGGGCCTTTCTTTTAAGAGCTTCCGTGAGTCTGGGGATTTTCGCAAGGAAACGAACGACGCTTTCGCTGCAACGTGGCGCGGGTTCAGGCGAGAACGTGTAAAGACCCTCCGCGACAACATTCGCGATGGAAAACCTCAACTTGTTGTCTTGTACGGATATTCTCACGAGAGGTTCTGGAAGGAAATCGCCGGAGACGACCTACCATTGCGTGGCACTGCAAAAAGGGCCGGAAGTACCGTTTTCGTTTACGGACCTCATCCCGCTTCATACGGGAACGTTGCCAACTCGGACAACCTGTGGTGCAACCTTGGCCATTCCGCGCGGGAGTTGATGCAATGAGCGAGCATCAAGGACAGGATTGGATGAAGGATCTAGCCAGGGAAGCGGCAGACTCTGAGTCGGGACGTCTCTCAAAGCTACAGGCCTCCGCATTCGACCTGGCAACTGCGCAGATGGTCAAGCGGGAGGCCGATTTAGCTTACAGCAACAAAACTCGCAAGCTTTTCGAGGTGATTAGAAACAAAGCAATCGACACCCTTCATGAGATCAGCAAGGAGGCTCGCCCTGCCCCTGCCGCGAGTCCGATACCGGTGAGTTTGTACGTTTTCGAGATTTGGAGACAGTTCCCTTCAGTGAAAGTATCGGATTCTCATTTTGAAGATCCGGCTGGTTCTTCGAGATACGTCACTAAAGTCAGCTTCGAAACTGCGCGTCGGGCAATCGTAATAACGCATATGCAAGGATTCGGACCTGAAGAGCGAATCGCCGTTGAGGAAGATGCGGCCACGGGCGAGCTTATTCTAAAGGCAGGCGCGGAGGCAATTTCCATCGACGAACTCGTTAAGCGAATTTGCATTCCGATCTTCCGAGTCAAGGGGCCGTCCGCATGAATAGCGAGCAGATGACTCTGTTTTCACCAAAGCTGGCGGCGCGCTTTGACGCGCTCACGAAGAAGTATCCCGTGAAGCGGTCGGCTCTGATTCCCATGCTGCTTTACGCGCAAGACGAGATCGGCTACCTCTCCGATGCGGTCATCGCCGAAGTCGCCGAACGCATCGGCATCACCGAGCTCGAAGTGCGCAACGTGGCTACCTATTACTCCATGTTGCGTTTCAAACCCGCCGGCAAATACAACATCCAGGTGTGCACCAACATCAGTTGCATGCTGCGCG
>Ga0302275_10005160_pt1 | contig 12643 bp, 12 predicted proteins | sample III_Bog_N2_2_FD_200229 | JGI IMG/M metagenome (GOLD analysis project Ga0302275, IMG submission 200229) | Peat permafrost microbial communities from Stordalen Mire near Abisko, Sweden - III_Bog_N2_2 | ecosystem: Environmental > Terrestrial > Soil > Wetlands > Peat | place: Sweden: Abisko...
ACTCCGTCGGGAATCTGGCTTGGCGCGCTCAGATATGCCTGCGGCACCTCGTCCGAAGCAACCTTGCCGGTGTTGGTGATGGTGAGGGTGACATCGAGGCCGCCGTCGGCGTTTTTTGCCACTTTCATATTGCTATAGGTGAACGTTGTGTAGCTGAGTCCATACCCAAAGGCGTACAGTGGCTCAATTTTTTCGAGATCGAACCAGCGGTAGCCGATATTCACGCCTTCGGAGTAGGTTGTCTTGCCGTCAACACCCTTCATCGAGCGTTCGGGGTACTTCGGGTCGGTGGCGGGGTAGTCCTCAAGGCGCTTGCCCCAGGTTACGGGCAGGCGTCCTGCCGGGCTGGTCTTGCCAAGAAGAATGTTCGCCGTCGCCCAACCGCCTTCGTCACCTGGCCACCACATCTCAAGTACTCCCTTGACTTTGTCCACCCAGGGCATTGCTACGGGCAGGCTGGTGTTCAGCACAACGATGGTGTTTGGGTTAACATCTGCGATTTCTTCGATCAGCTTGTCCTGATCGCCAGGCAGGCCAAAGGTTGGTTTGAGGCGGGTCCAGGCAAAGACCACAGCGACTTTGGCGTTCTTTGCGGCGGCAATCGCTGCGTCGTGGTCGACTTTGCGTTGGTCGGGGGTGTACCAGTTGAGGCGGACCTGAACGGGAGCCTCCGAGGTATCGGGATCGACGGCCACCTCAATTGCGTGAGCGCCTGCCTTGAGTTGAACGGTCCGCCGGACGTTGTCGAGACCGTCGAGCGTTGGAGCAATGTTGTCTTGCCCTGCGAGTTGTACGTCGCCGTGCACGCCACCTTGAAAGGCCCCAGTATGGGCAGCGCGCTTGCCGTCGATCTTTACACCAGCGTTGGTGCCTATGGCCTGGAGATAGATCCAGTACTCGCCATCGGCTGGAACTGTAATCGTGCCCTTCCACGTGATCTTCGAGTTTTTTGGCAGGGCATTGCCGGCCTTGCTGGTGAAGTTGATTTGGGCGTCAACCTTGCCGTCGTCACGCACCAGTCCGGGATTGCCGTCGTGGCTCAACAGGCTGGCCGGGATCGTGGTTCCGTTCATGTCGTCGGCCACGGCGAGCTGAATCTTGTTGTGCCCGCTGATTTTCTTCAGTGCATCCCATGGACCAACCTGGCGCTCGGGCAGGCCAGTGGAGCGCTCGCCGCTCATGCCGATTGAATCGACCTGGAGCGCTGTTGGCCCGATGAGAACGGTGGTGTCGAGATCTGCGGCCTTCAAGGGCAGGGCACTGTCGTTCTTCAGCAGAACGGCAGCCTCTTCGCCGGTGCGCTGGATGACTTTTGCGTTTTCGTCGATGGCCTGCGCAGTGACAGAGTGCTTCTGCATCCCGTCCATGTAGCCGAAGTGGACAATTTCATACAGCACGCGGCCTGCGGCGCGCGTGATCGCAGCCTCGTTAACCGTACCGTCCTTGAGGCCTTCGGGCATCTTCTTTGGGTCCAGCTTGACGCCGAATGACCCCATCCCACCCTGGGCAGGCTTTGGCTCCTCGGGCAGATGGCCAAAGAAGCCTTCCATCATGTCGCCCAAGCCTCCGCCCCCGGGAGCTGGAGGTGTCACAGGCACCGAGTCAAAGAATGAGGGCATAAAGCTTGAGACCCCAGACGTGGGTTCTCCGGGCATTTCCATGTCCAGGCCCTGGTTGATGAAGTCCAGCGCATGGACCGCGCCCCAGTCAGAGGTCACAAAGCCTTTGAAGCCGATCTCGTCGCGCAGGATCTTGGTCAGCGTTTCCTTGTTGCCGCACGCAAATATACCGTTGAGCTTGTTGTACGAGCACATGATGGAACTGACGTCTGCCTGGCGGATTGCCGCTTCAAACGGGGCGACATAGACTTCGTGGAGCGTCTGATCGTCGATGTAGGTGCTGGAGGCCTCGGAGTCATAGCCCACGTAGTGCTTGATCTGCGCCATTACGTGCTGCGACTGGATGCCCTTGGTCTCTGCGACGGCCATCTGCGCGGTCAGGAAGGGGTCTTCGCCAAAGGTGTTGAAGGCGCGCTCAAACTCCAGATCGCGCACCATGTTCACGAATGGCTGCAGGGCAACGTCGATACCCAGCGAGCGCTCTTCCCGCCCAATGACCTCGCCGTTCTGCTGGACGGTCTTGACGCTGAAGGTGGCCGCCATGCCCATGGTCGCCGTCTCAGCGTGCGACGGATGGCGGGTAAGAACGCCGGGAGGCCCGTCCGCAAAACGAAGCCCCGGAATCCCAAGCCGCGGAATGCCGGCCAGGTACCCTGCCTGCCCCTGATAGACCGCCGGGTCTTCGTGCGTACCATGGATCAATGTGAGTTTCTCTGCGAGTGTCATCTGGCTCAGCAGCTTGTCAACGCGCGCATCGCCAGTAACTACCGGTACCGTTTGGGCCTGCACGGCGGCAGCAACAGCCAGCAACATTGCCAGTCCCATTGCCACACAGGCAGCTCTCGCCCAGGCGGTCTTCATCTTGCTCGTCTCGAAATTCAAAGTTAACCCCTATGTGCCCACTTCTCAGATTTGCCCACTTCTCTTCGGACCGTTCGCCAGTGTGGGCTCCGACAAATCACTGCATCGTCCGCGGCGAGAAGTGTAAAACACCCGAGGCGAGTTTGGCTGTATCGTCGTTTCAATTTGGCAGACGTTGCGCGTTGCACCTGCGATAAAAGCGGGTTTGACTGATCATGTTTGGATTGTCGGGGAATTGATTGCATTGATGTGAGTGGGCAACCGAAGAAGCGCGGACCCTATGAGGCCCGCCAGAAGTGGAATGGTCGGAATGATGAAGCTCCTAGCTAAGCTAAAGCTCTTTCTCGAGTACGTCCGCAAGGGAACAGACCTGCACTCCAACACAATCGGAGGCGGTTTCTCATTGATTCAGCGTGGCCTAATGGGGACGTTTCACAGTGCCAGCCGGAAGCATCTCCCGAACTACCTGAATGAGTCTCAATTCCGCTGGAACGCGCGCAAATTGAATAATGAGCGCGTTGGACGTGCTGTAAAGCAACTCGCGGGACGAGGCAGGACATGTGTGGGGACTACTCCCCTGCGCATAGGGACGATTGATTCTTGATCCATTGGGATTGAAATTCTGGGTCGGTAATCTCTGGGATCAAAATCGGTCCATGTGCAATTCTGCGGCTCCAGAGCAGCACCTGAAAGCTCCGAACAATTCCGGTCGATTCTTCCACTCGCAGAATTACGCCTGGAGTCAGGCCTTCTACAGAGACGCACGGCGACGATGGTTCCGAAATAGAAATCACCATCGTGTCGGCAAATTCGCTGTATTCGAAGGTCATTTCGAGCCCTTGTCCTTCAGGAGTGCAGGATTCGACCAAAATATCTCGCCCACAGTCCTACTGTTGTTCTGTTTGCCGGGAAAATAGCCAGTGAGCACTCTGCCCTTCTTCCCGCCCTTCTCATATTCCTCGGGTACAATTATGCCGTCGTAGAGAACTGGTACAAGGAATCGTTGTTGTTCGGGCTCGAAGAATTTCTCGAAGACGCATCCTTCGTCCAAGACAAACGGGTCGAGACTTCGATGGGCGTGGTCGGGGGCGACGATGGTCTGGTAAATGTGTTCCTCGGTGGCAGGAATTTTATCGAAGGCGTGCTTGTCCACATGCTCCCAGACAAAAACTGGAAGAGATACGGAGTTCTTAAAAACATCCGTGCGCACCCACCGTACGTCGTTCTTATTTGCCACCGGACATCTGCTTTTTGAGTTGTTCTACCGATACCGCATTTTGCTGAAGCAGTTGCGGGAGCACTTGCAGTAAGCCAGCAGCGGCCATAATCGGGAGTGTCACAATCGCCTTCAGTTCTTGCTTCAGAATCGGCCCGTCGGGTCCGGGAATCTGCCCCATCTCTATGAAGTAGATCGTGAAGTCCGTCAGTGTGGCACTCATCCCAAAATGGTTCGAGTAGACTGCCGACAGTCCTTGAGGGTTGGTGATAGGCACATCTTCAGGAGATGTAGTGCCCTTGATCTTTGTCTTGCGAAGTGAGGTTGCCATATTGCGAGCATCTTACCTCAAGAAAAATGGTTTGAAAAGACGTTTCACCTTTAGTTAACAAAGACTTACGCCATTCCTTCCCTATTATATCAACCTCGGCATGCAAAATGGGATGCAACTTCCGAGTGAGCGGGATGGATTCCAACCGATTCAACAGATACCTAGTCCCAAAGAAATAACGGTTACCCCCTTCCAATTTCAGACTGATCAACCACCCTCAGTTCGGTAGCGGCAATTCTCTATCCAGGCCATTTGCAATGAGATCTACGCGGAGGGTATCGACCGTGGAGAAGAGAATCCCGCGCATGCCCAGAGCTCGTGCCGCCTCGATGTTCACCAGCCTGTCGTCAATAAAAAGCGCTTCGCCGGGCTCGACACCCAGTTCACGGAGAGTGTGCTGGTAGATCGCCGGCTCCGGTTTGGCCATCCCGAGTTGATAGCTCCAGACAAGAACATCGAACCGCGCCAGCCAGTCGAAGGTCCGCTCGATGTTGGCCAGAACGTTGTCGCCCATGTTGGACAGGATCGCCGTCTTGATCCCGTGCTGCTTCAGTTCGAGCTGCCAGGCGAGCATCGCACGGTTCTGGGTGGTCCACATACGCGCGTCCCACACGTTCAGCTCTTCGGCCAGCCCTGTCGTTTCGCCGATCTCCGCATCGCGCACCAGCTTCTGCCAGAAGGCAACGCCCGTGAGCTTGCCCTCGTCGTAGGCGTGCCGGTCGGCCCAGTAAAGAGGCTCAAAGCGGTCCCTATCGAGTCCCGTTAGCCGCAGCAGGGCCGCATAGGCTGCCGGGTCCTGCTCCTCAGTCAGTACCATTCCGTAATCGAACACAACTGCTCGAAGACCCAAGGCATCTCCTTAATCCGTCTGGGGCGGTATGCCGCCCGTGTATTGTGGAAAAGGCGGCTCCATCTATTGTGCACGAGCCCATCCGGTGGTTGAGACATTCGCCGGAAGCAATGGACAAGAGAGAGTTTATGCGTTTTTCACAGCGGACGGGCTGGAACACCGAGGAGAGCGATCTGGCGCGAGCTCACCGCCGCCGCCTTGAGGCTGGCCAGCCCATCACCGACCTCACCGCCTCGAATCCAACCCGCTGTGGATTTACTTTTCCGCCCGATCTGCTCCAGGCGCTCGCCGACCACCAGTCCCTCGATTATGACCCGCAGCCGCGCGGCCTGCTCCCCGCACGTCAGGCCGTCTGTGCCTACTACAAAGACCACGGCGTCGCGCTCGACCCAGCGCAGATCGTCTTAACAACAAGCACGAGCGAGGCCTACAGCTTTTTGTTCAAGCTCATTTGCGATCCCGGCACTGAGATCCTGGTGCCGCAGCCCGGTTACCCGCTCTTCGACTACCTTGCCGTCCTCGACGACGTCCGCGTACGCAATGCTCCCTTGGTCTACGACTACGGCTGGCAGATTGACCCGGAAGGCTTCCGCCGCGCCATCACGCCGCAGACCCGAGCCATCGTTCTTGTGCACCCCAACAACCCCACCGGCCACTTCACCAAGCCGTGGGAAGCCGAGGAACTCGCCCGTCTGTGCCGTGAGTTCGACCTGTCACTGATCGTCGATGAAGTCTTTCTTGACTACGACTTAGGGAAGAAAAGCTCAAGCTTCGCATCGGGTATCGAGGGGGTGCAGGTATTCGTGGTCAGTGGCCTCAGCAAAATCGCTGGATTGCCGCAGATGAAGGCCGCCTGGATTGTCGCGACCGGCCCCGAACGAGCCGCAGCCCTCGACCGCCTCGAAATCATCGCGGACACTTTCCTCTCCATGAATGCTCCGGTCCAGTGGGCGCTGCCCCGCTGGCTCGACAGGAGAAGCGCAATCCAGGAACAGATCCGCGCCCGCACCTCCGCCAACCTTGCGGAACTCGATCGACAACTCACCGCGTTGCCGGTAGTAAGCCGCCTCCAGACCGAAGGAGGCTGGTATGCCATCCTCCGTATTCCCGCCCTCCGCTCCGATCAAGAGACCGTGCTCGCCCTGCTCAACGCGGGTGTTTGGGTCCATCCGGGATACTTCTTTGGGTTGCCGCCATCTGGCTGGCTGGTGGTCAGCCTACTTGGCCCAGAACGGGAATTCAGTACTGGAGTAACCGCTTTATTGGGTTCTTTGGGAACGAATCAAGGAGGTAATCTTACTGGACCTGTGGCTTAAGTAGTGGTTGATGTATTCCTATCTAAATTATTGAAGATAATATTATTAGAATAATACGCACCGCGAATTCCACAGCGGTGCAAATCTACTCCCGCAAAAACGGATTGCTGCGCCGCTCCGCGCCAATGGTAGACGCTGGGCCATGCCCTGGGAGCACTTTCGTCTCGTCAGGAAGCGCCAACAGGCGGGTGTGGATCGAATCCATGATTTGCTCGGAGTTCCCCCCCGGCAGGTCGGTGCGCCCGATGCTTCCGGCAAACAGCGTGTCCCCGGCGACCAGCAGCTTGAGTGGCGCAAAGTGAAGGCAAACGGAACCCTGCGTGTGCCCCGGCGTGTGCAGGACGCGGGCCTGGTAGTTGCTCAGCCCGACGGTCATCCCATCCGCCAGGCTCTCGTCCGGCGGCGCAGTCTCAGGCGTCTCCACCCCCAGCCAGTTGGCCTGCTCATGCATCAGGGCCAACTGCTCCAGGTCGCCCTCGTTCAAGTAAATCGGCGCGCCGGTCAGCCGCTTCAGCTTGAGCGCGCCGCCGATGTGGTCAATGTGGCCGTGGGTGACCAGAATCTGCTTGAGCTTGAGGCCATGGGCAGCCAGTCGCTTCTGGATGCGGCCGATCTCCTCGCCGGGATCGATCACGATGGCCTCGCCCGTTTGTTCGTCGCCCAGGATTGTGCAGTTGCACTGCAGCGGCCCCACCGGAAATGTCTCAAGGATCATGGAGCTATTTTAGGCTGCTTCGAGAAGCGACGGAGCCTTTGGAGCGGACTCTGCCCTTTTCAGCAGGCCGGCTGGTGAACCTCGATGCGCTCGTCGACAGGAGTGAGAGCTCTTCGGTCCGAGTACGTCTCCAAGGGTTTGCGGAACGTAAGGGCGTAGAACATGTCGAACTTCAACGATGCCAAACGGACCTCCTCCATCTCTGGCGGCACCAGGTCGATGGGAGCGCTCACCACTTCCTTGCGGTTCTTGTAATAGCTCCCCAGCCCCTTTTCGTATACTTCCTGCACGTGTTTTTCCGTTTCATCGGCGATCAGCAGCAGGCTGCCCGGCTTGGCTACCCGGATCATCTCGCGAATGGCTTTGCCCCGGTCGTTGAAGAAGTTGATGCCGCCGACATGAAAGACGACGTCGAAGCTGGAATCGGCGAACGGAAGGCTCTCGGCATTGCATAGATAAAGATCGGCGTCCATCTTCCAGCGGCGTAGATTGACCTGGCAGTTGTCCAGCATCTCGGGAGAAAGATCGAGCCCGGAGAGCTTCACTCCGGCGGGCAGATAGCGAAAATTCAGGCCTGTACCAACCGACGTTTCCAGCACCGAATCGCCGGGCTTTACTTCCAGCAGGCGCATGTAGCTTTGGAAGTAATCGGCGAGATTGAAACCCTTGAGCGGGCTGAAGACACGCTGGACGTCGTTGTAGAACCCGCCGATCAAGTCATAGAGGTGGTTGTATTTTCCGTTGTCGCCGGTGAGGTCTTCCGGCTTGAGGAATGTTGGGATTCCGTTGGGGATCGGGAACTGCTCGCCGGACTGGCTGACCAGCGCTTCCTGGCCATCTTGGCTGACTACCTGAAGGGGCTCGCTCGTGAACGGGCTGCGCAAGCGGGCGATAGTTGTGGGGCGCTGGGCCCAGGTTGCCTGGCGGAAGGGGCGGAAGAGAGCCCAGACCGCAAGCAGAAGGAACAAAGCCATGCAAGTGGGGCCAACTAAATTGAGGGGCAACCACGGGCTGAGGGACATCGTCATTGGAATCGCCGCGCCGCCAAAGCGATGCAGGAGATAGATGCCGGCGACGGCCGCGAAGCCCGCGCCAAAGACGAAGACCGTGGCACGTGACTCCTTATTCCACAACCACACCACAATCGCCGCGAACCAGAGAATCAGCAAGGTTCGCAAGCCGGGAGCGGAAGCGGCGGTGATGTGTAGCTCCAGCGCGAGCCAGGGCACCGCCGCGCCCGCCAGCGGCAGCGGAAGCGTGGCCAGAAATCCCGGCATCCGCGGGCTCACCAATCGATGGAGACTGAAAGTCAAGGTGCCGAGCGCAGTCGCGATCAGCAGCCAGCCCAGATATTGCACAGCTGGAATGGGACCGGTCAGCGGAATCTTCCGCCATTCGAAGATGAGGCTCAAAGCGATGTTGATGGCCATTGCCCACAGGAATCCGCGACGGGGCCTCTGGGTCAATATGAACCACGTGCCCATGATGGGGCCGGTGAGCGCCCCGATTGGGGAAAGAAAGAACCCAAGGATAAATGTGCTGAATACTGTCCAGGCAACGATCTGCGCCGGGCGGTCGCGACGAAGGGTGATAACCATGATGCATGTCTCCATTTCGTACTCGAAAGACCCTGACATTACGGGTTCAAGCTCCGGCCGATTCGAGGGTCAGGACTCGTCGGCGAGTGGGTTCTGGTGAAAATCAGGTTTTGAAAGGGCACGACTTTAGTCGTGCCGTAAATGCTTGATTACAAATGATGGGCTTTAGCCCCTGAGGGGTGATTTTCGGCAATCTGGTCTCTTGCCTCAGGCTGCTGGGACTGCTCGGTTGGCGAATGTGGATTGGGCGAGGCAACTCCCTCGGCGGCGTTGAGCGTTGCCAGCGCCGTCTCGCTCCACGCGAGAGCTGCGCGCAACTGCCCCAGTCCATAGGTCAGCGTCAGCATCCAGTAAGGGAATCCGGGCTGATGAGCGTTATAGGCGTGGGCCAGCTTCTCAAGTTCGAGCAGCCCATCGAGAAACCCGCGGGTCTTCTGCTGGAAGGCCTGAATGTGCCCGACCGAGATGCCGGGGGCTGCCTGCTGACCGAAAAAGAGCTTGAGCAGAAATTCGTCGCGGGGCGGATCGTCGCGAAAGGGGATGGCGAGCCAGCTCTTCAGTACTTCGCGTCCGGCTGCGGTGATGGAGTAGGAGCGGCGCGTTCTGCTTCCTGTGTCCGCGCCCCCTGCGACGACGAGTTCATCGGCGACAAGGCGCTTGAGGGTCGGATAGAGCTGGCCATAGCTCTCGCCCCAGAAGAAGCCGACGGTCTGTTCGATCGTGGCGCGGATCTCGTAGCCAGACTGGTGGTCGTGGATGGCGAGGATGCCAAGGATGACGTATGCAGTGCGCTTGTGTTCCATATAGCTAGAAGATATATCTGAAAGATATAAATGTCAACAGCTCATTTGGAGGATGTCGGGGATTATTTGGACGCTGAAGGCTGCGGACCCCCAAAGACAGCAAAAAGCGGCAAGCCCGTGGGCCTGCCGCTCTTGCAGAGAAAAACCCCTAAATTAAGCTTTGAAAGCTACTTACCCGACTTGGCCGGAGCCGAAGCCGGCGTCGAGTTCTGCAGCACCGAGTGTGAGCCGTTCGACCGCACGTAAAGAACCGTCAGGCTGATGGACGTCAGCATGAAGATCACGGCCGACCAGGTGGTGAGGCGCGTCAGCACGTTGGCGGCTGCGCGAGGCCCGAAGGCGGTCTGCGAGCCCTGGCCGCCGAAGGCGCCGGCAAGGTCAGCCGAGCGGCCCTGCTGCAGCAGAACAACACCGACGAGGAAGATGCACACGATTACGTGGAGGGTAACGACGAAGTAGAGGAGAATCTGCATGCTTTTTAACTGCTTTCTGAACACGCCAGCCGCATTCCAAACTCGCAGAGGCGGAAGGATCTTTGGTGCGGAGGAGGGGACTTGAACCCCTATGCCTCGCGGCGTCAGCACCTCAAGCTGGTGTGTCTGCCAATTTCACCACCTCCGCACGAAGGTGAACTCACTGAGTATACCAAAAGTTGATGGAGCAGATGAATTGCGGTTCGGCAAGTCAGCGATTCGGCAAGTCAGCAAGGCGGCAGGGCAGCGAGTCAGCAAGTCAGCAAGTCAGCAAGGCGGCAAGTCAGCAAGGCGGCAAGTCAGCAAGGCGGCAAGTCAGCAAGTCAGCAAGTGAGCGAGTTAGCGAGGCTGCGTCCAGATAGAAGCGGTCGAATGGAGGCCGGGATGTGGGGGTATAGGTGGACGATTTTGTGCCGAGTGTTTCTGGAGGCCGATTTGTGGGGATGTATGTGGATGATTGCGACTCGTTCGCGGGGATGTATGTGGATGAAGGCTATCCAACGTCGACGTAGTTTTTGGTGTTTTGCGTATTAATTCGAGAAAGAGTGCACAGTAAACAGTGAACAGTGGTGAGTGAACAGAAAGGGGAGCAAGGGATGAGAGAGACGGAGAGAAGGCTGGTGCTGAGAAAGCTGGATGCGGAGATGAAGCCATTTCGGCAGGCGGCGCGGAAGAAGGGTTCGACGCAGGCGCTGCTGCGCGCGGTGAGGCTTGCGCTCAACATACCTGGGAAGGAGATTTGGGAGAAGATGGGCGTGAACCCATCGGTGATGTTTGGGCTGGAGAGAAGCGAGCGCAAGCGGACGATTACGCTGAGGTCGCTGGGGCGGATGGCAGCGGCAATGGGCTGCAGCGTGGTTTATGGCGTGGTGCCACTGAAGGGTAAGACGCTGGAGGCGTTGGCGGAGGAGCGGCTTTGGCGGAAGGTGCTGGGGGAGGGGGGAATGAGGGATCAGTGATTAGTGATTAGGGATAAGGGATTGGTGGACCGGGGAATAGGCGATGGGCGCAGGGCGAGAGATGCGCCGGGTTGGGGGCGGGGATTGCCGGAAAGGGTGCAAGATGGCGGAAGTTTCTGGTGGAACTGGGAGGGCGGGAAGTGGGCGGGGAGCGGCGGCAAGGGCTGAGCGCAAGGTGAAGCGGAGAACGGGAAAGAAGCGGGGAACGGGAAGCAAGAAAGGGGGCGAGCGGCGGGAGCGGAGCGGGAGTACGGCCGGGGGTGGTGCGGCGTGTTTCAAGGAGGCGGCGGACCTGGAACTGAAGAGCAGCGCTAAGAAGCTGGCGAAGAAGTTGCTGGAAAGGGCCGGGGATGGGGACCTGCCGAGCTTGCGTTATGTGGTTAGCCTTGCGGAGGAGCATGAGGCGAAGGAGGCGGAGGTGGATCCGGGGCCGGTGCTCAGCCAGGCGCTTGCATGGGCGGCGGAGCCGCAGTGGGTTGATCCGCCGGAGGAGCTGCTCGATCCCCAAGAGCAAAGACTGAAGGGCGAGGAGTGGTTAAGGTGGCAGCTTTGCAAGGCAGAAATTCAGGAGGCTGGCGAGGCGGCAAAGGAGGTCTGGAAGCCTGTGTGAGGGCTGCGTCTGGCGCTGGGCCGGTCTTCCGCTTCCCGCCCTGCCAAGCCTGGACGGGGCACCCTCATTCTGACTAGGATGGGCCACAAGCCAAATGGGAAACGTCCCGCCTGTCCTCGGTTTTGTGTCCCCGGTTTTGGGAACTCAACGGTTGGTGGAAGCTGGTCAGGCCAATTAGCCGGGCCGGCCATCTACGATTGCGCCCTGAAGAGCAGGAGCGAATTGTCTATTTGCCAGTGCCGAGGAGATAGCCGATTTGCGGCGAGCCGGTGGCGCTGTCGGCGACCGAGAGCGCGGCGGAGAAGTCTACCGCCGCGGACGGTGTAAAGGTGACGTAGATGGAGCAACTGGCGCCTGCGGCCAGGGATGCGCCGCAGGCGTTGGCGCCGGTGGTGATGGCGAAGTCGTCAGGGTTGGGGCCACCGATGCTCGGGGCAATGCCGGTTACCGTGTTGCTGCCGGTATTGGTCAGCGTGGCCGCCAGTGCCGCGGAGGTAGTGTGCGCAGTCGTGTTGGGGAAGGTCACCACCGAGGTCAAGGAGACGGAATTAGCAGGCGCGATACCAGTGCCGAGGACATAGCCAATTTGAGGCGAGCCGGTAGCGCTGTCGGCGACCGAGAGCGTGGCGGAGAAGCTTACCGCCGCGGACGGTGTAAAGGTGACGTAGATGGAGCAACTGGCGCCGGCGGCCAGCGATGCGCCGCACGCATTGGGACCTGTTGAGATGGCGAAGTCGTCGGGGTTGATGCCGGTGATTACCGGGGCGATGCCGGTTACCGTGTTGCTGCCGGTATTGGTCAGCGTGGCCGCCAGCGCCGATGAAGTCACATGCACAACAGTGTTCGGGAAGGTCACCACTGAAGTCAACGAGGCGGAATTAGCAGGCGCGATACCAGTGCCGAGGACATAGCCGATTTGAGGCGAGCCGGTAGCGCTGTCGGCGACCGAGAGTGTGGCTGAGAAGCTTGCCACCCCGGACGGTGTAAAGGTGACGTAGATGGAGCAACTGGCGCCGGCGGCCAGCGATGCTCCGCAGGCGTTGGCGCCGGTGGTGATGGCGAAGTCGTCAGGGTTGATGCCGGTGATTACCGGGACGATGCCAGTGAGCGAACTTGTGCCGGTGTTGGTCAGCGTGGCCGCCAGCGCCGATGAAGTTACATGCACAACAGTGTTCGGGAAGGTCACCACTGAGGTCAACGTGGCGGTAGTTGTAGCTGAGATACCTGTGCCGGTGAGGGACGAAGTCTGCGGCGACCCGGTGGCGCTGTCGGCTACCGACAACGTTGCGGAG
>Ga0302275_10005170_pt1 | contig 12627 bp, 15 predicted proteins | sample III_Bog_N2_2_FD_200229 | JGI IMG/M metagenome (GOLD analysis project Ga0302275, IMG submission 200229) | Peat permafrost microbial communities from Stordalen Mire near Abisko, Sweden - III_Bog_N2_2 | ecosystem: Environmental > Terrestrial > Soil > Wetlands > Peat | place: Sweden: Abisko...
CGCGCCAGGTAGCCGAGGGGTTTCCCGACATCTTCTACGGCGAGCACATCATCGACAACACCTGCATGCAACTGGTGATGAATCCCTACCAGTACGACACGCTGCTGCTGGAAAATCTCTACGGCGACATCGTCAGCGACTTGTGCGCGGGGCTGGTGGGCGGGCTGGGGCTGGTTCCCGGCGCGAATCTGGGCGTGAACTGCGCCATCTTCGAGGCGGTTCACGGCTCGGCTCCGGACATTGCGGGCAAGGATATTGCCAACCCTACGGCGCTGTTGCAATCTGCCGTGCTGATGCTGCGCCACCTGGATGAAGAGGCCGCGGCCGACCGGGTGCACAAAGCTTTGGAAACGGTTTATGCCGAGCGCATGACCCTCACCCGCGACGTGGGCGGCACAGCCGGCACAAGCCAGTTTGCCGACGCGGTGCTTAAGGCAATGAAATAGTCACGCAGCGAAAATCTCAGCGCTGCCAGAAAAGGAATCGAGCTTTTAAATGCATTACTTACTTTTTTACGAAGTTGGCGAGGATTACATCTCCAGGCGCGCGGAATTCCGCAATGCGCACCTGGAAATGGCTTGGAATGCAAGCGAGTGCGGAGAGCTTCTTTTGGCCGGCGCGCTCGATAATCCCGCGGACGCCGCGTTGCTGCTGTTCAAAGGCGACTCGCCCGATGTCGCCGAGAAGTTTGCCAGAAGCGACCCTTATGTTACGAACGGGATCGTGAAGCGGTGGCATGTACGGGAGTGGAAAACAGTCGCCGGAGCTGGATGCGCGAACCCCGTCAGGCCGAGCGCCGCGCCGCCGGCAAAATAATCCGCAGCGTTTTTCCGCCTTCAAACCGTTACGGATATTGCGGTCGAGAACCCATTTTCCTGTACACTGAGTGTTCAAGGCCATGAAAAACAGACAACCAATCGGCATCCTGGGCGCTACCGGAATGGTGGGCCAACGCTATATTCAGCTTCTGGAAAACCATCCGTGGTTCCAGGTCACGTGGCTGGCGGCCAGCGACCGCTCCAGCGGCAAGACGTATGGCGAGGCCGCCAAGTGGCGACTGGACACGCCTCTGCCGGAACGCATCGCCAAAATGACCGTCTCGGCGGCGGAGCCCGAGGGTGCGCCCAAGATCATTTTTTCTTCCATTGATTCGCCCATCGCCCGGGAGCTGGAGCCTCGCTTCGCCGCCGCCGGCTGCGCCGTAATCTCCAACTCCAGCGCCTTCCGCATGGCTCCCAACGTGCCCCTGGTGCTGCCAGAGGTGAACGCCGAGCACCTGCACCTGATTGAGGAGCAATCGTGGCGCAAGGAGTCGGGCGGCTACATTGTCACCAACTCCAACTGCACGGTGATGGGCCCGGTGCTGGCTCTCAAGCCGATTGTTGACCGCTTTGGAATCGAGCAAATCTTCGCCACATCGATGCAGGCCGTGAGCGGCGCCGGCTATCCCGGCGTGGCCTCCATGGACATTCTGGACAACGTGGTTCCCTACATCGCCAACGAAGAAGAGAAGATGGAAGAAGAGCTGCTCAAGCTGCTGGGCAAGCTCGATGGACATGTGGTGAAGCCGCTGGTCGCGCGCATGAGCGCCAGTTGCAATCGCGTTCCGGTGATTGACGGCCACACGGTCAGCGTCAGCATCAAGCTCGGCAAGCCGGCCACGCGCGAAGAGATTCTGGCGGCATGGGCGGAGTTTCGTCCTCTGGCCGGGCAACAACTGCCAACCGCTCCCGAGCAGCCTGTCGAGTGGGCGCCGCAGCCGGATCGCCCGCAACCGCGCCTGGACCGCAATCGCGGCAACGGCATGGCCGTCACCGTGGGCCGCCTGCGCCCCTGCGGCGTGCTGGACTGGAAGTTTACCGTGCTCTCGCACAACACCATTCGCGGAGCCGCAGGAGCCACCATCCTCAACGCCGAACTGCTGGCCAGCCTGGGGAAATTCGCATGAGCCTTGTCGTGATGAAATTTGGCGGCACGTCGGTCGAAGACGCAACGGCCATCCGCCGCACCGCGGCCATCGTCGCCGGGCGCGTGACCCTGGGCAAGCAGCCCGTGGTCGTGGTCAGCGCCATGGCCAAGGTCACCGACCAGCTTTTACGCGCCGCCGCCACTGCCGTGCAGGGAGATCGCGCCGGGGCGCTGGAGATCAGTGCGCAGTTGCGCGCGCGCCATCGCGATACGGCCACGGCCCTGGTCAAGGACTCCGCATCCCTGGTCGACGAGATCGACCAGAAGTTCGACTCTCTGGATGAGATCCTGCGCGGACTGGCGGCCATCCTCGAACTCACCCCGCGTGTCACCGACCTTATCGTCAGCTTCGGCGAGGTTCTGTCGAGCCGCATTGTCGCCGCGGCCTTCCGCGAGCAGGGCATCAACGCCGAGCATGTGGATGCGCGCCAGGTCATCATCACCGATTCGCAATATCAGAAGGCGATTCCGCAGGACGCACTCATCGAAAAGCGCTCTCAGGAAAAGCTGCTCCCGCTCCTCGCGCAGCATCAGGTTCCCGTCATGGGAGGCTTTATCGCCTCCAACGAAGCCGGCATCTCCACCACGCTGGGCCGCGGCGGCTCCGACTTCACCGCCGCACTCATTGGCGGCGCGCTTGCTGCCGAGACCATCGAAATCTGGACCGACGTGGACGGCATCATGAGCGCCGACCCGCGCGTCTGTCCGGATGCTCTGCGCGTCAAGGTCATCAGCTTTGAAGAAGCCGCCGAGCTGGCCTACTTCGGCGCCAAGGTTCTGCACCCGGCCACCATTTTGCCCGCCGTCAAAAAGAACATCCCCGTGCAGGTGCTCAACAGCCGCAACGCAGCCTGCGAAGGCACGCGCATCATCTCGCTGCCGCCGCACTGCAAGAGCCCCTTCAAATCCATCGCCGTCAAAAAGAAGCTCAGCATCATCGACGTGGTGGCCGGCCGCATGTTGATGACCCACGGCTATATGAAGGAAATTTTTACCATCTTCGACAATCACAAGTGCCCCGTCGATATGGTCTCGACCAGCGAGGTCTCGGTCTCGCTCACCGTGGACTCCAACGAAAAGCTGCCCGTCATCGCCGCCGACCTGGGCAAGCTGGCCGATGTGAAGTATGAAGGCAAAAAGGCGCTGATCTGCCTGGTGGGCGACGACATCCGCGGCCACAGCGGCATGGCCGCCCGCGTCTTCGGCGCTATCCACCACATCAACATCCGCATGATTTCCCAGGGCGCCAGCGAAATTAATATGAGCTTTATGATTGACGAAGAGGACGCCGACGAGGCGGTGCGCTCGCTGCACGCCGCCTTCTTCCAGGACCCGGACCCGACGATCTTCGACGTGGCGGCGCGGCGCTCCTGAGCAAGTCTTTCAGATCGGAAAATCCTGATCCGGAAGGCTCAACACATGCCGGAAAAAGTGAATGCCGCCCGAAGGCGGCATTCGACTACCCGGAGCACATATCGACGGAGCGACAGGGGTTCATCCGGGTACACTCAATTAGTATAGCACTATTCGGCATCAAGGAAATTTGATGGCCACATTCGATTACACCCCCACAAACCTCGCTGAGTTGGAACTCCGGCTATCGTCCGACCGGCTTCAGCCCTATCGGAAGAGTGTTGGCGGAGACTGCGAACGCGCCATACGGCTATACGAGCAGAATACCTTGCTGGCCGAATCTCTTTACGGCATTCTGCAAGGGCTGGAAATTGCGCTGCGTAACTCGATTCACTCTCAACTGAGTGAAGGTTTTGCCAGACCGGATTGGTGGAGTGGCGTACAACTCAAGCCCGAGCAGGCCATGATGCTGCGTTCTGCTGAGGAATCGCTCCAGCGTGCGGGCAAGCCATTCGAAGCCAGCCGGATTGTTGCGGAACTCTCCTTCGGGTTCTGGACCGGCCTGACCGGACCCCGGTATAGCGATCTCTGGAGAGATCATCTGGTCAAGATTTTTCCTAGTCGCCCCGTCCAGCGCAACGAAGTTCAGATTCGGCTCAGTAGCATCCGCAAGCTCCGAAACCGGATTGCACATCATGAACCGATCTTGTTTGGCGGACAACTTCAGAGATACGTCAACCAAATCTTCGACACACTCTCATGGATCAGCCCGGTGACTGCGCGTTGGGTGCGCAGCAATAGCTCCTTCGAGGAGCGCTTTGCTCGCTATCGAACAATCTTTCCAGTGGTTGCAAGGAAGAAAGCTTGATTTGCGCATTCTCTACATCCGCATGATTTCCCAGGGCGCCAGCGAGATCAACATGAGCTTCATGATCGACGAAGAGGATGCCGACGAGGCCGTCCGCTCGCTGCACGCAACATTCTTCAAAGACCCCGACCCGGCGATCTTCGATGTGGCGGCGCGCAAGAAATAGCATGGTAACCCCAGGTCTCGAATCGGAGGAAGCAGGGGCCTTCAGACCCCTGAAAGCTGGCCGTGAACAATGTGGCTTTAGCCGCGGGCCTTTCGTCTAGAGCGGTTTCTGCCGACTTGTTTACACTCGACATGGACTTCCGTGGTCTCCCACCCTTTGTGCAAAGGACGCACAAAGGATGGGGCGCCCAGAGTTTTGTTAACACTTGAGCTGAAAACGCTCTATATTGCTGAGATGCACTTCGCGCTTTGAAACTACTCTTGAACGCTTTCTGATCCATCCTCTGTAATGATTAACCATTGATGCTCATAAGCAAATAGTGCCAACGCTCCGATCAAAAAGATAATCTCAGCAATGGACATATATCCTTCACCGAGGTCAAATTCGTGCGTCATCCAAAACGGCAGATATCGAATCATATAAGAACATGTCCGTAGCGCACATAGTAAGAGAGTTATAAATGCAGCATGGATTGTCAGAATCTGAGTCAAACTTCTTTTGTTTCGTTTCGAGAAAATTATTAGGTTGTCCTCGGACACTTCGTAGAAAAATAGGATGACGCTGTAGACGAGGCCGACAATGAAGTACTCTGACCAGGAAGGAGAATGAAGCATTTCATCATGGTTCATCGCGTGAGGAATACTAGCCAAACAGGTAAGAGCGGCCTGAAGCTCGATCAACATGAAAGTAACGCTCCACATGATCCAAATTGAAGACTACGTCGCTTTTGGCGTCGTAGCAACACTCTAGCCGGAATCTCCATTTTCAGATCCGATTTGACTGAATTGTACTGCTACTGAGTAACACGGCAAGATCGGAGTTGCATTTGCAGGCGAATATGGGGCGAAATCTGATTGCAGGGTTTGATCCAGTGGACAAGAAAATGTCTACTCTTCCACAGCGAAGATTCTCTGGCATTCCAGGATTTTGTGCGGTAGGATTTGGGTTATGGGGGTGCCGGAAGGCTATCTGATCGTGGTCTTGGACACTGCGGATGTATAGCTTTCCGACACCGGCGTTTAATCAGGTTGTGGAGACCTGATATTTGATTGCTAGCATATTGAGTGTGATTGCGGGTAATAATCCGGGTGTGTATTGTGGAAAATCCGACGCAAATTCAAAAAGGCTCTGAGCAATAAATTCAGGGCCTTTGTGTCGACTGCTCCAGGGCCGGATTTTCGAACCTGGGAAACTACGAAACTCAAACGAGCGAATAGCGAGCTATTGGCCCCACCGCAGGGTTTTGCCTGGACGGCTAGTCCTTGCAGATAATTTCCCCATTTCGTCGCACAATGATTCTCAGAAGTCTTCCTTCAAATCATCGTTCTGGTACGTCCTCTTCGCGCCGCCGTTCAGCCGGAAGCGGCATGTAGAGGCCGAAACGGCCCGTAACTCCTTTGCCAGGAATATTTTGCAGGGAACTTCTTTGTTTTGACGATTTTACAGCGTAACCCTGCCTGTAACCTCAAGAAAACAAGGATTTTGCGTCCAAAGTATGGGTGGGGGTACCCGAGGTTCCAGCTTTGCCGGGTACCTATTCCGCAGTCACCGCGGCCAGTGCCGTTTTCTTGCGGCCGTAGATCAGCAGCAGCGCCGCAAGCAGCAGCAGAATGACGCCCAGGACCAGCAGGCTGCCTTCGGGGCCGTCCGCGCCGCCGCTCCACAACGGGTTGCCCGCCGCAGTGGTGGTCAGGTAGTGGCCCTGCGCGGGCAAGCCGCTGTCGGCGGCGCCGTAGAAGAAGGTCTCCGCCCAGTCCCAGGCGGCGTGGCAGCCGATGGCCCACCAGGCCGTGCCGGTGACCCGCACGCTGACGCAGAAGACAAAGCCGATCAGCGCCGCTGCAAAGATGCCCATCCAGTTTTCGCCGCCGTTGCCGGTGTGGATGAAACCGAAGAGCGTGGAAGTGACCCAAGCCGCCTGCCAGAAGCCGCTTCGTGGGGTTTTGCGAATGTGCAGAATCAGGCAAGGAAAAAGCCCCAGCAGGGCGATGGCATAGACGCCCCAGACGCCGTTGCCCTTGGAAGTAAAGAGCAGCCAGAGGCAAGCAACGCCGATTGTCCCCAGCGCCCACCAGAAGTTGATGCCGCGGGTGAGGGTAAATTGCAGGTAGCCGCGGAAAGTGACTTCCTCCACGCAGCCCACCAGCAGAAAGGCGGCTGCCCAGAGCGCGCCATACTTGAATATCTCCGCGCCAGAGAGCGCGACGGGGCCGAAATGCAGCCAGCCGCCCCAATTCAGGACTCCCACCAACGCCGAAAGAGCCAGGAATCCCACCGCCAGGCCGCTGAGAAAGTGGGGAATGCGCCGCGGGCCGGTCAGGTTGAAGGCCAGCAGGCTGCGGCGGCTCTCGATCAACGCCATCAACGAGGCTGCACCCACCAGCGACAGAAAGGCAATCAACTCGTTGAAGAACGCCGAGGGAGCGGTAGGGCTGTACTGCTTGCTGAAATCTATAAGATGGAGAAGGACAAAAACAAATCCGGCAACTGCGCCAATAAAACCGAGCAGGATAAAAAAGATCAACGCCGACCAGCCAGCGCGCAATCCATGAGGGCCGATGAGGGTCCAGTTCAACCAGCCAACGATCCGCTCTCCCAGAGAAGGTGCAACAGTTTCAGGCGAATGGGCTGCTGCGTTCATCCCGGCAAGCGGCGCTTCCGGCTGCGGGCGGTGAATCTCCGGCTCCATCGAGCCTCCTTCGTACACATTTTCTGAGCTGAATTGCCCTGATGAAAAGATACTCTATGCAATCGCGATGAAGCAGTTTCGCGGTTAGAAGGACTCCGGCCATTCCTGCGCTCCGTGCAAGATCGCGAGTACGTGAATCATGTTTTCAACAATCCTATAAGCGACCAGGTACGAAGTACCGGAGACCGTGATTTCGCGGGTGCCCTCGGTGCGGCCAATTCTACCGGAATACGGCATGTGGGCAGTGAGGAGAATCGCCTCGCGGATTCGCCGGACCGTGCGGTACGCTGCTGTCCGATTCTCGACAGCGATGTACTCGAAGATATTCTGGAGATGGTTTGCAGCCGGTATCGTCCAGCGAACTTTCACACCGTTGCCCCGACATTCTGCTGCTTCGATTTTTGTTCTCGCAGCCCACTTTGATTCCAGGACTCAATCAATCTGCCGACTTCTTCGTCGTCAATCAGTTCACCCTTCCGAGAGGCTTCCAGGCCTTCTTCCACCATGGCAATATACCTTTGTTGTTCGCTGAGATAGGTCTGCACGGCTTCATTGAGCAGGTAGCTGCGGTCGCGGTCCATGGCCTTGGCGATCTGGTCCAGTTGGGCCACTTTTTCGGGAGCGATGCGGAAGCTAATGGTGCGTGGGGTATTCATAATACGAGATAATACAATGTATTATGATGGTTTGCAACAGACTCAATCTCGATCATTTTCATTCGTACTTCATCTGGTTGGGAATCGGCCAAGCCCATTTCATCAGACCACAGCCTTGACACAACGGGCCGCTGCCTTGATGCTAGACAGTTCCGGCAATTCAGTTTTTTTACGCACAGAGGGAGTTCAGGCCTTGCAAGTTCGAGTTTTTTATCACGACAAATGTTTCGACGGAGCTTGCTCAGCCTCGCTCTTCACGCGCTTCCATCGCGAGTGCATCGCCCGCGACGCAAGCTACACGTACCACGGCCTCGTCCATCGCGCCGGCGCTCTGTTTGACGAGAACGAGTTTACCGGCGACGAAAACGCCATCGTCGACTTCAAGTATTCGGCCTCGCCGCGGATTACATGGTGGTTTGACCACCACCTCTCGGCCTTTCTAACCCCTAAGGACCAGGAGAATTTTCTGGCTTGCAAGCGGGACCCTGCCTGCGGCAGCCGCAAGTTTTTCGACCCCGACTACACCTCCTGCTCCAGCTTTCTGGCGCATATCGCCTCTACCCGTTTCGGCTTTGACACAGCACCGGTCGCCGAACTGATTCACTGGGCCGACATTGTGGACGGCGCAAAATATGAGAGCGCCGAGGCCGCCGTGGAGATGGCCGCTCCGGCGATGAAGCTCACCCTCATCATCGAGTCCTCCCAGGACGACGCCTTTGTCCCGCGCCTTATTCCGCTGCTCACCGCAATGCCCCTGGCCGAGGTCCTCAGCCAACCCTTTGTCGCCGAGCTTCTGCCGCCCCTTCTCGAGCGCCACCAGAAATCCATCGACGTGATCCGCCAACGCGCCGAAGAGCGCAACGGCACCATCTTCTTCGACCTCACCGACCTGCCGCTCGAGGGCTATAACAAGTTCGTTCCCTACTTTCTTTATCCCCAGGCTACCTACTCCATCGGCCTGTCCAGCTCCAACTTCCGCACCAAGGTCTCGGTCGGCTCCAATCCCTGGACCAAGGCCGACCCGGCAAAAATGACGAACCTGGCCGCTATCTGCGAGCGCTACGGCGGCGGCGGTCATGCCCGCGTGGGTGCCATCAGCTTTCCGCCCGACCAGGCGGATGCGGCGCGTGAAGCGGCGGCCGTGATTGTGGCCGAACTGAGGACGAAGAACCCGCTGGAGTGAGGGTGTCGGGCTCACGGAACGTATAAATATTACAATAACTTGGCGATTTGGGCTACAATGTAGCTCAGGAGATTTTTTATGCCCGCCAATGCTGTGGTCCGAGCCAGAATCGACGCTCGTGTAAAGGAAGAAGCAACTGCGATTTACGCCGCCGCCGGTCTCACCCTTTCCGACGCTTTCCGCATGCTGCTTATGCGAACGGTGGCCGAGCGCGCCCTTCCCTTCGAGCCACTAATGCCCAACGCTGAAACCGTGGAGGCCATGAAGGCCGCGCGACGGGGAGAACTAACCACGGTTGGCAGTATCGACAATCTTCTGGCTGACCTCCATGCGGACGATTAAGCGTACCAGCCGTTTCAAGAAGGATTACAAGCGCGAGTCGAAAGGGCAGCATCGGGCGACTCTGGATGCGGATTTGCTGGCGGCTGTTTCCCTTCTGGCCGCGGATAGTCCCCTGCCGGAAAGATGCCGCGATCATGCACTGACCGGCGAGTGGGCAGACCATCGTGATTGTCACATCAAGCCTGATCTCGTGCTCATCTATAGAGTGCCGGATGCGGAAACATTGGAGTTGGTCAGGCTCGGCTCACACAGTGAGTTGAGCTTGTAAATATCTGTTCGGATATTTGCTAAGCCTTGCCCTTCAAGCTCGGCCACTCCGCCCGGCGTTGCTCAAGGAATGCCTTGACGCCTTCCTTGAAGTCCGCCGTCAAGCGCTGCTGCGCGTTCACCTCGATAGCCTCTTCAATCTCCTCGTCGAGCTGGCGACGGGAATGCGAAGTAAGCAGTTGCTTGAGCGCCTGCATGGCCTGGGGGCTGTTCAACAGCAGCGTCTTGGCCAGCGAATGGGCGGCTTGCATCAGCTCCTCGGCGGCCACAACCTCGGTCACCAGCCCCATCTGCATCGCTTCCTGAGCCTTCAGCATCTTGCCAGTCAACAACAGCTCGCGGGTGCGCTTTTCGCCTATCTGGCGCAACAGGAACGAAGCCGTAACCGCCGGCACAAAGCCCATGCGCACCTCGTTCGACGCAAACCGGGCCCAGGGTGAGGCCAGTGTAAAGGCGGCAGTGATGGCCAGGCTCATGCCGCTGCCGATGGCCGGACCGTTCACCGCGGCAATCACCGGCTTGGGAAAGACATACAGCGTGCGCAACACATAAGCTATTTTCTCTGCGTCGCGGCGATTCTGCTCCGGCGTTCGGTACTGCGCGGCTTCCAGGCTCTCAACATCCAGGCCGGCGCAGAAGGCCGGACCGGCCCCGGTCAGGATCACGGCGTTGTTCTCGCAGCTTGTAGCTTCCTCAAGGGCCGTAATCAACTCATCAATCAGCTCGGGAGAGAGCGCGTTGCGCTTTTCAGGCCGGTTCAGCGTGATGGTCTTCACCCCGTTGGCGGACTCAACTAAGATGTGCTCGTGGCGGACCATAAAAACCTCCTGCAGCGCAGGACCGCAAGACGTGTACCATGCGCTGAAAAGTTTATCGTAGTTCAAATTCGTCTTGACTAGCAGTGATTATTGAGCCTCACAGCCCCAACTCGCTCGCCCTCTTTTTCATCGCCTCCAGACAAAATTCGATGTGCGCGTCCAACTCCACGCCCAGCTCCGCCGCGCCCTGCAGAATGTCCTCGCGATTCACGCCGCGGGCGAATGCCTTGTCCTTCATCTTCTTGCGTACACTGGGCACTTCCACCTCGGCAATCGCTTTGGTTGGCTTGACCAGGGCGCATGCGGTCAGAAACCCGGCCAGCTCATCGCAGGCGAACAAGGTCTTGGCCAGATGCGTGACGCGCGGCGTGCCAGTGTATTGCGCGTGGCCCAGAATGGCGGTGCGCATCTCTTCCGGCCAGCCTAACCGCTCCAGCTCGCGGACTCCAACATACGGATGCTCCTCGGCCGTGGGATGGCGCTCGTAATCGAAGTCGTGCAGCAGGGCCGTGGTGGTATACAGCTCAATGAGCGCCCTGCGCTCTTCCCCGGCCAGCCCCAGGCGGGCGGCTTCCGCCTCGCCCATGGCTGTAACACAGGTTTCGACTGCCAGCGCGTGTTTGCGCAGGTTCTCGCTCTGAGTCCACTCGGTCAGCAGTTGCCAGGCCTGCGCGCGCCCGTAGCTGGAACCGCTTTCTTTTGCATCATTTCCGGTGCAGTTGTTCATGGCTTTCTTGATCTCCCTGTTAACTAACTTGATTCGTGGTTCCCCCGGTTTCTCGGGTCATTTCTCGGGAATGATCCTTGTAACCTCGGTTTGTACCCAACTTTTCACTTGACAGTTATGGTACATATCACGGAAAGTATCACATAACGTGGTGCTACGACGCACCGCGGGGTACCTGCTCTGGCACTCCGCACAACCCACATGGCTACTTCACTTGCGAGCGTGGAGACACGCGAAGTTCTGCACTGCAAGTATTCCGACTGCAAAATAGTTCAGTTCCGGCCGGTCAACGGCCTTTGCAGAAGGTGCCACAGACCCCTGGATATCGAAGAGCCTGTGCGGCCAGGGCCTATCCCGGTTGACAATCCCCCTGTAGATCCCGCGACCGAAGCCGGCCTTAGGGTAGCCGGCCAGGTGAAGGAGATCCGCCGCGCTCGCCATCTGAGCCAGCGGCAACTGGCCGGGCGCATGCAGGTGCCCCGCACCTACATCTCGAAGATCGAAAACGGCAAGGCCATTCCCACCCTCAGCTCTCTGGAGCGGCTGGCGGATGCTCTGGGCGTGCATATACGCCAACTGATACGCGACGCCCGCAGCCTTCGCGACGAGGAAGTGGCATTGATCATGGCCGACCCGTTGCTGTCTGAGATGGCGGCTTTGCTGCCTTGCCTTGATCCGCTGCACCGGTCGCTGGTCATGGGTTCGGCGCGTGACATGGCCATGGGCCCCCGGCGCATCGCGTAGAGGGTCCAGGAGCCGGCAGCATCTTGCTCCGGGTCTTGTGGCCAATGGCTGCCACGCTCTCCGCCGGGCGCTTGCGCAGGTGGGCGCCTTCTGCCGTGGCCGCAGGGACAATTGCGGCCCATGGGCGCTTGTGCTACGGTCGAGGATGAAACGCCTCGGCTCGCGGCGCCAGAAGGATTGTGTGACGGCCCGCAAGTTCGAATGCATTTGTTGAGGCAAATCCCTTGTTTCCTGCTGCCAAACTGCGCATCGATGAGTTGCTCCCCGAGGAGCGCGTCCTCTACGCCACCCTCAAGCCGGAGCGCCTGCCCCAGCATGTGGCCATCATTATGGACGGCAATGGCCGCTGGGCCGGCCATCGCTCGCTCAAGCGCTTCCTCGGCCACCAGCAGGGCGCCAACAGCGTGCAACTGGTCACCGAAACCGCCTCCCGCATCGGCTTGCCGTGGCTCACTCTCTACGCCTTCTCCCTGGAAAATAACCTCCGCCGCCCCCGCGCCGAGGTCAACTTCCTCATGCGCCTGCTCAAAACTTATCTGGAGTCCAACCTGCAGCGCATGATGGACAACAATGTGCGCATGAAGTACATCGGCCGCACCCACGAGCTGCCCGCCGAGGTACAGGAGAAGATGCGCTGGGCCGAGCAGGCCACGGCCGCAAACACCGGCACCACCCTCACCCTGGCCCTCAACTACGGCGGACGGTCGGAGCTGGTGGACGCCTTCCGCGGCCTGGCCGCCGAGATGAAGCAGAAGCACATCCCTCCGGAGCACATCACCGAGGAAGATATTCACCGCCATCTCTACACCGCGCACATGCCCGACCCCGACCTGCTGATCCGCACCT
>Ga0302275_10005172_pt1 | contig 12625 bp, 10 predicted proteins | sample III_Bog_N2_2_FD_200229 | JGI IMG/M metagenome (GOLD analysis project Ga0302275, IMG submission 200229) | Peat permafrost microbial communities from Stordalen Mire near Abisko, Sweden - III_Bog_N2_2 | ecosystem: Environmental > Terrestrial > Soil > Wetlands > Peat | place: Sweden: Abisko...
GCACACGCGCCAGTGAAATACCAAAGTCCGTGGCGATCTCGGATTTGCGGATCGGTTCCCGCCAGTCTCTGTCTATCCGAGGATTCTTGGCCATAAGTTTTTACTTTTTGGCTTCCGTGATGATGCTGCCCAGCAGCGTTGCTTTGCCGCCATTGTCACCGTGGCGGATCTTGGACACGCCCACCTGGAGCGTGGTGCCAACCGTCTTGCCCCACACCCTGGAGCGCTCATCTTCCTTGAGCTTGTAGTAGAGCATCTCTTCCATGCGATGCTCCGGCGGGTTACTGTTGTCCATGCAGAGCAAATCATACGATTCGCCTGCGGGTTTGCCGTTCTTGGCCGGCCACGCATTGTGCACTTCCTTGAACACGGTCAGTGTCATTATCATGTTGTTGGTTCTTTCGTTTTGTTCTCCACCGTGTTTGTTGTTTTGTCAGTTTCACCGGACGCGGGTGGAGGCGCGTCAGGGAGATTATATGTTCGCCTATCAGGCATCATTTTGGCCTTAAAAAAACCGTCCGGTCGTTTATGCCTTGTGCATGCTGAAATACCATTTCAAGCGGTTGCCCCAAATACTTGGCGATGCGAAACATCATTTCGCCGCTGGGCTGCATCTTGCCCTGCTCCAGTTTCGTCATATACGAACGGTCAACGCCGACACGCCGCGCCAAGTGCGCCTTGGAAACGCCTTTGGCCTGCCGCCATTTGGTTACTGCATTGATGACCATATTTTTTCTGTTGCCCAACCTTACCACCTGTTCCCTGACAGGCAAACATTATTTTGCCTGTCAGGCGCTTTTTTTGTTGACTGTCAGGGAGCGTCATTTATATTGAGGGCATGACGATTCAAGAACCAACGGCGGCCCCCGACCCGTTTGTCCAGTTGCTGGGTGAATCCATTGAAAAACAAGGGCTTTCGCTCCGCGAAGCCGCTCGTCTGGCCGGCGTTTCCATCGCCTACCTTTCGCGGCTGCTGGGCAAGCAACGTGGTTTGCCCGCCAAAAAAACCATCGAAAAATTTGAAAAGGTTTTGGAAATTGAACCCGGCCGTCTGTTTGACGCGGCGGGACTCCATGATGCTTTGGCTTCAAAAGTTTTCGAAAGCGAAGGGGCACGCCGTTTCCTGCGTTCCATTGAACATCTGTCGGATGAAGATCGTTCCAAGGTTCTCCAGGAAGCAGCCCAGCTCCACAAAAAATACCACCCTGAAGATCATGAATAATCAAACCAGATTCTCAGTCTTGGCTGCCGCCAAGGAAAAATTTGTGGCTCTGCGGAAGAAATACGGCATAAAAAACAAATATACCATTGCCGACATTGCGCAAAAGTCGGGTTTGCTAGTTTTATACCTGAAAAACAAGCCGGCGAATTTTCCGGGCTATCTGGACTGGCATCCTGAACCGCGCTTTATCGCCGTGAATCAAGATTTGCCGGCTCATGAACAAGCATGGTTCATCGCCCGGCAGATTGCGGCTTGGGCGCAGCAACAGCGGTATAATTCTCTGACGCTGAATCGCCCGTGGAAATGGGAGATGCTCGAAGCCGCCCCAGAAAAACTGAAACAAAAAATTTGCGAACTGGACATCGAATGCCGCGCACACTTTTTAATGCTGTTTTTTGCAACTGGTGATGAATTCCGGGCTTTTACCAGGGCGGATCCAAAACGGTTTTGGTCTAATCTGCTTACCGACATCACGGTGGGGTATCATCTTTCGAGGCTGCGGGCAAAATTTTGGTTCAGCAAATTGCGCCGCAAAATTGCCGTCGTTGCATTTCCGGCTTCGTGACCAAACCTAGCCGTCTGCTTTCCACCCCGGCTTGACCCAACAAGACGAGGTATGCCCTGCCGGGATGGAATTTAGGCAGGATGCGGTTGCGGTTGGCCTGCGCATACGCGCTAGGGCGCGGTGACTCGCTCAAAGGATTGCAAACCGCCGAGCAAATTCTGCTTGGGATCAAACTCAATGTTCCGGTCGTTGGGCGTGGAATTGTAATAATAGGTTGAACTGCATGAAATCGCAGTAGATTTTGCCATAGCGGGCGCTGACAACATTGCCGCTTTCGTCCAATCCTTTTCCATAGCCATTAAGGGTTTGCTGGCGAGACTTTCCATGAAAATCGAACATCACAGCGAGCGTGTTCATTGAAGCTGTGAGGTAAATATTTTCCATCGAGCAATAATGAATATGGTTGAAAATTTGCCGCGACATTGGTTCGTATTTCGATTTGTAGTTCGTATGGCAAGTCTGTTTTGACTGATTGAGCCTTAATCATTTCAGATAGGGTAGGTTCTTTTAATAGCAAGGCCGGAGGCGGCTCGTATTTTTGAAATGGATTTAATCGATAATGAAACTTTTCCCAATTATTCCAACCGTCATCCGCAAAGACCTTGTAACCATCAGGAATCCCTGTATCGCCGGTGTCAACAGCATCAGGTTTGGTGTGCGTGACAAGAACCTCATAAATATCCGGCAAACCATCGCCATCACTATCTTCGCCCCAGCCAGCCGTGAATTCAGGTTGAACTACATCAGGCAAAAACTTTACCGCTGGTAACGCTATGGGAGATTGTGCATCGGTCATCATTCCCTTTTTATTTACATGCAAACACACCGGGTTTCGATTCGTTCCAGACACAAAATAACCGCTTGCGCGCCATTGTTGGTCATTTTTGTCTCGAACTAAAAGCAAATACCGCGCGTGGGTAATGGGGTGTGGCACGGTTAACTCGTAACCATTGGTTTGTTGCTTTGTAGTAACGGTTAAAATTGTATTGCGGATGGATTTTGTTGTGACTTCGCTTAATTCTGCATACGGTATCGGTTCTGGATAATGTGCCGGAACTGGAAAACCATATTGATCTTTTGGCCCTGGTGGCGGATACCATTTGAACGGATCCATTCCTTTCTGCCACTTATACACTGTATACCACCCATCGCCCATAGGAGTTCCCATTGCATCAATGCCTACATTTCCAAAATATTTAACCTGCCACCAGTCAGGTATCCCAATGTGCCAGCTATCTATCCATGAACGAACGCGAATTGATTTAGAATTGATTAGGTTGGCAGTTGGGACGAGGCTATTGGTTGGAATCTCAAAACTCATCGAATTAGATATTTCAGAACCGTTATTAAAGCCTAAAGAAACCCAATTTGTCCGGTTTTGTTTATATTGAAATTCATATAGGACATCTGCTTGCGTGTTCGACACGATTACTGAAACACCGGTTTCTGAACGACGGGTTATCTGAAGTCGCAGATTTGCGTCACTCGGTATTTGTGCAAACACGACAAAATTCAGCAGCATTACCAGGCCGGCAATCGTTACTCTTTTCATTTTGTTATGTTTCCGAAGGATTGACTTCATAATCAAGGTGCGGTGACTCGCTCAAATGCTTGCAAACCGCCGAGCAAATTCTGCTTGGGGTTAAATTCAATGTTCCGGTCGTTGGGCGTGGGATTGTAGTAATAGGTGAACTGCATGAAGTCGCCGTAAATTTTGCCATAACGGGCACTCACGACATTCCCTTGTTGATCCAAGGCTGTCCTCACTCGAAATAAATAAATCCGGTTTGGATCAAATTCAAATTTGCTTGATTGCCCATGTAGCGCACTGGTTTCTCGCGTCAATTGGGAAGCATAGCCGTCCAACGGTGCTTCATGCGGCGAACGTAGACCACTACCTTTTTCAGAATCTGGAATGGCGTAAATCTGAATGCCATCACCCGCTTTTGGAAAACTGACCGTAATCTTTGAGTAGTATTCGCTTGAAGAAATGTTGGTATAATCCTGTTCAAAAACAAGGTCGCGCGTAATACCCTTGCCATAAGGGCCAACCCAGTCGCCAAACATTAAATCATAACCGATTTGTTTCCCAAATTCTGGCAGCCTGAGGCCAAGCGCATATTTTTTTGAATACAAAGCAATCGGCTTGCCGTTTTTTTTCAGGACAAGTGTCTTTGTAGGATTCCACTTTACAATGTCGAATGGAGGCTGCAAATTGACTTCCTGCAAAATGGAATAATGCCCATCCTTTTTGGCCTCAAAGCTAATATCAGCATATTCAGATTGTGACGTGTGTGTCACCGTAAAGATTCCGTTTGTGTCGGTGACACCAACGGTGCCGGTTGACACAGAATTTATGTAGTATCCAATGGTAGCCGACGCGCCAGAGAATGGAGCGCCAGATTCATCAACCGCTTTGATCGTCGCTTTCCACTTATATGCGCTGTTGGTCTGTGCGTAAACAGGGGCTACAAACAAAGTGAAAACGACTAAATAGATGGAGGTTTTCATATTTATTTCAGGTTTCCAGTGGTTACGAATTGGTTAAATAGTCCATAGGTAAAAGTATAAGCCATTTGAACGAAATCAGAATGATGCCATTTGCCCTGTTCGCCGTTTGTCCGGCCTTGTGACCAGCCGTTTTCAAAGATAGTCATATCAGCGTTGTGACCAGTGGGATTGAATTTAGGCACCGGATTTGCCCCAGCCACCAAAGACATTGCCGGAATGGCATCGGATAAGATGCGGTTGCGATTTGTGGCGGCGTAAGTGCTGGCGCTCGCGTCCGGATATGCCCCAAGCAATTCGCTATCAATATCCAGCAGAAAAGTATTCGCCGTCGAGTTGAAATTAAACATCGGGAAGTTTTGGAGCGTTGAATTGGTTGTGTCATTCATGATTGCGGGCGATAGCGGATTGCCGTAAGAATCCACCCAATAACTGCTGAATTTCCAGCCGCCATGTGAACTGCCAATCAGCCAGTCTTCGTTGCAAGTGCCCTTGCCCTTCTCCTGCCAATACCAGGTATAAGTGCCAAGCGGCACATCCGGCCAGAGGCCAATCACGGAAAACCGGTTAATCAGTTGCGTCGCCAGTATGTTTATGGTTGAAAGCGGCGGGTCGCCAGCGGCTGTTCGCAATACTTCCTCGCCGCTGGAATAGAAGTTATAGACATCCACACTGCCAAGGTTCCCCAGCCGGTTGTTCCAAAACAATGTGTTCCGGGCGTCATTAGTTGGAAACCGTTGATACCAGTTGGCGGCAAACAAACGGTTGCTGTAGCCTGCCCATGTTGAAAAAGTCATAAACGACACATTGGTGCTGGCTGGATCAATGGCTTCGATTGGCACGGCGGCATCCATCATAAAATATTGGCTGATAGGCGCGTTCCCATCGCTGATGGCGCTCAAAGTCACCATGTTGCCCAAGCTATGCGCTGCCGCCACCACCGGCCCGAAATTCGTCAAGGTGGCGATGAAGTTTGCCAGCAATGGCGCGGTATTGAAAGCATTGACGACGTTGGTGTGGTAATTTGGCGTGAACAAGTTCCCAATTTTGGTGTCCGCGCCCTCCCATGTCACCGCCCAAAATTTGGCGTGTGAACCCGACCAATACATCCGCTTGAACATATCCGCCGCCACGCCGCGCGCTTCATCGGGCAGCACGTTGTAACCGTGCAGGAAGACAAAGTTTTTATCAATCGTATCCGGCTCGTTCGGCACGTCCGCATCTGTCAGGCGGTCGGGCTTCGCTGGAGCAATGTTCATCAACAAATTTTTGTGGCGGAACATTTGCTCCACACCAGTAATGCTCAATGGCAATGAGGTTTGAGCAATCTGGTTTGTGCCGTGATAAATCGTCAGCACCAGCGGCTGGGTGGTGCTCTCCCAAGCCTGCACTAAAATAATATTCAAATTGGCCGTGGCAATGCCATTCAAGAATCCTGCCGACAAAGGAACGCCCGCTGCCGGGACGGTTATCAGTTGGGCATTTTGCAATCCTTCGGTCTCATTGGTGTCCTGCAAGAAATTCATGTAATTGGTCGACGTCAAGTCCGTGTAGGCAAACCGTAGTGCGCCGTCGGCCTGGCTCAAAACAAATTGGTAGCTGGTGTTTGTGACGCTGATGCCGGCAGTCAACGCATTGCTTTGAAACAAACTGCCGATGTTCAGGCAGACCGGGAACAGGTTCACCAAATCCCGCCGTCCGTGAACTTCCCATTGGCTGCTGATTTGCAGCATACCGTTGCCTTGTGCCCCTTGTCCTGGAATGCCAGTGCCGCCAAAGTCGCCGGAGTCGGAACTATCGTCCGCCCAAAACCGGAATGGCTTGCTTTGCGAAACAAAATCCGGGCCTTGGTAGCTGAAATCCATCGTGCCGTCGTGGTTGGCGTCCACATTGAGCGAGATGACATCCACCACGCCCGTCCCCTGCGCCTCGGTGTCAATGTCGGGCATCGTCACCAATGCGGCCATGCCGGGCAGTGTCGGGAAGAAATCCCCATACGGTGAGACCGTGCCGGCGATGTTGGTTGTCACAACACCATTGGTCACGACAAAAGCGTTCGTGACGTAATACTGGCCGAGATAGGCGAACTTGCTCGAACTTCCGTTCGTGATGGCAAACTTCGCCCAGCCACCGATGGAGGTCGGTGTGCCGACGGACGCGACCATCATTCCGGTCTGATTGGTGCTGGCAAATCCTGTCAGTGTGGGAATCGGTGTCGGCTGATTGAGCGGATTTTCATTCGCTACAGAGGTTCCGGGCGAATTCACGGGTGCGAAATAATAATTGACCAGTTGCAAGCCTGGGTCAGCCGTTTGGCTGAAATAGCAATTCACGTTGGTAATGGCGATGGAACTTCCTGGCGCAACGGTCAGCGGCGTCCCATAGATTGTTATGTTACCCAGAAATTGGCCACTGTTAGCATAGGAAAGCTCCTCGTTCACCAAGGTAGCTTCAAAGGCGAGGCCGAATAGATTGTGCGCGCTACTTGGCATATATAGGCTACCACCATTTGTATAGGCCGGCATATCCGGGGAAAGGGAAATGTTGTAATAAGGTGGGGTGGTCGGCAATCCAGTGGCCGGATCAATACCGCTGCCCGATGAGATACTTATTGGCTGTGGAATCCAATACGGGTCGCCGACGCCCAAAATTGCTGGAGCCGGATCGGTCGCCAAGTTGCCCTGCCAGGTAAAGGAAGTTGGGCCGGTGTAATTGGTGTCGTAAAGATTTTGATGCAGCGAATAGTTGGCTGCGAACGGCCAGAGGTCATCCTTTTCCAAAAACACGCTTCCGCCGCTGTAGCCATAGCCCTTGTCCATCCAGGCCAAATGGTAGAGGCTGCTTTCGACATAATTTGTATCCACCGGAAAGCCCAAGGACGCATTGGGTTGGTTGATGCCGGCCGCCCGCAAGGCAAACAGCATATTTTGTTTCAGGCATTGCCGGCCATCCGCAAAAGCCGGTTGATCATCCGGCAGAATGCCCACCATGATTTGGTTGCCGTAGTCTCCATTGGTTGAAATCGGCTGCACCATGACGGCCATGCCGATGTCAACCGCCCACCCATCGAAATTGCCGTCCACGTTGCCGAGGAGGATGGCACTCATAATCATGTTGTCAGGAATCACATAAGCGCCGTTGGTTAGGCTGCTGACGGGAATATCGGTTTCAACTGAAAACGGATAGCCTAATTCAGGGATGGGAAAGGGGCCGATGTCATAAAAATAATCCCAATAATACCAATCCAGCGCGATGGCCTGCATATTAGTGGTGACGCCGGAAAACATCAACTGCCAGCGGCCAGTCTGGTTGCGCACAAGCTGCGCCGTCACGTTCAAGTTTGGGGCGGCTGGTGGCGTGGTTGACTGGAAAAGCGACGAAAGCGACGGCGACGACAAAATGCCTCCCGCATAATTGGCCTCGACCTCATAAACATTGTTGTAGGCATTATTGCCGGTGATTGCCCCGGTGTCTTGAAAGGATGTGACTCCCGCGCTGGTGGTGCCAATCTGCGAATAGCTGAATTGGCCGGTGCTTTGATTGTAAGTCCCGCGTAAAATGGTGTAGCCGCTCACCGCCCCCACCGCCGGAGTCCAGGTTAAATTCACATTGTTTCCGGTGGTGTCCACAGTCGCCGTCAGGCCGGTGGGCGCAGCCGGCGTATCGCTGACCATCGCCGTGACCGCCGGCGACAGGCCGCCGTTCGGATACTTCGCCTGCACCTGATACACCGTCCCGCTTGGATTGAAATAACCCGTATTGACAGCATTGATATCAGTCAACGCGGTAGTGCTGGAACCAACTTCGCCGATTTCATAGGGATAATAGCTATAATCATCGCTCCGCTCAACCAGATAGCCGGTGATGCCAGCAGTTGCCGCCGTCCACGATAGTTGCACATTAGTTCCCGTCGAATCCAGCCAAGCGTAAAGCGCCCCCGGCGCGGGCGCGCCATTGCCCGGATACCAGGCCGCGCTTTGCGACAGGCTGTTGGTGGTATAAACCGCGACGACATTGTAAATGGCGTAAAGATTGTTGCCGCTGCCGTCCACCGCGCCGGTGACTTCAAATGAATTGGTGGCCGCCCCCAAAGTGGCAAGCTGGTGATACATGATGAGGCTGGTGGTGGCGTCCTGAACCCCGCCATAAACGATGTAATTGGTCACCGCGCCTGAAACCGGACTCCACGACAGGAAAATATTCGTGCCGGTCGAATCCGTGTAGCCATAAAAATTGCCGGGGGCGGCGGGGGCGTTGCTGTTGGCTCCGACATTGATGGACGTAAAGGTCGTAAAATAGTCCGGCAAGGTGGTGATGGGCGTGGCGATGCCACCGCCCGGATAAACGGCTTCGATTTCATAAGCCACCGTCCAGTTGCTGTCATTGGTCAACGCCCCGAAAAATTCAAGGTTGGTCGTGGCGGGGTTGACATTGGTAATCAGGGTATAATTGTAGGCGTAGTTGGTGGGGTTGTAGATGCCCAGCAAAATGGCGTAGTTGGTGGCGTCACCCGCTGCCGGCGTCCAGGAAAGCAAAACATTCGTGCCGGTGGCGTCTGCATTCGCCCAAAAATTGCCGGGCGTGGGCGGGCCATACGGCGGGCCATAGCTGCCGGCATTGGCATACCACCAGACTGTCCATGAATTTGTGCCGGAAAAATTGCCGCCGCCCGCGTAAACCGCCCACAGATTGTAAATGTTGTTTTGCGCATTGGCGTTGGTAATTGCCCCGACATCTTCAAAAAAGGTCGCGTTGGAACTCACCACGCCGATTTGAGAATACGAATAGTTATTATTGGTGTCCTGAATGCCGCGCTGGATGATGTAGTTGACCACCGGTCCCGGCGCATTGCTCCATTCAAGGAAAGCATTGGTTCCGCTGGCGTCCAGACATCCAAAAAATGCCGGCGGCGGGTTTGGGTTGTAATAATTGGTGGGGTTTAATCCCATCTGGAATTTCTGCAAATCACCGTAGCCGTCGCCCGCAGGGTCGGCGGCGTTGGCATCCACGTTTGTTATCTGCCCGAAATAAGTCAGCCACCACCAATCAGGAATCCCGGTGCCGGTGGTGTCCTGCCAGCTCCGAATCCGCAAAAAAAGGCTCCCGGTTCTTCCTGCCAGCAGGCTTGCCGCCGTCAAGTTTGTCAGTTCCGAGCCATCCACGAAACCCTCTGTAACCCAGTTGGGATGCGCCAGATTCGTCGTGCCTTGGATTTCATACAGGATGTCCGCCGCACTGTTCACCACAAACAGGCTGGCTAGGTTACTGGACAGGCTGGGGGGCGTGAGCGCGAGATTGTTGCCGTAAATCGAGGGATTGATGGGAACACTGCCGCCCTGCGGCGTGCTGTTATACGGATTGATGATATAATAGGGGTCATACCAATTGTAGAGGGCTTGGACATCGTTGGAATCCAGCGGATAACCGTAGGTTTGCACCGTGTTGAACAAGCCGTGCGCCTGATAGACGCCGCTGCTGTCGCTGCCGACGCAAAAGCCGTTGGTCAGCACGTCCGGGCCGGGATACACCGTCACGCCGGGGCCGTTGGTCGCCAGCACGCCGTCCAGAAAAAGCGCCGTGTTCGTCGGCGAATACGTCAACACCACGAAATGAAAATAATCGTTCGTCCATGAAATCGGATAGGAAATGTAGGTGGTGATATTGCTCGACAGGTCGTTGGTTTGGGTTGCGAAATAGAGATTGCCTCCGGCCGGGTCAACGAAAATGCTCCACCAGCCAAAACTGGAATTGGTGGTGTAAGCTCCCGCTTCAAACAATCGTCCGTATTCGCCCGGCCCGGTGCCGCCGACATTGGTGCTGGCCCAGGAACCGGGGGCGAACCAAAAGGCGACACTGCCGACATTTACCGTCAAGTTGGTCAAATTGGTTTCTGTGACATTAAAGCGCAGCCAGGCGGGCAGATTGGTATCCACCACGAGCGAGTCCGAGTCCGCGTCGCCAAGCCGGGAAGAACTGAGGTTCGTGAATGACAGTGGAACATCGCCCAAATCGCTTGTCCAATTGGTCTGGTCATAGAACGACCAAGAATCCAACGGCGTGTTGGTCGGCCCGCCGCTGCCGCCGCTCGGAAGAGATAGGGCTTGAATGCCGCCACACGAAGACCAGAGCGCCAGCAGAATGACACCCGCCAATTTAACCAATTTTATCCCACGCATATATTTTGCTTTCCTGCGAACCCCGGATTGGAACTAAAGAGCGCGGACTTGACGCGCCCTTCCCAGAGGCACCGCTAAGCGCCCACACAGATGACGCGCCAAGCCGCGCCATCGGGCGCGTGCTTGAGCAATCTGTGCGGGCTGGAAAATTAGCGGTTTTCTGGGAAGCCCCGTAGCCAAAGCTACGCAAAGTTGTTTTTAATTTAGTTTTTTACATCCGTTTCTGTGAACCGTGTTACATGACGTTGTGATTCTCACAATTCGCCACGATTTGCCAAGCGTTTTCGCACACTTGCCCGGACTTATTTTGTTTTGGGCAGAACAAAAAATGGCTCCAGATTTCTGAATGGTTCCCATAAGCCGGAACGAGGGCGAAGAATGCAGCGAGAAAGCCGGGCAGACAAAATAATTTCGCCGACGATATTTGGTTTTTGAGCCGCGCGGCAGACGCCGGCTTTTCACCGCGCTTTGCTTTGTTGAAATGCCGCCGACTGCCTTGCTGATGGCCGGCCTGACTCCGTCCGGTTCAGACCGCTTCACTCCACTACTCTCCGCGTGACCAGCCGACCTGCGCCCGCCTGTTCGTGCTCCGTTTCGTTCCGTTCCGCAATCTGAATCCGGCGGAGACAGGCGGGAGGGCGCGATGCTTCGCATATCGCCCAAACGCCAGCAATAGGCCGCGAGGCTCCGCCACGGCCAGGGCAGCGGCATTAGCCGTGAGCACGGCCAGCTTTCGTTCATTCCGCTAATCTTCCGCTACATCTGATTTCGCTCCAGAGCGCTGCAATCACAAAACTGTCCGTCCTCACTGATTAAACCAATTTTAGTCTGACCACCGCCGGTTTGTTTTCCGCTACGCTGCATCCAAACCAACGGGCGTCAGAGCCGGCCAGGTTGTGCCTTCGGCGACTCTGCGAGGCTAAAGGTTTTTTGGTTGGTGTTTTTGACATGGCGCGTTTTTGTTGAACAGCCGGCGCCTTCGAGGTCTCACCGTATGCCGCTTGCTGCTACACCATCTTTTTCAAATTCTCTATTCCCGCTGTCACGGGGCGCTTTTTTTCCGGCGACGAAGGGCATGGGTCTCGCCAGCGACCCGGCTATCAGGTAACGCCGAAACTTTCGCTGTCATGCCCCATGCACGCCGGAAAAAAACCGAGTTTTGCTCAAAAAATGGCTCCGCGTGTGGTGAAGCAAGCGGCATACGGCGAGACACTGACGGCGATCATCAAAAAAAAGCTTATGAAAAACAAAATTTTAATTGAAGCAGCGGCTCCAGCAAACGCCAGCCAGCTATCATCAAATAAACAAGCCGGTTTTGTCAGGCATTGCGCCAATCGCCGGTTGCCCACGGAAAAGGTCTTGAATTGCTTGCGGACGCAGTTGCCGAGCCAGTATGAACTGGCCGAGGTCGTCGGCAAATGGGTTTGGCTGGATGTTTCACCCGCACGGAAACCCGGTCTGGCCAGTGTGCTTTGGGCTTTGGGCTTTCATTGGAATCAGCGGCGCGGTGTCTGGCAGCATCCGTGCGGCAGGTTTGACCCGCTCGGCAGTCATCCGACCGACCCGCGCGCCAAATATCTTTGCTACTTTCCCGCCGATGTTTTGCCCGCTTGAGCCTATGAACGCACATCAATCAACACTGGCACTGTCAGTGAAACTGTCAGTCAAGGCCATCGCCAATAGCCGAAAATTCTGGCGGCTTTACCCAAATAGTCTTTAGTTTTACCAGCAATCTGCTATTTTCCCTTTGTCTAAATCAATGCAACAGACGTGTTTCATCTGTGTTTATCTGTGGCTAAATAAATATTTTTGATTTGTGGCAACTGAAACTCTTCATTACGAGAACGCGCGGTTCGCGCAACAACTGTTCAACCACGAGCCGCGCAACCTGGCGCTGCTGGAAACGGAGCTGGGCGTCAAGGCGACGGCGCGCGAAGGCTGGATTAAATTGGATGGAACCGCCGAGAACATCGAGCGCGCAAAACATTTTTTTACTTCGCTGGAAAATATGCTCAAGGCCGGCACGCCGGTGAAGAACCGTGAGTTCACGCACGCGCTGCAAGTCGTGAAACACGAAGGCGCGACGATGTTGAAAGACATGGTGAGCGACCGCGTGACAACGCACGAACGCAAGCCGGGCGTCACCGCCAAGAC
>Ga0302275_10005176_pt1 | contig 12617 bp, 8 predicted proteins | sample III_Bog_N2_2_FD_200229 | JGI IMG/M metagenome (GOLD analysis project Ga0302275, IMG submission 200229) | Peat permafrost microbial communities from Stordalen Mire near Abisko, Sweden - III_Bog_N2_2 | ecosystem: Environmental > Terrestrial > Soil > Wetlands > Peat | place: Sweden: Abisko...
TGCCGCCACCGGCCCCGCCTGGAATGTCAACGCCCAACCCGCCGCCGCCTTCGTCGAGAAGCTCAAAGCAGCGGAGGCATTGTATCAAGGCGCGACTTCAAAGCCTGCACTGACCGATGTCGAACCGGCGCCGCAAGAATCCTTTGTGTCAGGGCACGACTTCAGTCGTGCCGAAACTGCCGCAGAGTCAACGCGGGCTTTAGCCCCTGAGGGAAGCCTTGTCGCCGAAGCTGCCAACCTTCTCACCCGCGAAATCCGCACCGCTCCCACTCTGGTCAAATATGCTGAGCCGAATCAGTACCTGATTCAAACACGAGCCGAACTGGAGCATGCCGCGGCCGAATTGCTTCATGGGGTCCAGCCCGCCTCCGCTCCGTTGGTCGATCTGGTAGAACGAACCGAATCGCTGGAGCAGGAGTTAGCGGCGACGTTGATCTACTCGGCAAGCAATCATCCCTACCGGCAGGTCCGCGACGCGGTCGTCGGGCTCAACGCCGCTCGCGTTTCAGAGATCGTTGAGCTGGGTTTGCGCCACCGCGGCCGCCACGACGAAGCCCTCCGAGCCTTCCACGCCGGGGCCGCGCTCCGCTTCGACATCCTTATGGACATCGGCGGGTTTCGAGACATGCATCGCCACCGCCGCGTGACGCAGATCGTGCAGGGATTCACCGCGCTGCACGGCTACGAGACGCCGACCCACGGTGACCTGGCGCCCGACGTCAATCTGCTCGAAGAAGCCGGTATCCTCGCCGACTACCAATCGGCCATTGAAGCCGCCCAGTCCGCCAGCGCCCAGATCGCGGGAAGTGAAGCCCCTGAAGCCGCCCAGTCCGCCCTTTACCTGTTGCCGCTGGCCACCAGAATCCGGTCGCTCTTCAAAATGGATTTCGCCGAGGCCCAATACATCTCAGAGCTCCGCTCCGCCCCGGCTGGCCACTTCAGTTATCGCCGCGTAGCCTGGGAGATGTACCTGTGCCTCCAGCGCCAGTACCCCTCGCTGGCCCGCCACATTCGCGTAACCGACTTCACACAGCCCATCGATCTGCTCGTCCGCTAGTCAAATTCTGCTTGTCAAGCGGCGATCAGCCAAAGATTGACAAGATTTGCCATCAATGCTACGTTGGTTTCAAAGGACTTCGCGATGCAAACCATGAATATTTCGCTTCCCGACCCCATGAAGCAGTACGTGGAGGAGCAGGTCACGGCCGGGGACTATAGCAGCGCAAGTGAGTATATGCGCGAGTTGGTGCGCGCCGACCAAAGGCGCAACACCAAAGAACAACTTGAGCGGACCCTGCTTGAATCCCTGCTGGAGGGCGAAGCGCAGGAGGCCACTCCTGAATTCTGGAACATGCTCCGCACTGAGTTGAGTAAACGGCCCAACGCGCGTCAGACTGTCCGGGTCTTCTGAGTTGGCGGAAGTCTTTGTCCGCGCCCGCGCTCGCAGGGATATCCTGTCAAACGCTGAGTATCTTGAAGAGCACGGTGGCGTGGAGACAGCTGAGCGTTTTCTGGTTGCGACACGGGGCACATTTGAGGCGCTGGCAAAGATGCCGAAGCTCGGCGTCTTATGCACATTCCGCAGTCCAGCTCTTCGCCGCCTTCGCCGATGGCCGGTAAAAGGATTCGAGAACTGGTTGATTTTCTATCAGCCAAAGCGCAACGGAGTCGAGATCGTTCATCTCATTCACGGAGCCCGCGACATTGAGAGTCTGCTTGACGGCTAGTGTGGAATTATCCCAGGTCTGAGAATCCACACCTGGGCACCCGGCACTACCCCGCAATCGCAGTTACTTCACGGCCAATGTAATGGCACTGAGGGGGATCTCCAGGGTGCCGGCCTTGCTGGACGAAGTGTCGTAGACGCCGGTTCGCAGGTAGACGTCGCCGGCCGGGGCGTCGAAATCGAAGTGGAACGGGATGCCTGAAGATTGGGCGATGGCCCATTGCTCGGGCCGGATGGCGAGGCCGATGGTACGGACTTGCCAGTTGAGGAGCTGGCCGCTTTGGCTATACGCGAGCAGTGCCACTTCAATGGGCTTGCGGCGGACGCCATCGGGATCGGGAACTAGATTGAGGCCGTCGGTATTGAGCGAAAAGCCTATCGTGTAGCGGGTAAACGGAGGCTTGAGATCGGCGTTGTCGCCGGCGTGGGGCGAGGCCGCACTGGGCTGATTTACTGCCGGCGCAACCTTGATGCGGTAATGCAACTCGCTGAAGTTGGGCATGCCGCGATCCATGAGCGGGCGCAGCGGGTCGGTGGCGGGAGCGGATTCAGCGGCCTTTTGTTCCTTGACAGTCTGCTCGAAATAACCCCGGCGATAAGAGAGGGTGTACTTTCCAGAAGGAACTCTGACTTCGATCTTGCGCTCCCTACCCGATTCATTTGTGTTGGTGGGAACATAGGCGAGACTGTAGTACCGGGAGCCGTTATCGATGGCAGCCTCAAGTTCCGATTTCAGATCATTCCCGTGGTAGGTCTTGCCGCCAGTTTGTTCCGCCCAGATTTCCCTATTGATATATCCGAAACCACCTGGAGCGGGTGGGCCGACTGTCGTGGCGCTGCCAGGCGCGCTGGAAGCCATGGCAACCGGTGGAGCGGTTGGAGCCGCGGACGGACCACCGATGTTGCCGTTCGGCGCCGCGACACCGACAGCGTCAATGGGATAAACGGAGACGCGCGCGCCCGCCAGCATGTTGACGGTTTTGCGATATTCGTCCTCGTAGGGACAACCGATTGTCGAGGTGCCGATGCCGGGAGAGCATAATGGAAAACTACCGACGAACCAGATCAGATTCTTTCTCCCCGGGACGCCGGCAAGATATTGGGCCAGCGCCTGCATGGCATAGAGAGTCCTGAGCGTTCGCTGGTTGGATTCGAAGCTGGCCTCCTGTTGCAGGAATCCTTGCAGCGCGGCGGCGCTGTCGGCCAGTTGGGCGCTTCCTGTTGTCGTGGCCTGCTCCCGGATCATGTTGGTAAGAGTGTTTTGCGCCCCGGATTCGGCGGGCGTCGAGAGCAGGGCCGATGGTGACGGGTTGGCCGCAAACTTATTGATCGCCGCTCGCAGTGCATTGGAATCCTCTGTAAATCCCTGAATAAGACGCAGCCTTTCGCTGAGCATGAAAATGCCGATGCGGATATTGGGCGGCAGAAGGGCGAGGTACTTCGCCATCTGAAGACGGTAGTAGGCCTGATCGTCAGTCTGGGTGTTCAAAGCGTCCATGAGCAGGACATTGATGGCCTCATTCGGCGCGACGGAAGGGACGTTGGTGAAGGTGTTAGCCGGGAGCGGGGTGGGCGAGAGGGCTTCGCTCGCAGAGATGGGGAAGTGAGGATCGAAGAATGAAATGGTTTGAGGCTTGCCATCTTCACTGATCTGGAAACTTTCCTTTTGCAGGTTTGGAACTGCCTTACCATTCTTATCTGTTACCACAACATCCACCACCACGGTCCGAGCAGTGATCTTGATCAAAGTACCCTGATCTTCAACCGGATTAGGTGCTTGAGATCGTAACAACGAAGACGAAAGAAGGATGTATGCAAAGCCGAAAAGAAGAAGGTTCGGATGATTCATTTGTGTCTCCCGAGACTTGCACGGATCATGGAGGTTACAAAAGCCATTGACATTTGGAGGGAGGAGCCCAGATAACTCTCGCCACGGACTTCGCCCTTGAGATTCCATTGTTTACGGGGCGAGTTTTAACATGTTAAGCCCAACTCAGGTTTGTTGAAGTCGTTCTGTTTACGACTTGAGGCGCAGAATCCGAAGGCGAGAAGGGCGGCATTCCTATTCGTTCCCCAAATCACGGATTGCATTCCGCATTGTATTCGACCGAAGAATTCGGGGACGGTTATGAGAATCTCAAGGTTATCTTGCCGGTAACGCCCGCCCTGACGCGATTGGTCCAGGAATGGAGGCAGTGGATTAACCGACCCTAGACGCAAAAGGCGCGCTTAGGATCGGGTACCCTCGGTGGATGATGGGTTATCCAACTCGCCGATTCAGAGCCAACAGATTGCAGGCTTCTGCTACCATATTCCATTCAGGAGCACCTATGCGCCTCTTTCGCGTCAGCGTACTTCTGGCTCTCGCCGTTCCTGGCCTTGGTCAGGATGCACCGCAGCCACCCCCGCTACCCTCCTATTTCGTCATCGCGCCGAAGGCGCAGTTAAAGCCCAACTACACTTTCGAGGCTTTCGGCGAAACCGAATTCATGATTCCGCATGCGGACAGCACCATCCAGAGAGGGAAACACTGGGCGGCTGGCTTGACCGTTTCCGGCGTTCCCGATGGCGTTGAGCCGGATGATGTCTGGGTCCGCCAAATTAAACCCAGTCTGGTCAACGCCGGCTGGACATTTCTGCCCGAGGAACGCGGGCAAGCCAAAATCGGACGCTATCAAAAGGACGGACACAATACCTGGCTCATGCTCTGGGCCTTTGCGAACGACGACATGCGGTTGGACCTGGTGGAAGTGGGGCCATGCCCGGTGAGCGTCAAGATTCCCAAACCGGCGGAGAAGCCCGAAACCGTCAGCGCCGATTCCGGCAATTTCCCGTTCCTTCCCCCCATCCCCGGTTCCACGCCCACAGGCAGCCGCCACGATGACGAACCCATGATCGTCAACGTCGACCTCGATAAGGATCACCAGGAGGACCAGGTTGCAGGCACGGGATCCACTACGAAGAGTTATAGCGCGCCGCCCTTCGAATCGCCGATCCTCTTCGTCACGGTCTACAGCGACGCCCTGACTCGGGCAGGCTGGAAAGTGGTTCATGTGTCACACAGCGCCGATGCCGTTGTGGTGGCCCACTACGCCGCGGGCGCGCGCAACATCTGGGCATACCTTCACGGCGGGGGCGGAGACTACACCATTACGGTCGCCGATGAAGGCAACCTCGCTGCCCAACTCAATCGCGACTGCCACGTGGCCGTCTACGGCATTCAATTCGACTTCAACAAATCCACCATCCGTGACAATTCCGAGCCGGTTCTTCAAAACGTCCTCGGGATTCTGAATGCCCAGCCTGACCTGAAGCTCGAAATCCAGGGCCACACCGACAACGTTGGCAACGACGACTACAACCAGAAGCTTTCCGAATCCCGCGCTACCTCCGTCGTCATCTGGCTCACCAGCAAAGGCATCGCCCAGGGGCGACTTACCGCCCGGGGCTACGGCATGAAGCAGCCCATTGCGGACAACGGCAGCGACGAAGGACGCGCCCGCAACCGCCGCGTCGAGCTAAAAAAGCAAGGCTGCACTGCGCGATAACGGCAGGCGTTCGACTCTCGGCGAGTGGCCCAAATCTCACGGTGTTTATGAGACCTGGGAGACCACAAACCCTGTGCAAGCGAATATCGACCGGTTGCCCCACAGCAGGTGGCTACTCTTCCTCCTCCTCCACCGGCCGCTTGGCATTTGCCAAAATCTTCTCCGCTACCAGTTGCGGCACGATGTCGTAGTGGTCCATCTCCATCCGGTAGCTGCCCTTGCCTTGCGTCATCGAGGTGAGAATCGTCCCATACGTCAGCATCTCGGCCATGGGAACCTCGGCGTTGATCACCGTGGTTCGCCCTTTGGATACCATGCCCTGCACGCGCCCGCGCCGCCCGTTCAGGTCGCCCATCAACGCGCCCGCAAACTCATCCGGGGCTTCGATTTCTACCTTCATTACCGGCTCAAGCAAACAGGGCTTGCAGGTTTCCATGGCCTTGCGGAAAGCCAGCCTTCCCGCCATCTTGAAAGACATTTCATTCGAGTCCACGTCGTGGTAGCTGCCGTCGAAGACCGTCGCCTTGAAGTCGACCACAGGAAATCCGGCCAGATAGCCGCGGGCGGCCGACTCGACGATGCCCTTCTCGATGGCCGGAATAAAGTTGCGGGGAACCGCGCCGCCGAAGACCTCGTTGCCGAACTCGAAGCCGCCGCCGCGGGGCAATGGCTCCATACGGATCTTGCAATCGCCGAACTGGCCGTGGCCGCCGGTCTGTTTCTTGTGCCGTCCCTGGGCCTCGGCCTTGCCGCGAATCGTCTCGCGATAAGGCACCTTGGGGGCCTTCAGCGTGACTTCAGCGTGGTAGCGCTTCTTGAGCCGGCTTACGATTGCCTCGATGTGCGGTTGGCCTGCCCCGGCAATCAGAAACTCGTTGGTCATGGGGTCGCGGTAGAAGCGAATCAGCCGATCCTCTTCCATCAGCTTGTGAATGGCGGGCGCCAGCTTGTCCTCGTCGGCACGGCTCTTGGGCTCGATGGCATACGTCATGGCCGGCTCGGGGAACTCGGCCAGATCCACCTGAATCTCCGCGCCTTTCTGCCCCAAAGTATCGCCGGTGAGCGTGTCGCGCAGCTTGGCCACGGCGCCCAGGTCCCCCGCATGAAGCTCGAGGACTTCAACCGCCTTGCGCCCCTGCATCACGCTCAGGTGGGAAAGACGCTCCTGCCCACGGCGGGTATAGTTCTCCACCGTGGCGTCGTTTTTGATAATCCCGCTGACCACCTTGAAGAAGGTGATGCGGCCGGAGAATGGATCGGTCATGGTCTTGAAAACCACCATCCCCGCCGGCCCGCTGTCTTCTACCTTGCGAAAGGTCATGCCGGCTTCTTCGCTCAGGCCTGTGCCACCTGCGAGGGCTGGAGAGTGAACGGCGATGGGCGAACGCTCCACGGGCGATGGCGCGTAAACCTTGAAGAAATCGAGCAGGTGATCGGTGGCCATGTTGGCCAGGCCGCTCGAGAACAGGACGGGGAAGATGCGATCTTCGCGAATGGCCTCATGCAGCGCTGTGATGAGATGCTGCTCGGGGAGCGTGCCGGTCTCAAAGTACTCTTCCATCAGCTCGTCTTTGCCCTCGGCCACCAGCTCCACCAGCGCCTCATGGCGGGTTTTTGCGTCGGCTGCCAGGGCGTTCGGGATCTCTCCGATCTTGCCGCGGCCATCGCCGCCGGGCGTGTAAAAGAATGCCTCCATGGTTACCAGGTCCACAACGCCGTGAAAGCCCTGCGCGTCGGAGATGGGCAGTTGAACCGGCACGCAATTGCGGCCCCAGCGATCGACCAGGTCGTCGACCAGCTTGCTCAAACCGCCTCCGCCGCCGGCCTTGGGGTGGTCCATCTGGTTTACCAGAACGATACGGGGAACATTGGCTTCTTCGGCAAATCTCCACACGCGCTCAGTAACCGCCTCAACGCCGTTTTGTGCGTTAACCACCACCACGGCAGCTTCAACCGGCAGCAGCGCGGCGCGGGCTTCGTGACTGAACATGTGAAAGCCCGGCGTGTCCACCAAGTTGATTTTGACGCCCTGCCATTCGGCAAAGGCGACGGCGTTCTGCATGGTCGCGCCTCGGGCTACTTCTTCTTCGTCATAGGCGGTGACGGCGCTGCCGTCGGCCACGCGGCCCTGGGTTGGGGTCATTTTCGCGGCATGCAGCAGAGCGGCGATCAAGGTGGTTTTGCCGCTGTGCGCATGCCCCACTACAGCTACGTTGCGGATCTCACTTCCCTGGTACGTTTTCATGGGTTTCTCCTTGGATTGGGACCGGCGAATGAGGGGCGCTGACCGAGAAGCAGGTCTCCTTCGACCGGCTCAGGACAGGCTTTCGACTCCGCTGCGCTTCGCTCAGGATGACAGTCAATTCGGGATGATAAACATGGCGGGCACAGAGAGGGCTTGCGGACGTCTCCTGGGGCGTCCAGATGGCCGGATTGGATGGCCATGTGTCCCGGTCTGCCGTCTACCTCATCCATACATTCGAAAGGCTCGGGCCGGCGCCTTGCGGATTAGCGGAGGATGCATCCGCGAGGCGTCTTTTGCTAAGAAGCGGATGCTATCACAGCCGGAGTGTGAACGTCCTGTGACAGCGAGTACAAACAAAGGGAATTGCGGGCTAAATTCCGTGGGTCCAATGGAGGAAGCGGTCGCAGCCTGCCCAGAACCAGGCAAACTTTGATAGCTTGAAGCCATGCTTGAAGCCGTTGTTCAACCCGATCTGACTGCCGTGGACCTTGAATCTCTGACCGCCGACGTGGTGGCGCTTGCCGTGAAAGGCGGCGCCAGCGATGCCGAAGCGGTGGTGCGGGAAGGGGACGAATTCAGCGTCACCGTACGCATGGGGCAGGTGGAGACGCTGAAGGAGTCGGGCTCGCGGGCGCTTGGGTTGCGGGTGTTTCTGGGCACGCGATCAGCCTCGTCCTCGACCAGCGACCTGACGCCGGACGGAATCCGACAACTGGTGGAGGGCGCGCTGGCGCTGGCCAAATTCACGGAAGAAGACCCTTTCACCGGTTTGGCGGATGCGGCGGAATTTGGCTCCGCCGCCGGCGACCAGCACCTTTACTACGAGGACGTCTATTCCCTTTCCGGACCGGAGCGCATCGAGTGGGCGCGGCGGGTTGAAGCGGCGGCTCTCGAAGCCGACCCGCGCATCACCAACTCCGAGGGCGGCAGCTTTGACGCCGCCACAGGCCGCAAGGGGATGGCCAATTCCCGCGGCTTTGTTGGGGCCTATCGCACCAGCTACGCCGGCGGCTCGGCGGCTCCGCTGGCCATGGACTCGAACGGCCAAATGCAGCGGGACGGCTGGTGGTCGAGCGCGCGCAGGCTCGCGGATCTTGAATCGCCTGAGTCCGTCGGCAAGGAGGCTGCCCGCCGCACCATTCGACGGCTGGGGGCACGGCGCGTTCCCACGCAGCGCGTTCCAATCGTCTTTTCGCCGGAGGTGGCCCGCTCGCTGATCGGAATGGTGTTCGAGGCTGCCTCGGGCGACTCCGTATGGCGTCACGCGTCTTTTCTTGCGGGAAAGCTTGGCGAACCGATCGCTGTCCCGAGCCTGAACATCGTGGATGACAACACGATGCTGCTGACTACCGGAGTGGGCGGTTTTGGAACGTCTCCCTTCGACGGCGAAGGACTGCCCTCGCTGCGCACTGTCGTTGTGAGAGACGGAGTGCTGGCCACCTACTTGCTGAACACCTACTCGGCGCGAAAGTTGAGCATGAAGTCTACCCACAACGCCTCGCGCGGACTGGCCGGCACTCCGGGAATCGGCTGCGGAAATCTCTATCTCGAACCCGGCACGCTGTCTGCGGACGAGATCATTGCGGGAGTGTCCTCCGGCCTTTATGTAACCAGCCTGATGGGTTCCGGAGTGAATCTGGTTAACGGCGACTACTCCCGCGGCGCATTCGGCCTGTGGATCGAGAATGGCCAATTGACCCACGCTGTGGAAGAGGTGACCATTGCCGGAAACCTGGGCGAAATGCTGCGAAACATAACCGCCATCGGCAGCGACCTGGTTTTTCGCGGCTCGGTAGCGTCGCCCACGCTGCGCATCGACGGGATGACCATTGGAGGGGCTTGAGCGAGGTGAGCGTGCCAACTGACCTCGATTCCATTCCGTTTGACCCAGGCGAGGCTAAGGCTGCGCTGGTGCAGTTGCCGCAGAGACCGGCGGTCTTCGCGCTCTATGGGGCTGAGGCTCACGCGGAGCCTTATGTTGGCCGCACGCCGAATCTGCGCTCGCGCCTGGAGCGGCTGCTGCAGCCGTCTGCGAAGCATCCGCGGCGGTTGCAGTTGGCTGGGCGTGTGCGGCGGATTGAGTGGCGGCTTACTGGCTCGGATTTCGAGTCGCTGCTTCTTCAGTTTGAACTGCTCCAAAGGGTCTACGGCACGAAGTGCCTGGAACGGATGCACCTGCGACCTCCGGCCTTTGTGCGCTTTTTGGGCAGCAATCGCTACCCGCGCATCGTGGTTACCCACCGTCCCAGCCAACGTGAGGCCGGATGGTCTTACGGGCCGTTTCCATCGCACGCGGCGGCGGAGCGATTTGCCGAAGAGGCGCTCAAGCTGTTTCTGCTGCGCCGCTGCACCGACGATCTCGACCCCGATCCAAGTCACCCCGGCTGCGTTTACTCCGAAATGAAGATGTGCCTGGCTCCCTGCTACAAGGGCTGCACAGACGAGCGCTACGGGGAAGAAGCAGCGGCGGTGGAGAGCTTTCTGGCCACCCGCGGCGACAGCCGGCTTGTGGTGCTGCGCACCGAGCGCGACGAGGCCTCGGCCAGACTCGAGTTTGAATCCGCCGCGGCAATCCACGCCCAGGTCCAGCGTGCGGAGGCAGTGCGCGCCCTTGCCGCCGAGTTGGTTCGTCCGCTCAGCCAGTTGCGCGCCGTGATTCTGATGCCCTCCGCGAATCCGAACGAAGTCGCGGTCTTTCTGTATGAAAATGCGCGGCTGCGCGGGCCGGTCGGATTCTCGACCCTCGGCATGAGAATCCAGAATGAGCAGGCGGGATCGACTTCGCTGTTTGCACAGCCGATGGCGATCGAGCCAGTTCCGGAGAACAGGGATCAGGGATCAGAGATCAGGGATCAGGGGTCAGGGATCGGCCCGGAAGGTTCAGGAGAGAAGGAAACGCACGCTGAAGCGACGGCTGAGGCGAGCATTAGCTTGCCGATGAAGTTTGCTCGGAGCGTGCTTGAGACGCGCATGGAGGCGGCGCTGGCTTCGTTGGAAGGAGGCTCCGAGTCCCCGTCATCCACCGTTGGCCAGGGCCATCTGGCGCTGCTCAAACGCTGGTATTATCGCCCCGAAGCCCGGCGGGAAGGCGAAATCTTTTTCCCCGATGCTGAATGCAAATGGCCGGTGAGGGCATTACTGCGCGGCGCGGGGCGGGTTGCGGGGAAGACGCTGGCATCCGCGCAACGCACCTAAGACAGGACTGAAGCCACAGCGCATACCAGCCGCGCAGGTGGCCATGGCACAAATCGCTCCAGTGGTTATTGCTACTGGCCACTCTCCCGTGGGTACAATTATGCTTGTGACCCACCCGGAACGCCGCGATGCGGAGGGGGCCGGCGCCGGCGATGTTTCGAAATGTACTTGAGCCGGGTCAACCTTGCAGAGGATTCGCCTATGAGTCGCGTATCGTGCAACTTGCTCGTTTGTCCAATGCTGTTTCTATTGCTTTGCGCAGCGCCGGGACAATCCCAAGTCGCAGGCACGCGCGCTGCCGCCACGCCCATTCTGATCGAGTTATTCACCTCGGAAGGTTGTTCCAGCTGCCCTCCCGCTGATGCCTGGCTGCAAACCCTGGACAGCACTCAACCGATTGCCGGCGCCCAGATGATCGTGCTCAGTGAACACGTGGACTACTGGAACCACGACGGCTGGAAGGACCCATACTCCTCGTCCTTCTTTACAGACCGGCAAAGTGCCTACGTGCGCGCGCTGGGGATAAGCAGCCCGTATACCCCGCAGGTGATCGTCGATGGAACGAACGAGGCGCACCTTGACAATCAGCAGCAAATCTCTCAGGTCTTTCTGAAAGCCGCGAAGACACCGCATGTTCCTGTGAGCATTGGGGCCGCCAGCGTGGAGGGAAATTCTCCCGCTGTGGTCCGGGCCCACATTGAAGCGGTCGGAACGGCAAGCAAGCACAGTGCCGATGTGTACGCCGCAATCGCTCTCGATCATGCGGAGTCGCAGGTATTACGCGGAGAAAACGGCGGCCATCGCCTCAAGCATGTCGCCGTTGTCGAGGAACTCGTCAGGATCGGTAAGCTGGAAAAGGGAAAGACCTTCACCCAGGACTATCAAGGGAGGCTTAAGCCGGGCGAGGACCCAAAGAACCTGCGCCTGATTGTTTTCGTGCAGGAGCCTGGTCAAGGCGAGGTGCTTGGCTCGGCACTTCAGGAAATTCGCCCCCAGCCAACCAGGGAATCAGCTTCCCGCTAAAGGCATTTTCCGAAAAGTTGCAGACCGAAAGCGCAACCTTGATCCGACGCGACCAGCAGGAAGCGGCGGCGCGGCGCTTAACCCGGTATTTCGGAAAATGCCTTTGAAGGCACAGGTCATTCCAGACTCCCATCCATCTCCGCTGATACACTGGCCCAGCAAGGAGATTTCCCCAGAGACCCCATGGTAGAGCTGTTGCCATCCATACTTTCCGCTGACTTCGCCCACCTGGCCGACCAGATTGCCGCGGCCGAGCGGGGCGGCGGCACGGTTATCCACGTGGACATCATGGACGGCCACTTCGTGCCCAACATCACCATTGGGCCGCCAGTCGTGAAGAGCCTGCGCAAGGTCACAGCCCTGCCCCTCGATTGCCACCTGATGATCGAGAACCCGAACGATTACATCTCCGCATTCGCCGATGCCGGGGCCAACTGGGTTAGCGTGCACTATGAGGCCTGCACCCACCTGCACCGATCGCTTGAGCTGATAGCCCACCACGGCATGAAGCCAGGCGTGGTGGTGAACCCGGCCACCAGGGTGGACCTGCTGATCGACATCCTGCCGATGGTTCACCATGTGCTCATCATGAGCGTGAATCCCGGTTTTGGCGGACAGGAATTCATCCCGTTCTCCCTGAATAAAATCCGGCGGGTTGCCGAGTTGCGCCAGGAACTGGGGCTGGCATTTAGAATCGAAGTGGACGGCGGAGTGGCTCACGACACGGTAGCTCAGGTCGTCCAAGCAGGAGCGGAACTGCTGGTCGCCGGGAATGCGGTGTTCGGCGCCGGCCACCCGGAACGGGATGCGCGCGATCTGCTGGCGGCAGCACGGGCGGTCGCAAACTAGGTGTTCGCCCGGAAACGTAACGTGGCAAGTC
>Ga0302275_10005183_pt1 | contig 12610 bp, 9 predicted proteins | sample III_Bog_N2_2_FD_200229 | JGI IMG/M metagenome (GOLD analysis project Ga0302275, IMG submission 200229) | Peat permafrost microbial communities from Stordalen Mire near Abisko, Sweden - III_Bog_N2_2 | ecosystem: Environmental > Terrestrial > Soil > Wetlands > Peat | place: Sweden: Abisko...
CCTCTACGCCACCGTTTATAACCCGGACAAATCCAAGCACGACCCCAGCGAATTTGATCAGGAAGCCTGGAACTTCTGGGCCGGAAAGTTCCGCAGCGTCGGCCTCGACCCCGCCGTGCACATCGTCAACGGCAATAAAAAGGACAATTTCTGGATGATGGGCGAGACCGGCCCGTGCGGTCCCTGCTCTGAATTGCATGTGGACCTCACCCCCGACGGCCAAACCGGGGGCAAACTGGTTAATAAAGGCGACCCCCGTTGCATCGAAATTTGGAACCTGGTCTTCATTCAATTCAACGCCAATCCTGACGGAACCTTCTCGCCGCTGCCCGCCAAGCATGTGGACACCGGCATGGGTTTCGAGCGCGTGACCAGCATTATCCAAGGCACCAACGGTCTGAAAGACTTCGCCAATGCCAGGATTTCCAACTACGAAACCGACATTTTCCGCCCCATTTTCGATGCCGTGGAAAAATTGAGCGGCAAGAAATATGGTTCGACCTTGCCCAACCTGGGTGGCACAGGCGACTCGCCTGTCCCGGTTGGCGACCCGCCCGGCGGGAAGGGTAGCGACAGCTCATTGCCAACCAAAAGTCAGATTCAAATCGACATCGCGTTCCGCGTCATCGCTGATCACATCCGCACGTTGAGCTTTGCCATCGCCGACGGCATTCAACCCGGCAACAACGATCGCAACTATGTCCTGCGCCGCATTCTGCGCCGCGCCGTGCGTTATGGCCGCACGCTCGGATTCAAAGAGCCGTTCTTTTATAAGCTTGTGGACGTCCTCGCCGACACCATGGGCGACGTTTTCCCCGAAATCCGGGCCAAGAAGAAGCAGGTTCAGGAAACAATTCGTATCGAGGAAGAGGCGTTTAACAAGACTTTGGATAGAGGAATTGAATTATTTGAAGAGGCAGTCAGAGAATGCCGTGTAAAGGCCGGAGCTCATCGCGAAGTAATGAAAGCTTTACCAAGTCACGCTGACTTGGGACACAGTGCCGCGTACGCGCGGCTTGAAGATGAAGGCAGATCAATCCAGGCAATTGATTCAAACGGAAATATTTTGGCCGCATTCGCTTTTAAACTTTACGACACCTACGGCTTCCCGCTCGACCTCACGGAATTAATGGCCCGCGAACGCGGCTTGACCGTGGATACGGAAGGCTTTGAAAAGCTCATGGAGGAGCAGCGCGCCCGCGCCCGTGCCGCGCAAAAGAAGGAGGTCATTTCCCTTTCCCAAATTGAAACCACAACGCCCACCAAGTTCGTCGGTTACGAGAACTTGGCCGTTCAGGCCAAAGTGCTCGAAGTGGTTTCCTTGAAGGACAAAACCGCCGTCGTCCTCGATACCAGTGCCTGCTACGCCGAGATGGGCGGCCAGGTTGGCGACACCGGCGAGTTGACCGGCAACGGCCAACTCTGGCACATCAACAATACGCAAAAATCCGGCAACACTTGGTTGCATTTTATCGAGGGTGGCGAAACTCCGGTGGTCGGTTCGGGCGTGACTCTCTCCGTCGAGAAGTCGCGTCGCCTGGCCATCGAACGCCACCACACGGTCACGCACCTGTTGCATTGGGCGTTGCACGAGGTGGCCAGCAAAGAAGCTTCGCAAAAAGGCTCGTCCGTGGGACCCGATAAACTGACCTTCGACTTTAATAGCGCACCGCTTACGCCGCAGCAAATAGTTGATATTGAAAAACTTGTCAACGAACGCATCCTCGAAAATGCCCCCGTATCGTGGACGGAAGTTCCGCACGCGGAAGTCAAGAACCGCCAGGATGTGATGCAATTCTTCGGCGATAAATACGGCGATACCGTGCGCGTCGTGCAGATCGGCGGCAAACCGGCCGCTCTCGACGGTTATTCCATGGAACTCTGTGGCGGCACGCACACGCGTGCCACCGGTGAGATTGGCTTGTTCCGCATCGTGGGTGAGAACGCCATTGCGGCTGGCGTTCGGCGGATTGAAGCCGTGGCGGGGCTGGAAGCCTACGGCCTGGCCCATTCCCAATTGCAACTCATCCGGAGCGTTGCCGGGAAGATCAATTCGCCCGTGCATGAGCTGGAAAAGAAAGTCGATTTGCTCCTCGCCCAGCAGAAGGAATTGGAGAAATCGCTGAAGTCAGCCATCCAGCGCAACGCCGCGCAAACCGCCAGTTGGCTGTTGACGCGGGCGCATGAGGTGAACGCAATCCCGCTCATCACCCAAATCTTTCCTGACTCGAACGCGGATTATCTGCAGGCCGTCACGGACGCGTTGAAAGGCCGGTTCAAGGGCGTGGTGGTGGTCGGCGGCTCCGAAGACGGCTCGGTCGCGCTCGTCGCCTCGGTCTCGCCCGAATTCACCGCCAAAGTGCAGGCCGGCAAACTCATCCAGCAAATCGCCCCCATCGTCGGCGGCAAAGGCGGCGGCAAGCCGGACAACGCGCGTGGCGGTGGCAAGGACCCGGCCCGGCTGGACGAAGCCCTCGCCCGGGTGAATAGCCTGCTGGCTTGAAGCACGGCCTCCCTTAGCCATACCGCGCCAAATGATTCCCAGCCACTCCCTTTACGAACGCCTCGGCCAGCACGCCGGCATTCAGCAGCTCGTCGCGTCATTCTATTCCGAGGTGCGCCAGCACCTTGTCCTCGGGCCGATATTCAAAACCCAGATCCGGGACTGGGACGGCCATTTGACCATCATCACCGAATTCTGGGCCCTGCAAACCGGCGGAAAATCCAAATACGGCGGCGGCTTTGCCAACGCGCACCAAAACCTGGGTCTGGACATGGAGCATTTCCAAATCTGGCTGGCCCTGTGGGAGGACAACAACCTGCGCCGGCTGCCCGCGGCCGAGGCCGCCGAGATGAATCAACTGGCCAGCCAAATGGCCGACCGATTATTGCCCATCCTGACCGCTTGATGAATGTGGTTCGCGGAACTATGGAACTTGTAAAAAAACCAAAACGTAAACGCCTGCGACCGCTGCCCCCGGTGGAAATCCGGGAGATGGAGCTGCGGGACGTGGCGCCCGTGTTTGATCTCGGCCAAAAACTGTTTACCGCGAACGAACTACCCTCGCTCTATCGCTCCTGGGATGACCATGAACTGGCGCAGTTGTTCAGCACCGAAGCCGACACCTGCCTGGTGGCGGAGGCCGACGACAAGGTGGTGGGCTTTGCCCTCGGACGGGTCATGGAGAAACCCCGCAGCGCGTGGCGTTATGGCTGGTTGTTGTGGCTGGGCGTCGAGCCGCGTTTCAAGCGCAGCGGCGTGGCCACCCGGCTGGTAAACCAATTGCGCGGTTTGTTCATCGCCCGCAACACGCGCATCATGCTCGTGGACACCGCCGCCAAAAACCATGGCGCGCTGGGCTTCTTCCGGCGCAACGGTTTCGGCCAGGAAATCCGCCATGTTTATCTCTCCCAAAATCTTGAAAACGACCCGCGCTATATCCAGCGGAACGATCGCAGCGAGGATGACACCGAGGATTGATCCGGTTACTCGGCTTCCAGGTCTTCAATATCCAGAAAACCGTGCAACTGTTTCAGGCGGGTGGGGTGACGCATCTTGCGCAGGGCCTTGGCCTCAATCTGCCGGATGCGTTCGCGGGTCACCCGGAATTGCTGGCCGACTTCCTCGAGCGTGCGCGCATTGCCGTCGCCGATCCCAAAGCGCAGTTCCAACACCTGGCGCTCCCGTTCGTTCAAGCTGCATAGCACGTCGCCCAGGCGGTCTTTTAGCAGGCTGAAGCTCGTGAGATCCAGCGGATTTTCCGCCGCCTTGTCCTCAATGAAATCGCCAAAGCTCGCCTCGTCCCCGTCGCCCACCGGCGACTGCAACGATACCGGTTGCTGGGCCATTTTCATGATGCCGCGGACGCGTTCGACGGGCATCTGCAATTCGTCCGCGATTTCCTCGGGTAACGCTTCGCGACCGAGTTCCTGGAGCAGCTTCTTCTGCGCCCGCATCAACTTGTTGATGCTGTCGATCATGTGCACCGGAATGCGAATCGTGCGGGCCTGATCCGCAATCGAGCGCGTGATGGCCTGCCGGATCCACCATGTCGAATAAGTCGAGAATTTGTAGCCCCGCTTGTATTCGAACTTTTCCACCGCTTTCATCAAGCCAATGTTGCCCTCCTGAATGAGATCGAGAAAGGAAAGCCCCCGGTTCGTGTATTTCTTCGCAATGGAGATGACCAGCCGCAGGTTGGCTTCCACCATTTCGGTCTTGGCCTGCAAGGCGCGGGCCGCCGCATCGCTGAGCCGGTCGAAGGCGTGGAGAAAATCCTCGTGCGGCATGCGCACAAATTCTTCCAACGCCCGCAGCGCCTGCTGTTCCGCCTCGAGCAGATGCCGCTGGGCGCTCGATTCCCGCTGGCCCTGGGCTTCCACCAGCGAGCGCAGGCTGTATTGCACCTTGGCGTGAATGTTTTCCGCCACCATGATGATTTCCTCCACCACCTTCTGCTTGAAATAAAACTTGGGAAACATCGCCTGCAATTTCCGGTCCAGTTTTTCAAATTCGTCGCGTTCCCGGTTGCGGACCGAATTCTGGTGCGCGTCCCGCCAGCGGTTGAAATGGCGGTCCACCTCCTGGTCTATCGCCCGCACCCGGACCATCAGGCGCTGCAATGTCTTGAGGTGCGCTTCCCGGCTCGCCACCTTTTTATCCACCACCACCCGGTCAAACCGCTCGCGCGGCGGATCGGCCAGCAGCTTTTCCGCGAGGGCCAGATGTTCCTTGGCGGTGAAGCCAAAGCGGTAAACCACCTTCCGCAATTCCGTTTCCGCCGCTTCGATGCGCTTCGATATCTCGACCTCCTGCTCGCGGGTCAGCAAGGGAACCGCCCCCATTTGCTTGAGATACATCCGCACCGGGTCGTCCAGGGCGTCCAGCCGGACTTCATCCTCTTCCAGCTCCTCCGCGTTGGCCGGTTTCACCCGGTCCACCTCGGCCGCATCCACGATTTCAATTTCCAGTTCGCGGAGTTTGGTGAAAACCTGGTCCAGGTACACCGGCGTGGAGTACTCCTCCGTCAGCACCTCGTTGATATCCTCAAACGTCAACTGCCCCTGCTCGTGCGCCAGCCGGACCAACTCCTTCATCTTGTCGGTCAGCATGGCCATGGGATCGGCGGTGGCAACGGGGGAGGGCTTCGCGGCCGCGAGGGCCATTTGGGGCGCGTCAGGTTTTTGCTTCGGCATAGTCGCAGACGCCGACGACTGGTACAGGGGCGGCTGCGGTTGGAATATGAAAAGCCGCAGGGAGTTCGTCAAGCGGCGAAATCGGGTATCCGCGCAACAATTCGGTGTCGATGAATCTGGCCCAGCTCCGCCCAGGGTTGTCCCCGGGGCGCCCCAACCCCCTCACTCCTTGGGAACGATGTAAATGTTCCGTCGGGCCAGTTCGGGCAGAATCATTTCCACCGTGCGCTCAATCGCTCCCAGGTTCCTGGCCACCGCCGCCTTCGCGCGGTTGCCCAAATCGGCGCGACGGGCCGGGTTTTCAAGCAGTTCCGTCAGGGCGCGTTCGAGTCCCGCGGCGTCCTTGATCTGCACCGCCGCATCCTGATCCAGAAAAATGCGCGTAATGTCCTTGAAATTTTGCATGTTCGGGCCGAAAACCACCGGCTTGCCCAAGGCTGCCGGCTCAATCGGATTTTGTCCGCCCATCGCCGTCAGGCTCTTGCCCACAAAAACCACCGACGCCGGCTCATAGAAAAATTTCAGCTCCCCGGTGGTGTTGACTACCAGGCAGTCAATCGCGCCGGCAGGCAGTTGCGTGTTCGCAAAAATCGAGTTGCGCAGCAAAAATTTTACCCCCCGGGCCTTCAGTTTCTGGACCAGCTCGGTGCACCGCTCGAAATGGCGCGGAACCAGGATGAGGAATAAATCGGGGAATTTTTTCCGCAGCCGTTCCGCCATGTCCGCCAGCAATAGCTCCTCGCCGTCATGCGTGCTGCCCGCCACCAGGATCCGGGCGTCCTCGGCCACCCCAATCTGGCGGAGCAGGCCGCGCACATCCAGGCTGCGATTTTCGCTCAGGCGGGCGGCGTCGAATTTCAGGTTGCCCACCGCCTGGATCGCCTCGGGCCGGCAGCCAACCTCGCGCATTTTCCGGACCTCGTCTTCATTCTCGCAGCTGACGCCGGCGAGCGAGGCAAAGATCGGACGGAACAGCCGGCCAAACGTTTTGTAACGCGGATAGGACCGCTCGGACAACCGGGCGTTGGCCAGAAACACCGGAATATTAAGGTCGTTGGCGCGCCAGAGGAAATTCGGCCAGATTTCCGCCTCCAGCAGAATGATGGCCTCCGGGTTGATCGACGCCAGCGCCCGCCGGACAAATTTCCGCCGGTCCAGCGGATAGTAAATCTTCGTGATCCGGGTCGGCAGCCGGCGGCGGTATTCCGCCATGCCCGTGGTGGTGGTGCAGGAGACGACGATCTTGAGGTTCGGAACCCGGGGTTCCAGCGCGTTGATCAATTGGGTGCAGAGGCCCACCTCCCCCACACTGACCGCGTGAAGCCAGATGATCTGACGGTTGGTCAGGGCCTGCTTGACGGCCGGATCATACAGGGCAAACCGCTGCCCAAAACCGGTGGTCCAATCCGTCGGTCGACGGCGCAGCCGCCAGAAATAGTATGGCGCCGACAGCGTGAAGAAAATGATGAAAAGGATGTTGTATAATGTCCGCACTTGGCAGCCCTGGCTTTCAGTTAAAATTCAAAATTCAAGAATGAGACGATCCACCGCCGGGAATGTTTCATAATTATGCTGATTTTTCAATCCCGGAAAAATTGCCGCCGGATGCCGATCCACCCCGGCGGCAGTCATGGCAGCGTTTTCGGTGAACCGCCTTGTCAGGTGCCGGCGAAGGGCTTACCTTGCGCGGCTTATGGAAAAAGTTGTCATCATTGGTTCCGGGCCGGCCGGATGGACGGCGGCGTTGTACACGGCGCGGGCGCAGCTGGCGCCGTTGGTGCTCACCGGCCAGCAGCCCGGCGGGCTGTTGACCACGACGAGCGTGGTGGAGAATTTTCCGGGCTTTCCGGAGGGGGTGGATGGCTACGAACTCATGACGCGGATGCAAAAACAGGCCGAACGCTTTGGCGCGCGAACCAGCTTCGGGGTGGCGGAGTCGGTCGACTTTTCCCAACGCCCATTCAACCTCCTGGTCGATGGGGACAAAGTGGCGGCGCAAACGGTGATCATCGCCACGGGGGCGGGTCACAAGCACCTGGGGGTTCCCGGCGAGCATGAACTGGAAAATAAAGGCACGACATATTGCGCCACGTGCGACGGGGCGTTGCCGTTGTTCCGCAACCGTCCGCTGGTGGTGGTCGGCGGCGGCGATTCGGCCTGTGAAGAGGCGCTTTACCTGACCCGGTTCGGGTCGGAGATTTTCCTGGTTCACCGGCGTGACGGCTTGCGCGCGTCCAGAATCATGGCGGAACGGACCCTCGCCCATCCAAAGATCAAGCCGGTCTGGGATTCCGCCGTCACGGAGGTGCTCGATGTCCAACAGGGCAAGGTCACCGGCGTAAAACTGAAGCACCTCAAGTCCGGCGCCGAAACAGTATTGCCCTGCGCCGGCGTGTTTATCGCCATCGGGCATGTGCCCAACACCGGGATTTTCAAGGGGCAGATCACGCTGGACGAAAATGGTTTTATTGTGCCGCAACAGGGAACGATGACCAATGTGGCCGGCGTATTTGTGGCCGGCGACTGCGCGGATCACGTGTATCGCCAGGCCATTACGGCCGCGGGCGCCGGATGCGCCGCGGCGATTGACGCGGAACGATTTCTCGCCGCCCAGAACGCGTGAGGGAAATCGGGCTCATGGCCACTATTGGACAACGAAATCTGCTTTCCATCGTGCGCGCGGCGCCGCCGGGCCTGTACCTGGATGGCGGTGACCTGGGGGAAATTCTTTTGCCCGGCCGCTACATTCCAGCCGAAGTCGCTCCCAAACAGAAGCTTGACGTCTTTGTCTATCGCGATTCCGAAGACCGCCTGGTGGCCACCACGGAATCGCCCCAGGCCATGGTCGGCGAATTTGCCTGCCTCAAGGTCATTAATTTGCACGAGAACATCGGCGCATTTCTGGATTGGGGTCTGGCCAAGGATCTCTTGCTGCCCTTTCGCGAGCAGGAATTTCCGGTCCGCATTGGCGATCGCGTGGTGGTTTATGTCGCTCTTGATGCCAGGACCCAGCGCATCCTGGCCACGATGCGCTTGAACCGGCATCTCAATCGCGATACGCCAGCCTATCGCGACGGTCAGCCCGTCAATATTCTCATTACCGGCCGGACCCCGCTGGGGTACAACGCCATCGTGGAAAATGCGCATCGCGGCCTGCTTTACCACAGCCAGCTGGCCGGTCCACTGGCGGTCGGCCAGAAACTCAAAGGCTTTGTTCGCGCAGTGCGCGCTGGCGGCAAGATTGACCTGACGCTCGACGCTTCAGGTTACCAACGGGTTGCGCCGCTGACCCATAAAATCGTGGAAGCGCTCCAGTTCAGCGGCGGCAAGTTTGAATTTGACGACAACAGCACGCCCGCCGCGATCCGGCAGAATTTTGGCGTGAGCAAGAAGGCTTTCAAGCAGGCATTGGGCAGGCTTTACAAGTCGCGGCGGATTTCCTTTTTAAAGCCGGGGGTGCAATTGCTCGACAACACTTTGTGGTCGCCCGGCAAAACCCGCGCGGCGGACAAATGAACATCGCCTTTTATTCAAAACCAGCTAAACTGGCGCTTCCATGCTTGAACCACTGAGCAACCCACAGATCCGCAAATTCAAGGCGGCCGCGCAATCGCTGGAACCAATGTTGAAAGTTGGCAAGGCCGGTTTGAGCGACGCTTTTATCCGCACGGTGTCCGAAGCCCTGGGCCAGCATGAGTTGGTGAAGATCAAATTTTCCGAGTTCAAGGATCAAAAGAAAGAACTGGCGCCCTTGTTGGCGGAAAAAACGGGCAGTCATCTCGTTATGCGCGTGGGTAACGTGGCGGTGTTGCACCGCCCCAAGTCGGAACTGGCCGATTAACTATTACCTCGCATTGGCGGAGAGCCAGAAGCGAATATCGGCCGCCTGGGGATGGTTGGGTTGCAGGGCGAGCACTCGCAAATAATGCTGGCGGGCCTGGGGGGCATCATGAAGCGCCTGGGCGCAGAGGTTGGCCAGAGCGAGGTGGGCATGCACATCGTCCGGATTCGCGGCCAGAATTTTTCTTAGCTCATCAGCGGCGTCCGGGGCGAAGCCGGCCATCCGGAGCGCGAGCGCAAAATTGTATCGCGCATCGACCGAGTTGGGCTGAATCGCCAAAGCCATCTCATAGCGGGGCAGGGCGACTGAATATTTGTGCAGCCGATGGGTTATGACTCCGGCGTTGTACTGCGCCTCAAACCACGAGGGATCTTCGTCGGCCGCCGTCTCGTACCATTGTGCGGCTTCGGCCCAGTTTTGGTCCTGTTCCGCCAGGCGCGCCTTGGTGAAGGGACCTTCCGCTTTGCGGCGGTCGCCCGCTGCGGGCCTGGCCGGCGACGTGAATTGGTAGCGGGGGAAAGCGGGTGGTGGCGGGGGTTTGGGTTGCTCAAGCATTGCTTCCGGGGGAAGTTGTTCCGGTTTGGTCCCCGCCATTTCCTCGTTGCCCGACGGCAGGGACGGAAGCGGCGTCACCACCTCGCCGCGATGGAAGGCCTGGGCTGACTCCGACGGTTTGTCCGGGTGGACTACGCGGTGCCAGAGCCCGGGTTGAGTTTGGTCTGCCTCGCTCGCGGGAACTTCCGGCGATTCCGTGGCTGGCGGGGCGGAGGTGCGGGCATGGCTGGACGCTTTCGGCGCGGCCACGATGTCCGTTTCCGGCTCGACCAGCACCGTTTGCGTCGGAACCGGGGCCACCACCGCCGCCGGGACGGGGGTGGAGTTGGCAACGTTGCGCTGGGAAACGTGACTGGGGCGGGCCGGCTCAGATTCCGTGCGGAACGTCGAACTGTGGGCGGGAATAACGCTGGCTTTGGGCTTCACTTCCGTCGCTGGCGTGGGGGAGGGGATGGCGGCTGGCTCGGCGGTTGGTGGTGGCAGCGGCGGGACCGCGGCAATGGAGTCACCTCGCTCAAAGTCCGCGACGATATCTCTGACCTGGTCGTAATCTGCCGGTCGCGGGTTAAGCGCCAGATAAGCCTGATAGTCAGCCAGCGCAGACTTGGGATCGTGCAGATACTGGAGAGTAACCGTGGCAAGATTCTCCAAAGCGGCGGCATAATCCGGTCGCAACCGCACGGCGGCATAGAAGAATTGGGCCGCATCGTGTGGCTTGCCGCCCTGCAACCGCGCCAGCCCCAAGCCGTTGTACGCCTCGGCCTCGTTTACTTTTAATGAAAGAACGGTGCTGAAGCTGCGCTCCGCCGGAAGGAGTTCGCCGGATTTCAGCTGGGCGAGGCCGAGTTTGAGCCAGCCCTCCCCGTAATTGGGGCGCCGGAGGGTAAAAGCGGTGAATTCCGCGATCGCGGCCTCGGGTTTGTTTTGCTCGAGCCAGAGAGTGCCAAGATTGAAATGTGCCTCCACCAGGTCGCGATCGAGGCGGAGGGCGGTTTGATAGGCGGTCGCCGCGTCGTCGGGCTGTCCGCCGCGCTGCAAAGCCACGCCGAAATAATCCCAGGCCGTTGCGTTGGTGGCCAGCAGGGTGGTGGCCCGGCGGAACTGTTTGACGGCCTCCGCCACGTCGCCGTTATCGAGCGACTTTTTCCCTTCGAACAGCGCGCGTGGTCCGGCCGGCGTGCAGCCGGAAAGCAGCAGCACCAGCGCGAGGACCCAAATCGCACCCAAGACGGAATTTATTTTGGCGAGCATCAGTGATGGTGGTAGCATCCGGGCTTGCAAGTGTCAAGAAACGCACGAATTCAATGGTTGATTTTTGCGCTGCTCAGCTGGCTGGCCCAGGCCGGGGCGCAGGAGAGTTTTAACCCGCTGGAAACCAATGGCATGGTCCGCATCGTGGTGGCGCATGGCGACCACCTGCTGAACGCTTTCCTGCCGGACCAGGCGCGCGTGGAGGCGGTCTTTAACCGCGGCCTGACTGGTTTCACCCGGCAAACCTCGGTGACGGGCGCGTGGCTCAGCCTGTTGTCCACCAACGATATAGTTGGTATCAAGGTGTTTTCCGAGCCCGGTCCGGTGGCGGGCACGCGGGTGGCCGTGGTGGCCGCCATCGTGCACGGCTTGATGGCCGCCGGCCTGCCCCCGGACCGGATCATCATTTGGGATCGGCACCTGGCGGATTTGCAGGTGGCCGGATTTGGCAGTCTGGGCCAGGTTTTGGGGGTGCGCGTGGCGGGGGCGGAGGAGGCGGGTTATGACACCAACACGTTTTACCTGCCCGACTCGCCGGTCACCGGCCAGTTGATCTGGGGTGATTTGGAATTTGGCCGCACCAACAAGGATTTCAATCTGGGGAAAAAGTCCTTTGTATCCAAGCTGGTTAGCCGGCAGATGACCAAAATCATCTCCGTGACGCCGTTGATGAACGAAAATGCGGCGGGGGTCTGCGGGCATTTCTACAGTCTGGCCCTCGGAAGCGTCGACAATACGCGCCGGTTTGAGGGCAATCCCGACCGGTTGGCAGTGGCCTTGCCGGAGATTGACGCCCTGCCGGTGCTGGGCGACCGGGTGGTGCTGCATGTTACGGATGCCTTGCTGGCCCAGTACGAGGGGGGACCGGCGGGGTACCTGCAATTTTCGACGGTGCGCAATGAGCTCTGGTTTGGTCATGATCCCGTGGCACTGGATGTGATGGCGCTGAAGGAGTTAATGTTGCAACGGCGGTTGTTGAACGTACCGCTCATGCCCGCCAACTTTGCCATTTACACCAACGCGGTACTGTTGCAGCTGGGGATTGCTGATCCCGCGCGGATCGGGATCGAGAAGACGCCCTGAGGCGAGGCGCCGATCGAAATCCAAAACCGCCGAATTCGGCAGCCGCCCCCAGCCCTCAGCCGGCATTCCGGGGTTGTTTTTGCGCGGCCGTCAGCTCCGCCTGGACCTCGGCAAATTCCTTTTGGAAGGCATTGCTTTGCTTGAATTGTTTCACGATTGCCCGGGCCAGCACCCGGCCAGCGTAGATATCCGTGGGGTAATGCCGGGCGATCTGCACGCGGTGCCAGCCGATTTGACGGGCGTGGGCGATGATGGCGTCGCGTCGCTCGGGCAGCAAATCCGCCAGCACCAGCGCCAGCACCATGGATTCGGTGGAGTGCCCGCTGGGATAGCTAAAACTTTTTTCGAGTTTGCCATTGGCCAGGCCGGGGTCGGTGGTGAAGGGCCGGGGGCGACGGTAAAAATCCTTGCCGAGATCGGTGACGGCGGCGGCATCCGACTGCACTTTTTCAAAGAACGCGGCGGTTTTGGGGAGGTTGGTTGCCAACAAAAACGCCCCGGCCGCGGGTGCGAAACTGAAGACGGAAAACTTCTTTTCGCTGTAGGCCTCCGCCATGTCATTGCTGCCGGCCGCGTGATAAACCGCCCGCACCTCTTCCATGTCCGCGGCTTGCTCGGGCGAATCCGGTAGGGGCGGCGGCGCGAGGAGGGCGGTGGCATCGGGCTGGCCTCCGGCGAGAAAAT
>Ga0302275_10005191_pt1 | contig 12599 bp, 10 predicted proteins | sample III_Bog_N2_2_FD_200229 | JGI IMG/M metagenome (GOLD analysis project Ga0302275, IMG submission 200229) | Peat permafrost microbial communities from Stordalen Mire near Abisko, Sweden - III_Bog_N2_2 | ecosystem: Environmental > Terrestrial > Soil > Wetlands > Peat | place: Sweden: Abisko...
CCGGCGAACAGGTGGCTGTGCTGGAGAATCTGCACAAGAGTTATGGGCCGCGTGTGATTTACGACGGATTTAGTCTCACGATCCGCCGCGGGGAACGCTGGGCGGTCATGGGAAGGAACGGCGCGGGCAAGACCACGCTGCTCAAGATGATTGCGGGGGCGAGTGCTCCGGATGCGGGAAGCGTGCGGCTGGGCGCCAGCCTGCATATGGGCTACTTCGCGCAACAGTCTTTGGAACTGCTCAATTCCGATCTCACCGTGATCGAACAGTTGCAACAGGATTTCCCGCAGGACGGGATTGGGGCGTTGCGGAACCTGGCGGGAGCATTCCAGTTCTCCGGCGAAGACACGGATAAGAAGATTCGCGCACTCTCCGGCGGAGAGAAGTCGCGGCTGGCAATCGCGCGCATGCTTTTCAACCCGCCGAACTTCCTGGTGCTCGACGAACCGACGAATCACCTTGATCTTGCGACCAAGGAAATGCTGGTGGACGCCCTGAAGGATTTTGAAGGGACGATGATTTTCGTGTCGCATGACCGCATGTTCCTTCGCGGCCTCGGCTCACGGGTGCTGGAACTGGGCGGCGAGAGCGGGACGGACCGCACTCCGACTGTTTATCCGGGGTCGTACGTTGAGTACGTGCAGAAGCTGGGGCATGAGGCGCCGGGGATCTATTCGTAGGGCTTCGTGCGACGGGATACGGCCCAACTATCCCCAGTTTCGTTTTTTTGTTGCGGGCGTTACCAACACAGTGGGTTAGGTGAAGACGATTCCAACCACATCCTCAATAAAGCTGGAGGCCTTTTTTATTCCCGGGATGTATTTTGTCGGGTGGCCGCATCGATTGCGTAAATCGAGGCCCTCCCCCAACGTGGTCTTCTCACCTTTATCCAAAATCCCAAGCTCTTGGAGCGCGAGCAGTGCGGTCGCGTCGCGGATATAGGCGAAGTCTTCAAGCTTGTTGACCGACCGAGCCTTGGGGTCGTGCTTGATGATGGCCGCGTTAAGCGTGGCGGCGTGCTTTGAGAGGGATTCCTCCTGGAGAGTTCGAATGGCGCCGGTCCAGAGAAAAACGATCGCAGCGCGGATAGCGCCGACGCTCAGGCACTTGATCGCCTCCAAGATATAGTCGCGCACCACGCTGTCGCTCACTTTCGCCGCCAGGGCCCGTAATGTCGCTACGTCGTTCTCGATGTCGGTGCTGGGCGCGGGCAGGTTAAGCCTCGCTCGAACATGCGTTTCCCCCGATGTCGTGAGTTGCCACAAGCGCCGGTTGCCGGAGGCTCCCGGACTGTCTACCAGCGCTCCGCTCTTGCTCAATACCTCGGCCACATTGATCTTTGAGGCCTTGGGCACTCTAGCGCGTACAAGTTCGTCGCGTACCTCCTCTGTGGTCAGGGAGGGTTTGTCGCGGAAGTGCTGGTGGTAGTAAAGAACTCCGAGGCACACTCCTCGTTGTGAGCCGGGCCCAAGCGGCGCAAGAAACTCGACTATTGTCATAACTCACTGCCTTGAACCGGCCGCTTCTTTGTTCCCTTTGCGATCTGATACGTTTTCTTGAAATATAGCTCGCCGTGGACGGTCGGCTTGAATTCACTCCTGCCGGTGTGCTGAAAAAGCGACTTTCCGTCTCGCTGCGCTTGCTTGAGCGTCATGTCAAGGCTGGCCGGGATTGTCAGACCAACGGACTTAGCTGATTCGCGGATCTCATCGAGTTTGAACGGCTCAGCTCCATACTGGCTGTAGACATAGGCGGCTATGGAGACGGCGTTGTCGGAGGGCTTGCCTTCTGGGAACTTCGCGAAGAATTGTGCGCTGTCCTGGGGCGATTGCTCGTTAGTATTGCCAGCGCTTGCGGGTTGGACCTGTTTGCGTTCAGTGGAATGTCCGGTGACATATTCGGCTAATAGCGCTAGCGCTGCGGCTTGGATCGCCGGCTCAAGATCTTTGATGACTCCGTTGACTTCTTGCAGGCGTTTTACGCGCTCTTGGAAAACAACACTATCCATAACTTCTCCTTCTTTCTGCTTATTGAGTGGCTATTTCCCCCTCGGTCTGGGATGTGCAGCATTGAGACCGTCTAAAAACGCCTCTACCTTATGCGGCAGGGCCCGATACACTCCCGTCTTAGGCGACTGTGCGAACCGGTCCTCTATGGCGTCCTTGCCCCGCGCTCGCACCTGATTTCCCGGCAGCCCGGTAAACTTCGATATCTCCGCGACACTAACGTCGGGCGAAATTCCGGAATCCATTTGAGATCCAATCGCACGAGCAGCAAGGGCGAGTTTGACCTGCTCCTTTCCGGAAAGACTAGCGTCGGTAATCAGAACTTGCCCGTTCTTATCTAACCGGCAATGGACAAGGGCCTTAGCTACGATCGGTTCGAGGCGCGCTTTTAAGACGTCCTCATCGACGATGAATTGCTTCTTAAGTTCTTCGAGAGTCATTGTTTTTTCTCCAACTTCTGTATCGCCCTCGCGGCTATGCGGCCGTTATAGGTCCTTTCGTGGCATGTCGAATTCAACTGTTCGGGCTCCGTGTGGGGTTAGGCGAAATGTGCCCCTGTTGGAGCCTCTTCCGAGGAAATCGTGCACATTTTTCGCATCGCGCAGCGACTGGTCGATCACTTTGGGCGGCCTGACGTTAGCCCGCGCATAAGCGCGCCTAATGTCTTCAGCGGTGAATTCCTGCTGCCCAGCTTGCGTCAGCCAGTAAGCCAATACCACGACAGTCTCCGCGTGTCCGGTCGGTTTCTTCAGGGCAACGAACGCGCGCTCGTTGTTCGGCGTTCCCGGAGTCGTCTCGGGCGGCGATCCGACAACTGGAGAATGTGACGTAGAAACGGCCAGGTTTGTAAGGCGTTGTACCTCGCCGCGCACAAAGTCCTCCGGCCCTTCAATGGTGACGCGCTTGTCTTGAAGCGTGACCGTGACCTCAATTCTGTCCGCCATGGCTTGTCGGTTTACTCCTTCGTTCGCTTACAGTCTTCCACTTTATTGCTTGGATGTCAAGGCATTTGTAGGTTGTCCTGTACGGATGTCGGACATCCTTTGCCACCGATGTGCTTACTTCTGGCGTCTTCAGCTCCGCGATGGTGCCGTAGGGCGCTGGCGAAACGCCACGGTTCGATCGGCACCGTACAGGGCGATCCTCATTAATGCGCAGGACCATCATTTTTACCGCATTTCAGGGATTATTGTGATACGACATGTGCTCCGGAGAATGTCGAAACCTGGAGTTCACCAGCGGCCTCCACCACCAACACGGCACCGCACATGATTGGAAATGATAACTGCGAGGCATTTTGCCTAAAAGACATGCTGTACACGATGCGGGGAAAACCTGGGACGAGAATGTGGGGGACGGACGGAACCTTCGCCCCGATCGCCTCGCTAACCTTCGTCAGGTGAACTCGCGTCTGCGAGGAAGCCCCTTTGCCGAGGCCTCGGATCTAGCTGATTCACGGAACGGCTCCACAGAAATGTGCTCGTGACATACTTCCTCAGGACGGAAAGGGGCTTGGTGAAGCTCGCCACCTTCAACATTAACAACATCAATAAGCGGCTCGATAACCTGCTGGCTTGGTTAGCGAAAGCGGAGCCGGACGTGGTGAGTCTCCAAGAGCTCAAGGCAGAGCAGGACGACTTTCCCGTGAAGGCCCTTCGTGCTCTCGGTTACGAGGCAGTCTGGCACGGGGAACGCTCCTGGAACGGCGTGGCCATTCTCGCGCGCAACCACACTCCCGTGGTGACTCGCACAAGCTTGGCGGGAAAGTCAGATCCCAATCCTAAAGATAGTTATTCTAAAGGTCGCCCTTCAGAAGACCAGCAGGCGCGCTACATTGAAGCGGCGGTTCGGGGGGTGCTGATCACTTCCATCTACCTCCCTAATGGGAATCCGCAGCCGGGACCGAAATTCGACTACAAGTTGGCCTGGTTTGAGCGCCTGATTGCCCATGCGGCCGAACTTATGGCGAGCGGCGCACCGGTGGTGCTGGCTGGGGACTACAATGTCGTGCCGACTCCGCAGGACATCTATCCGACGCGGTCTTTGGATGACAATGCTTTGATCCAGCCCGAGAGCCGGCAGGCTTTTGCGCGTTTGCTGGCTCAAGGGTGGACGGACGCCATGCGGAAGCTGCATCCGGACGGGCCGCTCTGGACATTCTGGGATTACAAATTTGAACGGTGGCAGAAGGACAAGGGCATGCGACTCGATCACTTTCTGCTCTCTCCGAATTTGTCGGACCGGCTGGTGGACGGCGGTGTAGACCGGTGGGCGCGTGGGCAGGAAAACGCGAGCGATCATGCGCCAACATGGATCACGCTCGATCTCCAGGCTTGATCTCCAGACTTGATCTCTGGACTTGATCTCGAGACTCGATCTCTAGACTTGACCTCGAGACTTGATCTCTGGGTCAGAGTCGAGGTTCCAGCCAGCTCGTTTTGTCAGACCGCTCCGCACCCTTTGCTCAGGCCGCTTTAAGCCATGATCTTCTCGATGGCGACAAATCTGGAGCCAGGAAAAAAACTGAGTTGGTTCAGACAAGCAATCTCAACCCCGGCCAATCTCAACCTGAAAAACGCTTCTTCTTGTCTACAGGCACGATGTCCTCGGGTGGACCATAACCGCGATGGTGTGCCTGATTCGAGACCGAATATTGCTTCAGGTCGCTCCAGGTCCATCGACTGGAAATAGGTGGTCTTCCGCAAGCACAGTACAGCGTCCATTCATCTGCGAATCCTTCAGCCAGCGGCAGCAAGTACGATCCGTTACGGTATGGACTGAAGCCAGGCAAATATCGAGTCAAGCATTTAGGACACTCAACGCAATGGCGAACGCGGGGAGTCATGTAGGTATCCGTGAGTTCCTTTGAGATCTCTTGCTATCAGCTCTAGCGTTAAACAACCTGGGTCACAAGGACATTGGCGAGACTCTTGACCCGCACATGATCCGGCCATGTGCCTTTACGCTGCATATGGCCGGATACATGGTGCGAAAGCTCAGAAAATGCCTCTCTCGTGGATAGAGCAGTGTGCAGACCTTGGCGAAAGCTGCTTGCCAACGTGCGCCCCCGGCAAATTGATTTGCGGATGCGCGAGTACCACGTCCGCAACCGACTTGCCCATGTCTTCTTTTACCGGGGTTGCGAGGAAGCCGTGGACGATCTGGTAGGCGTGTGGCCCGACCGTCTCCAATGCCATACCGGCGATTTGTCCGTTGTCATTGATGTTGCTGGCGTTAACTACGAAGAGGTGGGAACTGGCCGGAAATAGAGTGTTGAGGTCGTACATCACGCCGTTCTGCCAGAGGAGGCCGTGGGACCAGCTGGCGTTGTCGGAGTTAAAGGAGCTTCCGACCGCCTGCCCCAGGTTATTGATGCTGGTGGCAAAGGAGGCAACATCTCCCGGCGGGAGGGCGCCGCCGCCGAGGGCGGTGGCTGAATTGTTCTCCCAAAGAGTGGCTAGGGGTACTCCGTCAGAGGTAACGCCTTGCCCGACAATTTGGCCGCTGTCGTTAATCTCGTAGGCGATGGCGGGAGTTTGTCCGAGGCCGGGAAGCGCGGTGGCAACGTTGTTTTGCCACATCACTCCGACATTCACTGCGACGCACGTTCCGGAATAGCCTACGGCCTGGCCTAGATTGTTGATGCCGTACGCGACGCCGTCCGGATCGGTACCGATGGTGGGAAGCGGCTGGGCATTGCCTTTTGTCCACATGACCGGGAGGTCGATGCGATTGTTAGGATCGCCCTGCGGGCAGGTGGAGTCGACCATACCGTTTTCCGCATAGCCTGCGACTTGTCCTTTGTTATTAATGGCGCTGGCCTGCCCGTTAACGCCACCCACGGTGGGCAGGGCGCGCATGACGCCGTTTTTCCACAGAAATGGAAGGCAAATGTGGTGTGTACCGAAGAAGCAAATATCTTCGCCATTCGGATCTAAAGCCGATGTCTCGGACATACCGACGGCTTCGCCGTTGTCATTGATGCCGTTCCAATTGATCGAACTGTTGGCGCCGCCCAGGGTGCCGAGTTCGAGGTTGAGGTGGTCGATAGTGATTGAGTCCGTGCCTGACACGGCCGGGAACTCGGTGGAAAGGCTGAAGGGATCGAGGAACTGCTCCATGTTGAGAGTCCAGCCGTAATTATTGAGGCCCATGGGCATGCCCAGGTTGTCAGGATGCTGGACGCCCAGATCCTGAACTTTGTAGTGGGTTTGCGCGACGGCAGAGCTGAAGCAAAACAGAACTATTGTGGCAACCGCGAGTATCCAGAAATTCCGCAACTGTCTAAGCGTGATCATATGTACTCTTTCTCCGGTAAGGTCGTGGTGCCGGGATGACTGGCGATTTCCGCCAGTGACCACTCGGCGCTCGGACAGTCAGTGTGCATTTGAGAGCAGAATTAGCCCTCGCGCACAAACTCCTGCTGAGTGAGAACTGAGGGAGCATGAGGGGTTCCACATTCCCGGCGATTCCGCAAGACAACGAGCCCAACATTTCAGAGTTCGAAAACGAGTGGCGGAATAACAATCCCAAGGGACGATGCCAACAGGGGGGAGCGACTGGTTCTCCAAGTTTTCATACATAAGGGATGGAAGGTTCCGCAATTCGAGAAAGTGAGCGCCAAAAGTCAGCCGATCATCCGTCACTCAATCGTGATTGACTTTCAGATGATTTAACATACATACTGGTCGGTATGTTAGTGGCGCAGAAGAATCCGAAACGTAAAGTGACGAAGCTACGCGATTCTGAGCGCACGCGGGAGCGCCTGCTGCGGGCGGCATCCCGCGAGATCTACCGATCGGGTTTCCAGAGTGCCAGCCTGGACACCATTCTGGCCGCCGCCGGAGTCACCAAGGGCGCGCTGTACTACCACTTCGAGAGCAAGGAAGCCTTAGGACATGCCGTGATCGATGAGGTCATCGCCCCCGACGTCCACAGCAAGTGGGTGCACCCTTTCGAGAGCGTAAAGGACCCGATTGACGCTTTGATCGGCGCTGTTCGACGTATACCCGTTCGACCCGCCGATGTACGGGGCGGATGCCAATTGAACAATCTGGCGCAGGAAATGTCTCCCTTGGACGCGGGATTCAGGAGACGGATGGCGGTCATCTTCGATGCGTGGCGGCAGGCGGTTGCGTCCATTTTGCGAGAGGGCCAGACTCACGGCAGCGTTCGCCGCGAAGTGGAACCCGATGACGCCGCCGGCTTACTGATCGCGATGGTCGAGGGCTATGCGTCGCTGGCGAAGAATGCTCAGAATCCGAAAGTGATGAAAGCAGGAATCAAAAATATCGTGGGCTGGCTGCGGTCGTTACGCGCGGCAGGCAACCGCAAGCAAGGTTGATGGCATCGTTGTCTCAAGGAGTGGTACGGCGTGTTTACGTACCAACCGGTTTGTATGCTAGGAGATTGTATCGCGAATCGGATGGGAAGCAGTTCAAAGTACATCATGAAAGGAGCACGAGCGATGACGGGGAAAGCAATGACAAGAATTGCTGTGTCGCGCAGGAATCTGCTCGCAACGGGAGGCTACGCATTAGTGGGCGCGGTGAGCCTGCCCGGATGGGCTGGCGCCAGCCCATCCGGAGGGCAGAACTCGGCGAATGAGGAGTTAGTCCGGAAGTGGTATGCAGGCTGGGAGAAGAAAAACTGGGAACCATTGGACAGCATGCTTGCCGACAACTTCACCTTTACAAGCGCGGCGGGCGACGACCACATCAGCAAGAGCGCCTTCAAAGCACAATGCTGGGAGACACAAATCGATTTCATTAAGCATTTTGAGCTGGAGCGGATCGCGACTGTCGGAGAGGACGCTTTTGTGAAGTATCTTTGCCACAACAAGGACGGCAAAACGTTCCGAAATGTGGAGTACATACGAATGAAGGACGGAAAGTTGCAGTCCATTGAGTGTTATTTCGGCGAGCAATCCAGCTTTCCATCAGCCGTGAGTAAGGGGCGGAAGTAACCTGCGGGCCTTCGCGTCTGGAAGCGCTGCTCTCGTCATGATCACATCGGGTAGCGGGAAGTCGAAACGAAGAATGGGGTTTTAATCATGAACGCCCGCGAAATTCAGGACGAGAAGGCCATCGCACGTGAGCTATTTGTTCAACAAGCTGATCACGCTAACACGGTCGTCCCGGCTACTATTTGCTCCACCAAGAGTAGAAGAGGTTACGCTCTTGAATCGACATCGGACGAGTTCTGCGAAACTATAGATACCTCGTTACTTCCGATAATCAGAGCTAACGCTTCAAACCTGATGCGAGTGTTGCGGCAGTTGGAGGTTGTCGCAAAGCGACATGCGCCACGAATTGCGTTTAAGGCGAAGGGTAGCATCGTACTGTTGGATTTGGCCGATATCCTGGCAGTGCAAGCCGAAGGTAATTACGTTTCCCTGGAACACCGACCTAATTCCTATTTAGTGCACGAGTCCCTCTCCTCCATGGCGGAGAAACTGAAACCCTACGGGTTTATTCGCATCCACCGTTCGGTCGTTGTGAATATTTCGGCCGTGGAGAAGATCCAACCTTTACCGACGGGGGAGTACAGGCTTCGTGTAAAAGGTGGGAAGGAATATTTCGTAACGCGTACATACAAACACAATCTCAGAGATCTGGCGCAACTGTGGATCGGCTCAGAGCGGCTTTGTGACTAGCTGGCAGCAAGAGGTTTCACCTCGCTATTCCGTCGTACCGTCGTAGCATTCCCGATCGTTTCTCACGAAAAGTCAGGTCGTAAAGAGCGCGGGTGAAGCGCCAGCAGAGAATCTTGCGGGGCGGTTGTTCCAAAGCCTGTGTTGTTGGCAAACTATTTTGTTCGCGGACATGCGCCGCTCATCGTTTGGCTACTCGCCACGAAATCCGCGGCGCGTGGAGAACAACCGGCGCTCGGGCCGTTTGCATGTCATATCATGTTGGGGCAAAGGAGCAGTATCAATCCCAATCTATGTTCACGCGAATCAATGTTTGTCTTCTTCTCTTGGCTCTGATCTCGGCGCCAGGCCTGTTCGGTACGGATTTTGCCATGAAGGTGACCGACAAGAATTATCTTGATACTCGAGGTTTCAGCGTTTTTCTCTACGACAGCACTTATCATCCCGTTTTTGTCGACCAGAAGAACACGGCCATGGAGATGATTCTCCACGGCCAGCGCATCGCCACCAACGGCGACGTGCGCCTGATGCCAACGCCGGAGCAGTGGGACCTGGTGGCAACCCTCAAAGGCCGCTATGCGGATAGTGCGAACAGCCGGCTCACGGCCGAGCTCGCTTTCCCGACCTTTGACTTCAATTACACGCTGGAAGTGTCGGCCGAGCCAGGAGGTGTGGAGGTCAGCATCAATCTCGACAAGCCGCTGCCGCAGAAACTGGCAGGGCGGGCAGGTTTCAACCTGGAGTTTCTGCCCTCGATTTACATGGGCAAGGCTTACCTGGTCGACGGAACCAAAGCCGGCATCTTCCCGCGTACGCCGAACGACCCGATGACGGAAATTTTGCCGCTGCCCAATGAACCGAAAAAGGCGTACTACCTGGAGGACTGGGACAAAGCCAAGGGTTACAATCAGCCGTTGCCGTTCGCGGAGGGCAAGAGCATCGACCTCGGCATCGACGACGCGCTGGCCCGCGTGAAAGTTGTTTCGGATACGGCAAACCTCATGCTGTTCGATGGACGCGACCGCGCGCAAAATGGCTGGTTTGTGTTGCGTTCGCTGATCCCTTCCGGCAAGACCACGGGCGCCATTGTGTGGCACATCATGCCCGACGTGATTCCGAACTGGACCCGGCCGCCGGTGATCGCGCACAGCCAGGTTGGTTATGCGCCGGGCTTCTCTAAAGTGGCGGTGCTCGAACTCGACCCGAAGTACAACGCCCCGAAGACGGCCAGAGTGCTGCGCCTGATTGAAGACGGATCTTACAAGCAGATGTTCGAGGGCCCGATCACGCCTGCAACACCGTGGCTGCGCTACGTCTATTCGAAATTCGATTTCACGCCGGTCGAGGACCCTGGCCTTTATGTGATCGAGTACGCAGACCAGCGTACTGCGCCCTTTCCCATTGCGCAGGACGTTTACGCGAACATCTGGCAGGACAGCCTCGATCATCACATTGCCGAGCAGATGGATCACGTTTCTGTTCGCGAAGGCTACCGCGTGTGGCACGGCGCTTCGCACCTGGATGATGGCCGCATGGCGCCTGTCGTTGGAGAGCAATTCGACGGCTGGAATCAGGCCACGGAAACGGACGGAAAGTACAAAGGCGGCGACCACATCCCCGGGATGAATGTGGGCGGCTGGTACGATGCCGGCGACTTCGACCTCGAGGAACCTGCGCAGCTGAGTGTGATTCAGAGCCTCGCACTGGCGTATCGCGAATTCAATCTCAAGTACGACGAGCTTACGGTAAATGAAGCGGCGCGTGAGGTTGAGATGCACCGCCCCGATGGCATTCCGGACACGGTGCAACAGGTGAAGCACGGCGCACTACTCATCCTGGCGCAATTCCACAACATCGGCCATGCTATTCGGGGCACTCACGAGCCAGATCTGCGCCAGTACACACAAGTGGGCGACGGAGCGTCGAAAACTGACGGCCGCATTTACGACCCGAAGCTCGGCCCGAACGAGACGAAGGGCGATTACTCTGGCAAGCCGGACGATCGCTGGATTTTCACTACGAACAATCCGTATTTCCAGTGGAATGCTGTTGCAGCGCTGGCCGCGGCCGCGGATACGCTGAAAGGTTGGGACAACGCACTAGCCAAAGACTGCCTCGACACTGCGGTCAAAGCATGGAACGATGAGAAAGCTCACCCAACAAAGAATCCGGCGGCGGGCGGCGGGTCAGGCGAAGCGGCTCCAGCCGGTGGTGTGCTGGCTGCGTCTCAGGGTGTGGTCTCGGGCGCTCAAGGCGGCTCAGGCGCTCCGACAAGCTCTGGCACGACTAGTACACAAACAGCTGCGTCGACGAGCTTTAGCCGTGGGGGATTTAACGTCGGACTCGAGTGGGCTGCGGCACTGGAATTGGCCATCGCCACCAATGGTGCCGAGCCATACAAGTCCCGCCTGAAAGAGTTGTTCCCTCAGATGATCACCCCGGAGCAGATGGACCTCCAAGGTTGGAAAGCAGTCCGGGCATTGCCTTATCTGGATGCGAGCGCGAAAGATGAATTCCGCGAAGCGGTGAAGACATACATGGCGGGATTGGACAAGAAGTTGGACGCCACCCCTTTCGGCGTGCCCCCGAGCCTCGGCACCTGGGGCGGCTCGGGCGCCGTGGTGGACATGGCAATCCGAATGTATTTTCTGCACAAAGCGTTCCCGGATCTCGTGAGCTCCGAATATACACTGCGCGCAGTCAACTACATTCTGGGCACACACCCGGTGTCTAGCACTTCGTATGTGGCTGGAGTAGGTACGGTCTCGAAGACGAAGACATACAGCAACAATCGCGCCGACAATGCGTACATCCCGGGTGCAGTGATTCCGGGTTACATCATCATCAAGCCGGATTTTCCAGAGTGTATCGACGATTTCGGATTCCTGTGGTTTGAAGATGAAGCCGTCGTGGCCGGTTCGGCAAGTTGGGTTGTGGCCGGTAACGCGGCGGATGCAATCATTAAAGAATCGAAACAGGTCCAGTACTAGAAGGCCCAGCGCGAGAGATTATACGACGTTTAATCCTCCTCCCCTTGCAAGGGCGGACCTGACCGTCGAGGTCACTCGAGTGCCGGGGCGTTTCGCAAGCCGTTGTTGCGTGTGGGGGCTTTTTCACAAAGGCTTGAAATGTGTGGAAGCCGAGAAGCGAACAGAAAGGCAACCAGGGGAGACCAATTACGATCTCCCCGAATGGATCCGAGTCGAGACAGCCTGCTTTATAGGTCGGTCAGAACGTGCGGCCTTCACATCAGGGTGAAGACCGGATTAACCCTATGCGGCCTCTTGCTTACTTTTCTTGAGGAAAGCTAGCAGGTCGGCGTTAATCGTGTCGGCCTCAGTCGTGGGCATACCGTGAGGAAAGTTCTTGTAGGTTATCAAGGTGCCATTCCTCAGCAACTTTGCCGACAGCGGTCCAGCCGCGACATAAGGCACGATTTGATCGTCCTCACTATGCATGACCAGGACTGGCACAGTGATCTTCTTCAGGTCTTCGGTGAAGTCCGTCTGGGAGAAGGCGACAATGCCGTCATAGTGCGCTTTGGTACCTCCCATCATGCCTTGCCGCCACCAATTCAAGATAATTCCCTGAGCAGGTTTCGCACCGGGCCGGTTGTAACCATAGAACGGTCCAGCCGCCACATCGTAGTAGAACTGGGCTCGGTTGGCCGCGAGTTGCGCCTGCAATCCGTCAAACACCGCCTTGGGCTGACCGGTCGGATTGGCCGCGGTTTTCAGCATCAGGGGAGGCACTGCGCTAATGATGGCCGCTTTTGCCACCCGGCCTTCGCCGTGGCGAGCAAGGTAGTGCACCACTTCGCCCCCGCCAGTCGAGTGACCGACATGAATCACATCCTTGAGATCGAGATGTGCGATCAGCGCCGCGAGGTCGTCGGCATAGTGATCCATGTCATGGCCGTCCCAGCCTTGGCTGGAGCGTCC
>Ga0302275_10005193_pt1 | contig 12594 bp, 8 predicted proteins | sample III_Bog_N2_2_FD_200229 | JGI IMG/M metagenome (GOLD analysis project Ga0302275, IMG submission 200229) | Peat permafrost microbial communities from Stordalen Mire near Abisko, Sweden - III_Bog_N2_2 | ecosystem: Environmental > Terrestrial > Soil > Wetlands > Peat | place: Sweden: Abisko...
GGACGGATTTAGATTTGGAGGCGCGGCTGCGAGGGACGAGTGTTTACTTTCCGGACCGGGCGATTCCGATGCTGCCGCATGAGCTATCGACGGGGATTTGCTCGTTGCGGCCGAAGGAGGACCGGCTGGTGCTGAGCTGCCTGATGCGGCTCTCGGAAGACGCACGGATTGAGAGCTTTGAGGTGGTGGAAGGGGTGATCCGGTCGGCGGCGCGGATGACGTATACGGAGGTTTTCAAGATTCTGGAAGGGGACGCGGCGACGCGGGTGAAGTATGCCGAGCTTGTGCCGGAGTTTGAGCAGATGCAGGAGCTGGCTGCGCGGCTGAACAAGCGACGGAGTGAGCGGGGGAGCATTGACTTCGACTTGCCGGAGCCGCTGATCGAGTTCAACTCCGAGGGCGAGATGAAGGGAGTGACAAAGGCGGAGCGGACCTGGGCGAACCGGCTGATTGAGGAGTTTATGCTGGCGGCGAACGAATGCGTGGCGACGTGGCTGGAGGATTTGGGAGTGCCTTCGATCTACCGGATTCACGAGAAACCCGACCCGCGCCGGGTGGTGGATTTTGAGGACGCGGCGGCGGCGTTTGGGTATTCGCTGGGGCTTGGGGCGCTGCCGGTGAAGAAGTTTCAGGCGAAGGGGGATCGGCGGGAGCAGAAGCGCGGCGGACAGAATGCTCGGGATGCGCGGACGTATGAGGTGCCGGAGGATATCGCGGTGACGCCGCGGATGTATCAGAAGCTTTCGGCGCGGATAGCGGGACGGCCGGAGGAGCGGATATTGAGCTACCTGATGCTGCGGTCGCTCAAACAGGCGCGGTACTCGGAGGTGAATGAGGGGCATTTCGCGCTGGCCGCGCCGAGTTACACGCACTTTACGTCGCCGATCCGGCGGTACCCGGATTTGATTGTGCACCGGATTGCGAAGGAGCTGCTGCGGGCTGGGGTTTCGGGCGAGGGGGTGGTGGGCGAGACCCGGCACCGTTCGCCCTGGGGTCATGCGAATGAGGGCGAGAGCTCGGGGAAGTTTGGGCATCTGGATTTGCGGAAGCCGGGCCATGGTGTGGCTCAGGCGGTGTTTACGGGAGATTTGCCGATTCCGGAGGCGGAGCTGGCGACGATCGCGGCGGAGACGAGCATTACGGAACGGCGCGCGGCGGATGCGGAGCGGGAGCTGGTGGAGTGGAAGAAGGTGCGGTTCATGCAGGATCGGGTCGGGGAAGAGTTTGACGCGATGGTGCTGAATCCGGCGAAGTATGGGCTGTTTGTGGAACTGAAGGACTTGTTTGTGGAGGGGCTGGCGCCGATCGAGACGCTGCCGGGAGACCGGTTTACGTACCGGGAGAATACGCGGGAGGTGGTGGGGGCGCATACGGGGAAGGTTTACCGGGCGGGGGACCAGGTGCGTGTGATTCTGGACCGGGTGCTGGCGCTGGAGCGAAAGCTGCAGTTTGCGGTGGTGGAGGAGACGATTCCAGCCGGGCTGAAGAAGGCGGGGAAAGTTGCGGGGAAGACGAAGGTGGCGGCTCTGCCGAAGAAGACGGGGAAGGCTCGGGAGGCGGTGCGGCCGGCGGGGAAGCGGAAGTTTGTGAAGAAGGGGAGGCGGCGGAAGTGAGATTGCCGAAGCGTAGTCTGCCGCTGACGCTGGGGCTGGTTGTGAGCACAATGGCACTGGGAATTACGGTCCGGTTTGCCCATGCCGATTTGCCTATAGGCGTGAGCAAGTATGGGGGATCGGCGCTCTGGGCGATTCTGGTGTATTGGCTTGTGTCTGCGATTGTTGCGGGGCCGCGGATAGTGACGCCAGCGGCGGCGACTGCGGTGTTGACGGCCGGGGTGGAGGCTTTCAAGCTCTTTCACGCGCAAGGGCTCGATGCTTTTCGGCTTACGTTGGCGGGGAAGCTTTTGCTGGGCCGTGTGTTTTCGGTTTGGGACATCGGAGTGTACTGGCTGGCCATTGCGGCTGCGGCGTGGATCGATAATTCGATTCGCGGCCACGGGAACGATGGCGATGAGAGGGCATCCAATTACAATCGGGACAGGAGCGGATGACGATGGCACATATGGTTTTTTGTGTACGGCACAAGCGGGAGATGGAGGGGCTGGATGAGGCGCCTTTCGACTCGGAGTTTGGGCAGAAGATTTACAAGAATGTTTCGAAGGCGGCCTGGGCGGAGTGGGTGGAGCGGCAGAAGATGCTCTTGAACGAGTATCGATTGCAGCCGTGGACGCCGCAGGCGCAGAACTTTTTGGTGGAGCAGATGCAGGAGTTTTTCTTTGGGGATGGGGCGGCGCTGCCGGCGGAATATGTTCCGCCGACGCATTGAGATTCGCCGGGCGCGGGCACCTGGTTGGTGTAAACTGGAAGAAGAACCCCACGCCGGCTCGACCTGAGCCGGCTTGACTGTGTCGGGACGTGGCTCAGCCTGGTAGAGCACTCGCTTGGGGTGCGAGGGGTCGGCAGTTCAAATCTGCCCGTCCCGACCAATTTCTTCTCGATCAATCGTGGGTGCGGGACTTTTCCACAGATGTGGAGAAGCTTGGCGCGGATGCACGATGAATTCATAAAGTATGTTACAGGAAGTTTAAGATATCTCGTTCGTCAGCAGCGCTTCCGCAAACTCGCGATCTTTTCCAAGATGTTGAGAAATATGATTTAGAGCGGTTTTCGTTCGCTTGCCGCAGGCTGGGGGCGAGTGACTTGGTACGGAGAAAAATTCTTTGTCTATTCAACGGGTTTTGATTTCATGCGTTCCGGTCGGGGGCTAGTCTTGCGATGCCGCGAAGGTTCCGCTCGGTGAGCATTCCGCTTGCGAGACGGGAACGTATACCGGCATCTCCACCGGAGGTCAAGAATCGTGAAGTTGAATCGGAACCAAAGCACTACCCGCGGGATGATGAAGTGCGGCGCGCTGATGCAAACCGCGCTGCTGATGCTGGCGACGATGAACCCGTCCGCCTCTGCCGCAACGAAACCCAAGACGACGCCCACCGCCAAGACCCCGATCAAGCATGTGGTGATCATTATCGGCGAAAACAGAACGTTCGATCACGTTTACGGAACGTACGTTCCGCGTAGCGGGCAGACCATCTGGAATCTGCAGTCCGAGGGGATTGTGAACCTCGATGGGACGCCGGGGCCCAATTTTAAGAAAGCTCAACAGTACAAGGCGGACGTCCAGACCTCGTATGAGATCAGCCCGACGGCCAAGGCCCCATACACAACGCTTCCGCCGTCGGTGGTTGGCGGTCCTGAGGGCCAAAACACCTGGACCGCGCCGTTCGCGTCTGAAGCAGTGGGCAAGCTTGTCGATCCCGACCTTGCCGACGACTATAACAAGTACCTGACCACCGGCTACACCGGCCAGAAGGCGCATAGCGGACCCGACACGCGCATTAAGAATTCGGCCGCGCCGGCCAATGGCCCGTATCAGTTGACGGGGCCGAAGATGCCCTACGATGCCTATACGTCGAGTCCGGTGCATCGGCTTTTCCAGATGTGGCAACAGACCGACTGCAGCAAGGCGAGCGCAACCGCCGCAAACCCCAGCGGCTGTTTGAACGACCTGTTTCCGTGGGTCGAAGTAACGATTGGCGCCGGCTCGAACGGCTTGCCACTGCCCGCCAAATTCAGCACCCTGACCACCGGCGAAGGTTCCACGTCGATGGCCTTCTACAACATGTACGAAGGCGACGCTCCGTACTTCAAGTACCTGGCCGACAACTATACGATCAACGACAATTTTCACCAGGCGGTGATGGGCGGAACCGGCGCCAACCACATCATGTTCGGGTTCGGCGATGCGATTTACTATGAGAACGCGTCGTTTGGCGCGGCGACCCCGCCGGCCAATGAGATCGAAGACGCAGACCCGCAGGAAGGCACGAACAACTGGTACAAAGAGGACGGTTACGGAGACGGCGGCTTTTCCGGATCTCCGGCGGTGGGTGGCGGCAGCTATGTGAACTGCTCGGCGAAGACCACGGCGGGCGCCGCGGCGCCTGAGGGGGGAGTGCCGGCAGTGACGAGCTATCTCGAGTCGATCGACGTCAAACCGAATTGCGAAAACGGCCACTACTACCTGGTGAACAACTACAACCCCGGCTACTTTCCCAACGGCGACGCCGCTCCCATCACCGGCAGCAACCCGCTTGCGTATGCCTTCACGATTCCGCCCACCAGCCAGAAGAGCATTGCCGACGAGGCCAATGCGGCTGGGCTCTCAATCAAGTATTTCGGCGAGCAGTTTGACCTGAACGCCGAAGACCCGGCGTTCCTTGACCCGACGGATGAGTATTGCAACATCTGCAATCCATTCGAGTACTCAGCCAACATCATGGCGAACCCGGAGACTCGGGTTGCCAACAATGCCGATGAGCAGGAACTCTTCGAGGATATCGACGCCGGGACGCTTCCGGCGGTATCGATTGTGAAGCCGAGCGGCGACAACGACGGTCACCCGGCCTCTTCGAAGCTGGACCTGTTCGAGGGCTTCACCAAGAAGATTGTCGAAGCGATCCAGGCGAATCCCACGCTGTGGGAGTCGACGGCGATTTTCATCACGTTCGATGAGGGCGGCGGTTACTGGGATTCGGGCTATATCCAGCCAGTGGACTTCTTCGGCGACGGTACCCGCATTCCGCTGATCGTGGTTTCGCCTTACTCGGCGGGCGGCAAGGTTGCGCACGAGTACGGCGATCACGTTTCCCTGGACAAGTTCATCGAGTACAACTGGGGATTGAAGCCGATCACGGTTCGCAGCCGCGACAACTTCCCCAACCCGAAGCAGCCGGCCAACAAGGACGGTTCGCCGAGCTACGCGCCGACGAACGGCCCGGCTCTGGCCGACCTGACAGGCGAGTTCGACTGGAAGGCGCTGAGCTATTCGGTTCCCAAATTCGAACTTATAAAGTAACCAACCACAGCGAATCCCATTTCCGCGCCGAAGACTGGAAAACCAGGCTTCGGCGCACTTTCGTCCAGCAACCATGCAAAGCAGCCAGCGGCAAAAGTCGAGAAGCGCGAAAAACCGCACCTCAGAGGCTGAAGTCCCGTTGATTTCATTAGCTTTACAGCACGACTAAAGTCGTGCCCTTTCAAAACTAAGCTTTGACCACAGACTGATAGGATCATTCGAGTGAATTTGAGAGTTCTCGTCAATCTTCTTTGCCTCCTTCCGGGGATATGCAGCTCTGCCGGCTTTGCGCAAACCGGCGCAACCGCACCGTCGGCGCATCCGCCGCTTCGTGCTTCGCTCCACATCCTGGACCAGTGGAAGTTGACGGAGGGTGGCAGCTGGGGCCATCTGAACTTCGAAGAGAAGGCCAATCTGCTTTACATTCCGCGAACCGGCTACATTGCGGTGCTGGACGCGGCTTCCGGCAAGGAAGTAGGCGCGATCCAGGGATTTGTGGATGCGCGCGCCGTGGCGCTCGACGACACGGGGAAGTTCGGATACGCGACCGATCTGACCACGAAGAATTATGGTTTTGTGCGCGTCTTCGACCGCTCGACCTGGCAGGTGGTGGCGACGATTACGGTGGGGCGGATTCCGAGCGCGATCATCTTCGACCCGGTTACGCGGACAGTGTTCGCGTTCAGCACGAGCGGGCGCAATGCGGCGGCGATCGATCCGGCGACCAACACGGTGGTGGCCACAATTCCGCTGCCGGGCAAGCCGCATCTGGCGGTGAGCGACGGCAAGGGTTCGATTTACGTGAGCTTCCGCGGCATTGGCAAGCTGGTGCGGATCGACACGGGCTCGCGGGCGATTGCGTCGACCTGGACCACGGACCCCTGCGCCGAGTTCCACGGCCTCGCATTCGACGCGGAGAACCGCCAGATCCTCGGCTCGTGCTATCCGACGCTGCTTGTCGCGATCGATGCGGGTACCGGCCAGGTAACTACGGCCGGAGAAGCGCCGATGGACGCGACCGATCTGGCATTCGACCGGGATCGGCGGCTGCTTTATAGCGGGTCGACCAGCGGCGTGCTCCGGGTTTACCGGCAGGAATCGGCGGTCAAGTACACACTGCTGGAGGAGCTGCCGACTGCGCCGCACGCCGGTACGCTGACAGTGGATGCGGGGAGAGGCCGCGTCTTTCTGGTAACTTCGGATTTTGGCGCGCCCAAGGTCGAAGGGGTTGGCATGGACGAGGCCGAGGCGCATCTGGTCCCCATCGCTGGGACGTTTCGGGTGATTGTGGCGGGGAAGTGAACTTGCGCGGCCGCGCGGCGAAGGGTGCGGCGGGCGGGAACGAAGAGGAGACCGGCCCGCTGGTCATCCCACGACGTCGTATGGGCGCATCATCTCGTTGTCTTCGTGCTCAAGGATGTGGCAGTGCCACACGTAGCGGAATCGCTGGCCTGGGGTCACCTGAGTTCCGGGCGGAAGATCGAAGTGCTGGATGATTCTTGTAACGAAGCCGGGGTAACTCTTGACGGTATCCTTCCAGCCGGGAAATTCGTTGGTCTCAGGGGGCAGAGGCCGGCCGGTGAATCGCAGCTTTCCCGTGGCCAGATAGCCGCGCACGTCGAAGGGTTGCCGGTTGAGGACCTGGAATCGGACCAGGTGAAGATGGATGGGATGAACGTCGCCGGTGGTATTGGCGAGCGACCAGATTTCCATCGATCCGGCCTGCGGGTCCTCCGTGACCGGGTCGTCCCAGTGCTTGCCGTCGAGCATGCCCATCATGGTGTAGCCGTCGGTGGCGCGGTCCATTTCATTGATGGAGACGACGCGCTCGCGGGCGGCCAGCGAGGGGTCGAGAGCGCCGAAAGGCGTGAGGGTCTCGGGAACGGCGCTCGTATCGGGCGCGGCGAGGGGTTTCGACACATTGAAGAGCATCACATCCGCCGCGTCGACCTGGCCGCCGCGGGTGTAGGGGGCGGGGGCATCGTTGGTCATGGCGAAGGAGGCTCCGGAGCGGCCGGCAAAGTCGAGCACGAAATCGAGCCGCTCGCCGGGGGCGATTACGAGCGCGCGGCGCGCGAGCGGGGCCGGCAAGAGTCCGCCGTCGGTCCCGATCTGAACGAATTGGGGCGCTTCGCCGGACTTTTCGCTCGGCGCGCCAGATGCGTCGGACGGCTTCAGGGTCAGGTGATAGAACCGGGCGTTGGAGCCGTTGACCATGCGGAAGCGGTACTTGCGGGGCTCAACTTCGAGGTAGGGCTTGGCTTTGCCGTTGACGCAGACGGTGTTGCCGAAGAACTCCTGAATCCAGACGGGGTGGGTGCCGTTGGCGGCGGCGGGGTAGAGGAGCGAGCCGTCGGGGAGGAAGAGACGATCCTGGAGCATGAGGGGGATTTCGTACTGGCCCGCGGGGAGGTTGAGCGTGTCTTCCTGATCGTCGCGGATGAGGTAGAAACCGGCCAATCCGGCGTAGATGTTGAGGCGGGTGATGCCGATGGCGTGGTCGTGGTACCAGAGCGTGGTGGCTGGCTGAGCGTTGGGGAAGTGGTTGGGGCCGGGCTTGTAAGCCACACCTTTTTTGCCGTCGGGGGTGATCCAGGCGTCAGGGTAGCCATCGTCTTCGGGGAGGGTCTGGGCTCCGTGGACATGGACGACGGCGCGAACGGGGGGAACGGTTTGTTCTTCGCCGTGGACGGTGAAATCGAGTGGCAAGAAATGGCGGGGAGGAAGGTGGTTGAACCAGTTTACCGAGAACGGCTGGCCTCGGCGGACTTCGATGGTGGGTCCGGGCCAGGAGCCATTGTAGCCCCAGAGGGAGGTGGGCGGGAGGTCGCGGTGAATTTTCTGGCGGAAGGAGTTCATCCGAATGGAGGCGGGTACGCCGGGACGGTGCACGAGCTTTGGTGGAATGGGCAGCGGGTCGACGAATGGAGGGAGGTTTACCGGAGACCGGTTAGCGGCGTCCGCCGCGCTCAAGGGAAGGGTACTCTTTGGGAGGATGAGACCAGCCGCGGTGAGCAGCCCGAACCTGGTAAACGCGCGGCGATGAAGGTTCAATCAGGACTCCGGGCCGGGGAACTGCCGACTCCGATGCTAAACCTGAATTGTTTCAAAGAGGTGAAGGCAGAGATTGCGGCGCACGGCTGGATTGGGGCGGTGGGTCAGGCGGTTTTTTCGGAGGTGGGATTTTCTTTGTACTCTTCCCGCTGGGCGGCGGCTTCCTCTGCCTTGCGGACTCGCTGGGCCTGGAGAACGTGGAGGGCGAGGGAGATTCCGACGTAGAACCGCTCCCGGCAGACTTTGCATCGGACGGGGAATTGGAGGAGAGCGAGGCGAGGGAAATCGGTTATGCGCAATTTGGAAGTTCTAAATTTTGGGGTGCCACAGTAGGGGCATCGCATAATCTTTGCTTCTCCATTTGCGGTGAGCGGCGAGGTTCTGCCTACGAAATCGATTGATGATGTGGAAATGGCTTCCCGTTAAACATAGCATGGACCCGGCTGAAACGCCATGCCTCGAAATTTGACCGAGTAGAATCGAAGGCCCCATTTCGTCTGCGGTGATTGATTACCCAGGTAATCGACGAGGAGGGGTGCGCGATGCGCTTGTCTATGGGTGGACACGATCAGGAGAGGTTGAGCTTGATGAATTCGAGGTCGTAGACGGAGGAGGCGGGCTTGCCGCGGGCGATGCGATAGAGGGCGCGGCCGCCGCCGAGGAAAAGGGCGAGGAGGACGGAAGCGGAGAACATGACGGCGACGAGGGTGAGGATGCCGAGGATGAGCTGGGCGGTTTTCTGGACGGAGGCCTGCATGGGCTGTTGGCTGTGGGCGGCTTCGGCGGACATCTCGGCTTCGTAGTGGACGGAGGAGAGAAGGCGGTGAGCGTCGTCCTGGATGGGGTCGCCACTGACGACGGCGAGGAGGGGGCCGGTGCGCTTGACCTCGATGGCTTTGGGGTTGGAGTCGAGGAGGGGCTTGGTGAAGGGGCGCTGGGGGGTGTTGCCGGCTTTGAGGTAGGCGGCGATGGATTGCTCGGCGGCCTTAGCCATCTGGGGGGTGGGGTAGTTGACGATGGTGAGAGTCGCGGGGCCGGAGGAGAGGGTGTAGGAGGCGGTGACGGTTTCCGCGCCGCGGTCGAAGCCGATGAGATCGGGCGGGAGGACGCCTCCGTTGGCGGCGTAGGCTGCGGGGCCGAGGGCGTAGTGGGTGGTTTGGCCGTCGAGGTCGGCTTGCGGAAGCGTGTCGAGGATGGGCGGCGGGAGTAGCTTGTTGCCGGAGGGCTGGGGGATGCTGGCGGCGAGTTCGCGGAACTCGCTGGCGGTCATGGCGGAGAGGTGGGAGACCTGGGCGTCGACGAAGACGTTGCCGAGCCAGAAGAGGATGCGGTTGTGGTCGGAGGCCGCGCCGGCGCCGATGTTTTCTTTGGGCCAGCCGGATTGGCGATAGAAGGTGTACGCGCCGTATGCGCCGCTGGCGTCGCCGAAACGCAGGGCTTTGAGCTGGATAGTTTGCCCCTCGCGGGTGTAGGTGGCGAGGGCGGCGTCGGAGAAGCCGTATTCCTTGAGGGCGGAGGCGTTGGCGGGGTCGGCCTGGGCGGGGTCGGTGATGGATTTGGGGGTGGGGGTTTCCCAGCCGGCGAAGTTGGTGGGGATGAGCGGGGCGTTTGCGGGGACGGCCGAGACCGTTTGGGGCTTGGCCGGGGATTTGGGGACGGTGGTGGGGGTTTTGCCGAGGAAGACAACGCTCGGCTTGCTCGGGGCGGGCTGGGCGGCCTGAGGCGATGGGGCGGCGGAGGCCGTGAGGGCGGCGGTGAGGCAGAGCAGGGCGGAGATCGTTTGGTTGCGCATTTCTTCTGTCCTCAAGCGTATACCCTTTTGCGGGCCAAGTGCGGTGACGGTGATCGACGGAGCCCTTTGCGCGCGGGTGATTCTTTGACGGGTTCCGGGGCGATCGGGTGCGTTGGAAGTGCGGTTTTGGACAAGTACAGCGGGTTAGCTGGGTAGCGAGTGAGCGGGTTAGCGGATTTTGTGGTGGTTGGTGGAATCCCCGGTCTCAGAATCGAGACCGGGGGCACCCAGATTTGCGGTGATTGCGGCGGTTAGAACTGGTGGGTTTCGATGGCGGCCGCGGCGTAGTCGGGGAGGAATTGGCTGCCGAAGTGGCGGAAATCGGTGACCTGGTTGAGGGCGAAATTGGGCGCGGTGCGGGGGGTGCGGAGGCGAAAGAAGTCCCCGCCGTGGACGTCATGGAGCCAGAAGGCGGGACGGGGATCGGGGCTGTCGGTGGCAATTTCGATGTTGGACATTTCGACGTTGCGGAGGTGGCGCATGAAGAAGCCGGTGGCCGGGAGCTGGCCGAACATTTCGGGGTCGGGGTATTTGGCTTCATTCTCGGGGGGTTGGAGAGAGGGCGAATCGGGCGCGCCGGCACCGAGCTGCTGGAAGAAGATGTCGCTGAATTTGAGGTCTTCGATGAGGTGGCCGGGGATGCCGCTGATGAGCGCGGGAGTGCCGCCGGAGCTGGTGATGTTGCTGAAGATCATGCGCTTGATGGAGCCGACGGGGGTGTCTTTTGGACCTCTCATGCGGGAGCCAAGGCGGAGGAAGATGGGGGCGTTGACTACGTTGCGCATGGTGAGGTTGGAGACGGTGATGTCTTCGCAGATTGCGCCGTCTTCGGAGACGAGCTCGAAGCCGTGGCACTGGTCGAAGACACAGTTGGAGACGGTGATGTTTTTGAAGCCGCCGTTGGACTCGGTGCCGAGTTTGATGCGGCCGGTGCGGTAGGCCTTTGCGCCGGGGGCGTGGGGTTTCCAAGTGCCGTCGAGGACGGAGCCGAGTTGGTAGCCGCCGGTGACGTAGCAGTTGGCGATGGTCATGTTCTCGGTGACGCGGGGGTAGCCGAGAGCGTAGGAGCACTTGGGGCAGATGCCGTCGTCCCAGGGGGAATTGACGGTGCAGTTGGAGACGTGGACGTTGCGGCAGCAGTCGAAGTCCATGCCGTCGCGGTTGGTGTCGATGCGGAGGTTGTCGACGGTGAGGTTGTCGACGCCGGTGGCGAGGAGGCCGAACCAACCGCCCTGGAGGATGGAGAAGTCGCGGAGGGTGACGTTGAAACAGTTCTTGAGGGCGATGGATTTGTTGCCGACGCCGGGCTTGCTGCTGTCGGGGAGGGCGGTTTCCGAGTCCCAGCCGCGGCTGAGGCCTTTGCCCCAGATGAGGCCGGGGCCGAGGATGGCGATGTGGTGGATGGCTTCGCCCCAGATGAGGGAGTTGTGCCAGTGGTTGTGGCCGTAGTCCTGGTAAGGTTCCCAGGGGCCCTGGGGCTCGGCGGGGTCGTAGCCGCCGGTCGGGAGGCCTTCGTAAGGGGTGGGGGCGGCGAGGAGGGTTGCTCCCTGGTCGAGGTAGAGGGTGATGTGGCTTTTGAGGCGGATGGAGTAGCTGGCGTAGGTGCCGGCGGGGAAGTAGACGGTGCCGCCGCCTGTCGAGGACGCGGCTTCGATGGCGCGGTTGATGGCGGGGCTGTCGATGGATGTGCCGTCGCCGGTGGCGCCGTACTGGCGGATGTTGAACCAGCCTGGGGATTGGGATGGTGTTGGGGATTGCGCGGCGGCGAGGGTGGGGATGGTGGAGGCGGCAAGGCTGGGAACGGCCCAGGCGACTAAATCTCTGCGGTTCATGCTTTTTCCCTCAGGGGCTAAAGCCCGTACCCTTCATTCGAAAGTGAGGGGCCGAAAAGCAGGTCCTTCACTTCGTTCAGGATGACAAGATCTTGGTAACGACAGCACGATGACAACGGTATTGCGGACTAAATGGGCCAGGGATCGCAGCCTTCTTCGCCGCACCAATCATATTGCTTTGCGGTTTTTTCCGCACCCGCCTGGAATTGCCATTGCTGGGGGGTGGTTTGGGTCAGCGAGTCGGTGGGATGGCCGGAGGATTGGCCTGCGGCGGCGATGGCGAAGGCTTCGCGGATGGCGTCGCGCTGGGGGGTTCCGATGGAGCCGGGGCTGGGGGAGATGAAGAGGGCTGTGCCGCTGCGGGCGAGCAGGTCAAGCCACTGGCGGTTCATCTCCCAGGGGATGGTTTCGGTGATGCCGACGCAATCGGCGTCGACCAAGAAGAACGCGCCGTTTTGAGGGAGGCGGTGGGCGAGGGTGTTGACGCCCATGCGGCGGGTGCGCTCCCAGTGCTGGCCGCTGGTGTCGTCGCCGGTGCGGGAGACTTCAAAGAGGCCGGCGGCGAGGTGGCCGACGGTGTTGCAGCCGAGGAGGAGGGTGGCTTCGCCGGCGGCCTGGCGGAGGGATTTATAGAGATCGAGGATGATTTCGGCGTTGGTGCGGGAGCGGTCGTGGAAGTGCCAGCCGGGGCGGGTGGGGGAGGGGCCCATTTGGGAGCCCCACTGGCCGAGGAGGTCGTAGGTGGAGTAGTCGTGCTTGACGAGGTGGTAACCCCAGGCGACGGCCTGGGTGAGCTTGGCGAGCATGGATTGGAGGGCTTCGGGGATGGTGGGGTCGTATACGGGTTCGTTGTCGGATTCGTTTGGATTTTGGAAGCGGGTGAGCGGGAGGAGCAGACTCTTTCGGGCGCTGCGGGGCGCCTGGGTGGGGCGAATCCAGATGCCGGGGCGGGCAGTGCGCTGGCGGATCTGGTCGGCGAGGGCGGCCATATCGGGGAATTTG
>Ga0302275_10005194_pt1 | contig 12592 bp, 11 predicted proteins | sample III_Bog_N2_2_FD_200229 | JGI IMG/M metagenome (GOLD analysis project Ga0302275, IMG submission 200229) | Peat permafrost microbial communities from Stordalen Mire near Abisko, Sweden - III_Bog_N2_2 | ecosystem: Environmental > Terrestrial > Soil > Wetlands > Peat | place: Sweden: Abisko...
CCGCCTGCTGCCGCTGGTAGCCCGGCGGTACCGAGTAGCGCAGCATCTTCCCCACCGACTCTCGCGATATCCCAAACTCCCGCGCTACCGCCCGTTGACTTCGCCCCTCAACCAGAACCGCTCGCCGCACCCGCCCATAGAGCTCCACCTTGTACATCCCTCCGGTGTTCCATGAACCCCGCTGCTTGCGCAACTGTCCATAGAAACCAATCCCGGCGGTGGCCTACTTTTACACCGCCACATACCGCCGCTTACGCGGCGCTACATGGCCTAGTTTTGCACCGGCGCTCATACATGGCTTCCGAGCGTCTCATGCAGGGCATAGCCATCAAATATTAGGATTTCAGGCTTAACAAAAGTGTCAGAAGTTGATGTATACTTCTGACAGATCAGGTGACGTATGGAGCGCCTCACAGAAGCCATTCTCGAAAAAACGAACGTACTGCCCGAGGGTATGCCGATTTCTGCCAAGATGCTGCTGCATCTCGGCAACAGGGCGGCCCTTGACCAGGCGCTCTCCCGGCTTGTGCGTCGTGGCAAACTTCTGAGAGCCGGGCGGGGAGTGTACGTGTCCCCCGTCGCAAGCCGTTTTGGGCACCGGGCGCCTGCCGTGGAGAAGGTGGTTGAGGAGTTGTCCCGTCAGCGCGGAGAGACCGTCGTCCCTTCGGGAGCCAGCTCTGCCAATGCTCTTGGATTGACGACGCAGGTGCCAACCCGAACCGTCTATTCAACCTCTGGGAAGAGCCGCAAATTCACTTTGGGCAAGCAGGTCGTCCATCTACAACACGTACCGGCGTGGCAACTCACCCTTGCCAAAGATCCCGCTGGGGAGATCATTCGCGCTCTCGCATGGGCTGGCCCGGAGAAGGTCAACCAGGCGTTGAAGGAGATCGAGACCAGAGTCCCGCGCTCTGAATTCCAGCGCATATCCCAGCAAAGCTCACGGTTGCCGCTCTGGTTGGCAACCGCACTGAGTGCGGACAGGAAACTATGCCTGAGAGCTTCTTCCATCTGAGCGCCAAAGAGCAGGAAGAGGCTCTCCAGGTAGCGGCATCGGCCTCTGGCAGACCTGCCCATCTCTTGGAGAAAGACATCTGGGTCGTCTGGGCGCTCTCGACATTGTTTACGTCTCCGCTTGGCTCCCATCTGGCGTTCAAGGGCGGCACCGCTCTGTCGAAAGCATACAAAGCGATACGCAGATTTTCCGAGGATGTGGACCTTACTTACGACATCCGGGCACTTGCGCCACGACTTGTCGGGAATGCTCCCGACGGCCTTGACGCGATTCCTCCGAGCAGGAGCCAGGAGAAGAAGTGGTCCGATGAAATCCGCAAGGAACTTCTCCCAGCATGGCTTCGCGACAGCGCTCACCCAATCGTGCAAGCAGGACTGGCGGGACTTCCGGCGGCCACAAGCCGCGTCACGGATGGGTGCATATTCATTGATTACAAACCCGTCGGCAAAGGTGCAAACACCCTGACGGTCTAGACGCAAACAAACCGGTGCTCTTCCAGTTCGTATCTGGCGCGTTCCATATCGACATTTTTCCTGGCCACAAGGCCACAGGAACGGAGGCGAACTATACTACTACGCTGGAGGGTCGAGCGCCATGCTGGTGTTCATGGTTCAAAACATCGAGGTCAACTAATGCGCCTTATCGTGATTTCAGACACCCACGGACTCCACAACCGGATAGAGGATCTTCCCGACGGAGATGTTCTGGTGCATGCTGGCGATTTTATGAACTCTGGGTATGATCCAGAGGATATCCGGTCCTTCAATCGCTGGCTTGGAGCGCAGTCGTTCAAACACTGCGTGGTCTGCGCCGGCAATCACGACCGGTATTTCCAGAACTTCCCGCAAGAAGCCCGCTCGCTTCTCACCAATGCGATCTACCTTGAGAACGCTGGCGTTACGATCGACGATGTCACCTTCTGGGGGTCACCCTACACCCCTGAGTTCCTGAATTGGGCTTTCATGTACCCTCGCGGCTCGGCCGCCAAACGGTACTGGGACCAAATCCCTTACGGCCTGGACGTGCTAATCACTCACGGCCCACCACTCTGGATTCTCGACCAAGTCGCGCCAGGCGCCCCGCATCTCGGATGCGAGGAACTCCTCAAATCCGCGGAAGAGAAAAAGCCTAAGGTTCATCTATTTGGCCATATTCACGGAGGTGCAGGCACCTTTGAGAACGGAGCCACTCGCTTCGTCAATGCGGCATACCTCAACGAGCAGTACAAGCCTTTGAAGCCCGCAGGCGAGGTACGCATCGTCGATCTGTAGCATATGGTGGTTCGCAGACCACTCGGTGAAAACGCTTCCCACTCTCAAATATTGTCAACGGGCCGATTTGCTCGTATAGCGCATTAGCGATTTCGCATGTAAGTATCGATTTGGTTGATGTCTCAACGTAAGTCGCTCAATGGCTGTGGAACGCATCGATGAAAGCCCGGAGCAAAATGCCGGATTTGTCAGCAACACTGTCGTCCAGAGGGATGGGAAATCTTCTCGCGTGCGATTCAAACGCATTCATGCGCTTAGAGTCTCGTAGAAGATTGCGAACACTTTCAATGGTGCTAGGGGAAGCCACTATGAGGGCATCTTGGGCCAACAATTGTGCGCCAGCGATCCCGAAGTCAAATCCTGCCGCCTCCAACAAATCCTCTTTATCCGAGTAGAGTCGCTCCTGGTTTCCAGCGTCGCCATACGTTTCGATAAGGCGCAGGCAATCCTGGGCGTCTTTGCTCTCCATTCTGTCTGCCCAGGCAAGCAGCTTGAGAAGGGTCAAACCCGGAAGAGAGGCTATCTGCAAATCCAGTTCTGGACCAATGCTGACGGTGAGAGAGCTTTCGTAAACTTTCCCGAAGGCCGCAACATTCATCACTAAATCTGTATCGGGGGGCGGCCAGCGAAACGCTTCGGCGTCGGTTGCGATTTCACCGAATGGCAGAATATCGATAGGAGTGGCGTAGGCAGCTATGGACGTCTTATGCAAGACGCGATAAGGCTGGTACGTGGAAGGCTGAAAGTCGGTCGCGCGGAGAATTTTTGATTTAACGGCTTCAAAGCGCTCCCAGGAATCAATTGAAATTCCAATGTCCACGTCTCGCGTTGCCCGCAAGACCTGTTGTCCAAAGACGTTGTAAAGCAGAATGTCGCGCGCCGTTGCGCCTACCAGCATATACGGACACTGCAGGCGCTTAAGAATTTCGTCGAGTGCCGCCAAGGTTGCGTATCTGTCCGATTCGACGGGGCGGTCAGCGCGTAGCTGGAGCGGTTTGGAGATATTGCTCATGGAGGATCTTCGCTGTCTCGATATTTCGGGTGTTGCCAGTCATCATCAGGTCCGCATAGACCAGCAGTGGAGGAGCAAGAGGCTTTTCGATGCGGTCCAACTCCGGATTCCAGAACGCATCGAGGATCTCGGTATCCCCGTCGGCTGCGAGTCGCATCCTCCCTTGCATGAGAAGCTGCTTGGTTGCGCCACGGGTGTACACGAGCAGGTGCTCCGCTTTAAGGTAACCGGTCAGCCTCTCAGCGGCGACCTCCCCTCCCCAGTAGGCTCCAAACGGCTTCAGCTCTAAACCGAGAACCTGATCCCGGTCGGCAGTGTAGCGGCGGCCATGGAGCTTAGGGCGAAGTATCGCGGGATACTGCACAACCCATTCGTGCAGAAGTTCTTCAGTGCGCTCCAACGCTGCAGTGCCCTTCCCTTGGCGACGCAGGAAGCCGCGCGTCTCCAGGTCTTGGAGGACCGGCCCCACGGCTCCCAAAGCGACTTGTGCGGCAGCGGCGATCTGGCGGTATGTCATGCCAGCGAGTTCGGGCTTACATAGCAGAGCAAAGAGGATCTTCATACCCGCCGGTGTGACCGCCTGATAGACCCTGCGTCCGATGTGATCCGGCCGTGGCCGCCCAGTAATGTAGAGGAGAGTTGTGCCGGTGCGGATAAACAGGTTGCCGGCGGTGTCCACGAAAGGAAGGTTGAGTCGGCGGCACTCCTCCGCCATCACCTCGGTCATGTAGGGCGTCACCAGCAAAGGGATATATCCTGGCAAATTGTCTTCAATCGCTGTTTCGAGCTGGGTCTTGATCTGGGCGAGCGCCAGACGACGATCCACATTCTTGATCTCCACCAGAAGCAGCAGCTTTTGGTCGTGCAACTCCAGTTGGAGTTGCGCGTCGAATCGGCGATCAAAGGGGCCGCGCTCCCTTCGTAACAGTTTGGCGGCACCGCCAGTTTGGGTCTGGAGGGCCTGCAAGGCTTCGTCTAGCAAGAGGAGTTCGGTCTCGAGGATATCCATAGGGTGCCGTTCATGATTCCAGCTCGTTCACGTGACGTGAACATAGAGAAACTTTGAACAATTGTGCCATAAATGATGGTCTATGTTCAACTGTTCACGGACCCGAGTATGGAAATCCAAACGATCGAAATTCACTCCCGACGCACTGCCAGTAGCCTGTCCGATGCGTATTTTTCCGTCCTCTTGAGTCGCCATTAGTACCGTAGAGTCAATAATATACATATTGCTAAGGTCACTCACAAACACAATAGCCATGTTGAGAGGTTGAGCCCTAGCTTGGCTCTGGGCCTGTTCATGGCCTGATTGATCGGCGACGGTTCTCCCCGCTTGGTCATGGTCACGCAATCCTACATCGACCGCCCGGTAAGTGAGCCAATCCAGCCCGGAACACCATCCCAGCACGCCTGCACCAAACAGCGCACCGAAGAGGCCCGGAATGGCATTCTGAAAGCATCCGCTCATCATTCGGATTCCGGCGAAGATGAGCCAGCCAAGGCAGATGACCGCGCCGGCATGAACGTCCCCGATGAGAGTTTGAGCCCCGGCGAAATCCATCGTTCCCTGGGCATGAGCAACGTTTGCAGTGCCTGCGAAGGTGTCAGAGCCTGTTGGCCAGAGCTGAGCCGTCCGTGAGACACCTTAGATTCTCATGGCTTGGGTTGCGCGCGAGACGTGCCCGAACCTCACAGGGTCTCCCAAATCTTCCCACTTTGTTGATGGACCTGAGAACGACTCCAAACGGCCTTAGATCAGAAGATGATCTTTCGCCACCCTGTCCCTCAAAGACGATGGTATTCCGGCATCTGCCGCGAAGCTCGACCAATTGTCCATTGCCGCTCGAACGTCTGCTAAGGCATCTTGTGGTTTGCGCACGCCGAAACGGTCGGCAACTTCAAGCAGATCAACGCGCGTAATGTTCTGAAATTTCCCATTTACACTCATCAGGTGTTGGTAGGTCCATTCGCCCTTCGGATTGTAGGCGTGCGTGACATCATAGGCCGAAGCGAGTTCCCATGATTGGCCGTGCCTTAATCGGAATCCAAAGTTCTTCGTATGGTCGTCGCAATTGCGAGCCATGACATTGAAGGCCATGCGACGAAAGGTCTGGCTCTTCGCTTCATCGTCAAGCCCGAGTTTGCCGATGGTCATGAAGAGCTGCTCATAGGCGTGTGTACCGCGCTGCCTGAAATCAAGGTGATTCATGGCGCAGAGCGTCTGTAAGTGGTGCTTTTGGGTCTTGCCATTGAGGTCCTCACGGTCAAATCGTTTCGTCATGAAGTGAGCGCGGCCGTTTTCTTCCAGTAGCCGGCAAGGAGACATGATGATGCCTGCTTCATTCGCCATGAGGGAATAGGCGTACTCGATGCGTCCGTACCCCTCGCCCGTACCCAATTCCTTGTCCTTCCCCACGCCGTCGAACTTCAACAGCCAGTGTTCAAATCCGGGCGCGGTGTCGAACTGCCCACTGCGAACCTCATCCGTCTGCGGGTTCCAGGCAATGACGGCCTTCGCGCGCGCGCCGCCCGCGGACGTGCCGACTTTGATGATGTTCGCAAGCGCCGCTTTTGCTTCGTGGTCCACCGCGAAGCTTCCTTGCACGAGTCGGCGCGCCTCCTCGACGAGCTGCTTCATTTCGATCGGTGCCGAGCTCTCCGTATGCGATCCGCGCGCCGGGCGAAACTCCAACGCGCCCATGCCGCGTTTGCCCATGTAGGCCAGCCGGTCGAGTATTGTGATGGCGCTCTTTTCGATGCCTTTGGTTGCCATCCAGGCGTCGATGAGTGCATTGCCGAAATCGTCGGGAAGGGCATCGGCCAGCATCGAGGGAAGGCCGAAATACGTTGCCTTCGGAAGCGTGGGGAAAGTGAATGTCTGGCGGCGATCCGAGAGGGGCATCGTCAGCGGCGCCAGTTCTATGCCCTGCCTCTTCCAGGATGGCTCGTACTCGAAGGCGTAGCATCCGAGCGCTGGGTCTGCTGTTGCGGCTCCTACCCTCTTGCCCCATAGGAGCACTTCAATGACATCGACGGGCTTCATAGAAGCCTACCCCGTGATCCGGAAGATTGGCGTACCCTCCGCTTTGCTTTCGAACTGCGTAGCAGAGCTAAAGGGCTTACCGACGGCTTGGGAGCAAGCAATTCCAGGCCGTCTAAGGAGTCAAGAGCCTTTAAGACTCGCAGGAGCGACTCGACAGTTGATCCTCGGCCAGCTTCGAGATTCCGCAGAGCTTTCTCGGATAGCCCAGCCTTCTCGGCAGTGGTAATTTGATCGAGATTCTTGGAGAGACGAAGAGCCTGAAGCTGTTCTCCAAGCAGGACTTGGAGTTCCGAGATCGACCTAAAGGACAAATCGCTCATATCGGAATAATACTACCGATTAAAGCGCAAAGCAACGATAATCGGTGGAACTATGCCGTTTATGCGAAATGTATCCAAGCCGTAGGCCGCGACTCGATGTGGCAAGTGTCGCTTCCAATATCCTAGTATCAATTGTACGGTGCCTCTTCCGCATTGCTCCCCTCCTTCTTGCCGGCCTTTTCATGGCAGGCTGCGCACCAAGTCACTACAGCAAGGGCATATCCTCGTTCGCCGCCGCCGCCGCGCCCGCGCTGGACAAGGTAGACGCCTCCTACACCGCGGTCAACGACGTCCATATCTTCGAGGAACAGACCGAGCTGGTCGCTCAGTATGACACCAGCGGGTACCGCCTGGGGCAGATCAAGGCACTCATATCGCCCGAAGAACTGGAAGCCAGAACGCAGGCTGTTTCGGTGCTGCGCCGGTACTCTCAGGCGATTGGGGACCTGGCGGCAGGGAAACAGGCCCAAACTGCGCTCAGGAGCCTCTCGCCGGCGCCGGTGGCCCCTACCACTGCCGCAGCAGCTGCGAGCGGCAAGATGACCCCACAGCAGATGGGCCTCATCCTGTCTGGACTCGACGCTGCGCTCAAACTCTACCTCGACCGCAAGGTTAGGGGCAGAGGCATACCTCCGCCTGCTGCTTGACCACCTTCGGCCGGAGTGAATGGAATCAGCGCAGCAGAGAAAGGCCAGGTCTTCGGACCTGGCCCTTGTCTTTTGGCCGTGGTGTAATGTGGTGAAGGCATGGAATCCAAATGGTTGGGACACAGATAAGCCTTACAATGGTGCTTCTCTAACTTGAGCTGCAAGAAAGCCGTGCCCGTGGGAACTACGACTGCTCTTGGATTTGAATCGAAGCTCTGGGCTACTGCCGACGCTCTGCGCAACAACATGGACGCGGCGGAGTACAAGCATGTCGTCCTGGGGCTGATCTTCCTCAAGTACATCTCCGACGCCTTTGAGGCGAAGCACGACGAACTTGAAGCCCAGCGGGCCGACGGGGCCGATCCCGAGGACGCGGATGAGTACCGCGCCGCAAGCATCTTCTGGGTGCCGAAAGAGGCGCGATGGGACCATCTGAAGGCCAACGCGCCACAGCCCAAGATCGGCACCTATGTGGACGACGCCATGAGCGCCATCGAGCGCGATAACCCGTCCCTCAAGGGTGTACTCCCCAAGGACTACGGTCGCCCCGGCCTCGACAAGCAGCGGCTGGGCCAGCTCATCAACCTCGTCAGCGACATCGGCCTGGGCAGCCCCGCCGACCGCGCCAAGGACGTTTTGGGCCGGGTCTACGAGTACTTTCTCGCCATGTTCGCCAGCGCCGAGGGCAAGAAAGGCGGGCAGTTCTATACGCCGTCCTGGGTGGTCCGGGTTCTGGTCGAGGCGCTCGCCCCATACAAGGGCCGCGTCTATGACCCTTGCTGCGGCTCCGGCGGCATGTTCGTGTCCAGCGAGAAGTTCATCGAGGCTCACAGCGGCAAGGTCGGCGACATCTCTATCTACGGGCAGGAATCGAACTACACCACATGGCGGCTGGCCAAGATGAACCTCGCCATTCGCGGCATCGACGCGCAGATCGCCCACGGTGACACCTTCCACAGCGACCGCCATCCTGATCTGAAGGCCGACTATGTGCTCGCCAATCCGCCCTTCAACGACAGCGACTGGCGAGGTGAGCTGCTCAAGGAAGACAAGCGCTGGATCTACGGTGTGCCGCCCGCCGGCAACGCCAACTTCGCATGGGTGCAGCACTTCATCTATCACCTGGCGCCCACGGGGCTGGCGGGGTTCGTGCTGGCCAACGGCTCCATGTCGTCGAACCAGTCCGGCGAGGGCGAGATTCGCCAGAAGATGATCGAGGCGGACATTGTGGACTGCATGGTGGCCCTGCCCGGTCAGCTCTTCTACTCCACGCAAATTCCCGTCTGCCTTTGGTTCCTCACCCGAAACAAAAAGAACGGGCGCTTCCGCGACCGGCGCGGCGAGACGCTCTTCATTGACGCACGCAAGATGGGAACTCTGACAGACCGCGTCCACCGCGAGCTGACCGACGAGGATATAGCCAGGATCGCAGGCACGTACCACGCATGGCGCGGCGATAAGGGAGCCGGAGAATACGCCGATGTACCCGGCTTCTGCAAGGCGGCGAAACTGGAGGAAATCCAGAAGCACGGCTATGTGCTCACGCCCGGCCGGTACGTCGGGGCTGAAGCTGTCGAGGACGACGGCGAACCCTTTGAGGAGAAGATGGCCCGGCTGGCCGCAACCCTCCGCAAACAGCAGGCCGAAGCGACCCGCCTAGATGCCGCTATCGCCACCAACCTCAAGGAGCTTGGCTATGGCGAGTAAGAAGACCCCCAACCCGCCTGCACCCTCCGACTCCTCGCCGGACCAAATCCTCATCTATACGGATGCGGGGCTCAATCTCCAGGTTCGGTTAGACGGGCAGACCGCATGGCTGACGCAGCTCCAAATGGCCGAGCTGTTCCAGACCACGAAGCAGAACATAAGCCTCCATGTTCTCAACATTTTAGAGGAAGGCGAGCAGGACCGGGAGGCAACTGTCAAGGAATACTTGACAGTTCAACAGGAGGGTTCCAGGCAGGTTCGGCGCCCGGTGGAGTACTACAACCTCGACATGATTCTGGCCGTCGGCTACCGTGTACGGTCGCAGCGAGGCACCCAGTTCCGGCAGTGGGCCACGACCCGGCTCAGTGAACTGCTGGTAAAGGGCTTCACTCTGGACGATGAGCGCATCAAGGCAGGGCGTACGCTCGGGCAGGACTACTTCGACGAACTGCTGGCGCGGATTCGTGACATTCGCTCCAGCGAGCGGCTCTTCTACCAGAAGATTACCGACATCTACGCCACCAGCATCGACTACGATGGCAATGCCGAGTTGACCCAGGAGTTCTTCAAGACGGTGCAGAACAAGATGCACTGGGCCGCGCACGGGCACACCGCTGCGGAGATCGTCCACCGGCGTGCCAACGCCAGCCAGCCGCACATGGGGCTCACCAGTTGGAAGAACGCGCCGCATGGGGCAGTGCGCAAGGCCGACGTGACTGTTGCCAAGAACTACCTGCAAAAGGAAGAACTGGAGGCGCTAAATCTCATCGTCTCTGCCTACCTGGACTTTGCCGAATTACAGGCTCGCGGTCATCGCCCCATGCACATGCGCGAATGGATTTCCAAGCTGGATGCTTTTCTGCGTCTCAGCGAGCGCAGCATCCTGACAAACGCGGGCAAAATCTCCCATGCCCTGGCCGAGGAGCACGCCCACGCGCAGTTTGCTCAATTCGAGGAACAGCGCCGTCAGATCGAGTCGTCCCAACCCGTCAGCGACTTCGACCGGACCGTGGTGCAGATCAAGAAACTGGAAGCCCCCAAGCCGAAGCGAGTTCGCAAGGGAGACGCATAGTGACGAGTGAGCGCGAGCAACAAACGACCAAACAACAGGCCGAGGCCACACGGCTGGACGCAGCCATTGCCGCCAACCTCAAGGAGCTTGGGTATGGCGGTTGAATTCTTTTCGAATCCGTCGGGAGTTCCAAATGTTCCCAACGGTTGGAACGTTGCGGCCATAGAGAACTTGTGCTCACGGGTCACCAGCGGTGCTACCCCGCTCCGGAGCAATGCGGAGTACTACGATGCCGGAACCATCCCGTGGATCAGGACCCAAGAGTTGAAAGACGGGATCATACGCGAATCCGCCCAAAAGATTACACCTGCCGCCCTCAAAGAGACATCGGCTAAGCTCTTTCCGGTCGATACCGTCCTGATGGCGATGTATGGAGACGGTAAGACGATCACGAGTCTTGGAATTTTGGGAATAGAAGCTGCGACGAATCAGGCCTGCTGTGCCATGATCACCGACCCGACGCGCTGCTTACCCAGATTCCTCTTCTACAATTTGAGACATCACAGAGATGACATCATCCACATCGCAACAGGTGGCGCCCAAAGAAATTTGAGCGGAGCGATTATCAGGCGCTTCGCGATCAGTGTGCCGCCTCTCGATGAGCAAGCGGTGATTACAGGTATCCTTGGCACACTGGATGACAAGATCGAGCAGAACCGGAAGATGAACGAGACTCTGGAGGCGATGGCGCGGGCACTCTTCAAATCATGGTTTGTGGACTTCGATCCCGTCCGCGCCAAAGCTGAAGGCCGCGACCCCGGCCTCCCCGTTCACATCGTCGCCCTCTTCCCTGATTCTTTCGAGGACTCCGAAATTGGGGAGATTCCGACGGGATGGTCGGTGCTTGGTTTAGACGACACGGCGCGATTCTTGAATGGCCTCGCGATGCAGAAGTTCCCGCCAAAGGGTGACCGCTTTCTCCCTGTTATCAAGATTTCACAACTTCGCGCCGGAGATATGACAGGAGCCGACAAAGCGAGTGCTGATCTCGCCCCGGAATATGTTGTGGAAGATGGAGACGTGCTGTTCTCGTGGTCCGGCTCCCTTGAATGTGTTCTCTGGCCTGGAGGGCGTGGCGCATTGAATCAGCACCTCTTCAAAGTCACGTCAAAAAAGTTTCCGAAATGGTTCTACTTTCTCTGGATTCATTGGCATCTTGAGGACTTCCGGCATATAGCTGCTGGCAAGGCAACGACAATGGGACACATCCAACGGCATCATCTCACCAGCGCGAAGGTGCTCGTTCCCCCGCCGGAACTACTGCAAGCGATGAGCGGTTTCATGCACCCGATCATCGAAAGCATTTGGCGTCGCAAAGTACAGTCCCGCACTCTCGCCGCCCTGCGCGATATGCTTCTGCCCAAGCTCATCTCCGGCGAACTGCGTGTGCCTGAAGCTGCCGGTCTAACATCAGTGCCAGGGATGCGATGAAGAAATTCACCGAATCCGACGTTGAAGAGGCCACGCTCGAATGGCTTGAGGGTCTGGGCTACACAGTCCTGCACGGCCCGGAGATCGCCACTGGGGAGCCAGCCGCCGAACGCGACGACTCGGGTTACCACGATGTCATCCTGGAGCGGCGACTGCGCCAAGCGCTTGAGCGGCTCAATCCCAAGCTGCCCCCGGAGGCCCTCGAAGACGCATACAAGAGGCTGACCGTTGCCGACGAGCCGTCGTTGGTGACCTGCAACCATGCCCTGCACCAGCGGCTCGTGGAGGGCGTCACGGTGGAGTACACCCGCCCGGATGGCTCCATCGGCGGGGCACTGGTTCATGTGATCGACTTCGACAACCCGGACAACAACGACTGGGTAGCGGTAAACCAGTTCACCGTGGTGGAGGGCCAGAACAACCGGCGGCCTGATGTGCTGATCTTCCTGAACGGCCTTCCCATTGTCCTGATGGAGCTGAAGAACCCGGCGGATGAGAACGCCACCATCTGGAGGGCCTTCGACCAGATCCAGACCTACAAGGCGCAGATTCCCTCGCTCCTCACCTATAACGAGCTGCTCATCATCTCCGACGGCCTGGAAGCGCGGGTTGGTTCGCTCACAGCGACGACCGAGCGCTTTATGCCCTGGCGCACGATCGAAGGTGAGGCGCTGGCGCCCGCTTCGCTGCCGCAGCTTCAAGTGGTATTGCAGGGCCTGCTGGACAAGCGCCGGTTGCTGGACTTCATCCGCTACTTCGTTGTATTTGAGGACGAAGGCGGCGGCATCCTGACCAAGAAGATCGCCGGGTACCACCAGTTCCACGCGGTGAACCGGGCACTGGCCGAGACGCTGAAGGCGACCGATGAAACAGGCGACCGGCGGGTGGGGGTGGTGTGGCACACGCAGGGCAGCGGCAAGAGCCTGACCATGGCCTTCTATGCAGGGCGGCTGGTTCTGGAAACCGCGCTGCAGAACCCCACCATCGTGATGCTCACCGACCGCAACGACCTGGACGACCAACTCTATGGGACGTTCTCTCGTTGCCATGAACTGCTGCGTCAAGACCCTG
>Ga0302275_10005207_pt1 | contig 12572 bp, 10 predicted proteins | sample III_Bog_N2_2_FD_200229 | JGI IMG/M metagenome (GOLD analysis project Ga0302275, IMG submission 200229) | Peat permafrost microbial communities from Stordalen Mire near Abisko, Sweden - III_Bog_N2_2 | ecosystem: Environmental > Terrestrial > Soil > Wetlands > Peat | place: Sweden: Abisko...
CACTTTTCCTCTGCAGTCCTTCCCAGGCTGAAGTGGTCACTCTGACCAGCCTGGACTGGTGCCCCTATACTTGCGCTAACTCCCCCGCCCAGGGCGTGACCTCGGCCATTGTCCGGGCCGCCTTCAAGGCTCAGGGCTATGATCTGAAAGTTCAGTTTCTGCCCTGGAACCGCGCCGTCTTCAACGCCAGGAACGAGCCGGATGTCGCCGGATATTTCCCTGAATATCCCGGCTCTACTCCCGGCTTTCTTCTGTCGCCAGAGATCGGCTTTGGTCCGCTGGGGCTGGTGGAAGCCGTCGATAAACCGGTGGTCTGGAAGACCATCGCCGATCTGTCCAGCGTCAGGCTGGGCATTGTCAGCGGTTATCTGAATACGCCTGAGTTGGATCAGCGCATCTCCGCCAAGGCCCAGCCCATCGACATGGCCATGGACGATGCCTCCAACATCCGCAAGGTCGGGGTTGGGCGGATCGACGCCGCCGTCATCGATGCCAATGTCTTCAATTATCTGCTGAAGAACGACCCCAGCCTACAGATCGTGAAGACCAAAGTGCGGATGAACCCCAGGCTGCTGGATGCCAAAAGCCTGCATGTCGCCTTCACCGATAGCGACTATGGCCGCAAAATGGCGGCGGTCTTCGCCGAGGGGCTGAAGAAGATCGACGTCAAAACCATGCAGTCCTCGCTGATCCATACCGCCTTTACGGAGTAAGAAGGAAAAGCTCTGGACACCAAGGCCCTTGAAGAGTCATCTCCTTAGGCCTTTTTGTGCCGAAGGATGCTGTCCTTGTCCCATCGTCTGCGCCTGCTGCTGCGAAACCCCAAAATCAGTGTCAGGATCTGGCTCTATCGGATCATGTTCTGGGGTGGGGCCGTGCTGGTTTCCCTATCGGCCATGCTGTTCGAGAAGGGCAGCACCATGGGCAATCATCTGTTCCGTCAGGCGCTGGCCCTTCACTCCTTGTTGGCTCTGGTCATCACCCCGTTGGGCTTCGTCGGCGTATTGTGGTTGACCCGCAGATTGTTTCCTGGCGCCCAGGGCAGTGGCATTCCCCAGACTATCGCCGCCCTAAAGATCGAGGCTCCCGAGGAGCGCCATAAGCTTTTGTCCCTGCGGGTGGCGGCGGGAAAGTTATTGCTGACCAGCCTTGGACTTTGCTGCGGAGCCTCGGTGGGGCGCGAAGGGCCGACGGTGCAGATCGGCGCTGCCATCATGCTGACCCTGGGTCGCTGGATCAGGCTGCCGATCCCCAAGCTTGAGCAAATGCTGATTCTGGCCGGCGGCGCGGCGGGTATCTCCGCCGCCTTCAACACGCCCTTGGCCGGAGTGGTCTTCGCCATCGAGGAAATGGCCCGTTCTTTCGAGGAACGCAACAGCGGCACCGTGTTGACCACGGTGATTATCTCCGGCTTTGTTTCAATGGCGGTGGTCGGTAATTACACCTATTTCGGCCGGACCGACGCCGTGGTGAGCCTGGCTCAGGGCTGGCAGGCGATCCTGGTTTGCGGCCTTGGCGGCGGCATCCTGGGTGGTCTGTTCGCCCGCATCTTGATGGCGATCTCTTCCGGCTTGCCGGGACGGGTTGGGATTTGGACCCAGAGCCATCCCTATTTTTTCGCCCTGGCCTGCGGCTTCGGGCTGGCCCTGCTGGGCTTGCTGTCCGGCGACAGCGTCTATGGCACCGGCTATGAAGAGGCCAGAGGTTTGATCGAGGGGAAGCACATCTTGCCGGCCTCCTTCGGTTTACTGAAAATGCTGGCCTCCATCTTGTCCTACGCCAGCGGTATTCCCGGAGGAATCTTCGCTCCCTCCCTGGCGGTGGGGGCTGGGCTTGGGGCCAATATGCAAGGGTTGATGCCTTTGGTGCCGGTGGGGGCTCTTTGCATCTTAGGGATGGTCAGCTATTTCACCGGCGTGGTCCAGGCCCCCATTACCGCCGTGGTGATCGTCATGGAGATGACCGACGACCAAAGTCTGACCCTGCCGTTGATGGCTGCCGCCCTGCTGGCGTTCGGCGTCTCTCGTCTGGTCTGCCCCAAGCCTTTCTATAAGACTATGGCCCAAGGCTTCATCGCGGCGGCCAAGCCGGCGGCATAGAATTAAAACCCCCGGAAGATCGCTCTTCCGGGGTTTCTCTTCAGCAGAATGCCGAGGCCGTCTTACAGCTTCGGTTCGAAAATCTTGACCGTCTCGATCTTGCCGTCCTGGATTTCCCAGTGGGCGAAGGTGCCGCCAACGTCGCCGTGGGCGTCGAACTTCACCGGGCCGGAAGCGCCGATATAATCGATCTTCTTACCGGCGGCGATGGCGGTCTTGGCCTTGGCGAATTCGCCGGGGCCGACCTTCTCGCCGTCTTCCGCCGTGACGTCCTTGATGGCGTCGCGAATCTTGGCGCCGTCGGTGGACTTGGCCTTCTCGGCGGCCAGGGCCAGGACGATGGTGGCGTCATAGAAGCTGTCGATATAGGGCTTGGGCGAGATTTCGCCGAACTTGGCCTTGTAGTTGGCCTTGAAGCTCTCGGCGGCGGCATAGCCGGGCAGCGGAGCGGCAGCGGTGCCGGCGGCGCCGTTCAGGAACTGGCCACCGATGGCGTCGATGATTTCCGGGGCCTTCATGCCGTCGGACAGCAGGAACTTGTTGAAGGAACCGCTTTCCAAAGCCTGCTTCAGAATCGGTACGCCGTCGCCGGTATAGGCGATCAGCACCAGGGCTTCCGGATGACCACCGGCGGCCTTCTGGACTTCACCGCGGAAGCTGGCCTGCTTGGGCTCGAAGGGAACCGAAGAGGTGACCTTGCCGCCGTTCTTGGTAAAGGACTTCTCGAAGCTTTCGGCTAGACCCTTGCCGTAGTCGTTATTCACATAAATGATGCCGACTGACTTATAGCCCTTTTCCTTGCCCACAGCGGCCAGAGCCACGCCCTGGAAGGCGTCGGACGGCACGGTGCGGAAGGTGAAGCCCTTGGACTCCAGGCCGCTGATCTTGGGCGAGGTAGCCGAGCCGGTGATGATCGGCACACCGGCCGGAACGGCGACGGTGGTGGCGACGGGGATGAAGACGCCCGAGCCCATGGGGCCGATCAGAGCATTGACCTTTTCCACCGATACCAGCTTCTGGGCGGCATCGACGCCGGCCTGGGGGCTGGTCTGGTCGTCGCCGATGGACAGGCTGACCGGGGAGCCCAGCACGCCGCCGGCCTTGTTGATTTCGTCGATGGCCAGTTCGGCGCCGCTTTTGGCCGCCGGGCCGTAATCGGCCAGTTCGCCGGTCAGGGGGAAGATACCGCCAATCTTCAGCTTGCTCTCGGCAAGGGCCGGCACGCTGGCCAGCATCGCCGCCGCCATCACTGCGGCACCGATACGCTTATGGAAAACAGCCATTTCGGCCTCCAGTTTGTTCCAAGGTGGCGGTGAGTTTATGCGGGGTTTCACGATCCTGCAACGGCCAGGAAAGGGGGGGATCGGTAAAATGGTATGCTATCACATCGGCCAAGTAGAATGTCCCCTTGGGAAATTGACATTGCCCGCCTGGCCCCATGCGGGATAAAGTCCGCGACCAAATGTCACGTCGCACTTATCAAGGAGCAGGGGGCCATGGCCGGTTCTGTCAATAAAGTCATTCTTATCGGAAATCTGGGCCGCGACCCGGAAGTCCGCCACGGCCAGGACGGCTCTAAGATCGTCACTCTGAACCTTGCCACCTCGGAATCCTGGAAGGACCGTTCCGGCGAGCGCAAGGAAAAGACCGAATGGCACCGCGTGGTGATCTTCAATGACCGCGTCGGCGACATCGCCGAGCGCTACCTGAAGAAGGGCTCGAAGGTCTACTTGGAAGGTGCTTTGCAAACCCGCAAATGGACCGACCAGAGCGGCCAGGAAAAATACACCACCGAGATCGTCATCGGTAAGTTCAGGGGCGAACTGACCCTGCTGGACGGCCGCGACGGCGGTGGTCAGGGCGGCGGTGGCGGCTACGGCGGCGGTGCGGGTGGCGGCAACGACTACGACCAGAGCTACGGCAATGGCGGCGGTGCTGCTCCGGCCCGGGCTCCGGCGGCCAAGCCCGCTTCTGGCGGCGGTTCCGGCTGGGACGCTCCGCCGGATCTGGACGACGAAATTCCGTTTTAACCTTCCGTATAGAGGGTTGAGATATTTTGGGAGGGATACTTTGTATCCCTCCTTTTTTTATGGCCTCTGGTTCGTTTGGGATTGTAGTCTCATGCTTCAAATTAAGTGTTGTTAATTAAGGGGCCCTATGTCTGCCAGTTTCGTCACCGAGCCGCCGTCGCGCCGGCAGAGGGTATTCATCGTCATATCCGCCTTCCTGCTGACGGTTATCGCGGGTGTCGCAATGATTTGGGCCGACGAGCCTTTGCCGCATTTATCGTCCTTCATGCCGTTTTATGCCGGGATCGTCATCGTCACGGACCTGCTGACTGCTTATCTGATGGCGACTCAGTTCCGGATCGCCGCCAAGCCTTCAATTTTGCTGCTGTCCTCGGCCTATCTCTATTCCTCTCTGATCGTCGTGCCGCATATGTTGCTGTTTCCCGGCGTGGTCAGCGAGACTGGGTTGCTGGGGGCGGGGCTGCAGAGCGCTATCTGGATGTGGGTGTTCTGGCGCGGCGGCTTTCCCTTGCTTATCCTGGCCTACGCCGGATTGCGTCATTACGAAACCAGGCATCCGATTCAGGTTCAGACGGAAAAAAATCTGTCTCTCGTTGCTCCTTTAGCCATCGCGGTTCTGGTTCTGGGGCTGACCCTGCTGGTGACTTATGGCAAGGAAGTTCTGCCTGTTCTGGTGCGTGGCGATGATTTTAGCTCTTTGTCCCAGTCATGGTTTTCCATCTCGGTGGTCTTTTTTAATATTTTGGCTCTTATGGCTGTGGCCGGCGTGACGCGCGGGCGCACGGTCGGTGAGCTGGGACTGGTGCTGGCCATGTTGGCCAGTCTGCTGGACGTGATGCTGACCTTGCATTCCAGCGCCCGTTTCAGTTTGGGCTGGTATGTGTCGCGAATGAACAGCGTCGTCTCGTCTGGGGTGGTGCTGGCGGTTTATATTTACGAGGTGAATTGGCTCTACCAGCGGGTGGCGGAGCTGAATGAAAACCTATCCCGTCTGGCCTTCGTCGATCAGCTGACCTCACTGGCCAACCGCCGACAGTTCGACCAAAGGCTCGAGGTCGAGTGGAACCGGGCCGTTCGCGATCAGCAGCCCTTGTCCCTGGCCATGCTCGATGTGGATTTTTTCAAGAAATTCAATGACCGCTACGGACATTTGCCGGGCGATGATTGTTTGCGTCAGGTGGCCCAGGCTATCCTTGGCGTGACCCGTCGTCCTGGTGATTTAGCTGCCCGTTATGGCGGCGAGGAATTTGCTTTAATCCTGCCGGCAACCTCGGAAAAAGGCGCCACGAGTGTCGCCGAAGCCGTCAATGAGTCGGTGCGACGTCTGTCGATCCGCCACGAGGACGGAGTCGAATGCGGTGTTGTCACCATCAGCGTCGGCGTGGCGGTTGTGCGGCCGACGCTTGGGCAAGGTTTCGAGGCCCTGAAAGAGGCCGCCGACGCCGCCCTTTATCGGGCCAAGAACGCCGGGCGCAACAGGAATGTGGTCGTTTCCTGCTGATTGGGGCGGAAAAACCAGTGATGGTGCTCTGCCTTGTGAGCGGATGCGATATCTGCTACCTTGCCGCCCGAAATTCCTCCGTCGTGCCGGTCGCATCCGCGGCCCTTGGCAAACCACTGCATCGAGAATGACGCTTTGACCTCAACGCCCACGCCGCCGACCTTCGACATCACTCCGGTGACCATCGAAGAGGAGATGAAGCGATCCTATCTCGATTACGCCATGAGCGTGATCGTCTCCCGTGCTCTGCCCGACGTCCGTGACGGCCTGAAGCCTGTGCACCGCCGCATTCTGTTCGCCATGAAGGAAAGCGGCTACGACTTCAACAAGCCCTTCCGCAAGTCTGCCCGCATCGTCGGCGATGTCATGGGTAAGTACCATCCCCACGGCGATTCGGCGATTTACGACGCCATGGTCCGTATGGCCCAGACTTTCTCCATGCGCCTGCCGCTGGTGGATGGTCAGGGCAACTTCGGCTCCATGGACGGCGATCCGGCTGCCGCCATGCGTTATACCGAAGCCCGCATGGCCCGTTCCGCCGCCGCCTTGTTGGACGATATCGATAAAAACACCGTCGATTTCCAGTCCAACTATGACGACACCATCCAAGAGCCGATGGTCCTGCCGGCCCGCTTCCCGAACCTGCTGGTCAATGGCGCCGGTGGTATCGCCGTCGGTATGGCCACCAATATTCCGCCGCACAATTTGGGCGAAGTGATCGAGGCCTGCTGCGCCGTCATCGACCGCCCCGAGATCACCATCGAAGAACTGATGGAGATCATTCCGGCCCCTGACTTCCCCACCGGCGGCATCATTCTGGGCCGGGCCGGCATTCGTTCGGCCTTTACCACCGGGCGCGGCTCCATCGTGCTGCGCGGCCGCTGCCATTTCGAGGAAGTCCGCAAGGACCGCACCGCCATCATCGTGACCGAAGTTCCCTATCAGGTGAACAAGTCGCGGATGATCGAGCTGATGGCCGAGCTGGTGCGCGACAAGCGCATCGAAGGCATCTCGGACCTGCGTGACGAGTCGGACCGCGACGGCGTGCGGGTGGTGATCGAGCTGAAGCGCGACGCCGTTCCGGACGTGGTGCTGAACCAGCTTTACCGCTACACCCCCTTGCAGACCAGCTTCGGCGTCAACTCCCTGGCCCTTAACGGTGGCCGTCCGGAGATGATGAATCTGAAGGCCATCATCGATGCCTTCATCGCCTTCCGCGAGGAGGTGATCACCCGCCGCACCATCTTCGAGCTGGGCAAGGCCCGCGACCGCGCCCATCTGTTGGTCGGTCTGTCCATCGCCGTGGCCAATCTGGACGCGGTGATCAAGATGATCCGCGAGGCCCCCGATCCGGCCACTGCCCGTGAACGCCTGATGGCCCGCGATTGGCCGGCCATGGATGTGGCGCCGCTGATCGAACTGATCGACGAGCCGGGCCGCGCGGTGGTCGATGGCAATTACACTCTGTCGGAAGCCCAGGCCAAGGCCATCCTGGATCTGCGTCTGCATCGCCTGACCGGTCTGGAGCGCGACAAGCTTCATGCCGAGTTGAACGAGATCGGCGATCAGATCAAGGAATTCCTGCATATCCTCGGCTCGCGCGTGCGTTTGTACGAGATCCTGCGTCAGGAACTGGTGGACATGCATGTGCAGTTCGCCACGCCCCGGCGCACTGACATCGAAGACAACGAGTTCGAAGCCGACATCGAAGACCTGATTGCCCGCGAAGACATGGTGGTGACGGTGACCAACACCGGCTACATCAAGCGGGTGCCTTTGACCGAGTACCGCACCCAGCGGCGCGGTGGCAAGGGCCGGTCCGGCATGACCATCAAGGAAGAAGATTTCGTCACCCAGGTGTTCGTGGCCAATACCCACACGCCGATCATCTTCTTCTCCTCCACCGGCATCGCCTACAAGATGAAGGTCTATCGTCTGCCTCTGGGCAGCCCGCAGGCTCGCGGCAAGGCCATGGTCAATCTGCTGCCGCTGGATCAGAACGAGACGATCTCTACCGTCATGCCCTTGCCGGAGGATGAGACCACCTGGAGCGATCTGCACGTCATGTTCGCCACGGCGTCCGGCAATGTGCGTCGAAACCTTCTGTCCGATTTCACCGATATCCGCGCCAACGGCAAGATCGCCATGAAGCTGGACGAGGGGGATTGCCTGATCGCCGTGCAGGTTTGCTCGGAAGATCATGACGTGCTGCTGGCCAGCCATCAGGGCAAATGCATCCGCTTCCAGACCACGGAAGTCCGCGTCTTCAAGGGCCGCGATTCCACTGGCGTGCGCGGCATCCGTCTGGATGGCAAGGACAGCGTCATCTCCATGTCGGTGCTGACCCATGCCGACTTCGACAGCGAGACCCGCGATTCTTACTTGCGCGGCGAAATGGCCGCCGAGCGGATGGAAGCCATGGCCGCCGCCGAGCAGCATATCCTGACTATCTCGGAGAACGGCTTCGGCAAGCGTACCTCGGCCTATGAATATCGCATCACCGGCCGTGGCGGTTCGGGCATCGCCAACATCGATCTGACCGAGAAGACCGGTCCGGTGGTGGCGTCTTTCCCGGTCCTGCATTCCGATGAGATCATGCTGGTCACCGACGGCGGCAAGCTGATCCGTATCCCTGTGGACGGCGTTCGCGTGGTGGGCCGCAAGACCCAGGGCGTGACTCTGGTCCGCACCGCCGAGGACGAGCGCGTAGTCTCCGCCGCCCGTCTGGGCGAGGTGACCGGCTCCGACGAAGAAGGCCTGGACGACGAGAGCGAAGAGGGGGATGTTCCCGAGGTTGCACCGGAGAGCGACAATGGCTGAGCGGGTCGGCGTTTATCCCGGCACCTTTGACCCGATCACCAACGGCCATCTGGACATCATCCAGCGTGCCTGCCGTTCGGTTGACCGGTTGATCGTCGGTGTCGCCCGCAACGCCGGAAAGAGCCCGCTGTTCTCTCTGGAGGACCGGGTCTCCATGGTCCAGGAGGATTTGGCCGCTCTGAGCAATCCCTTCGGCACGGTTCTGGAGGTGCGTCCTTTCGAGGGGTTGCTGATGAAGTTCGCCCAGGATTGCAGCGCCACCCAGATCTTTCGCGGCCTTCGCGCCGTGTCGGACTTTGAATATGAATTTCAGATGGCCGGGATGAATGCCCGGCTGAACCCCGATATCGAGACCCTGTTTCTGATGGCCTCGGAGCGCTGCCAATATATTTCGTCGCGCTTCGTCAAGGAAATCGGTCGGCTGGGCGGCGATATCTCTTCCTTCGTGTCTCCCCGCGTCCGCCAGCGTCTTGATAAGCGCTGGGCTTCGGATGAGGCATGACACCCGCTCAAATTTTTGAAAGCTCTGGAGCGTTCCATGACGGCGTCTGATTTGGAAAACACCCTGTTCCTCGACCTCAAGGATGGCCGCGTGGTCATTACCCTGCGCCCCGATTTGGCGCCCAAGCATGTGGAGCGCATCAAGGAGCTGGTTCGCCAGGGCTTCTATGATGGTCTGGTCTTCCATCGCGTGATCGAGGGCTTCATGGCCCAGGGCGGCGACCCCACCGGCACCGGCGCCGGCGGCTCGGGCAAGAAGCTGCCCGCCGAATTCTCGAAAGAGAAGCATGTGCGCGGCACCTGCTCCATGGCTCGCGCCCAAAGCCCCGACAGCGCCGACTGCCAGTTCTTCATCGTCTTCGAGTCCGCTCCCCATTTGGATCGCCAGTACACCGTCTGGGGTCAGGTGACCGAGGGCATGGACTTCGTCGATATGATCAAGCGCGGCCGTGGGTCGGGCGGCACCGTCACCGATCCCGATCAGATCGTGCGCATGCAGATCGCCGCCGACATCAAGGAATAAGCATATGTCGTTGCTGAAGAAGCTTTTTCTCGCTCTGTCCCTGATCTGTTGCACCAGCATGGCCGCTAATGCCGCCACGCCGATCAAGGACCCCGAGAATACTCTGATCTTGCAGCTGAAGACGGGTCGCGTGGTGATTGCCATGCGTCCCGATCTGGCGCCCAGGCATGTGGCTCGCATCAAGGAACTGGCCCGCAAGGGCTTCTATGATGGCACGCCCTTTCATCGCGTCATCGACGGCTTCATGGCTCAGGGCGGTGATCCCACCGGCACCGGCCATGGCGGTTCGGGCTTCAAGCTTCCGGCTGAGTTCTCGTCCGAGCATCATCTGCGCGGCACGGTCTCCATGGCCCGGGCCAACGACGTCAACAGTGCGGACTCCCAGTTCTTCATCTGTTTCGCCCCTTCGGCTTTCCTGGATGGCAAATATACCATCTGGGGCCAGGTGATCGACGGCATGCAGTTTGTCGACCAGATCAAGAAGGGCGACCCTTCTTCGGGTCAGGTTCTGGACCCTGATCTGATCGTTTGGATGAAGGTTGCCGCCGACGTGAAAGACTGATTGACCTTAAGGGGCTCCCTCCCTATGTTGGGCGCCCCGAAAGGGCGAGCAGTTCGTTCAGCCTCCGTTCAGGTGGTTTGATCGACTGGACTATGATCCGGTAGCTCAGTTGGTAGAGCATTCGACTTTTAATCGAATGGCCGCGGGTTCGAGTCCCGCCCGGATCACCAAAACCCCGCTAACTCAATGAGTTAGCGGGTTTTTCTTTTCTGTATGCGCGACTTTGCATAAGCCATTATGCTGATGATTGGTTTCATCGCCAGGAGCCCCAAAGGTCATGCGTCTGCTGCTCATCGAAGACAATGAACGGTTGGTCGAGCTGGTGCGCACAGGTCTGACCAAGGCCGGCTTCGCCGTGGATGCCTATCGAACCGCTGGCGATGGCAAGGAGGCGCTGCTGTCCGCGCCCTATGACGCCCTGATTCTTGACCTAGGGCTGCCTGATGAGGATGGCATGACGGTGCTGGCCGACTTGCGGGCGCGGAACTTCGATCTGCCGGTGCTGATCCTGACTGCCCGCGACGGCATGAATGACCGGGTGAGGGGCCTGAACGAAGGGGCGGACGATTATCTGCTCAAGCCCTTCGCCATGGAGGAACTGACCGCCCGCATCCGCGCCTTGCTGCGCCGGCCGGGGCGGGCCATGGGGCTGGTGCTGACCCTTGGTAATCTCAGCTTCGACAGCGCCGCCCGCGAAGCCCATGTGGCCGGGGAACAATTGCCGCTGTCGCGCCGCGAGATGGATGCCCTGGAGCTGCTGGCCCGCCGGGCCGGGCGGGTGGTCAGCAAGTCGGCCCTGGAGGAAGCCATCTATCCCTTTGGCGAAGAGGTTGCCTCCAACGCCATCGAAGTGCTGGTGCATCGCCTGCGCAAGCGCCTGCAAACCGCTCAGGCCGATGTCTCCATCCATACCATGCGCGGCATCGGCTATATCCTGTCGGACAAGACGCCGTGAGGCGGCGCAAGCTTTCACTGCTCCAATCCATTGCCCTGTGGCTGACCGCCGTCATGCTGGTGGCGGTGGCGGTGTCGGGCCTGCTGATGTATTGGCAGTTCGAGAGCACCAACATGTTGTCCCGGGAACAGACCCTGCGCGGCCAGGCGGCCTTGTTGGCTCAGGCTGTTCATATGGATGAGACCGGCGTTGTGCTGGTGGAGCTGCCGCCCCAGACCCAGGCTCTGTTCGATGCCACCGGCACCCATTACGCCGTCTTAGACGCGCAGGGCCGGCTGTTGATCGCATCAGAGGGGCTTTCCGGAGCTTTGTGGTTGCCGCAGATGCAGGCGGTGGCCGAGGCCAAGGATTTCGGCTTCTGGCCCTTCCGCAGGCGTTCAACCGACGAAGTGTTCTTTGTGAACAAATGGCTGGATCGGTCATTGCCCCATTACGGCTTGAGTCGGGCGATCCTGGTGAACGGTCGAAAACTGTTGCTCCAGGTGGCTTCCACCGACGAAGAACTGCGGGTCGATACCGAGATCGAGGAATATATCGATCATGTGGGCTGGTTCTGGATCCCCTTCATCCTGCTGTTGCTGACGGTCAATCTGGTGGTGATCCATCGCGGCCTGCGGCCTTTGCGGCTGGCCTCGCAACTGGCTGGGCGCATCGGCCCCGACGTCCTGTCCGAGCGCCTGCCGGTGGATATCATGCCCCGCGAGATCATCCCCTTGGTCGAGGCGGTAAACCGGGCCTTTGACCGCATCGAAACCGGCTACAACGCCCAGCGGGACTTCCTGGCTGACGTCACCCACGAGCTGCGCACGCCGCTGTCGGTGCTGAAGGCCCAACTGTCGATCCTTGATGATAAGGCCATCGCCAAGACCCTGCTGTGCGATCTCGATCAGTTGGAGCGATTGGTCGCCCAGCTGCTGGATATCGCCCGCCTTGACGTGCTGCGGGTCGGCGGTCAGGACGAATGCGATCTGGAGGCCTTGGCTCGCGAGATGGCTGAATATCTGGCACCTCTGGCACTGGAGCGCGATCGCACCATCGAGCTTGAGGCTCTGGGCCATCCGGTGTTGGTGCGCGGTGTTTACGACTATCTGTTCCGCGCCCTGCGCAATCTGGTGGAAAACGCCATCGCCCATACGCCGCCCGGCACCATGGTGCGCATCTCCGTGGTCGAGCCGGCCTCGATCATCGTCGAAGATTGCGGCCCGGGCATCCCCGAGGAGCAGCGCCAAGTAATCTTCGAACGGTTCTGGCAGGGCAGGCGCGACCGAAATGCCGGAAAGACTGGCGCCGGTCTTGGCATGGCAATCGTCGCCCGCACCGTAAAGGAACATGGTGGAAGGGTTGAGATTGGCGCCTCCGATTTGGGGGGCGCTAAGTTCACCCTTGTTTTTTCCTTGGTTAAACCCACGCCGTAAGGTTGGTGTAAGCCTGCGAGTCTATCAATTCCCCTAGTTTCTATAGAGGAATAGGAGGGGGCGTTGTCTCTCACTCGCATGACAAAATGGGCTTTGTTGTTGGCACCGATGGCAGTGGCCATGATGTTGAAGCCCGAACCGGCCGCCGCCGTTCCCGCCTTCGCCC
>Ga0302275_10005209_pt1 | contig 12569 bp, 7 predicted proteins | sample III_Bog_N2_2_FD_200229 | JGI IMG/M metagenome (GOLD analysis project Ga0302275, IMG submission 200229) | Peat permafrost microbial communities from Stordalen Mire near Abisko, Sweden - III_Bog_N2_2 | ecosystem: Environmental > Terrestrial > Soil > Wetlands > Peat | place: Sweden: Abisko...
TATCGTTGCGTCCTTTGACCGGCACAAGCTGCATTGCGCTGCCCAGGCCAAAGCGCGGCATGTTGACGTAGATGCTCTCGAACTGCCCCGGCGCCACTGTATACGTCTCGTGCCAGATGCCCACGGCACCGTTGCTGCCGATGCGCCGATTGAACTCCGCCCAGGCCGGCAAGTGAGCCGCGTTGCGCGCGTGTGCATAGGCGTGCAGCTGCTCAAAGCTGCGCCAGTATTGCACCATCCCCACACCGCGCCAATACAAAAAGGGGTCAACGTGCAGCAGGCCCAGCTCCGGCTGTCTCTTGAGTTCGGCAATCATCGGCCCCATCGCCGCCGCCACGCGGGTCCAGCTTCGTACCGCCAGCCAGCGGTTCACGCGAAAACCGATCAGGAAGACAACAAACGGCTCGTCGCTTTGCGCCGTATAGCGCCCCGGAAAGATCGCAGCCATGGCGTTTATCTTTCTCCCTTTGATCCGATCCAGATGGTCAACCCGAGTGGAAGGCAGGACGCCCATGCGAGCGGATAGCGAGTCCGCCGCGGCGGACCCCACCGCAGGTGCTCAGTGACCGTGCTCTTCCAGGTACTTCTCCGCTTCAAGCGCCGCCATGCAGCCTGAGCCGGCAGCGGTAATAGCCTGTCGATAGCGCCGGTCCTGCACGTCGCCGCATGCAAACACGCCGGGAATCGCAACGCCGTTGTGGGTTGTCAGGACGTTGCCGGTGGTGCGAATGTAGCCGTCCTCATCCAGGTCCATCTGCCCGGCAAACATCCTGGCGTTGGGCTCATGGCCAATGCCCAGGAACAGACCGCTGATCGAGAGTTCATCCACATTGCCAGTGGTCACATCCCTCAGCCGGAGCCCGCGCACGTCCTTCTCTTCCACGCCCAGCACCTCTTCCACGATGGTGTTCGTCCGCAGCTCAATGTTGGGGTGCGCCATGGCACGGTCGAGCATGATCTTTGACGCGCGGAAAGCCTCGCGCCGGTGCAGCAGCGTGACCTTGGTGGCGAAGCGCGTCAGAAACAGCGCCTCTTCCATGGCCGAGTCACCGCCTCCGACGACCGCAATGTCTTTGCCGCGGAAGAAGAACCCGTCGCAGGTGGCGCAGCTGGAGACGCCGTGCCCGATCAGCGCCTGCTCGCTGGGCAGGCCCAGCCAGCGCGCGCTCGCGCCGGAGGCCACAATCAAGGTACGGGTATGAACTTCGCCGGCAGAGGTATGCAGCCTGATCGGGTGCGCGCCCAGCTCGATTCTGCCCAGATGCGCCAGCTGAAACGTGGCGCCAAACCGCGTCGCCTGCTTCTTGATGTTGTCAATCAGCTCGGGCCCTTGAATGCCGTCAGGCCAGCCAGGAAAGTTTTCGACCAGGGTGGTGATGGAGAGCTGACCGCCCGGCTCGTGGCCTTCCAGAACCAGCGGGTTTAAGCCAGCCCGGCCGGTGTAAATGGCCGCCGTGAGCCCGGCGCAGCCCGAGCCCAGAATTACCGTGTCGCGAATATCCGTCATGAATGAACTCTTTCTGCTTCTATTTTAGATGTGCCATCCGCCGCCGGGATTCCGGCCCCGCGGCTCAGCCGAGCGGTGCAGCCAGCAGCGCCGGCCGGTCCGTTGCCAGCTTGACCACCAGCTCGCCAAACAGGGTGTTGGCCCAGGCAAACCAGGGCCGCGTAAAGTTCGCCGGGTCGTCCTTGTGGAACGACTCGTGGATGAAGCCCGTCCCCGCCGTCGTGTCGCGCAGCCAGCGCAGGCACTGGCGAATCTCCTGGTCGCCGCTCGCGGTGAGGGCGCGGTACAGGATGCCCATGGGCCAGATCATGTTCAGCCCCGCGTGTGGCCCGCCGATGCCCTCAGCGGCCTTGCCGCGGAAGAAGTACGGGTTGGCTTCGCTCAGCGCAAAGGCGCGGGTGCGGCGGTAGAGCGGGTCGTCCAGAGTGCAGCAGCCGAGGTACGCCAGGCTCACCAGGCCCGGCGCGTTGGCGTCGTCCATCATCAGCTGGTTGCCGTAGCCATCCACTTCATAGGCCCATATCTCGCCAAACCTGGCATGCCGGGCCTTGCCGTACGCGGACAGGGCGCGCTCGACTTCAGCGGCCAGCAGTTCGGCATCGGCGGCCAGCTTGGCGTCGCCGGCGGCGTGGCCGGCCAGCTCGGCAAGCTGCCGCAGGCTGGTTACGGCAAATAAATTCGCCGGCACAAAAAGCGGATAAATACAGGCGTCGTCAGAGGGGCGGAACATGGAGTAGATCATCCCCACCGGCCGCGCGGGATTGCCAAACCCGCCCAGCGGCAGCGTGTCGGTCGGCACCGGCGACTCACGCTCGAAGGAGTAGGGCCCGGGCCCGTCCTTGCGCTGCTGGGTGCGGAAGGTGCGCACAATGGCCGCTGCTGCGGCTCTCCACGTCGCGTCAAAGGGGCTCGCGTCGCCGGTCGCGCGCCAGTAGCCGTGCGCCAGGCGAATCGTGTAACAGAGCGAGTCGATCTCCCACTTGCGTTCGCCCACGCCGGCGTGGTGCTCGGTCTTGTCGTGCACCGCCCAGCTCAGCGGCGCGGCAGTTGCATCGCGCATAAACGCATTGGCGTAGGGGTCGAGCAGAATCATGCGCGCCTGGCGTCGGATCACGCCCTCCAGCAGCTCGCGCAGCCGGCCGTCGCCTTTGGCCAGGGGCAGATACGGACCCACCTGCGCCGAGGAGTCGCGCAGCCACATCGCATCAATGTCGCCGGTCACAATGTAGGTGTCCGGCTTGCCTTCAAAGCTGCCCGGAAACACGGTGGTGTCCAGCGTGTTGGGAAAGCTGTTGGCAAAGATGGTCTGGAGCGCGGGGTCGGCAATCTGCTTCTGCACGCGCGGAATCAGCGTCTCTACGGCCGCGCTGGTGAAATGCCGGTCGGCCTGGGCCGGGCGGGCATGCGGCAGTTCCGCTGCCCCGGCCCTGGCTGCGCCCCAACCCCCCTGCGCCACGGCCACAACTGCCGCTGCGCCTTTCAACCAGTCCCGCCGGCTTACCTCGACCATCGCACGCTCCTTTTCCTCGCAGGGCAAGTTCTGCACATGCAAGCCTATCGCGTTCCTCTCTATCATGTCTGGTATGGCTAACCTTACCCTCATCTATGGACTGCGCCTGCTGCCCGAAGGCGAAGTGACCGAAATCAAAGACGCAACGCTGACGCTGGCCAACGGCCACCAGGCGCACGTCACCATGCACACCATCGAAGGCTCGCGCGAGGAGATTGAAACCCAGCTCAAGCGCTCACTCGACGCATTCTTCGATTTCTATCCGGAGATCTGACCGCGGGGCGCACCGGAGAAGCCCCTTTTGTGATCCAATCCGACGCGCCGTTCGCCGGCGTGCGTGCCGGCCGCGCGCTCCCGCACTCCGCCAGAGGGACGCGACCGCGCTGGCGGGAGGATTCTCATCCAGAATCCTGCCGACTGTATCGAAACGCGCCAACTTCCTCAACGCCCACTAAGATATTTTCGCGGTTATCCACAGAGAAGGAAACCTCTCATGAGAGCCCTTTGACCATCTCCTCATGAGAGTTTTGCAAAGCGAGACAACTCCAATCGAGCGAATGACTCGTTTCGCGACACTGTATCGAATTCAGTCATAGATTAAGCGCTTTCTCATGAGCGATTTCGATTGTAACCAGCCTTCTTCGCATTACTTAAGAATTTCCAGCCTTGTGGCCAGCGATCCGATGAAACCTCTGTGTTCGCGTGAGCGCCTTCTCATCGCAGTGCCTGAGCAATCCGCCCGGCGAACCAGACAGTTTTAATGCGGACCCCCGCATTCTGGAGCGCCTGCCGTGCTGGCTTTAAGTTTTTCTTATCCACGCCGCCTGATTCTCTTGCTTTCCGCCGCACTCCCGGTCTTCCTCACTCCCGCTGCCAGCCACGCCGGCGGACCCAAATATGTTGCCGGCGCCAGCGTCTTCAACCCGGCCGCCATGGGCCAGCCCGCGCACTGGTCTGGCGGCCAGCTCAACTACTACGTTGACCAGGGTCCGCTCAACAGCGCGGTCTCGAACCAGCAGGCAACGGCCATGGTGGACGCAGCCGCTGCGCTGTGGTCCGCCGTTCCGACGGCCGCGGTCACGCTGACTGACAAGGGCCCGCTCAACGAAAACGTCAGCGGCGCAAACATTGCCGCCACCAGCGGCCAGATCACCGCGCCCGCCGACGTAACCCCCGTGGCCACTTCCTACCCCATCGCAGTGATCTATGACTCCGACGGCTCGGTGATCGACGCGATCTTCGGCGCGGGCGCGAGCCAGCCTATCAGCTGTCAGAACAACGGCGTCCGCACCTGGCTGGACAACATCAATCCGGATGCGACCATGGCCCACGGCGTCATCCTGCTCAACGGGCTCTGTGCCACCACGTCCGACCTGGTGGAGATGATGAGCTTCCAACTGGAGCGCGCCTTCGGCCGGGTGCTGGGCCTGGACTACGCGCAGGTCAACCCCACCGGCCTGACCGATGAGCTGCCCGGCGGCACCGCCGGATGGCCAGTCATGCAGCCCCTGGGCGGCGTCTGCGGCGTAACCGGCGGCGCATGCATCCCCAACCCCAACGTGCTTCGCTTTGACGACATCGCCGCGCTCAACCGCATCTATCCGGTCACCGCGCAAAACCAGGCCGGCTTTGCCGCCAAGCAGATTACGGCAGCCAACACCGTGTCGATCCAGGGCACCATCAGCTTCCGCACCGGCATGGGCATGCAGGGCGTCAACGTGGTGGCGCGCCCGCTCGACGCCAACGGCAACCCGCTCTATCAATACACGGTCACCTTCGTATCCGGCGGATACTTCAACGGCAACCATGGCAACCCCATCACCGGCTTTGTGGACGCCAACGGCCAGCCGCTCACCCAGTGGGGCTCGAGCGACCCTGCGCTGCAAGGCTTCTTCGATTTGAGCGATATGCCGCTGCCCCCCGGCGTTACCAGCGCCAGCTACCAGGTCACGTTCGAGACCATCAACCCGCTTTATATCCTGGAGGACTCGGTCGGCCCGTACCTGGATGGACAGGCGGCGCCTTCGGGCACGCTGGCTCCCATCTCCGTGCCCAACCTTGCGGTGGGCAGCGCGCAGACGCTGACGGTCAACGTGGCGGACTCGGCCATCGGCAGCGGCAACGACGCCATTGGCGCGCAGGCCGCGCCGCGCATGCTGGCGGCAAGCGGCATGTGGGCCGGCCGGCTCAGCCAGATCGGCCAGACCGACTGGTTTACCTTCCCCGTCCGTGGAGGCCGCACCTTCACCGTGGTTACGCAGGCACTTGACGCAGCCGGCATGCCCACTGAAACCAAGGCCATGCCTTCGATCGGCATCTGGGATGCCTTCGATTCCGTTGGCGCACCGGCCATCGGCGCCGCGCCGGGCATGAACGGCCTGGCCACCGGCGAAACCTGGCTACGCGTCACCACGCTTGGCGATGACATGGTCCGCGTCGGCGTTGCCGATCAGCGCGGCGACGGCCGCCCCGATTATCCCTACAAAGGCTGGGTGCTTTACGCCGACACCATCGCCCCGGAGCGCCTGCCCGCCAGCGGCGGAGCGTTCGTGATCCACGGCATGGGCTTCCGGTTGGCAGACACGGTCTTGGTCGGCGGCCGGCCGGCTCTGATTACCAGCATCTCGCCCAACGAGATCACGGCCATCGCCCCGCCGGCCGCCAGCGGCGTCACCGGCTCGGTCGACGTCGAGGTGGACGATCAGCCGGCATTTTACGCGGCGGCGATTGTCTCCGGCGGCCTGAGCTACGACTCTGGCAACGGCGACGCGCTCAACCTGGTCACCGCGCCCATGAACACAGTCCCCACCGGCGTGCCCATGCCCTTCACCGTCACCGCGCTGGGTTCCGATCTCGTTCCCGCAGGCGGCGTCACCGTCCTCTATACCGTCACCAGTGGAACCGCCAAGCTTGGCTGCGGCCAGCCGGTCTGCTCGGTCACCGCCACCGGCGACGGCCGCGCCACCATGAACGTCACGGCAGTCGACTCCACCGGGTCGATTGTGACCGCCTCGCTCACCGACGGCGCCAGCCTGCAGGCCCAGTTTGCCGGCGGCGCGCCGCCGGTGCTGGCCGCGCTCACCCCGCGGCTCTCGCTCGCAGCCGGGGCAACGGTCACGTGGACGGTGCAGGCACTGGTTCTGAACGGCAGCGCGCCGACCGCGGGGCAGGGAGTTACCTGGCAATCCACGGCCACCGGCTTTGCGACGCAGGGCGCGGCGCTCGACATCACCAATGCCTCCGGCATCGCCACCCAGCAACTGACCGTGGGTCCGCTCGCCGAGGGCCAGCTGGCCACCGTGAACGCCTGTCTGAACGGCACCAGCCAGTGCGTCGCGTTCACGGCCATCGGCGCCCGGGCGGAGTACGCCACGCTGGAAGCCGTCTCCGGCGTCACGCAGAGCCTGGCTGTCTCCGCAACCCCCGCGCAGGTCGCGCTGCGCCTGCTGGACATGGACGGCAACCCCATGGCTGCCGGCTCGGTCACGCTCTACCAGGCTCTCTACGCCTGGCAGCCGCCCTGCGGCGCGCACAGCATCTGCCCGCCCTCGACCATGCTGGCCACGCAGACCGCAACGGCCACCTCGGCTCTCGATGGCACGGTGACTTTTGCGCCGGCTGCCCTGCCGGGCGTGGCCACAGACCTTGAAGCCGTGGCCGCCTCCGGCAACACATCCACCCTGAATATCGCCGTCGAACAGCACCCATAGGAGTGATCAGAAAAGAGGAGTTGAGCTATTGGCATTTGCGGGGGTTTGGCAGGCCGAGAAAGAACTCCTTACACCGATGACAGGCGCTGGATGGGCAATAGCAGGGGTTGAAGCCCGCGCTGATTTGATTGCGCTTGCGGCACGCGACCCAGAGGGTACCTCGGTCGTGCCCTGACACTTCTTGCCTCTTTCGAGGAGTTTTTCCGCAGTCTGCAAAGCACCGGCGCCGATTTAGAGCAGTTCTCCAATTCATGTGCTCTGTTTAGTTGCGTGCAAGGTGGCTTTTTCTTAAGGGAAAAGCCACTTATCACCGTGCTTTCGGTGTAAAGCAATTGGAGAACAGCTGTAGTTGGCGTTATCGGCATGACTGAAGTCATGCCCAGGTACAAAGCCTCTCGAAGTCCGCTATGGGCAAGTTTTTCGAAGGTCTGTGAATCCGTGCTCTTGTTGCAACGGAAACTGGCGACCTGAGAGTGGCTGTTGCGACCATCCCACCTTTGTAACCACCCGGCTCACCCTGTAAACGGATGTGCACAGGCCAAGTTCCCTGGCTCAGCAGCAACTTACAGTAAATAAATCACTTCTCTCGTTTCCCGGAATGGCCCCTAACTTGCTGCAAGACATGGGCATCTCGTCAATTGTCAGCCAATCGGCGGTTCGGAATGCGTTGTCCGGGGCTTGAGAGCTGCCGGGCTGACGCCCAGGGGGAGACATGGCGGACCCATCTAACGGGACCAGGACCGGCCGCATGCGGAGCGCGGAGTTCTTCAAGCGCGGCGCATCCTTTCTGTCGCCTGTGTTGGCCGGCCTGGCGCTTGCCACCGTTCTGGGTCTACTCACCCACAACGTGGTCATCGATGCGCGCTTCAATGAGGTGCTGATCTTTGCCTCCGGCGCCGCCGCGGCTGTTCTCGTCCTGCGCCTGCTGGTGCAGCGCGAGCGCCGCGTGGCCCTGCAGCGGGTGGTGAGCGAGATCGTTGGTGAAAATACCTCGCCTGAAGTCGCCGCCATGCGCATCCTTGAAGCTTTGTGCGTCTCTCAGGGCTGGGATGTGGCCCTCAAATGGGAGGTCAACGCCGAACAAAACCGGCTCGAATTCTGTTCCAGCTGGGGCGCGCCCGGCCGGCACACTGAATCGCTGGTGAAGGAAAGCGCTGAAAACGCGCTCACCCCGGGCATTGGCCTGGCGGGCCGCGCCTGGCAGGACGCCCGGCCGGTGTGGGTCGCCGACCTGGCCACTGAGTCCGACAATCCTCATTCCAAAGCCGCGCAGCGGCTGGGCATGGTCTCCGGCTGCGCCGTGCCGATCCGGGTGGGCAACCGCGTTCTGGGCGTGCTCGAGTTTTACTGCCACTTCTGCCTGCGTGAGAATCGCGAGGCCATGGCCTCGGTGGAGACTGTCGCCGCCTCGCTGGGCCAGATGCTGGCCCGCTCCCACGAGCGCGGGTGGGCCGAGAAGCTCTACCGCCAACAGGAGATTCTGCTCAACTCCGTCGCCGACGGCATCTGCGGCCTGGACCCCAACGGCCTGATCAGCTTTGCCAATCCCGCCGCCGTCAGCATGCTCGGCGCGGCTACATCCAGCCTGACCGGCAAGGCGGTCCACGACCTGCTGCACGGATCCGCTCCCAACGGCAGCGAGTGCGGCGGCGAGTGCCCGCTGCTGCGCGCCACGGGCCGCTTGCAGCTGATGGCCACGGCTGGCGAAGATACGCTCTACCGCGCCGACGGCAGCCCCTTCCGCGTGGACTACGCGCTTACCCCCATCCTCGATCACGGCCGGCTCTCGGGCTCGGTGCTCAGCTTCCGCGACATCAGCCAGCGCTACGCCCTGGACCGCCTGAAGGACGAGTTCATCTCCACCGTGAGCCACGAGCTGCGCACCCCGCTGACCGCCATCCGCGGCTCGCTCGGCCTGCTCGCCCACGGCAGCCTCATCGAAGTCAATGACAAGGCCGCCAACCTGCTGCGCATTGCGCTGTCCAACTCCGACCGCCTGCTCCGCCTGATCAATGACATCCTCGACCTGGAGCGCATGCAGAGCGGCCGCGACCGGCTGGTCTTCAAGAAAATTCAGATGGGCCAGATCGTCCGCCAGGCCATCGACTGCACAGCTCCGGTGGCCGATGCGGCAGGCGTGCAGCTGGTGCAGGACACCACCCAGGTCGAGGTCGCAGCCGATCCCGACCGCCTGGTGCAGGTGCTCACCAACCTCATCTCCAACGCCATCAAGTTTTCGCCGCGCAACTCCTGCGTCAGCGTGCTCATGCGTCCTGACCTGAACGGGGTCACGCTCTCAGTCGTCGATGCCGGCCGCGGCATTCCCGCCGACAAGCTCGAATCCATCTTCGGCCGCTTTCAGCAGGTTGATGCCTCGGACTCGCGGCAGAAGGGCGGCACCGGCCTGGGCCTGGCCATCTGCCGCACCATCGTCCACCAGCACTCGGGCCGCATCTGGGCCGAGCGTAACCCGGTGCGCGGGTCGACGTTCCGCGTCTTCCTGCCTTACAAGCCCGTGCCCATCGGCACCGAAGACCCGGTCTTCGACGCCGAGGCTGAGCGCGTAGCCGAGATCATGGCCCACGCCAGCAACGGCCGCCGGCCCAAACTCGTCCGCATGGAGATGGCGCAGAACTAAGGCTGCGTGTCCGGATCGTCGTACTGTTTCTCCGCTACTGAATCTTGATGGGCGCCTCCGGCCACTTGAACGGGAACATCCCTCCGGCCTTCTCCGGGGTCATCTCCACGCCGGCAAGCGCAGCTGCGCGGGCTAATATCGGGTCGCGCCCTGCGGCAACATCGGCGGGTGTGGGCACGATCTCTTCATCGGGTGTAACACCGAGTCCTTCCAGGCGTTCGCCATTCGACAAAACCACATCTTCGATCGTAATGCTGGACCAATATTGAGTCACATTGATCGCATCAATCTGGGCGGCGTGAACAAAAGATTGAGAAGTCATGACTGCTCCTGAAGAATGATCCCCAATGACGGTTCCGCGTTTCTCAAGTTGAACCGTTCTTGAGAAAATCTCCGACGCCGAGGCGGAGTCGCTGTCGATCAGAACGATCAACTTGCCACCAATGGCGCTTTTGCCGCGTCCTTTGGCGATCAGAGGTTTTGTTCCGTTTCTGCCTTTCAACTCGCCGATGGTGACATCATGATCGAGAAACTCACCCAGCAGCGCCTGATGAACGTCTTGCCTCCCTCCTGGGTTGCCGCGTAAATCCAGAACGACTGTATCGAATGGTCGCGCCTTTTTTGCCAGATCGCCTACGTCGTGCGGATCGATCATGAAATTGGGCAGCTTCCAGAAGAGGACTTTTTTCTCCACCTCGAAAAACCGCGATTTGTTTTCCTGCCCCAGCGTTGGGCGGGCTTTGATCCATTCATCGAAGTTTGCGGTGGAGATTTCCTTCTGGCCGGGTGTGACCTTGGCCATCACCAGAAGGGATTTCCGATCCCCTTCCGGCGGCTTTACATCCAGGTGGAACCCCGCTTGCGGAAAGACGGCGTAACCCGTCTGGACCACCCGCAGGTCCTGCCGGGCCAGCTTCACGCCGTTGATGGAGACAATCTGATCGCCTCGCTTGAGCCCTTTGGCCTCCGCATCGCTTCCCGGCTTCACCGCCGTCACGTAGCAGGCTGAATCGCCGACAGCCTGCATGGCGAACCCGTAGTCCACGTTGTACGGCCGGCGTGGCGGAATGAACCCCGTGTGCGAATCGTGCAGCGCGGCAACGGCCGCCGCAATTGCCAGCAGGGCATCGTCCTGGCTCTGCGCATTTTTGATCTTCGCGCGCGCCTCGTCGAATCGCTTGTCCAGATCGAAGCCGTGCAGCGAAGGGTCGTAGTAGTTCTCCTTGATGTCCTTCTCCACCTGGTCGAGGATCGTAAGCGCCTGGGCATTGCTCAGAGCGGTGTAGGCCGGTTTATCCGCGGCCAACAGCACTGTGCTCGCGAGCGCTATCGTGCCTGCAAGAAGAACGCCCGCCGTCACTGCTGTGGCATTGCTCATGGCGATTTTCAAATACTCCTCAACGAAAGTTGGATTCCGCCTGCGAGTGTAGCTCAGAACGCTGCGAATTGTAATGCAGTGGCTGGTCTGGAACTGCTTCTCAAAAATCATCAGGTGCGGTTCGGTCATCACGCCGGGCTACTCGGCCAATGGCGCACCGCCTGCGACCGTTGGGCCAATGTCCGCATCAGAGCTAGTGAGAGGGGTACAGATTGAACGAGCCCGTTGAATTAAGGACGAATGCGGATCGGCAGCCGGTTGTCACCCGTCCCCGCGTGGTCATCGTCGGCGGAGGCTTTGCCGGCATCAACGCCGCCAAAGGCCTGGCCCACCTGCTCGTCGACGTCACCGTGATCGACCGCAGCAACCACTACACCTTTCAGCCGCTGCTCTATCAGGTGGCGCTCGCCGTGCTTTCTCCGGCAGACATCGCCCAGCCCATCCGCAGCATCCTGCGCGGCCAGCCCAACACCGAGGTGCTGATGGATGAGGTCACCGCTGTCGACGCCGATGCCCGCACCGTCACCCTTGGCTCTGGCGCGCAGGTTCGCTGGGATTACCTGGTCCTCGCTACCGGCGCCACGCATTCGTATTTCGGGAAAGACGAATGGGCGCCGTTCGCGCCCGGCCTCAAGACCATTGAGGACGCCACCGAGATCCGCCGCCGCGTGCTGCTGGCCTTTGAGCTGGCCGAGCGGCAGATGGACGAGCACGGCTGGCACCCGCCGCTGAATTTCGTCGTCATCGGCGGCGGCCCCACCGGCGTGGAACTGGCCGGCGCCATCAGCGACATTGCCCAGCTCTACATGCGCCGCGACTTCCGCCACATCGACCCCACCACGTCCCGCGTGCTGCTTCTGGAGGGCTCGCCGCGCGTGCTCGCCGCTTACCCGCCCGATCTCTCCGCCAAGGCAGAGGAGGCGCTCACCCGGCTCGGCGTCGAGGTCCACACCAAAACCAAGGTCGACAACCTGGGAGCAGGCTGGGTCGAAGTCGCAGGCAAGCGGATTGAGGCCGCCGTCACGCTCTGGGCCGCGGGCGTCGAAGCCTCGCCGCTGGGAAAAATGCTGGCCGCACTTCCCGGCGTCACGCTCGACAAGCGCGGCTGCGTGCTGGTGGACGATCACCTCAATCCCCATGGCATGCCCAATGTGTTCGTGTTGGGCGACCTGGCCCACTTCGAGCAGGATGGCCATCAGGTACCCGGAGTTGCGCAGCCGGCGATGCAGATGGGCGATCACGTGGGCAAACTGATTGCCGCCGATCTCAAATCGGCCACGCGGCCCGCTTTCCGCTATTTCGATAAAGGTGACATGGCCACCATCGGCCGCATGGATGCTGTGGCCGACGTGAAATGGCCCTTCAAGGCGCACATGAGCGGCTTTCCCGCCTGGTTTACCTGGCTGACCGTGCACATCTTTTTTCTGATCGGATTCCGCAACCGCATCGCCGTCTTCGCCGCCTGGATCTGGACCTACTTCACCTTCACGCGCGGTGCGCGCCTCATCATCGGCGACCAGAGCCTGCCCGGCTGGCTGGACCAGGTCAAAGCTGGTCCGGCGAACCCGGCCGATCCGACCGGGAGAAGCGAGTCGAAGAACCTCTAGAAATTCACATCCAGATGCACGTTTGCCGTTCCGCCCGCCTGGGGAATGGGCACAGCAATGCCGTCCTGCCTGCGCACCGCTTCAAGCGTCGGTCCATTCACTGCATCGACCTCGTAGCTGAGAGCCGCTCCATCGCGCGGATCGCCGTAGGCAAAGGAAAAGGGCACCACCACCGTGCAAGTGGCCGACAGGCCGGAGAGCGTGGCCACGCCCTGCGCC
>Ga0302275_10005214_pt1 | contig 12562 bp, 7 predicted proteins | sample III_Bog_N2_2_FD_200229 | JGI IMG/M metagenome (GOLD analysis project Ga0302275, IMG submission 200229) | Peat permafrost microbial communities from Stordalen Mire near Abisko, Sweden - III_Bog_N2_2 | ecosystem: Environmental > Terrestrial > Soil > Wetlands > Peat | place: Sweden: Abisko...
TCGCGGCGGATTGTGACCTGGTCTCCCAGCACGCCTTTGTCGCGCGCCACCGTTTCCTGGATGCCATCGAAGCTGGCGGCAAGGGTGGGGATCGCCGCCAGCCGAAGAGCCTGGAGGCCTCCATGAGCCGCGTACTGGATGAACTGCTCTGCGGCGCCGTCGATTGCCGCACGCACGGCGGGCTCAATCTCGTTGGCCTGGGAACACTCCTGCGCACGGGCGATGGCCGGAACCAGAAGACAAATGCTAAACACAACTGACGCAGAGAATCGCGCCAAGTTGGAATTCCCAGGCATTCCGTCGCCGGTCATAAGCTTCCATCGCATGGAGTTCATCGCGCCGGGACTCATCTCCGGCAGCAAGCCCTTAGGATTGAGCCAACAGCATACATCCCCCGCACGAGGGTGGTTCAAGCAAAATAAATGCCTGCCGTGATGGAGCAAATGGTCGCCCACTCCAACCAACCCCGGTGCTGATTCAGGAATGCGGCACGACTCGCCCCCGCTCGCAAAGACAGAAAAGCTTATCTGCAAGCGGGAACAGCACATACAATGTGCATCCAAAACGGGGAACGGGTTAGAATCGGGCAGATGAGTTGCATAGCAAGGCGGAGCCTGCAATGAAACGAACGATAGCAACGGCTTGTGTGTTGGCGATGATGTCCGGTGCCATCTGTGCCTGGCAATCCACTCCGCAGGCGCCCGCAGTTGCCAAGGCGCCAACGGCGCAAAACAAGGCGGCAGCCAAGCCGAAGACGTCTTTGCGGAAGAAAGCCAAAACTGTAGCGCCTCCGCCGTTGCCCGCACAGGAAATGCCTCCCCTGCCCGCGACCCTGATGAATAGTACTCCGGTAAAGCCGAATGTAACCCTGGAGGGTGGCCAACTCACCATTGACGCGCCGAACTCAACCCTGAGTGACGTATTGAGCGGCGTCCGCAAAGCGACCGGCGCGTCCATTGAGGGCGCTGTTCCCACCGAGCGCGTTGCGGTGAAGCTTGGCCCCGGCAATCCCGAGCAGGTTCTCGCCGCCCTGCTGCGCGGCACGCCCTATGATTACGTGATCCTCGGCGCGCTGGGGAAACCCGACGTGGTCACCCGCGTGATGTTGACCCAGCAATCCTCTACCGCCGCAGCCGCTGGCCCTTCCGCGGCAGCACAGGCACCCTCCGGCGGAGGATCGCGGTCCGAACCGCAGCCGCCACCGGGGGATGACAGTGTGTCCGAGCACACTCCTGCCGACGATGCTGCGGCAGCCCCTGAGAGCGCACCAGACCAGGCGCAGCAGACACCGCAACCGCAGCCGGATGCTAACCAGCCAAAGACTCCGGAACAGCTCTTCAAAGAGCTGCAGGAATTGAATCAGCAGAAGCAGCCAAAATAGTCTGGCAATTTGTATTAGGAAGTGACAGGGACTTTAAGATGGAAATGCCCCGCAGGAGAAATTTGCGGGGCGTTTCATTTCCGTAGAGACGCGCTCAGGCAAACTCAGGCCACGCCCAAGTCTGCGGTCAGAGCCTAGTCGCTGCCTGCTGATGTGGTAAGAACCTGAGCCGGAGTGGCTTTGATCAAATGCCGGCTGCGGTCGAAAACGTAGAGAATTCCAAAGATGATAGCGTAACCCAGCCCGACGCCCGCGGCAAGCGACAGAACAATCACGGCGATCAATGCAAATGACATTACGATCGAGAGCACGATTTCTTACCCTATTCTTTTGATGCTGGGCTGTAAGCCCAGGATTCGGCGGCATTTCCTCCGCCAGTTTTATGTTAACTGCATTGCCATTGCAATCCTGTGATCCCCAGCACTGAAAAGCCGCGAATTCACCGGTTTTTTGCAACCAGTCCCGCTGCCGGGGTGCGTTGCCGTGCCGTCCGGAGCAGCTCAATCCAATATGCGTTGGTTTGACCCGGACCGCTATTGGCAAATAAGATACCTGAGTTGAACTATCTCTTGATCCTTTTTAACCCGTCCGTGGAGCCGCGTCTAATTACGGCGGGCCTTGTACCAAACGCAGCACTTGCGGGCGGAAGAGTGAAGTAGCTCAACGGGAACCGATTAAACATGGTCATCCGCAACATCACCGTGCATGGCGCGCGCCAGCACAATCTGAAAAACATCGACGTTGAGATTCCCCGCAACACGCTCACGGTGATCACAGGGCTAAGCGGATCGGGCAAATCGTCGTTGGCCTTTGACACGATCTATGCCGAGGGACAGCGCCGCTACGTAGAGACTCTATCGGCCTATGCACGCCAGTTTCTTGACCAGATGGAGCGTCCCGACGTGGACTCCATTGACGGCCTGAGTCCGGCCATCTCCATTGAGCAAAAGACCACCTCGCGCAGCCCCCGCTCCACGGTCGGCACGATCACCGAAATCTACGACTATCTGCGCCTGCTCTATAGCTCCATCGGCATTCCCCATTGTCCCAACTGCGGCAAGGAAATCACTCGCCAGTCGGTGGAACAGATCACCGCGCGCGTGATGGATCTGGCCGAGGACACCAAACCTGGCGCCGAACCGCGCGTGATGCTGCTGGCCCCCATAGTGCGCGGACGCAAGGGCGAGTTCACCAAGGAACTGGAGAAGCTCGCCGCTCATGGATTTACCCGCGCCCGCATCGATGGCGAGCTGCGCGCGATTGAGGAAGAGATCAAGCTCGACAAACGGCGCAACCACACCATTGAAGTCGTGGTGGATCGTCTGCTGGTGAAGGAAGGAATTGAGAAGCGCCTCGCCAACTCTGTTGAGGTCGCCATGAAGCTTGGCTCCGGGCTGCTGGTGGTCAGCGTCGTGGGCGGCGAGGAGCATATGTACTCCTCGCGCATGGCCTGCCCGGAGTGCGGCGTCAGCGTCGCCCAGTTGGAGCCGCGCTCGTTCAGCTTTAACAGCATGTACGGAGCCTGCCCGGAGTGCAACGGCCTCGGATCGAAGTACGACTTCGATCCAGCAAAGGTCATCGTCGATTGGGCCAAGCCGCTGCTCGATGGCGGACTCGGTCCGGGAGCCGGCTCGGCTTCACTGCAAGCCATGGTCAAGCGTGCTGCCGAAGATAAAGGCATCGACCTTAGCACGCCCTTCGAGCAACTCCCGGAGGAGCAACAGAAACTGCTTCTGTACGGCGACCAGTCCAAGCGCGTGCGCTCGGGCTTCAAGGGAATCCTCGCCTTCCACAAGCACACGCTGGAGGAGGTCACCACCGAGGCCTACCGCGAATATCTGATGCAGTACATGTCGGCCACTCCGTGCCCGGTCTGCCAGGGACGCCGCCTTCGGCCGGAGAGCCTAGCCGTCAAAGTACACGACATGAGCATCGCCGAGTTCACGGCGCTTCCCATCTCGCGCGCGGTGGACGCCGCGGCCGGAATCGAACTCATCGGACGCGATGAAAAAATCGCTGGACGCATCGTCGGCGAAATCCGGGAGCGTCTTGGCTTCCTCAACCACGTCGGCCTTGGATACCTCTCACTCGACCGTTCCGCAGCAACTTTGAGCGGCGGGGAAGGCCAGCGCATCCGGCTAGCCACGCAGATCGGCTCGAAGCTGCGCGGCGTGCTCTACGTCCTCGACGAGCCCTCCATCGGCCTGCACGCGCGCGACAACGAAAAGCTGCTGCAATCACTGGAGTCGCTCCGCGACCTTGGCAACACGGTGCTCGTCGTCGAGCACGATGAAGAAACTATCCGGCGCGCCGATTACGTTATCGACCTCGGTCCCGGTGCGGGAAAACTTGGAGGGGAACTTGTCGCTGCCGGGACTCCTGCGGAGATCGCGCAGGTCGCCGGCTCGCTTACCGGGCAATACATCTCGGGACGCAAGACAATTCCCGTCCGCGACGAGCGCCGCAAGGTCAACGGCCACTCCATCGTTGTGCTGGGCGCGAAGGCCAACAATCTCAAGAATGTGGACGTCAGCTTCCCGCTCGGAGTGATGACCGTGGTGACGGGTGTCTCCGGCTCGGGTAAATCGACCCTTGTGAATGACATTCTCTATGCCGCGCTGGCGCAGAAGATTTACAAATCGCGGCAGGAACCCGGCGCGCATAAATCCATCAGCGGAGCCGAAGAGATCGACAAGGTGATCCGCATTGACCAGTCGCCGATTGGGCGCACGCCGCGCTCCAATCCCGCCACCTACACCGGAGTCTTCACCCAGATTCGCGAGCTCTACGCCATGCTGCCGGAGTCGCGCGAGCGCGGCTACAAGGCCGGACGCTTCTCCTTCAATGTCTCCGGTGGACGCTGTGAAGCCTGCCAGGGCGAGGGTGAGCGGCGCATCGAGATGAACTTTCTTCCCGACGTGTACGTGCTCTGCGAGGTCTGCGGCGGCAAGCGCTACAACCGCGAAACTCTCGCCGTACACTACAAGGGATACACCATCGCCGACCTGCTCGACACACCTATCAGCGAAGCGCTCACCGTGCTGGAGAACTTTCCGCAAGCGCGGCAGAAGTTGCAAACGCTCGTCGATGTCGGCCTTGGATACATTCACCTGGGTCAATCATCCGTGACCCTCAGCGGCGGCGAAGCGCAGCGCATCAAGCTGGCCCGGGAGCTAAGCAAACGCCAGACCGGGCGCACCCTCTACCTGCTCGACGAGCCAACCACTGGCCTGCACTTTGAAGACGTCCACCGTCTGCTCGAAGTGCTGCACCGGCTCACCGATCTCGGCAACTCGATCATCATCATCGAGCACAACCTGGACGTGATTCGCAACGCGGACTGGATCATCGACCTCGGCCCCGAGGGCGGCGAAGAGGGTGGAAGAATCGTGGCGCAGGGAACTCCGGAGCAGGTAGCCAAAAACAAGAAGAGCTATACCGGGCAGGCCCTCAGCGCAATGCCCCACCAGTAGCCTGACCCCGCTGGCTAATACCTGCGTCCTCCGCCCAGCACGCGTGCAGGCAGAAAGATCACGGCTCGCACCAGTTCCAGCACTCCCTCAACGGCAATCCCTACAATGCGGAAGGGCAGCAGGAACAGCCACACGATGGGATAGAGAAGAATCGCCAGCAGCGCAATCGGCCAGCAGAAAAAGAGCACAACAAGCCAAAGGAGAAAAGTCATTTCGTGCGCCTCAGTGGATATTACGCAAAGGCGGGGCGGATGGTTCCATGGGCTGCAATATACAGGGCGCGGAGTTCTCCGCGCCCTGTGCAACTCTGGTGAAGCCCTCTAGCCCGCCGGTGTTGCAGCCAGCGCTCGCTTGTCCGTCTTGCCGGTGATGGTGCGCGGCATCTGCGGAACAAAGGAGAAGCCGCGCGGAATCTTGTAGTGCTCCAGCAATTCGCGGCAGGCGACGCGCAGCGCTGCGTCCGTGAGGTTGAAGCCCGGGCGAAGCTGCACAAAAGCATGCAAGCGCGAGCCGTGCTTCTCATCCGGGAATGCGATCACGGCAGCTTCTTCCACTCCGTCGATTGTCTCCAGCGCGTTCTCCACCTCTGAGGGATAAACCTTTTCACCGGAAACTTTCACCAGGTCGTCGGCCCGCCCAACCAGGAAGAGAAAGCCATCCTTGTCGAGATAGCCCTTGTCGCTGGTGCGTAGGATTCCATTGCGAATTTTCTTCGCCGTCGCTTCCGCGTCGCCCAGGTAGCCGAGCATCACGGACGGTCCTGCAACGCAAACTTCGCCGATCACTCCAACCGGCAGGATCTCGTCGTTTTCGCCGCGAATCGTGACTTCGATATTCGGCAGCGGCCTTCCCACCGAACCGATAGCGTTGTCACTCGGAGGGCTGAAGGCCACCACCGGCGAAAGTTCCGTGGTGCCGTAGCCCTGTACCAGCGGATATCCGAAGCGCTCCTGAAACTCCTGGGCAACACGCTCGGGAAGCCGTTCGGCTCCGGCAATACAAAGCCAGAATGAGCTGGCGTCGATGACGGTCGGCTCCTTGATCAGCACCCGGTATTGGCCCGGTACGGCAATCAGGCAGGAGACACGGTGTTTCTCGATGAGTTGCAGAATCTGGCGCGGAATGAACTTCTCCGGCACCACGACGCATGCGCCTGTCGTCAGCGGCAGCAGCGTGCTTACCGTGAGTCCGTAGGCATGGAAGAGCGGCAGCACCGCGAGCATCACATGGGAGTCATCAAAGCCTGTTGCATTCTTGCAGCCGTCGATGTTGGCAAGAATGTTCTCCTCGCTTAGCGCCACCGCCTTGGGACGCCCCGTGGTTCCCGAGGTGTAAAGCAGCACGGCCGCCTCGGATGGATTCGGGCGCTGCGGCACCTGGCTGGGCTCAAACTCGGCGGAGGCGTCGCCAATCCAGCAGTGCATTCCCAGGGCCAGCATGTGCGGCAGGAAAGCTTCGCTGGTGATGACCAGGTCGACCCCGGTCTCCATGCACATCAGCTTCAGCAGCGGCGGCGGAGCCAGTGTAGGCAGCACGGCAACCGTCTTGCCCGCCCATACCGCTCCCAGGAACAGCGGAGCGAACTCCGGGGTGTTTGAGTAGAGCAGCGCCACCGTGGGCCCGGACGCGCGGTCCGCAATACGGCGGGCGACGCTGGCGGCACGACGCTCCAATTCGGCGTAAGAGATGGAGTAGTCCGTGCCGATGATGGCCGGGCGATCCGGATAGCGGCTGGCAGCCGCCTGGAAGCGCTGAAGGATGGCGCTAGAATGCATTCCGTTGACTCATTTTCTCAAGGAGTGTTGAATCTTTTGCGGGGTAAGTTTAGCACGCGGATACGCGCCGCACTAGGTTAGAGATACCGGAGCCGGCGGCAATACGCAGAGCCGCTCTGGAACCATGGCGGCCAGCGTGAGAGCGCGCGCCACCCGGTTGATCCATTCCGTCGCAGCATCCTCGGGCTCAAAGCCCGCGGTGGCTCCCGCCTGGGCGATTCCGGCGGTGATGGTGACCGCGATCGGCTCCAGGGCCTCGCGCAACTGCCCCACCAGCGTCTCCGTCTCCGTGACCTGCATGTGCGGCAACAAGAGGGCCACGGTATCACGTTCATAGCGGAACGCCATCGCTTCGTCCTGTGCAATCGAGCGCAAGGTACGCACCAGTTCAGAGACCGCATGCTCATGCTGAGACTCAGAGGTGAGTGAGACAACCTGAAGCAGCGCCAGGGTACTGGGGGGCTCTCCCGTAGAGCGTTGCCGGCCCAGTTCCGCCACCACGGCATCGATGTAGGAAGAACGTTTCAGTAGGCCGGTCTTTTCTTCAGCCACGCCCAGGGTTGAAACCAGTGAGCGCAAACGCGCTCCATGCACCGCGAGTGCAACCTGATCCGTCAGCGAACGCAACAGCGCCAGATCATCGGGCATCCAGCGGCGGCGCACTCCACATTGCTGCACGATGAGCAGTCCAATTGGCTTGTCTTCGCTGAGCAGGGCCAGCACAGCCAGTGAATACACGTTAAGGCGCACAAGTTCCTGGCGAATTGGCGAAAGCGGCTCGGAGATTTGCACGTCGGCGGCGCGGAAGACGGGATCAACCGCGGTCAGGCGCTGGCTCAGCGCCAGCAACCGAACCATCGCCGCGCGCTCGGACTTCGGCACTTCCGGCGAACAGTACTCCACCACCAGCGATGGTGGCTTGCCCGGCGTCGCCAAGGCCGCAAGGCATCGGCTGTATTGCCAGCGCGCGCCAATCTGGTTCACTGCGGTCACCAGCACGGAGCGGGGATCGGTCTGCCGCGCAATCAACCGGCTAACCTCGGCGGCCCGCACCATTCCGTCTGCCGCCCGATTGCGCTCCACCGGCTCTTCCTGCTGCTGCGCTGGGACCGGCAGTCCGGCGTTGATAAACAGTTGCCGCACCCGCGGGTCCTTCTCCATGTCGGCGGTAAAGCCCTGCTTGATCTGTTCAATCTTCTGCATGGCTTTGTCGCGCATTCCGTACTGCAAGAAAATCTCGGCTTGCAGAATCAAATCCTCCAGCACTTTCGGCGCGGGTATCTCCGCCTGACCACTCTCCTCGTCGTCGGCTACCGCAGTGACCACTTCCGGCGCATCAATGCCAAGGCGCTTGGCCACCGCCTGCAGACGATCCTCCGGAGCGTGCCCGGCCAGCTTCTGCATGTGTTCCCTGTGGATGGCTTCGTATGGGTCGATATCGACGGCGCGGTCGAGCGCATCGAGGGCCTTGGCGTAATTCCCCACGTTAAAGTACAGGTCAAAGAGCCGCGAGAGAATCTGCGAATATTCCTGCTCACGATTGGCGCTGTTGTAGAGTTCGGCCAGGTATTCAAAGAAAGGAATACTGGGTTTGTGCTTCTCCGCAAGCTGCGCCATGTCATACATAAACTGAAGGCGGCGTCCTGCTTTGCGGAAGTACTCCTCGAGGCGGTGGGCCAGTCCGAGCGCGCGGTCCACGCAGTCCCGGTCCACCAGGCCGCCGATCACCGAGTGCAGTGTTACCAGATTGCCCTTCGGGTTGCGCTCGAACAGCCCCCACGCAAAGGGTTCGGCTTCCTCCACCCTTCCCACCGCCAGCAGAGCCATCGCATAGGGTTCGCGCGCCTCTTCCGGGCTGGAGGGATACGTGGCCAGCGGCTGCAACAGTTCGATCGCCTCCGCCGCGCGGCCACTTGCAATCAACGCGCGGCCATGTCCAAGGCGCGCCGCCATGTTGGCATTGTCATTGACATAGGCCCGTTCGTACGCCTCGGTAGCATCCTGCCCAAGCCGCTCCAGCATGATGCCAAGGCGCACCAGCGCAATGGCGGCCAGTACCTTTTCGTGCAGCGCCTCAGAGATGCGCGCCTGTTCGCGATAATCCTCCAATCGCGGGTCCATCTCCAGCGAACGGCTGATGCATTCCAGCGCGCGGCGCGGATCACCCAGCCGCTGAAACTCTTCGAACGCTACCCGATAGGCTTCCCCGGCTTCCCGGCGGCTGGTGTTCTCGCACAGGTCCGCGTAGCGGCGCACCATTTCCGGATCCAGCGCCTTCAACCGCTGTAGTTTGCGGAAGACGACGGCCGCGTCGTTGAGTTGCTTCGCCTCTACGAAGTGCGCAAACAACCGGCGAAGCATCTCTGAAGCCAGCCCGAGTTGGCCCTGCGACAAACTGAGGTCGGCGATCTTCTGCAGCAGCGCCTCGTTATCCGGCTGCAACTCAATCGCCGCACGAAATTCCGCCAGGGCAAGTTCCGGCTTCCCCTTCTCCAGAAGTTTCTCAGCGCGGTCGATCAGTTTGGCGGCATCACCCATGGTTGAAGCGATTCTAAGCTGCAATGCCCATTGGCGCACATCTCGTTCGTCCGGAAATTCTCGCCGGGAGGGGTGACTGTTTCGACACGGCACCCTTGGCCCCCATTGACACTTCGCTTTTTATTCGCCAAACTAGCGGAAGATTTGTGGGGTTGACGAAAGGTCGGCCATGGCTTTGACAAAGCGGCAACGTCAGATGTACGACTTCATCGCTGAATTCGTACAGACCAACGGCTACTCTCCTTCCTTCGAGGAAATCGGCGCGGCGATGGGACTCAGTTCGCTTGCCACCGTGCATAAACATATAAACAACCTGGAAACCAAAAAGTTGTTGCGGCGCGACTACAACCGCAGCCGTTCCATCGACGTGCTGCCGCTTCCCGATGGGATTCCCAGCCGTGCCCGTGCTGTTGCCGTCAGTTCTTTTGAACTGCCGCTCGTCGGGCGCATCGCCGCCGGCCGTCCGATTGAACAGGTGGAGACTCCTGAGACGATCTCGCTCACCGATTTCACCCGCGCCAAAGATGTCTTTGTCCTCCAGGTGATGGGTGAAAGCATGCAGGACGAACACATCATGGACGGCGACTACGTGCTGGTGGAGAAGACCGAGAGCGCCCGGGAGGGCGAGATCGTGGTGGCCCTGTTGAATGGCTCTGAGACCACGCTCAAACGCATCTACCATGCGGGCGCGCAGATTCGTCTCCAGCCCTCCAACGCCGCCATGCAGCCCATCATGGTTCCCGCCGACTCCGTGCGGGTGCAGGGACGCGTAGTCGCGGTGCTGCGAAAGTATTGAACGATGGCTACTTGTGCGAAAGCATCTGGCGAACCTTGCGCGCCAGCACCGAAGGAGTGAACGGCTTCTGCAGGAACTCCATCTGTCCCTCGACCACGCCCTTCTGGAGCACGGTGTCTTCGTTGTATCCGGAGACATAGAGCACCTTGATTCCGGGGCGGAGCGGGACAAGGAGGTCGGCGAGTTCGCGGCCTGACATGCCTGACATCACAACATCGGTCATCAGCAAATCGATGGTCCCCTCGAAGGTGGCGCAGATATCCAGGGCCTCGGCCCCGCTGGAAGCTTCCAGAATCCTGTGCCCATCCCGGAAGAGGCTGGCCCGCAGCACAGCGCGTACCTCGGGTTCATCCTCCACCAGCAAAATCGTTCCCACTGCGGCGGCAGCAACCTCGGCGGGTCTCGCGCTGGCCGCCCGTGGAAGTGCCGCATCCGCCACCGGAAAGAAAACCTTGAAGGTCGCGCCGCAATTCGGCTGGCTCTCCACCGTGATGAATCCGTTACTTTGTTTGACGATCCCATACACGGTGGAAAGCCCCAGCCCTGTGCCCTTTCCGGCGTGCTTGGTAGTGAAGAACGGCTCAAAAATATGCTGCTGGAGTTCGTGATTCATTCCGGTTCCGTTGTCTGTCACGGTCAGCACCGAATAGGAACCGGACTGTTCCGTGCGCGGCGCAGTTCCATCCAGCGTTACGCTGCGAGTGCTGATGCTCAACTCTCCGCCGTTGGGCATGGCGTCACGGGCATTCACCACCAGGTTCATCACGACCTGCTCGATCTGGCTGGCGTCGGCGAGAATCAAGCCAAGCCCGGACTCAAGGTCGAATTGGAGCATAATGTCATCGCCCAACGAGCGGCGCAGAATCAGTTCTGTCCCCGTGAGCACGGAGTTCAGATCGAGCATCCTCGGCGCCAGCACCTGGTGCTTGCTGAAGGAAAGCAACTGCCGGGTCAGCGCGGCCGCGCGGTCGGTGGCATGGCTGATCTCCTCGGCTCCCATACGGACCTCTTCCGGCAGACCTTCGCCCCCGCGGATGGTCTCGCTACAGCAGCCGATCACCATCAGCAAATTGTTGAAGTCGTGGGCGATCCCTCCTGCCAGCCTTCCAACGGCTTCCATCTTCTGCGTCTGGCGCAACTGAAGCTCAAGGGCGCGTTGCTCCGTGATGTCGATGGCAGCGCACAGCACTGCCGGACGATGGTCGAGCATGATGCGCGCCGCTGCATAATCAACCCAGCGCACTTCGCCGTTCTTGCGAATCATGCGCGCCTCCCAGCGCTTCCCGACCTCCTCGCCCCGCAGCCTGCGTGTTGCCCGGTCCCGGATTTTTTCGCGGTCTTCCGGATGAAAGAGATCCCAGATGGGAAGATGCATGAGTTCTTCACGGGAGTACCCGCATAACGGCTCGCAAGCAGCATTGGCGTAAAGAATCGCCCCATCCGCATGAATGAAGTTCGCCGTCGGAACCGTCTCGGCTAGCGTGCGGAACTTGGCTTCGTTTTCCGCCAGCGCCAGTTCGGCCCTGGCTCGAGTAATGAACTGTCCCAGGTGGCTGCAAATTCCTTCTGTCAGTTCGCGTCGTCCCGTCTCATGCTGCGGCCTGTGCGATGAAAGCAACTCCATCACGCCCAGCACCTGCTTCTGCGTATCAATAATCGGAATGGCCGCCTGTGATCCGTCACGCAGTTTGCAGTCCGGCATCAACGCGCACGACGCCATTGGCTGAAAGTTGTCGCGCCGCAATGAGCGTCCGCTGGCAGCAACCTCTGCACTGAGCGCGCACTCTGCTTCCGCATTTTGAAAGTTGCCGCAGGAGCAATCCGGCCTGGCATAGCTATGGAAGCACTCCATCCCGCTCCCGCCAACCAGCCAAAGCCGCGCCACATCCCAGTCCAGCGATTCGGCTATTACCGGAAGCAGTTCTCTTACAGCCTCCTCCACCGTAGCCGCCCCGGCCAGGATTCGCGTTGCTTCCAGCCGCAGGTTTCGAAAACGCGTATTGCGGTTCACCTCGGTCATGTCCCGGTAAATGACCACCAAGCCGCCGCGGAAGCGCCCGGACGCAATCGGCTGCGAACTGACCTGCACCTCCAGCAGCGTGCCATCGCGGCGCAATCGCCGCGTCTCCAGATGGTGAATGCCGCCCCGATTGAGAGATTCAAGGCTTGCCGCAAACTCTTTCTGTAATTCAGCCGGAACCAGAACACCCGGCGTTTTTCCGCGCAGTTCCTCAATGGTGTAGCCGAACATCTGTTGGAAGCGGAGGCTGATCTGCACAATCCGGCGCGATGAGTTGAGAATTACAAGCCCGTCAAATGCCGAGTCCAGCAGTTCATCAAAGGTGAGTTGCGTCGGAACGTCAAACACAGATGCGGGTTGGGCCAGTATCAGGCGCTGGAAAGCAACTTCGCCCGGTAACAACGTGGCCGAGAAAATCCAAATGCTTCCTTCCCCCTTGAGCCGGGCGTGAAAGCTAATCTGCCGCTCTGCCGAACGCAGTCGCCCGATCAATCCATCATGCAGCGGCTTGTCGAAAAACGTCAGGAACTCCGCATGCCCTGAAAACACACTGGCCGCGGCATTGCATTGCAGAACCCG